>Ga0180431_10004740_pt1 | contig 16873 bp, 15 predicted proteins | sample SS_ome_11_FD_132459 | JGI IMG/M metagenome (GOLD analysis project Ga0180431, IMG submission 132459) | Hypersaline lake sediment archaeal communities from the Salton Sea, California, USA - SS_1_MS_1 metaG | ecosystem: Environmental > Aquatic > Non-marine Saline and Alkaline > Hypersaline >... | reverse complement strand
GATATAAATCAATACGTTGATGTAAATGGCCTGAATGGTTTTCAGAGCTGTTTTGAACAAAAGATTAAATCATATTTAGAAAGGGAGAACCATGAAAACAAAGGGTATCACACCAGAAGAATTAATTGAGACCATCAAAGGGACAAAAGTAAGGATAACACCAATAATTCAGATGACGACACCGGATGGTGAGGAAAAACGGGTTGTGTGTGACTGTAGCGGATGTTCTAATCCAAGTGTAGTTATCGATGTATTCTCTCCTGAAGACTTGGAATTGGAAAAAAGTAGATATGAAAGTGGCAATGTGGCGGGCTATATGATACTCAAAGATTGAGTTACATATGTTTACTGGGGATCTGGAGAAATCAGAAGTTCTCCTGTAGTCCCTTGCTTAGCCAAAGGCAGAGGAGCGTTCCAATTTTGGACTACTTGGAGCTTGCCCTCAACCGAGTTGAAGGGCAAGCTCTTGTTCGATTATGTCGTCAGGTTAATTGGATTTTCAGCTTTTTGCCGAGTGCTAGGGCAACGCTTTCGAGAGTCAGGAGGGTGACGGAGGGGTTCTCCGTATCGGGGATGACGGTTGAGAGAAGAGCGGCTTGTGCGCATCATACGCGCCAGCGTGATCGGTGGGGCAAGCCGCCACCCTACAAAAAGCCTTGTCAATCCGTAGAATCGGTGTAAATCCGTGGCTAAATTTATGACACGATAACTAGATAATACAAGATAGAATCCGTGTATATTCGTGTTCATTCCCGTTCGGCTAAGTTCAGGGCAGGCTGTGGCCCTTTATATTTACTATTGACTATGGCTAAGCCATAAATTCTCTTTTCTTCGTGGAGCTTTGTGTTCTCTGTGGTGAATAAGAATCCGGGGACATTTTTCGGCAGTGTTAATCCGTGAAACTTGTGCCACTTGTGCCACAAGTATAGGTATCAGCGGCAAAAACTATTTCTCCTTTTGATTCATATAGTCGGATTTAAAAGTGGTACGCGCGGCCGGTGCGGAGCTTTGCCTCCGGCGACTGTTCATACTCTCGAATACGCACCGCCGTCGCTACCGCCGGCCTCAATCACGAACGTCCGACGTGACATTACGTCGATCCGGGATTACATAATGCACCCCTCGGTTCCCTTTCTTATCGAAGTCTGCCAAGGGCCTTTCGGGCTCTCTGCCTGGTGCCGTTGTTCTTCGATTTCTGGATCACGGTTTGCAGAACCCGCCTGCGGCGATCTTTGGATATCCCGGGGACATTTTGGCCGGCAATCTGGGTCATGGCCGAATAGGCTTCCTCAACAACCGCCGGCTCGGCGGCGAGCTTCGTCAGTAACTCCATCGCGCTTGCACTCGGGGCTTCGCCCAGGACGGCGATTGCCTGCCGTCGCTCTTCAGGCCGCTTGACGTAGGACAGAGCGTCCTTGACCCTGGCCACCTTCCGTTCGCTGCCGAGCTTCTTGTTGCCGCGTATGTACTGGAGGTAACCGCGAAGACCCAGCACCTTATGAGACGTTTTTTCAGCCGACTTGGCCAGCGTCTCCAGGGCTTTTCCTGCCGCGTCGTCGTCCGGCCAGTTGTTGGGCCAGGTCGATAAGATTCGCACGGCCTCGTCCTGCACGGCAGGCTCGGCGCTCTTGACGGCCGACTTTACAGCCGTCAGCGGCTCGGGCCCGCCGACGACGGCCAGCGCGTGCAGCCCGATCATGTGAAGTTCGCCGTCGCTGCTCCTGGTCAGGGGTCGCAGGTGCGGTATGCACGGCGCGCCGCAACGGCCGCCGATCGCCAGCAGGGCCTTACTAATACTCGCCCGTTCGCTCGAGTTGCTGGTCTTCTGCAACAGCTTGACGAGATCGCCCGCCTGCCCGTCCTGCCCGATGATGCCGATTGTCTCTACGGCCTCGCCGCGAATCCCGGCATCAGTGCTGCCAAGACTCGCCACGACGGCAGGTATGGCCTCGCTGATTTGTCGCTGGCCGGCTATTTCGATTAGAATCCGCTGCTGCTTTCCTTGCGCCTGCGCAAGGCGGGCGAGCAGGTCGGAATCCACGTCTTTGCCGCCCAGCCTGATCAGCGTTTCGGTGGCTGCCTTTTCCAGCTCGGCATCGCCGGCTACCGCCGCATCCAGCAGAATCGGCACACAAGAGACATCGCCCAGGTGAATCAGGATGTTAATGGCCGTGATGCGAAGCTCCTTCGAGCGGCCCTGAGCCGCCTTGAGAACGGCAGGCAATACGGCAGAATCGCTGCGGTCGGCCAGAGCCAGCAGCAGCAGGGGCTGTCGCTTGGACTCCAAGCGGTTCAGTTCGGCTGCCAGTGCCTCGGTCACGTCGCGGCCGGGCAGTTCGCGTGCCGTGCGCAGGCCGACGCCGAGCTTCTCCTTGTCCGGCGATCGCAACTGCTCGATCAGCAAAGGAATACCGGCCGACCGGCGGGCCAGAATAGCACCGCGGATTGCTTCCAGATGTCTCTGCTCCGGCACGTTTGCTTTGCGGATCGTATCGTACAGCTTGACGGCTTCGGCGGTTTTGTCGCGCGCCAGGAGCTGCTCGGCGCACAGAATGCAGCCTTGTGCCGCCGCCGAACGAACGTCGGCCGGCGCATCGGCCAGAGATTTCGTTAGTGCCGTGGCCGCCTTTTCTCCGCCGATGTGTCCCAGCGCCACGGCGGCAGCCGACGCGACGTCAGCATTGGAATCGTCGAGTTTCTGCACGAGGGCGCCGACGGCGCGCACATCACGGCGCACGGCAATCGAGTTAATGGTACCGACAAGCAGCCGGTCTTTTAGCGTGCCCAGGGCATTGCGCAGAGCGGCGTCGGCGGCGGTTCCGGGGATTGCCTCAAGCGCGATCCGCGCCCACGATGACAGTTCGGCGTCGGCCAGGAGCGGCGCCAGAGTGGGGACGACCTGCTCGCTGCCGTAAATGGCAAGTTGCTTACACGCGATGGCTTTGTCACCCTTTGGCGCATCCGACTTCAGCACGGCGATAAGATCGCTTTCTTTGGCATCTCTTACATCTGCGGCGGGCCGATCCTGAGCAACGGCCGCGGCCGACATCGCGACTATGATGAGAGTGACACACCAGCAGGAATATCGTTTTTTGATTATCATGATTGTCCTCTTAGCTTGGGTAGTTTCTTTCGACAGATCGGATACTATATCCGCCATGGTTCCCGCAGGGCTTCGCTGCGAAGCCTGTTGGCTTGGTCGTCGCCGATAAATTCATTCTTCTTCGGGTCGTACTTGACCTTGCGATTGAGGAAAAGGGCGATGTTGGCGGCATGGCAGGCGATATGTGCCCAGCACGCCGCGTCGGCGTTGGCCCGGGTCAGGGCACGCGTTTTGACACAGTCGAGGAAGTTCCGCACGTGAAAATCGGCGGGGTAACCCGGTATCTTTGTCCCTCTCCTGAGCAGCAGCGAGTGAGAACTCGCGCCGAACTCGGCATTGTCACCGGTCTCGACCCAGCCGGTCTTGCCCTCGAAACGGACCGGACACGAGCCCAACGGCAGCCAGCCGTCGTTACGCAGCACGAGTTTGACGCCGTTGGCATAGCGGGCGTGCAACTGATTACCGACCGGCTCGTACTCCACCGGCGCCGTGTCGTCGGCATCGTTGGCCAACTGGCACAGGTCAACGCAGTGGGAACCCCATTCAAGGCATCCGCCTCCGACCAGCCCGCCGCCTTTTTCAAAGTGAAATGCGCGCATGAGTTTGCTGGTGTAGGGCCGCCATGCGGCCGGCCCGAGGTACAAGTCCCAGTCGACCTGCTCCCGGGGCGGCTGCTTTTCTGCCGGGAACCAGCCGCTCATCTTGGTCCCGAGTCCGCCGGGGTGAGCGTGTAGTGTTTCGAGCGGGCCGAGCTTGCCGGTCCGGGCCAGCTCTATCGCATACATGAAGTTCGGCAGGCTGCGACGTTGCGTGCCGGCCTGGAACACGCGTGCCGTGCGACGAAAGACATCCGCGAGCTGAAGGCTCTGCGCGATGTTCTTCGTGCAGGGCTTCTCGCAGTAGACGTCTTTGCCGGCCTTGGCCGCCATCGTTGCAGCCGTCGCATGCCAGTTTGGTCCGGTCGCTATCAGCAGGGCGTCGATATCCTCACGTGCGAGCAGCTCGCGGAAGTCGATATACGGCGTGCAGTCTTTGTCGCCGTTGGTGGCATCGACCATGTCCTTGGCGCGCTTGCGGTTGTCGCCCCGCACGTCACAGACGGCTATACACCGCAGATCGGGCTCGCGCAGGAAGCAGCTCAGCACGTAGCGGCCGCGATTGCCGATCCCGATCGCGCCAAGTGTGATTCGTTCGCTGGGCGCCACACTGCCGCCTCTGCCCAGCGCCGTCGCCGGGATCACCTGCGGCAGCCCCAGGCAGGCGCCGGCCTGCATCGCAGTTTTGAGAAATCGCCGCCGGTTTAGACCAACTCTTTCATTAGACATACTTGATCTCCTGTTGAGCAAAATTCTAAGGGGCACAGTCGTTACACTTCAAATATGCCCCTTTATCGTTTACCGAAACCTTTACTACAACGGACTGCATATCGGGCAAGTGTAGCCGAAAATCCTGTCTCGTGCAAAGTAATTCTCTTGCCACCGGCAGCCCTGTTGTGGACATCTGCTTACTCTATTTCAGGGGCAATTGCCGGTTGTTGGTCATAAATACGGTTCATCCGGTTAATGCGTAGGGAAGGTAGCGATCCCAACAACCGAGGAAAATCGTTCGGGGCCCCGGATGTCCAAATTACCCCTCTGGCTGCCCCGTTCGGCAAGCTCAGGGCAGGCCTAATTTGACCATCTGCCCAGACGATTTTTCTCTCGGCCCAGACCCGGAACCCCGGTCTATCCTGGCGATCTACGCATTATCCGGATGAAGTCGGTTTATCAGTTTTTTCTGCGTTTTTTAGCAAAAAACGGGGAAACTGAAAAAATGTCATAAATTTTCAATTTTTTTATTGATGAATATGACATATGTCATATATTAGATATGACATATGTAATAGGAGAATGGATATGACCAGGCGCAAACGACCCGCCATGAGTCCCGCCGAGACGGAAGTCCTGAGATTAGTCTGGGATGCGAAAGAGGCAACGGTTCAGAAAGTATACGATGCCTTGCCGGCCAGTCGAAAGGTGACCTACGTAACGGTTGCGACGCTGCTGCGCAGGCTCGAGGAGAAGGGCTATCTCAAACACCGTGTTCGCGGCAAGGCGTTCGTCTATACGCCTGCCGTGAAAAAGGAAGACGTGATCAACAGAACTATCGCCGACCTCGTGCAAAGGCTGTTCGGCGGCAATCCCGTGCCTCTGATGCAGCATCTTGCTTTGCACAGCGAGATAAGCGACGAGGATATTGAAAGGCTGAGGGAACTGGCCAAAAAGAAATAATCCGGGGGCTTTGTCTGGAGTGATTGTTATGGATGCGTATGCGAAACAAGTAACCGGCTATTTGTTCGCCCAGAGCTGGCAGATAGCACTTCTGGCCGTGGTTGTGGGTCTGATATCATTTGCACTCAGGCACAGAAGTGCTCACATCCGGTATCTTCTGTGGCTTATCGTTCTGGCCAAGTGTCTTGTGCCACCGTATCTGACCATACCTGTAGCGGTACTGCCTCAAGAGTCATTCGCCGAACCCTTGCCGCATCCGGTGCCGCCCGATATTCCGGCCTACCGTGCGGCGGCCCCTGATGTGAGCAGGTCGGCGAGAATTGAGCAAGTCCCCAAAACACCCGCACCAAAAACTGCGGCCTTAAGCCCAAAAGAGACCCTCGTCCTTGTGTGGCTGGCGGGAGTATTGCTGTTTCTCGTATGGGTCGGCAGCAGAGCAGTGCGCTATACCTTGTGGTTGCGCCGTCGAAGAACACCGCTCCCGCCTGCCCTGCATCAGGCGTTCCGGGAATTGTTCACGGGCTTCAAGTTTACGAAACCACCAAGAATTTGGCTGACTGAGGATATCAGTGAACCGTTTGTGTGGGGTCTGTGTCGCGGCAGTATCTACTTGCCCGATGGTTGTTCCGCTTTAGAGGATTCCCAACACCACCGAACTCTCCTGGCACATGAGCTCAGTCATATAGCCCGCCTCGATGCCGCTGTCAATGTACTTCAAATATTGGCTCAGGCGATATTCTGGTTCCATCCCTTTGTCTGGTGGGTAAATAAGAAAATACGCCAGGAGCGAGAGAAATGTTGCGATGAAATGGCTGTCGTTCAGCTCAATACGCTGCCGGAGCATTACACCAGTGCAATTGTGGAAACATTAGCTGCAGAGCGTCGCTCGGCTCATCGCATCCCATCTTTAGCTATCGTAGGTTCCGTCAAAGATATAGAAGAAAGGATAAGAACAATGATGAGACCAGGAAAGAAATTCTACAAACGACCAAGCTTAGTGACGGCAATTGTTGTTTTACTCATAGCTTTGTTGACTGTGCCAACTGCGCTTGTAGTAACCGCCGAGGCACAAGAAAGAACCATAGCCGCCCCGTCGACAGCAAAAGACAAGGCCGCAGCCACTGCTGCACTCTTCTGGGCCATTGAATATAAAAACGTCGAGAAGATGAGGTTAGCCATCAACCAGGGTGCGGACTTGGAGGCCAAGAACAAGCATTCGATTTGGCTGAAGGGAGATATCCAGTCGCTCGGATGCACACCGTTGTACGTTGCTGCAGGGGTGCCGGCAGATAGAGATATTATAGATGACTCGATCAGGCTGCTTCTGGAGGCCGGCGCTAATCCAAATACTAGGGCTCCTAATGGCCAGATTCCGTTGCACTTCCCAGCCTACCAGGGTGGCATATCGAGCGTCGAGATGCTGGTTTCTGCTGGTTCTGACGTTAATGCCGCCGACAAGGAGGGGAGGACACCAGCCATAGTCGCCTTCGAGTTGGGACGTTACAATACGTTCGATTTGATGGTTCGCAGTGGGGCAACCGTTTCGACTAATTTGATGTCTGCCTACAGGGGTAACCTGTCACGAGTGCGGAGCCTAATCAAGAATGGCAAGGCACAAGAGAGGCTTGAGCAGGACCTGACCCTGTTGCATGCTGCGGCCGCAGGAGGGCATACAGCAATCGTGGATTTACTCCTGACAAATGGCTTAGACGTTCGCCTGAAAACGCAAGAGGGATATACTGCACTACACCATGCAGTAGCCGGCAACCATCGAGAAGTGGCGGAATTACTGCTTGCCAAAGGGGCCGACGTCAATACCGAACCCGGGAAACAGACTCCCCTGCACTGGGCCATAGGCCGACAGCTCAAGGAGATGATTGAGCGGCTTGTTGCAGAAGGGGCCAATCCGAACGCCGATGGAGGTGACTATTGGGGGACCCCCCTGCACTGGGCCGTTTGGTGGCGGGACGTTGAGACTGCTGTGCTGCTCGTATCGCATGGCGGCGACATCCATTTCAAGACGAAGAAGTATCCGTATTCTCCGCTATTTGACACCGTCGTACACGGTAACCCGGCTATGGCAGAAGCTCTCGTCACCAAGGCAGGAGACACAAAAGCAGCCAAATGGGCTCCTCTCCATGCGGCTGCGGCATCAGGAGACAGGCAGGCAGTAGAGGATATGCTTGCCAAAGGAGCTGATTTCAATGCTAAAAACGAACTGGGTGCGTCTGCCCTCCACACGGCAGCCGTGTATGGTCACAAGGAAATCGCAGAACTGCTTATCGAAAAAGGCGCCGATGTCAATGCCAGGGCGGAACGCTCATTGTGGGACGAAGGCATGACTGCTCTGCACGGGTCGTGTGTGAAGGGTCAGAGAGGTGTAGTGGAACTATTGATTGCCAGAGGCGCCGATGTCAATGCCAAGACCAATAACGGCTACACACCTTTGCACATTGCGGCAACGCATGGCAACAAAGATGTGGCTGAGGTTCTGATCGCCAGAGGCGCCGATGTGAACGCAAAAGATAATTATGGACGACCTCCCTTGTCGTTGGCGAAGAACAGAAAAAACACCGAAATCGCCGACCTGCTGCGCAAGCACGGGGCAGACGAATAAGCGGGACAGAGCCGACAGATGGATTCTCGCTTTAAGGGCCGAAATGTACCCACTCCTGAGAGCGCGCTGCATTAGCTCCCGACTTGCTCCCGTTCGCGCTGCGAGAATACTGTAACCATACCGCTCACATTCTAACAGGTGATTTTCTCGAAAAACGCTTGATCCGGCGGGTCAAATCGACTATCGTCACACGCACGGTCGTCGTTGAAGATGTTGATAGAATGACAGTCTAACAAGCAAAGGGCACTCCAAATGAGAAAGTTCAGAGTCACACTGTTCGTCATAGTTGCTTATCTGCTTATTACGCCGTTTGCCGCACAAGCGGCCAAGATTAACTTTCCAGACATACTCGGCTACAAGACCCTCAAGTGTGACTTTCACATGCACACCGTTTTCTCTGACGGCCAGGTCTGGCCCACCACTCGCGTTACCGAGGCCGCACGAGAGGGGCTCGACGCTATAGCGATAACCGACCATATCGAATATCAGCCGCATAAGGAAGATATTCCGACAAATCACGGACGCTCCAACGAAATCGCAAGTGGAGCCGCCCGAAAGAGCAAGCTTCTGTTCCCGCTCGGTGCCGAGATAACGCGCAGCACACCGCCCGGGCATTTCAACGCGATTTTTCTGCGCGACGTGAGATACCTCGATACCGAGGACTTTCTCGATGCCATGAAAGCCGCCAACGACCAGGATGCCTTCGTCTTCTGGAACCATCCCGATTGGAAGCCCGAACACAAAGGCTGGTTCGACGTGCACGATACGCTTTACGAGAACGGATGGATACAGGGGATAGAGGTCGCCAATGGCGGCGGTTATCATCTCAACGGGCACAAATGGGGCCTCGAAAAGAACCTTACGATGCTCGGCAACTCGGACATACACGCACCATCGATGATCGTCGAGACCACGCCTGAGAATCACAGAACGATGACCCTGGTATTCGTTAAGGAACGCACATCTGAAGCGCTCAAAGAAGCTCTTTTCAAAGGCAGAACCGCTGTGTGGTTCAAGGATCAGCTTATTGCCAAAGAAGAGTACCTTAACGCCATCTTCGCAGCTTCAGTCGAATTGATCGATATCGACAAAAAGGGTAACAACACGGTCGTTTTGGAAATCGCCAACAACTGCGATCTCAACATCAAACTGAAACGAACCGGCACCGTCGGTCCCGAAGAGATTGTCCTGCCGGCCATGGGAAAGGCAAAGGTCAATATCAGAGTCCGTAAAGATGCCAGGACCATCAAGCTTCCATACGTAGCGAGCAATATGCTGATCGCTCCCGGGAAGGGATTGCCTGTTAAGCTCACTGCCTCAGCAGAATAATCGCTCGATGAGCTTCCAGTGGAAACCGGTTGAGTACTTATCGACTTCTTAACTCGACGGTCTCACAGACCCCCACCGTTTTTTTGCCAGAGGTCTCTGTCGACTACCCACATGCCGGGGTGGTAGGGTTTCTGCTGGGCGTGTTCGGGGATCCAGACTTTGCTTTTGTGCAGATTTTCGACGTGGCCGTCGTAGAAGGCGAGATTAGCCTTGTCGTTATGGCGATACATGGTCGGTCCGCCGCATCCTACGTTCTTGTAATCTCTGACGGTGCCGTCCTGGCCGAGTACGTCCCAGCCGTCTATGTAATTGGCGCCCTTCCACTTGCTCCACCAGTCGTGAGCTTCGTTGAATTGCAGTTTCCGAGCCGGCTGCTGGACGCTCGTTATCTTGAATGCCAATATGTCCATGTCCATAGTGGCGGTCCATGAGGGCGAACCGACCGAGGGGTAGAAGTCTTCGATGTTCAGGCCGTAGCTGGTGAGGGTTCCGCGTTCGTTGCCGCTTTCGATGTCGTAGGCGTGCAGCCAGGCTTTCTGCGTGTCGGATGGGCACTTGTACTTTTTTGGCGTTTGAACGCCGGACAGATCACGTTCGGCCCCCTCGTAGCCGATTAATTCGCGGAACTCGTCGTTTGTCGTCCATAACGTGGTCCCTGTGGCGGTTATATGACGGCAAGGCACGGTCCAGTCGTCGTTGTTGTTTGCGTAAAGCTGGTTGGCCAGGGCGATACTTTTTAGGTTGCTCGCACATTTCATCTTGCGGCCCTGATCCCGGGCCAAATTCAACGTCGGCATCAGAATCGCCAGCAGAATAGCAATAATAGCAATCACGACGAGCAACTCAATCAAGGTGAAAGCCCGGCGTTTCATAGTCCGGCTCCTTGTGGAACATAGTTTTCACATTCGACACTACGATGTTACAGGATTAACCATTCAATGTCAAGGATTTCCTGCTTTAGGTAGGATGGGCTTTAGCCCATGCAGGAACCGCACAGAACAGGTATCGATCCGCATGGGCTAAAGCCCATCCACAGGCGCGTTTTCCGCCTGGATTGTCAGAAGATGACGGCCACTAACTCGTCGGGTTCTATTCTGAACGCCGAGCCTTTGCCCTCGAAGAAACCGTGCTCTGCAATCAGGTGGATGTTGAGGTCGGACCAGCGGACGGTCGCGCCGGAGTCGAGCCGCTCGACTGTCGTAACTCTCTTGACGTATCGGCCCGAATGCGGCCAGGGACAGATCGAGAAACCTCTGGCCTCGGCGACAACGGCCCGGCAATTGTCTTCTATCGGCACCCAGTTTTCCAGCCCGGCTTTGGCCGTGTCGGTTATCGACTTCATTCTTGAAGCGACCTGTTCGGCAGTATAGTGCAGCCTTGACAGTTCGGCCGCATCGGTATCGATTATCTCGGCGAGGCTACGGGAATCATCGCCCATAAAGCCGCCCGCGGCTAACTTCGACGACCGCAACATTCGATCCAGCTTGTCTGATTGCGGGGACTTTTTCATGGCCGGGCTCTTTCCATATCTTACTCGAATTTATCGTAGAAAATCGCCTCTTCGGGCATACCGAGTTCTTTCAGGACCGCTATCGACGCATCGATCATACCGGGGCTTCCACAAAGATAGGCCTCGGATTCCGGGGCATTTTTGACGTTCCGCCGGACGGCGTCGGTTACGAATCCTATTTCACCGCTCCATTTTTTGCCGTCCTCAGAGCCGACCACGACCGGCACAAACGTAAAATTAGCCAACTCCTCTTCGAACTGCTTCATCTCACCAAGCAGGAACAGTTCCTCAACTTTGTTGGCGCCGAAGTAGTATGTTGCCTTGCGTTTGTTGCCGGTGTTCTTCATGTTGTGCAGGATACACTTTATCGGCGCCATGCCCGAGCCACCGGCGATGAACACAATCGGTACGTCCGTATCGGACAGGTGGAAATCACCGTAAGGGCCGTTTAGCCTGACCTCGTCGCCGACTTTGAGATAATCGAAGCAGTACGTCGTGCAAATGCCGCCGGGGACCAGCCTGATAATCAACTCGATGCTATCCTTTCGTGCCGGATTGCTGGAAACCGAATATGCACGGTACACCTGTTCGACACCCTTCTTGTACGCCGGCGTCAACAATTGAATATACTGGCCCGGAATAAAATCCATGCCATCGGGCTCGACGAGATCAAAACGAAACTGTTTTATGTCATAAGTCAGGTCGGTTATCTCGGCACATTTGCAGACGTACTCGCGGATGGCGAAAAGGTTGGGCGGAATCTCAATTTTCAGGTCGTTGCGAACCTTGACCTGGCACGAAAGCCGGACATTCGACTCGATCTCTTCTTTATCGAGGAAAGGCTCTTCGGTGGGCAGCAACGGCCCGGCGCCTTCGAGGACCTTGAGTTTGCACAGGCCGCACGTACCGCGCCCGCCGCACGCGCTGGGTATGAATATCTTCTCTGCCACCAGCGTCGAAAGTACGGATTTGCCGCCCTGGACGATGATGTCACGCTTATCGTTGATGTTGATTTGGCACGGGCCGTAGTTCGCGAGGAAACGTTCGCAGAGCGTCAGCAGCGCCGCTAAGACGGTCCCGATCGAACTGACCACTAAAACCGCAATCAACACATCCAGAATCATTTACGCCTTTTCCAAATCGAACTTCGCTACCTTCCCTGGAGCACGCCGGAAAATCCCATAAACGCCAGCGCCATCAGGCCGGCAATTATGAGCGTTATTCCGGGTCCCTGGAGCCCGGCAGGAATGCGGTCATTGGCCAGCCGCTGCCGTATTCCCGCCATGGCAAGTATTGCCAGCAGCCATCCGAGCCCGCTGCCCAGGCCGTACCCTATTGTTACAATGAAACTGTAATCTCGAATCACCATGAAAAGCGATGCGCCGAGGATCGCACAATTGACTGTTATCAACGGCAGGAACACACCGAGCTTTTGATAGAGAAACGGCGAATACCTGTCGATGACCATTTCCACAAGCTGCACAAACGCAGCGATGACTATAATAAAGAGAATGAAACGGAAGAATTCCAGTCCCAGCGGCACAAGGACGTACTTATACACCAGCCAGTTGAGCATACACGTCGAAGTCAGCACGAAGACGACGGCAAGCCCCAGGCCAAGCGCCGTTTTGACCTCGCGAGAGACACCAAGAAAGGGACATAAACCCAGGAAATAAGTAAGCAGGATGTTCTGCGTGAACACCGCCGAGATACATACTACGAATGCCTGCGAGATTTCAGGTCCAATGCTCATTTGTCCTTCTGCTCCGCTCTTAATCCAATCGATCTGAAGATCCATGTCACTACAGCTAATGTGAAGAACGCCCCGGGCGGAGCGACCATTATTATCCATTTGTCCCAGTATGGTCCGCTGAAGTACGGCATGGGATAACCGAGAAATGTACCCATGCCGAGTAGTTCGCGGATGGTCGCGATTATCAGCAACACGAAGGTATAACCAAGGGCGTTGAACAGGCCGTCGAGAAACGCCGGCCCCGGCGGATTTGCGGTCCCGCAGGCCTCGCATCGGCCCATCACGATGCAGTTGGTAATTATCAATCCCACGTAAGGGCCGAGGTTGCCGCTCATCTCGGGCCAGTATGCCTTGAGCACCAGATCGACAACTATCACGTAGAACGCGATGATCAGCGTCTCGACCATCATCCGAATGCCTCGCGGCGTAAATTTTCTCAACAAAGAAACGGTCGCCGAGCTGAGCGACAGCGTAAACACCAGCGCTACGCACATGACCGCAGTATTGAGCACGAGATTTGTCACCGCGAGCGTGCTGCAGATACCCAGCACCTGCCGAAATATCGGATTGTTGTTCCAAATCCCGTCTACTACAAGCTTTTTGGATTCCGATTTCATATTTTCTGTGTTAACCGGCTCCATTGATCTCGGCGAGCTTCGAGCGCCATTTTGTTATTGAGTCGTTAAGTATCTTCTCGAGCCTGGTGCTCGTCTGTGTCGCTCCGGTGACAGCATGAACGTCACTTTCCCCCAAAGGCGAGCCGGGCGGTCTTATGTCGAGCGGCTTATCACCCGGCAAAAGAACCTTGCCCGGAAACTGGCTCGTGAATGACACCGTCGTTATCTGTGCTCCGAGACCGGGTGTTTCGTTCTGTTCGTAGAAGGCTATTCCCGTGATGGTCCGCCGATCTGCTTTCAGACCTATGATCCCTTTGATGGGAGCCCAGAAGCCCTGGCCTTCTATCGGCAGAGCATAGGCAATGATCTGACCGGCCTCCTTCAACACGCAGGCGCCGCCGAACTGCTTATCCGGAGGACCAACACGTTCGACAAATTTTCTGTGAATCTCCAGCCTGCTTCGACGATCCTGCATTAGACCGGGCAAGACAGTCAGCACCGCTTTTTCAAAAGCAAGGTCCTTATTCGCCTCGACTCGCTCGTCTGTAAATCGCGCAAATCCGATCACTATCGAGCTGAAGAAGGCCGTGACCACAAACATAAAAGCAACGGGAAACCACCATTTCTCCTGCATCAGCTCGTCTCTCCTTTTGCGGCTTTGGCGCTCTTTCGCGCCCTGACTGCGTAATCCAGTATCGGGGCGAACATGTTGCCGATCAGCACCGAAAACATCAGGCCACCGTTGAAGATCGAGAAGTTGCGTATGATAGTAGTAAACACTGCTATCAGGATTGCGTAGATCACCTTAGCCTGCTCGGTCCTTGGGGAGCTGACCGGATCGGTCGCCATATAGAACGCACCAAACAGAAATCCACCGCCCAGCACGGCGGGCCAGGCGCCCGGCACAGGCTCGACGCCGAACTCGTACAGAATCTGATTCAACGCGGCATACGTTATAATCAGAGTTAGAATGATCGTCCTGCTGGCCGTTTTGGTCCAGAACATATAAACGCCCCCGACCAGAACCACCAGCGCGCTTGTCACGCCCATCGTCCCGCTGATCCGGCCCAGTGACAATGCCCTGAAAAGCGTTCCGCTCGTAACACCGACCATCTCGTCCTCGGGCACGTCGGGCGGTATTTCAGTCGCGCCGTCTTTTTCAAGCACGATCCTGCCAGCTTTCAGATGGGCCATTGGAGTAGCTCCCGTTACGACGTCGGAACTTACGGCCGTGGTCCACATATTAAGAGCGCCCCACGGCCCGCTTGCAACGGGCGCCCACGTGGCGGTCAGCGCGACGGGAAAGCAGACATAAACGAAACATCTGCCCGCCATCGCCGGATTGAAGATGTTGCGGCCGAATCCGCCGAATACCTCCTTGGCAAACATCACGGCAAAGGCCACGCCGATCGTCAACACGTGCAAAGGAACCGTCGCCGGCATGACCATCGCGAAAATCGTTGTCGTTACAAACACTGCCTCGCTGACCGGTTCACCGCGCTTTCGGCAGAAAATAAACTCCACTATGAATCCGACCAGCGCCGCCCATAAGGTGATGAAAAGACAGCGCCACCCGAAGAAATAGACACTGGCCGCCAAACAGGGCAGCAGCGCTATGACAACACGTCTGTTAATAGCTTGTTTTCTGAGGACCTTTTTGAGTCCCTTCGCCCGGGCCATGGATCAGTCACCCCTGCATGGATAAACTTCCCTGTCTTTCCCACCAACTGTGCTCGTCACTCAACCGCTTCGAACTTGTTCTTGCTCGCACCACAAACCGAACACACATCCGGCGCGTCTCCGATTATTGTGTTTCCACAAACGCTGCAAACGTGAATCGTCTTATCCGGCATATCGCCGCCTTCGGCCAGAACCTTGGCCGCATCGCTATAGAGGCCGAAATGCACCTCCTCAACAGCCATCGCATTTTGAAACGACGCCAGTGCCGCCTTGTTGCCCTCGGCCTGAGCCTGGCTGGAAAACTCCGGGTACATATTTTTGAACTCGTGGCTTTCGCCTTCCATGGCGGCCTTCAGATTTTCCCCCGTCGATTTAACTCCGCCCAGGACGCGAAGGTGTGCGTGAGCGTGCACGGTCTCTGCCGCCGCTGCGGCACGAAACAGCCTCGCGATTCCCGGCTTGCCCTCGGCATCGGCCTTCTTTGCGAATGCCAGGTACCTGCGATTTGCCTGACTTTCCCCTGCAAAAGCTTCCTTCAAATTGTCTTCGGTTGCCATAACAATCTCCCTGAGACTTCTCTTCCCATAAAACAAAGATCACAATTCCCACAGCGGGCATCCCAATGCCGTGCCCTTCATTGATGGACGTACTATAACGAAACTCCGGCAGACTGCAACATTTTTTGCACATGTTTCAATCCGAACTCAGTCACTCTGACCAAGAAAGCTGCTTGTTTTTACAGTAAATCACCTTTTTTTATACCCAAAAAGGAGACTCGATTGTGTTATAAGTGTTGTTTGTCCTAAGCTTGGGAAAGTTAATTACTGATGCTCGAAGATAGGGTGCTCATATGGAAGTTCAAGTGCGGCAGTAGTGACGCGCTGCGGCAGATCTACGAGAAGTACAAAAAAGATTTGCTAAGGCTCGCTGCCATTCTCCTGGATGACGTTAGCGATGCCGAAGACACGGTGCACGACGTCTTCGTTTCATTCGCTCAGTCAGCCGAGACACTGAAGCTCAGTGGAAACCTTAGGAGCTATTTGCTGACCTGCGTCGCAAATCGCGCCCGAAACAGAAACCTCGCAAAAAAGTGCCGGCAGGCTGTTACTTTGGATAAAGCCGAATCCATTGTCTCGCATTCAAAGACGCCTGACCAGTGGCTTATTTGCAGTGAGGAACTGAGGAAATGGAGCGGCATAATGGCAAGGCTTCCATACGAGCAGCGTGAAGTTGTGATTCTACATCTTCGAGGCGGCATGAAGTTCAGGGAAATTGCCGAGTCGCAGGGCATTTCGGTCAACACAATTAAAGGTCGATATCGGTATGGACTGGACAAGCTGCGGTCAATCTTAAACGGTGAGGTGGAAAAGTGAGATCGACAGAGAAGATAAAGAAACTCGTTAAGAACCTGGATTTGGACATTGACATCAATGCAAAGACCGATCAAGCGATTCTTAACGAATTGTTTGAAGCACAAAAGAACTACAAGCAAACAAAACCGGCTTTTATTTCGCCGAATATAAGGAATACAATTATGAAGAGTCCAATGACCAGATTAGCCGTTGCGGCCGGTGTGATCCTCGCTGTTTTTGCCGGGATCAAAATAATTGGCGGCCTGATGGAACAACCAGCCGAGCAAATAGCCAAACAGGATAGCACACGTGAGACAATCGAGGACCGGCAGTCCGAAGATAGACTTAATGCCGAGTTGAGTGAAGTCCGACAGATGGCTGCGGTCGGCGATGTCAAGGGATTGGCCACAATGCTCTCAGGGGGACAGCTCGAAAGCAAGCTCGTGGCCGCGAACTTCCTTGCAAAAATGGGTAAATTACCACCTCTCGGAAGAGTACCTGCGCTCGAAACCTTATCTATGCACGCCAGTGAGAAACTTATCATCGAGAGCCGCTCGGGAAAGATCGTTCTTCGTTCTACAAAATCCGACGACCGGCTCGAAATGACGGCAGACGCCCTGCGGGTGCATAACAGTGACGGCG
>Ga0180431_10004737_pt1 | contig 16875 bp, 17 predicted proteins | sample SS_ome_11_FD_132459 | JGI IMG/M metagenome (GOLD analysis project Ga0180431, IMG submission 132459) | Hypersaline lake sediment archaeal communities from the Salton Sea, California, USA - SS_1_MS_1 metaG | ecosystem: Environmental > Aquatic > Non-marine Saline and Alkaline > Hypersaline >... | reverse complement strand
TTTTTAAAGAAAGCTACTATTGAGGTAATAGAAAAATAATGAAATTAACTTTAGAAGAATATAATAGTAAATTAGCATGCTTTGCTTGTTGTCTTTCAGACAAGTCCTTAGAGTTGCTTAATAAACTTCAAATGGGGATTGCCTGTAAAGAACACTTTGATAAATTTAAGTATTTTACTATTCTTTTAGAAATATTAAGATGTTATACTATAGATGATAGTCTTACAATAGATGAGCAGGATTGCTTAAATTGTTTTGATTATTCATACCTAACATCTAGAATTGAAGACTTTAATACTTATTGTGGAATATGTTAAAAATTAGTAATACAAAGAAAACGCGTTTTAAGCTTGCTGTAGTCCTTGAAATTTTTTTTGGGGGAGTAGTACTACTCTCTCTACAGTTAGGGCATCCTGAAGTAGCTGAGACTACAATAGCAGCTATGATGACAGTAGGTACAGGATATTTATTAGGTGATTCATATAGAAAATCAGAAGATGTTAAAAAGATTAAAGAAAATACTGAAGCTCAAGCCAAAGCAGATCAAAAAGATCAACTTGACGTATAAATTATCAAAGAGAAGTAGGGAGAGAATATCTGGTATTCATCCAATTCTTATTGATATTATTGAAGAAGGAATTAAAAATTCTCCATTTGATTTTGGGATTCCAAGAGATGGAGGGCATAGAACAGCTAAAAGACAAAGAGAGTTGTATGCTAAAGGCAGAACAACTGCAGAACTTTTAGCTAAAGGAATTAAAGATGTTAAGGGTAAACCAGAAGAAAGTAAAATTACTTGGACGCTTAACAGCTATCATATGACTGGAATGGCTTTTGATATCTATGCTTATGTAGATGGTAAAGCATCTTGGTCATTAAAATATTTAGAGCCCATTGCTAGGCACTTACAAAAAGTAGCAAAAGAAAAGTTTAATGTACAACTAGATTGGGGTCAAGATCTTTGGGGAAAAGATGGAGCACACTTTCAAATAGATGGATAAAGAAAGAACACATAAACTATACTGGGTAATTGCGTTACTTATTATGATTATACTTCTAATGATGAAGTGTAATGGTAAAGGAGGAACTGTAGTGGTAGAAGAATGTGGTGAAGTTCATTCTATAACTTATGATACAGTAATTAGTAGACATGTAGATACTATAAAGTTTATAGACACTGTAGAATATTATATAGCTGTAGAAATACCTACTCCTATGCTTGATTCAGTTACAAAGTTAAATACTTATATTGCCGATTTTGAAGATAGTTTAATTTCTGGAAGTATCGTTTCTAAAGTAGATGGAGTACTAGTAAATCAAGATTTTAATTATACTCCCAAGTTTCCTGAGTACATTATGATTACTGATACTTTACAGATTACAGAGACTATTACAAAAATGCTACCAAAGAAAAGAGAATTATATATGGGTTTATACGCTGGTGGAAACGCTAATACATTTAATCTTACACCCGTTATAAGCTTTAAAGATAAAAAAGATAGAATGTTTTCATATGGATACAATGTTATTGATAATACTCATAATGTTGGTTTCCAAACTAAAATAAAATTGAAATAATGAGTAATAAACGACCTACAATGACTTCCACTCTTAATGAGAAAAGGAATGAGCTGTTAAAGAATGTAGCATCTCTACTTACCACTGGAGCTCCTCCTGGAAGTGGTCTAGCTACAGAGGCAACTCTTTTAACAGTAGCAAATACATTGAGCCAAATATTAGTAGAAGATCAACTTGACTTTGAATTAAAAGCTGTAGAAGATGCTAATGGAGATATATATCAACTTAGAGGAGTACTAGACGAAGCTACAGGAACTTATGTATGGGATTACATTGACTCTTCTGGAGCAGTTGCCTCTCCTGTTTTACCAGTACAGTTTGTAAATCTTTCAGGATTACTAGGGGCAATTGAATCAGAGCTTGTAACATTAAATGCCACTGACTTTGCTACTGCAGCAAATCAAGCATTAGCCATTGCAGAACTTCAGACATTAGTAACACAAACTTCAGATGTAGCTACAGAAACTACATTAGCAGCTTTCTTAAGTGCATTTTCATTAACTGATTTTGCTACTGAAACAACATTAGCTACATTAGCTACAACTGACTTTGCTACAGAGGCTACGCTATCTGGAGTAGCTGCTGATATAGCATCTTTACTTGCTGCATTTGGGGCAGTTGATTTTGCAACTGAGACAACTTTAGCAGCATTTTCAGCAGCATTTGCAGGAACTGATTTTGCAACCCAGACTACCTTAGCAAACATTGATTCTACACTTACTACTATAGCAGGGATTGATTTTGCAACTCAAACTACATTAGCTGATGTATTAACAGAATTACTTGATCAAGGAACCACTTTAGACAATATTGAGACTGAGTTATTAGATCAAGGCACTACACTTGATGATACACTTGATGAAATTGAAAAGACTGTAGGGTTTGCATTAGGAGAATATGATGAGATTGATATCACATATGTAGCTGCAGGTAATGGAGTTGGAGAAATTCAAACAGCAGTATATAGTTTAGGAGCTGTAGTACAGTTTACGTTGACATTTACTTATGATGCATCTAACAGGTTGATTAACATAACTAAATCTTAATACACTATGGCTTTTAAATTTAACCCCTTTTCAGGAACCTTTGATACAGTTGATAATGATGAACTACAATCTGTTAGTAATGTATGGGTAGATCCTTTTTATGGAAATGATGCTACAGGTTTAGTGGAGAGAAGAGATAGACCTTTTGCAACAATCAATGCTGCATGGACAGCTATGGGTACTCACCCAAGAAGAAACAATTGTGTTTTTAATCTAAGACAAGGTACGCATACTCTTACAGACAAGTTAAGTGACGCTACTTGGGGTAATACATTTGCTTCAGCTAGAAGGATAACTTTCATTTGCGAAGGTGAAGCTAGTCAAACTGTTATAAACTATCCAGTAACTGTAGCTGCTAACGGAGAAATAATTCAACTATCAACTAATAGTACACACTTTTTAACTATTATTGGAGGTACTTGGAATAGAACAGGTGTAGCAACTAATAGAATAATGTTTAATGTGCAATCATCTGATAATAGAGAATTTATTATAAAACATGCTAATATCAATGATTCTGCTGGTACTAATGGTATTGCATACCAAAGAACTACAGAATTAATTTATGACTGTTTAATAACCTGTACTAACAATTCTTATGTGTTTGTAGGATCAGGAGCTACCACAAGTACATTTAAGTTAGAAAGGTCTAGTGTGGATGCTCCTACAGCAAGTTCTTTTTTTAGTTCTACCACTATTAGATCATTTACAATTTATGACTCATATATCAATATTCCTACTGGTATTATTGCAACAGCTAATGGAAACATTGGAAGTCGTTTTAACAATAGTATTATAAATCATAGTGGAACTGCTTTAGATGGAAGAGCATTAGGACTTAACGTACAGAACACAAAGTTTATATCTACTACTAACCAACCACACGTTGTGTTTAATACTCAAACTGGTGCGTGTAATTTAGTTGCTGATGGACTTTACTTCCAAAGACCTGATACAACAGGACAGCCTTGTATTAATAGAGCAAGAGATGGAATTGTAAAAGCATATATACATGGTAGAGGTATTTACTTTAGCTCAAGAACTGCTTTAGCTCCATCTGGCTCAGATCCTTCTACATCTAATAGTGGTCCTAATGGTAGAGTTGGATGTGTATTTGCAGCTTCAGTAACAATAGGTAATCAAATAACAATGAACTTGACCAATAACATGCAATCTGGAACAGCATACAACACTCAACCACTTACATATACATTTGCAAGTACTGTAGCAGCTACTGAATTATTGGCAATGAAAGCTGTTATTGATGCTCAGGTAGTAATACCCGGTACAACTTGGAATAGATGGACACAAGGAGATACATCTTTAGTGAGAGTTGTAGCAAATACTATTGTTGTTATTGCCCACCCTTTTGCACCTGACTATTATAGAATTATTGAAACTGCAAACTATTTTTCTGAAACTATTCCCGGAGATATTTTAACAGATGCAAACTTAAAGCCAGATGGAATTGTAGATTTAGTTGGCGGACCACAATATCCATTGATTGATGTAGAAAGAAGAACGGGTAGTGCAGATTATCCTGAAGTATTAATTGGACCAAACACAACAGGAAAGATAAGAAGTTTTTAAAATTAGAATATTATGAATCCACACGTATTTAAAATTAGCCTAGCAACAGATCCTTATAATCCATCAAGATTAGAGGAGACTCCAGAAGCATACTACTTTGTTCAAGAGCAAGTAGGAGATGCTGAAACAGGTTATGAAACACAAACTGCTGTAAAAGCAGACTCAGAACTACCAGCTAATGTAAAAGCTGCATTAGATGCTTGTTTTCAAAATCCAGATGTAGTAGCTTACCTAGCAAGTTTAACACCTAATACTTAATAAGTTATGGCAGAATACAGTAAACCTACAAATGGGATAATCTCATCTAACACACAAAGACCTCCTGCAACAGAAACTGTAGAGGGTATTGCTGAAATAGCTACTCAAGCTGAAACAGATGCAGCTACTGATGATACAAAATTTATAACACCACTCAAGCTTGGTAAAGGTCAACCAAATGGAGTCCCATCTTTAGCTGCTGATGGTAAAATACCATCCTCTCAGTTGCCAGATGGTGGTTCGCTTATTCTTTCATCAACACAATGGTCAAAGACTTTACCGGCTCCTGTAAATCTACCCAATGGATCAATTGCAAATGGATTTACATTTTTTGATGATGCAACTGATAGGGTTGCAAATGGGTGTACGAGTTATAATGAATATTTTATATCATTTACAAGAAAATTAACATTGACAGGCAACAATGGTAGTGCTAACATAAATGTAGATGGTGTTGATTATCTTGCTACATACAATACAAGTTTAACACAGACTGCAACAGATTTTGTGACAACTCATTCTGCAGCAATATTAGCTGCATCAGGAGTAAGAGTTGCAAGTGTAGGAGCTGAATTAAGATTTGGGGATAGTTCCACGACAATATTAGATGGAATAACGATAACAAATGTAACAACTAATCTCAATGGAACTTTTACTGCTTCAATTGGAGATCATGTAGTTGTTCCTTATGTAGGAGAACCATATGAAGGATTAAGGATACTTCATCAGTTTAGGGTAAATTTTGGACTTGAAATAGGAAGTACACAAACATTAGCTTTATCATTAAGAAGATGGGTTGATGACAGTGTCATTGGGAGTGAAATTCCTGTACTTAGAAATGCGGATGAACCTGGAAAGCAATTTAATTTCATTTCTTATACTGCAGGTGCATCAGACCCATTTGTTACAGGAGGATTTTATTTTGTTTTAAGGAATGATTCAGGGACAAGTGTAATGGATATAGAAGGTACTGTAGGTATTTTAATTCATAATACATTTCAGAAACCTGTTAATTTTTAAAATAAAACCATAATGGCTACTTACGTAAAAAGAGTATTAATAGGAATTGACAAACTTGGCAACACCATAGCAGGAGGTAATGAGGAATGTACTATATCTGGTAGAACTGGTTACCATGCAGAAAACACAACAGGTCTAATGCTTTACTATTGGCTGTTTCTTCAATTAATAATCGACATTACATTTTATCCTTGGGATGGTATGGGACATTGTAAGCAGGCTTATGAAAAAGAGACTGATAAGTTCTTAGAGCTTAAGAGTTTCAGGGGGTTAGCATTATTTGTGTTATCTTTGATCACACTTGGAAGCTGTGCTATCATGGCTCCAATATTTTGGATCATATACGGAATTAAAACACTTATTAGTAAATTATAATGAATGGGGAGCAAAGACATACATTAATATCTAATATTAAAAAACTATCAGTAGTAATTGGAGCTTTTATGGTTATTCAAGGATTTGTAGCATGGCTGTTTTTACCTCATTTAGATGACTATATAGAATCTAAAATTAAAAATCACGAAGATAGTAAACAATTTGAAAATAAGATCTTTGAACTAGCAGATAAGTATGCAGACAGTCCTAACTTTAAGTTAATGGTTATAAATATGCAGGAAGAATTCAAATCACACCTAGAAGAAAGATTACAACAACAAAGAAAAAAATGGAATTATTGACAACCATAGTAGGAATACTAGGAGTAGTAGGTGGAGTAATAACTATCATATCCTTTTTTGTAAGGAGAGATAATGCCACTAAAGATGCTGAAAGACGTATTACTGAAATAGAAGTAAAACAAGAATTATATAAAGAAGAATTAGACTTACTAAGAAGCTCTGTAGGTTCAATAGAAACTAAGTTAATGGACAAATTAGATTCATTAGCAAGTAAATTTGATTCTTTATATGAAAAATTTATAGATTTAAAAAAAGATTAATTATGTTAAGAGGGCTTATTTTATATTTTATTGCTGGTGTAATTGGTTCTATCATTGGAATTTTTGGTACAATTGCTGGTCTTATTCATAAAGATAGGAAGAAGTATTTTGTAGATGCTGCATTTGCAGAGGATCAAAATTTAAATGTAAAATTAAGAGTCCTTTTAAACTTAACTATGTTAAAGTATAAAGGAGAATTTGCTGATGTAAAGTTTGGTGATAATCCTGATCATACCATGTCTTATGTAATAGGTAGAAATTATTTAGATAAGCATTTAAGTAAGTTTGGTAAGTTCTGGTATTGGTTTTTATATTATGTAGACAAACCAGCTCAAAAGTATGGTGGACACTGCATTGTAGCAGTAAATCACGAGGAAAGAAAAATACTTAAGATTCATAATAACTAGTCAAAAATTTGCATATCTCAGATATTTTTTGTATATTTGTAATATTATAAATTTTTGTTATGGCTAAGAAAGAAAGAATTAAGAGATTTTTAGAAGAAAATAGAGGATATTTAAAGTGGGGGAAAAAGAAACTCGCTAGAAAATTTGATATTTCTCCATTTGAAATAAGTGAAATTAAAAGGGAAATAACTTCTCAACCCTTAAACAGAGAAGGATTTAAAAGACTATTCTTTGACATAGAGACTAGTTTTGATATAGGATGGTTTTGGAGGAGTGGTTTTAATCAAACTATTACTACAGATCAGATAATTAAAGAAAGGGCAGTTATCTGCGTTTCTTATAAATGGGCAGGAGAAGACCAGGTTTATAATCTTAAATGGGATGAAAACCAATGTGATAAGAAATTACTAAAGGAATTCTCCAAAGTAATGCAAGAGGCTGATGAAGTAATTGCTCATAATGGTGATAGATTTGATGTTAAGTGGCTAAGAACTAGATGTTTAATTCATAGAGTTCCTTTTCCTACTTATGTTAAATCACTAGATACATTAAGAAAAGTTAAATCAATGTTTAATTTCCAGAGTAATAAACTGGATTACATTGCAGAAGTTCTAGGATTTGGTAATAAGTTACCTACTGGAATTGATCTTTGGAAAGACATTACATTTAACAAGTGTGAGAAGGCAATGAAAACTATGGTTGAGTATTGTAATCACGATGTAATCTTATTAGAAGATGTGTACAATGCAATTGAAAACTATATTAAACCTAACACACATGTAGGTGTTCACCAAGGTAAAGGTAAACATACTTGCCCTAAATGTGGGTCAGAAGATATTACATATGTTAAATCTACTGTTACTGCTTCAGGGACTGTTAAAAGAGTAATGAGCTGTTTTAAACATGGAGACTATGTAATCTCTAATACGGCTTATAAAAAGTACTTAGAAGAAAAAGATGGTAACTAAAAGAAAATTAACATACGATATTATAAACACAATCAGAGGAGGTAAACAATCTGATGATGAAAATATATCACATAGACAAGTAGGGTTCTGGATAGACAACACCAGATCCCTCTTGATTAGAAGAGATTTAGAAAAAGGTAGATCAGTTAATCCTGACCTTATTCAAACAATCTGTTCAGAAGTAATAGAAGTAGATGCAGCAGAATGTGGTTGTTTAACTGCAGGATGTACTGTACTTCGTACAAAAGAAAAGATACCAACAGCTTTAGAAGTCCATAACAAAAACATGATTATGAGGGTTGGTCCTGCAGTAGTGGGATCTACCCCATTTTCATTTATAAGTTATGAGAGAGCTCAGTTCTCAGGTAATAATAAATACACCAAACATATTACTAAAGCATTTTTACATAATGGTTACATCTATCTAATAGGGGATTCAAGTAAATTAAAGTTCCTTAAGTATATTGCAATTGATCTTGTAATGGAGTATCCAGAAGAGGCAGCTAACTTTCAGTTCTGTGATACTAATGAACCTTGCTACACTGTAGATTCTACTTACCCTATCTCAGCTTGGATGATTGAGCCTTTAAAAGAAATGATATTTAATCTTAATGTGAGATTAGCAGCTTCTGCCCCTACAGATAACCAAGGAAATGCAGAACATGATGTAGAACCAAATGTACCTAAATCATAATGAAGGAAAGGAAGAAAGCAGAATATAAGATTAAAGATTTGTATAAGCATTATCAAGAACAAGTACAGGAAGAACTTCAGGTACCTTATTCTGTTTATTCTACAATATTAAAAGAATTTAACTTAAGTTTAGTAGACTTAATAATTAACCATTCAGAAGGAGTTAAGCTTCCATCTAATCTAGGATACCTAAGAGTTAGGAAAAAGAAGGTAGACCTATCTAAAACAGATAAGTTAATTCCTGACTGGGGAAAAACTAATAAGCTTTGGGCTGACAACCCTATAGCAAAAGAAAAGAAGACTATAGTATTTCATCTTAATGAGCATAGAGGGGGATACAAGTATAAAATATTTTGGGATAAGTCTAAACCAAAATTAAAGAATAAAACATTTTATTACTTTATACCTGCTAGAGCATTTAAAAGAAAACTGGCTTCAGTACTAAAAACTAACTTTGAAATAGACTACTACCTATGATTGGACAATTAATATCAGTTAAGAGCATTATAGAGGACTTTTATGGGGACACTGAAACCCAAGAGCCAGTTAACTATGAAAACTTCATTAGATGGACTGTAGAAGCCTTAAATAAGATAGGACATCCTTTACAGTACAGAAGAAGAGTTACTGGTATTAATGATAATCCTAATCTTAAGATAGAGAATTACAGAGCTCCATTACCATGTAATCTACATAAGATAGAACAAATAATGGTAAATGGTAAACCAGCTAGATACTCTACTAATACATTCCATCACTTACTAGGTGGAGAATGTTGTGGTATGGATAATACTGAACCATTCAGTGGGCTATCTACTTACTCAGAAGGTTTTTATATTGATGGTTTTGGGAATGAATTCTATGCAGGATTCCCTGATAGTTGTTCAGGAGACTGTGATATTACATATGATGTGAACTCTGACTGTCTTACTCTATCAGTTAAAGAAGGTGAAGTATGTATAGCTTATTTAGAATTCCCATTTGATGATGAAGGTTACCCAATGGTACCAGATCAGGAATCATACAGAGAAGCTCTAGTAAGATATTTTACTATGAAGATGGATTACATAAACTATAGAAAGAACCCTAATAATGGAGGTAGAAGAAATTTATACGAAGACTCTAAACAAGAGTGGGCATTTTATGTAGGACAAGCATCTAACAAAGCTAAGCTACATTCAGTAGACCAGTTAGAAAGTATTAAGAATCAACTACTTAGAACATTCCAATCCTATAATCACCATAGAACAGGATTCAAAAATCTAGGTGAACAACAGAAAAGAAGAATTAAATAATGGGTAAGATATCTATAAATAGCTTTGAAAAGGGAATGAACCTTGATTCCTCTAAGGTAGTACAAGCTAAGAATACTGCATACTCTTTAACTAATTTTAGACCTTGGACAGATAACTCAGGAAAAGCTGTTGGGGGTCTTCTCAATATTAGGGGTAATGAACTTTCTTTTACTCTTCCTGAGACTACTCCTACATATGAATTTATTACTTCTTATCCTGACAGTAATACAGGTACAGAAGGATTACTATTTGAAGTAGATACTTCTAGTTATAATATGACCATAGATGTAGCAGGTGCTGATAATATAGAAATCACTGCTAAAATTGTAACTCAAATTAATAATGACCCTTCAGTACAAGCTCTAGGTGTAGAAGCTTACTTAACATTACCTAACTTAATTAGATTTAGAAGTATTACTCAAGATGTATTCTTTGATGTATCTGATGGATCTTCTTATATGGCTAAAGGAGTTTACTTACCTGCCCAAACAGATTTAGAGATAATTGGGTGGACTACTGTTAGGGATGACTTTTACTTATTCACTACTAATGATACTACTACTTCAGGAGGACCAGGGCAAATCTGGAAACTAGAAGTAGATGAAGTTACACAAGCAACTGCTTTATCTATTGTATATAATGATTATGTAAACTTTAGTAGGGAATATCCTATTGAGGCTATAGGTAGGTATGAAAATGACTGTACTAAAAGATTATACTGGACTGATAATTATAATGTAGTAAGAACAATACAGACAGAATCTCCTAATGTATTCTTTACAGATGTAGAAAACTTAGGTTTAATTCCTATACTTAACCATTCACAGCCAGTATTAGAAAATATTCTAACAGGTGGAAACTTAACAACTGGTATATACCAAGTAGCATACAGACTTAGAACTGCTGCAGGTTCTGAGACATCATTTAGTTTACCTTCAAGAATGATACCTATTGTATCTGCAGATGAGGAGACAGCTAACTATTGGGAATACTTAGGTGAGAATTCTGGCTCTAATTCAGGAAAAGGAATAGAAATTAATGTATCTAACTTAGACCAAGATTATGATTTCATTGAGATTGTTACTCTATACAGAGCATCTAAGAACTCTACTGCAGTAGTTACTTCTGTAGCAACTGAGCCTTATGAAGGGGGAGTATTTAGATTTACTATTGATGGTCAAGAGCAAAACTCTTTTGAAATCTCATTAGATGAATTCTTAATAGGATCTAGAGCATTTACACATGCTAAGACACTTACATCTAAGGACAACAGGCTATTTGTAGCAAACACTTCATACGCAGGATTAGACTTTACTATAGATGAATTTGATCCTAGAGCTTATGGTCATGAAATTAACTCTACTACATTTAATGTAGATGGTAATGCTTATACTAATTTTAGTAATGTACCAGATGAAGCAAATGCTATTAATGATGATTTCTCTGTTAATAAATTTTATAGAGGAACATCTGAGTATGGAGGATCAGGGGAATGGATTTCTTATAAAATTAAAACTAAGCAAGTACTAGCAGATACTTACCCATTAGACACTACTACAAATGATTCAGGAGTTACTTTTGAATCTCTTCCTATTAGACTTGCAGATGTAAACTCATTTCAAACTTTAGACTTAAATGAGGGTAGAGTATATGAGCAGAACATTTTATTTAGTTCTATGAAATCTCCATATAGATTTGGAGTTCAAAAGGGTTACCAAAGAGATGAGATTTATAGATTTGCAATTGTGTTCTTTGACCAGCAAGGTAATGCTGGATTTGCTAATTGGATAGCTGACATTAAAATACCTGAAGCATTTGATCCAGGTAGAAGTGCTTATTCTGATACAGGAAGTAACTATAATAATGTAGGATTTAGAGGAAACTTATTAGAAGGAGGATTCCCTTACTATTATAATGTACCCTACATAGAATTTGAAGTTGACTTACCGCAGTCAGTAAAAGACCAAGTAACTGGATATTCTATTGTGAGAATGGAAAGAGAAGCTAATGATAGAACTGTAGTTGCTCAAGGACTAGCATTTAAAACAGGTCCTTATATCAAGGTAGATGCATCTCCACCTAATACTATTGCTACTCCTACAGGAGAAATGGAAGATGGTAATGAGTATTTATTTTCTTTAGCTCAAGGAGAAATTGATTCCTATGGAGCATCTAATAATGATTATGATCCTGAACTCCAGAATGTTGAGAACTCATATGACCCAACAGGAGGGTTTGATTATAGGTCAAATTATTTTACAGTACAATTCCCAGAACACTTATACACTAATGAGCTATCTAACAGAGCTGGAGACAAGATTAAAACTGTTCAAACATTAGGGGATGGAGATCAATTTGCATCTGACTTAAATGATTTAAACTTTAAGTATGAAGCAACTACTCAGGATTATTCTATTTATATTAGAAAAATGTATAAAATGCAGACTCCTGCAGGGTTAAATACTTATTCTACTAATATTGAGACTGATATAGAAAACTTTTGGTTTATACCAGAAGGAGCTGAAGGAAGTGAAACTGAAATAGATAATAACATTATATTTAGAAATGAAGTTTATGCCCCTTACAGAACTACTGGGATAGGCTCTTCACAATCAGCTAAATACCATGGGTGGGGGCAGAAGACTGTACTAATCAAAACAGTTGATCCTATATATTCTAATACTCAAAGCTATTTAAGTACTCCAACATTCGCAGGTACAGAGATTACTCTTTCCCCAGGAACAGATACTGGTGGACTTAATGGTGCTACTCTTGGTGCAAATCATTACATAGTAAACTACAAGAGAGATTTACTTGCACAGTATGGAGGAAATACTTTTAACCAAAGGTCTAATAACTCTTACATATCTACAGGAAACTTTATCCAAGTAGATGATGCATACACATCAAGAGTATTTGATGTTACAGGAGGAGATATATTTATGACATTAATGGATGTGCATAAGGCTACAAAATCTTGGGCATTTAGTAATTCATCTGCTACTCCTAGAAGAAGTCAAACTTTATTTTTCCCAGTTGAATCTCCTATCCACACAGAAATGAGGCAAGGTATTCATATGCAATCTCACTTAGTAGCTGAAACAGGTACTAGGTCTGATACTTCAAGAGGGAATGTTATACTTACAGGAAATACAGATTTAGGAGAAACATTTACTTATAATAATGTATACTCTGCGGAGGATAACATAGTTAAGTTTTTTGCTAAACCATTTGATTTTAAAGATTCTGATTGTATAGATTACTTTGATACTCGTATATATGCATCAGACCCTAAGATAAATGGTGAAGTAATTGACTCATGGCAAAGCTTTGGGGCTAATGAATTCATAGACCTTGAGAGTTTATATGGTCCTATTAATAAAGTATACACTCTTAATGATCAGTTTTACTCTTTCCAAGATAGAGCTACATGTATAGTATCAATTAATCCTAGAGTACAAACTACAACTTCTGATGGACAATCATTAGAACTAGGAGTAGGGGGAGTGTTACATGATTATACTTATGCTTCTAATTCTGTAGGGTGTAAGCACCAATGGGGAGTAATACCTTCTAAGTCTCATTTGTACTGGGTAGACATTAATAATAATAAGATGTACAGAATAGGTGCTGATGGTATGGCACCACTATCTGATTACAAAGGTTCATTCTCTTACTTAGATGATAACCTGATTAATGATATAAGGTTAAATGAATTAGACGGTGGAGATAATCCACTAATAGGGAAAGGAATTAATGGTTACTATGATTATAAGTACAATGAAGTAGTGTTTACTGTACAAGGAGCAATTGTTCCTCCTTACTTAAGTGAATTAGATCTTACCACTAATTATGTGCCAGGACAGTTGGTAAATTCTCCTTTAGGGTCATTTGAAGTATTACTGCCATTTTCATACCCAGGCAAACTTACAATAGAACAATTGATTGTAGGAGGATTTCTAAGAGAGATACACTCAGCTCCTACAGGATTTACTATTGTGTTTAATGAGTTTATTCAAGGGTTTTCATCTTTCTACACATTTGAAAGTCCATTATATTTCTATGATCCATCTACTTTATTCTCAGTAGACAGTAAGAACAGAACAGATTCTTGGATACATGACAAAGGTCCTAGAGGTTCTTTCTATGGTTTTGTAAATGACTCTGAGATACATATGTATGCTAATGATATGCCTGTATATACTAAAGTGTTTGATAACTTAATATGGCATACAGAGTCAACTAACATAAATGGAGAAGATCAGCCTAATGATACTTTCTATGAGTTAAAATGTGAGACCACTTATCAAGAAACAGATTATATTAATTTAATAAATAATAATACTGTTAAAAGGAAAGAAAGAACTTGGCAAGCACATGTTCCTAGGTCTAATACTAACAGAGAGAGAATGAGGGATAAGCATATGGAGATTAAATTCAAGTATGACAATAATCCTGACAATAGATTTTTAGTTCATATGATAGGTCATTCATACAGACCATCATTTAGGTAACATTTAATATTACACTAAAAATTTGCATATTAAAAAAATTATTATTACATTTGCATAATGGCTAAGAATAAGAAATACTCTAAAGGGGGTAAACTTCCTAAATATCAAAATGGTGGAGATCCACCAGTTAAGATAGATGTTGTAGATAACTTACCTACTATTAATATTCCAATAGGTAGTCCCTTAAACCCTTTAACAAAGCCATCTACTGATTATGCATATAGAGAAAATGATAGGTATATGTTTGGTCAACAGCCAGATGCCTATGAATCTCCTTATAAGGAATATCAACAACAACTATTTAGACAGTATCAATCTGATCCTAGCTTTATGTATGATATTAACAAGCAAGGATTTAATACTTATGCAGATTTAAGTAACCTTAATAAGGGCTCTCTTAAAGGGCAGTATGTGCCTGATGAGCAAGGTTTTACATTTGAGCCTCAATATTCTTTACCTGAATTTACTGTACAAGGTGAAATAGCTAAACCTAAATATAAAGATGCTAAAGGGGGAAATTGGAAAAACTGGGATAAACTTACACCTGAAGAAAAGTCTAAAATAAAGACAGGGAAGTTTAAGAATAAGTATGAGATGCATCTGATTGAAAATAAAGCTACTTATGATCCAGGAGAATGGATAAAAGACTTTAAGAATATCCCTTCAGAGTTTGTAAAAAGTATGCCAGGTACAGCAGCTAACATGGTTGGGAATACTTTTTCTATCCCTATGGCTCTTATGACAGAAGGGTTAGAACACGCCTCTGGTAAACCTTATAATTACTCTAATGCATTTGATGTAATGGGGGATTCCCAAAGAACCCTGTCTGATGTAGTTCCAGGAATAAACCCTACTACAGAAATGATTTTGGATGCAGGAAATTATATCCCTTTTGGTTTAGCTGCTAAGGCAGGATCTAAAGCTACTAAAGCAGGTTTAAAATATTTAGATAATGTAGCTACTAATTATTCAGACTTAGCAAAGTTAAAAAACTTTTCAAAAGAATTTGGATACACACCTAATAAATTAGGTAGTGGTTCTTATGGAGATGTTTATTCTTTAAATAGTAATCAAGCTCTAAAAAAATGGCACACACCTGAACAATTACCAACAAATGTAGATGATATAATAGAAAAACATAGACAATTACCAAGTGATTTACAAAGTAGAACTATAATTCCAAAAAAAGGAGCTTTTTCTAAAGCGGATAGAGTTGAAATTATGCCTAAAGTAGAAGGTGCAAAAGATATGAAACCTTTAAATCAGGCTACTCCTGCTGAAATGGAACAAGTTTTAAAAGAAGTTGATGAATTAAATAAATCAGGAATATATGTCGACATTTCAAATCCAGAAAATATTTTAATAAATCCTAAAACAGGTAAAGCAACTTATTTAGATTTAAATACTTCTCAAAATATTATAAGTGGTAAGCGTTACCCTAAAGAATTAGAAATGTTATTAACCCAACGAGAAATACCAAGACAACTACCTGGTTCACCTAATGCTTTTAAATCCGAAATAGATTGGGCTAAATGGAATAAAGAAATTCCACAGAATAAAGCTTTAATGGATGAGTATTTAGCTATTGAACAAAAAGCTAAAGCTGATGGTACTTGGATGAAAAATCCTGATGGCACACCTTCTTTGATGCCTGAGGGTAGTAAACCTACTCCAGAATTGTGGATACAATCTCAAAGTAAAAATTGGGAAAAAGCTTATGGTCATAAAGGATTTGGTAATATTGACAACACTTATAGAGGGGTAGGTATTAGCAATACAAATCCTGATTTTTCAGTAAGCAGGTCACCTAACTTATCTGGAGATAGGGGTATTTTTACTGGTAATTATGACCTTGCTCGTAATTATGCTTTTGGAGTAAAGAATCCTAAAATTTTGACACCTTTTTCTTCAAGGGAAGAACCTGGTGTTTTTCATTTAATTCATCCAAAAGGAAAACAAATAGATTATAATACTATGTTATCTGATTGGACAGATGTTAATTTAGTTAAGGGTAAATCTAAATTAAATTTAGAAACTAATTTAGCAGCTACAAAAAGCCACTATAATAAGTTAAAAAATATTCCTGATGTTAATCCTGAATTACTTAAAGCTCAAGAAAAAAGAATTTTAGAGTTAGAAAATTATATAAATAATTTTGATAACATTATTACTGATAAAGTTGAATTTGATAAAATGAGAGCTGCTTTAGGGGATATAACATCAACGGATGATATAGCAGAATATATAGCTTCTACAAACCTTAATAAGATTAAATTAAGAAATATTATTGATGGTGATTTAGGTGATGTTACTATAGTTAACAATAAACCAGGTAATTATTTAAAATCAGCAGTAGGCAATAATGGAATGTTCGATATGTCTAACCCTAATATATATAAATCATTAGTGCCAATCATGGGAGTAGGAGCAGCAGGAACTTATGGAGCTAATCAACTAATGAATCAACAACAACAAATGAAAAAACTAGGTGGTAGAATAAAACTTCAAAGAGGTGGTAGACCTACTGATCCAGGAAAAGAAGGAATGATGAAAGCTAGATTAGCTTATG
>Ga0180431_10004735_pt1 | contig 16883 bp, 15 predicted proteins | sample SS_ome_11_FD_132459 | JGI IMG/M metagenome (GOLD analysis project Ga0180431, IMG submission 132459) | Hypersaline lake sediment archaeal communities from the Salton Sea, California, USA - SS_1_MS_1 metaG | ecosystem: Environmental > Aquatic > Non-marine Saline and Alkaline > Hypersaline >... | reverse complement strand
TATCAACGCCCTTCAGGACCGCAGGGTCGACTACGATGGGACCGTCCGGGACACGAGGGGAGTGATCGTTCAGTTCCGCTACGGCGAGGACGGGATAGACCCGTCGCGAAAGAGGGGTGACAGGGGAATCAACCCCGAGGAAGTAGTGTCACAGGTAGTGGAGGCTTAGATTTGCTGGCTGAGAAGACCGTAATCGGGATGCTCGAGGATACTAAAGGAGTGCTGCCCGGTAGGGTGTACGAGGAACTCGAGAAAGCCCTGGTAGAGCGAAGGAAGAAGCTGACCAAGAAGAAGACGAAGAAGATCATCAACCGCCTGGTGAAGGAGTTCGAGGAGATGCAGGTCGACGCCGGGGAGGCGGTGGGAACCGTCGCCGCCCAGTCGATAGGCGAGCCCGGCACCCAGATGACCCTGAACACCTTCCACTACGCCGGGGTTAGCGAGGTCAACGTCACACTCGGCCTTCCGAGGATGATAGAGATAGTGGACGCCAGGAGGGAGCCCTCCACTCCGATGATGACGGTGTACCTCAGGGAGGAGTACGCCGAGGACGAGGAGGTGGCCACCAGGCTGGCGAGGTCGATAGGCCGGGTGATACTCGACGACGTTGCCAGGAAGGTCGACGTAGACGTCCTGGACAACGTGATGAGGGTGGAGCTCGACAAGGCGAGGCTGACCGAGCTCGACCTCTCGCCGGATGAGATAGTGGGCGCCACCAAGTCGATAAGCAAGGTCGAGGACGTTACCACCGACAGCAACGTGATAACCTATCACTTCAAGGACGTCAACCTGAAGGACATCAGGAGGGTGACCGACCGGATCAGGAAGAAGCGGCTCAGGGGACTGAAGAACATAACCAGGGTCATCCTGAAGCGGGAGGAGGGGGAGTTCATCATATACACCGAGGGCTCCAACCTCGAGGACGTGCTGGTGATGCCCGAGGTCGACTACAGGAGGACCACCACGAACTCGATCGTGGAGATCGAGGAGGTCCTGGGCCTGGAGGCGGCCAGGATGGCGATAATCAGGGAGATGATGGACACCCTGGAGAAGGGCGGCCTGGAGGTCGACATGCGCCACGTCATGGTGGTGGCCGACATGATGACCTGCGACGGAAAGGTCAAACAGATAGGCAGGCACGGCATCAGCGGGTCGAAGTCCAGCGTGCTCGCTAGGGCCAGCTTCGAGGTCACGACCAAGCACCTGCTCCAGTCGAGCGCCCGGGGCGAGAGCGACCGCCTGGAGGGAATAATCGAGAACGTGATCATAGGCCAACCCATCCCCCTCGGGACCGGTATGGTCAAGCTATCGATGAAGGAGGCGCAGTGATGCCAACCGATCTTGACAAGTCGATCAGACAGGCCATCGCGTCCGGGAGGGTCGAGATAGGCCTCGATACCACGATGAGGGCGGCGGTGAGCGGCAGGGCCAGGCTGGTGGTAGTCTCCAGCAAGTGCCCATCCGACCGCCTCGAGGACCTCCAGTACTACTCCTCGATGTCCGGCGTGCCGGTGATATCCTACGCCGGGGACAGCTACGACCTCGGGAGGGCGTGCAGGAAGCCCTTCCAGGTGGCCTCCATCGCGGTCATAGACCCCGGTGACTCGGGCATCCTGGCAGCCACGAAGGGTGCTTAGATGGGCATAAAGCTGGGCGAGAATCAGCTGCAGTACATGACGCTGTTCGAGAACATCTCGGGCGCGCCGCTGATGGACTGCATACTCCCGGACAAGGATGACAGGGTCGTGTTCCTGGTCAAGAAGGAGAACATGAGTATGGCGATCGGGAAGGGCGGCTTCAACGTGAAGAAGGCCAGGGGGATGATAGGCCGCGAGGTGGAGATCGTGGAGTACTGCGAGGACCCCGCCGAGTTCATCAGGAAGATCGTTGCCCCGGCCCGGGTCAAGGAGATTCGCATCGTTGAGGGCAAGGACAAGAAGACCGCGTATCTGAAGATCCACGCCGAGGACAAGGGGCTGGCGATAGGTCGCGGGGGCTCAAACATAGAGAAGGTGAGGACACTGGCCAGCCGCCACCACTCGATAGACGACGTGCTGGTGGTCTAGACAGACCTACCTCCCCCGGGAACAATGTATGGACGAGTAGGATAAAGTTATATATCCGCCAGAGGGATCACTTTCCAACACCGCCCAGACCAAGGTAGAGGGATATCCCGACCCACGTGATCTGGATTCTTCCGAGGTGCATCATGGCTCGATACAAGCGTTCAGGAGATGAAGAGGAGTATAAAGTCAGGGTGCCTAGGAGGAACGAGGTCCTGGGGGTCGTCCAGCAGATGCTGGGCACCGGCAGGCTGAGGGTGAAGTGCAAGGACGGCCACACCCGGCTGTGCCGGATACCGGGCAGGATGCGGAAGAGGATCTGGGTGCGGGAGGGGGACATGGTCATCGTGGAGCTCGGCGATATCCAGAGCGAGACCAAGGGGGACATCGCCTACAGGTACACCCAGGACCAGGTTCGGTGGCTGAGGCGTCGTGATTACTTGTCGTGAGGTGGTTTCGTGAGTAAGGGTTCAAGAGGTCTATTTGCATCTAGAAAACTCAAGAATGATCGCAAGAGGTTCAGGTGGAGGGACCGCGACTACATGCGGCGGACCCTGAACCTGGACGTGAAGGTCGACCCCCTGGAGGGGTCGCCGCAGGCGAAGGGAATCGTCCTCTTCAGGGACAAGGTCGAGGCCAAGCAGCCGAACTCAGCCTGGAGGAAGGTGGTCAGGGTCCAGCTGATAAAGAACGGGAAGCAGGTCACCGCTTTCTGCCCCGGGGACGGCGCCCAGAAGTACGTCGATGAACACGATGAGGTCCTGATCGAGGGGATAGGCGGTTCCAGGGGAGGCTCCTACGGGGATCTGCCCGGGGTTCGCTGGAAGGTAATAAAGGTTAACGGCGTCTCCCTCGACGAGATGGTCAAGGGCAAGAAGGAGAAGCCCATACGCTGAGCTGGGGCAGGTTGATCTTCAATGGCTAAGAGGAAGAGAAAGGCGAAGGGGAAGAAGAAGCGCAAGGAGAAGGCCGAGGTCCAGGAGGAGATCCAGCCCGAGAGCGAGCAGCCCGAGCCCGAGGGGCAGGAGGCCGCAGAGGGGGAGAGCGAGGCCGAGCCCGAGGAGGAAGAGGCCGAGGAGGAACCGATCACCCTCTTCAACAGGTGGAGCTTCTCCGAGGTCACGGAGGTGGATCCGGGCCTGAGGAGGTACATCTGCCTCGATCCGGTCATAATACCCCACACTGCAGGGAGAATGGCGAACAAGCCATTCCAGAAGTCTAAGGTTAACATAGTCGAGCGCCTGGTCAACAAGTGCATGCGTTCCGGCACCGGTAGAAGGAAGATCGCCGGCAAGTACATAAGGAACAAGTACGGTTGCGGGAAGAAGGAGAGGGCGATAAAGAACCTCGAGAGAGCCTTCGAGATAGTTGAGGATAAGACCGGGACCAATCCGATCCAGGTCCTCGTGCAGGCGATAGAGAACTGCGCCCCCAGGGAGGAAACGACCACCATATCGTACGGGGGAATATCGTACCACAAGTCAGTGGACGTATCGCCTCAGAGGAGGGTCGATCTGGCGCTGAGGAACATAGGTCGGGGGACCTCGGCAACGGCGTTCAAGTCGAAGAAGAACGTCGCCGAGGCGTTGGCGGATGAGCTCGTCCTTGCGGCGAGGAACGATTCAGGCAGCCATGCCGTCGCACGCAAGGAGGAGACCGAAAGGGTTGCGATGTCAGCGAGGTAAGCCCTATGGGTAAAAGAGAAGAGATGATGAACAAGATCGGCGAGCTTATGCGCCAGCGGGAGCAGATCCGTAATATCGGAACAGTCGCTCACATAGATCACGGAAAGACCACGCTCAGCGATAACCTTATCGCGGGGGCGGGGATGATCTCATCCGAGCTGGCGGGGAGTCAGCTCTGGCTCGATTTCGACGAACAGGAACAGGCGAGGGGGATAACCATTGACGCGGCCAACGTGTCCATGGTCCACGATCTTGAGGAAAAGGAATACCTGATCAACCTCATAGACACCCCGGGCCACGTCGACTTCGGGGGCGACGTCACCAGGGCGATGAGGGCGATAGACGGAGCGATAGTTGTCGTCTGCGCCGTGGAGGGCGTCATGCCCCAGACCGAGACGGTCATAAGGCAGGCCATGAAGGAGAGGGTCAAGCCCATCCTGTTCATAAACAAGGTGGACAGGATGGTCAAGGAGCTGAAGCTGGACCCGCAGGAGATGCAGAGCCGCTTCATCAAGATCATAACCAAGGTCAACAAGCTCATATCACAGTTCGCCCCCGAGGAGGTCAGGAGCGACTGGCGGGTGAACGTCAACGACGGCACCGTCTGCTTCGGCTCCGCCACCGGGAACTGGGCGATAAGCGTTCCCTACATGGAGAGGTCGGGCATCTCCTTCAGCGACATAATAGAGGCGTGCCAGAACGATTCCCAGAAGGAGCTGGCCAGCAAGGCACCGCTGCACGTCGTCCTGCTCAACACCGTCGTCAGGTTCCTGCCCAACCCCCTCACCGCCCAGAAACTGAGGATACCTCACATCTGGAAGGGCGACGCCGAGAGCAAGGTGGGTCAGGGGATGGTGGACTGCGATGCCGATGCAACCATGGCCATGGTTGTCACCAGGATACTGGTCGACAGGCACGCTGGAGAGGTCGCGGTGGGGAGGATCTTCAGCGGTTCGGTGAAGCAGGGCCAGGAGATCTGGATCTGCGGCATCAACCAGAAGTCGAGGATTCAGCAGGCCGCGGTTTACATGGGCCCCGAGAGGGTGAACATGCCCTCCATCCCGGCCGGCAACATACTGGCGCTCACTGGCGTGAAGGACGCGATCGCGGGGGAGACCCTCTGCGGCGGGGAGAAGGCGATAACGCCCTTCGAGGCGATCAAGCACCACTCGGAGCCCGTGGTCACGGTCGCCCTCGAGGCCCACAACACCCAGGATCTTCCCAAGCTCATAGAGGTGCTCCGGCAGATGGCGAAGGAGTACCCGGAGATCCTGGTGGAGATATCGGAGGAGACCGGCGAGCATCTGCTCTCCGGCCAGGGCGAGCTGCATCTCGAGGTGCTGATCCACAGGATCCGGACCGACAAGGGCGTCGACGTCGATACCTCGGAGCCCATCGTTATCTACAGGGAGACCATAGGCGGCAAGGCCGGGCCCATCGAGGGCAGGTCCCCCAACAAGCACAACAGGTTCGAGATCGTGGTCGAGCAGCTCGAGGATTCGGTCTACCAGGCGATAAAGAACGGAGACCTCGCCCAGGGAAGGTACCGCGGAAGGACCAGCGCGCCCGATTTCCAGGAGGCGGGACTGGTCAAGGAGGAGGCCCGGAAGGTCGTGGACGTCTGCGGAGGTAACGTGCTGCTGGACATGACCAGGGGCATAACCTACCTCCCGGAGGTGATCGAGCTCGTCATACAGGCCTTCGAGGAGGCCGTCGAGGGCGGCCCGATGTCTAGGGAGAAGGTCATCAGGATGAAGGTCAAGCTGATGGACGCCAAGATCCACGAGGACCCGGTTCACAGGGGGCCGGCCCAGGTCATACCGGCCGTCAGGAGCGCGATCTTCGCCTGCATGCTGACCGCCGGGTCGGTGATGCTGGAGCCGAAGCAGCTCGTGTTCATCAACGTCCCCCAGGAGTTCATGGGACAGGCGACCAAGGAGATACAGACCCGTAGGGGTCAGGTCAGGGACATAAGGCAGGAGGACAGCCAGATCATGATCGAGTCGAAGGCCCCGGTGGCCGAGCTTTTCGGCTTCTCGGGCGCGATCCGGTCCGCAACCGAGGGTCGGGCCCTATGGACCACCGAGTTCGCGGGCTTCGAGCCGGTCCCGAAGGATCTGCAGGACGAGGTCGTGAGGGGCGTCAGGGTCAGGAAGGGCCTGAAGCCCAAGCTGCCCACGGTCAGCGATTTCCTGAGCTGAGCCGAACCGCGGCGTAGACGACCCGGTTATGCGTATCGGGCCAAGGTGAGGCCCCGGGAAAAGAGTTATAACCAACATACCCCTGTTTTTCCCCGGGGCTCTTCCCTCCAGCCTCGTAACCGCGGACATGAATCCGATGTCCTGCGGACGAAGGAGTGAGGCCCTTACACAGATTCAATGCCGGCGGCAGGTGATGAATTTCGCCGCCGGAAGCAAGTAGAGGTGTGGAAATGCCAGAGAAACCGCATGTAAATCTCGTGACGATAGGTCATGTTGACCACGGGAAATCGACGATGGTTGGCCACCTGATGGTGGAGCACGGCGACGTGCCCGAGCAGGTGATCAAGAAGTTCGAGGGAATGGGCGAGAAGGGCAAGACCTTCAAGTACGCCTGGATAATGGACAGGCTGAAGGAGGAGCGGGAGCGAGGTCTGACCATAGACCTCATGCACCAGAAGTTCGAGTCCAGCAAGAACTACTTCACGGTCATCGATGCGCCGGGCCACAGGGACTTCGTCAAGAACATGATCACCGGTGCGAGCCAGGCGGATGCCGCCGTTCTGGTGGTCGCGGCCGATGACGGCGTGATGACCCAGACCAGGGAGCACGCTGCGTTGGCGTTCACCCTGGGCGTCCAGCAGATGATCATAATCATCAACAAGATGGACAGGGTGGACTACAAGCAGGACGTCTACGAGGCCGTGAAGGCCGACGTGAACAAGCTGCTGAAGAGCATAGGGTACGGCCCGAGAGCCGACAAGTTTCCGTACATACCCGCCTCCGCCTTCTACGGTCAGAACCTCAGCTCCCGGAGCGAGGAGATGAAGTGGTACAACGGCCCCACCCTCATGGAGGCCCTGGACAACGTGGAGCCGCCAAAGAAGTCTACGGGCAAGCCCCTCAGGGTTCCGGTTCAGGACGTCTACACCATAACCGGCGTGGGGACGGTTCCCGTCGGCAGGGTGGAGTCCGGCGTGCTGAACGCCGGCGAGAAGATCGTGTTCATGCCCTCCGGGGCGACCGGCGAGGTCAAGTCCATCGAGCAGCACCACGAGACCATCCCCAAGGCCGAGCCCGGGGACAACATCGGGTTCAACGTGAGGGGCGTGGGACGAAACGACGTGCACCGTGGCGACGTGGTCGGAACCCCGGATTCGCCGCCGAGCGTGGCGAAGGAGTTCGTCGGTAAGATCGTCATCCTCGAGTACCCGACCGCGATAACCGTGGGTTACACCCCGGTCTTCCACTGCCACACGGCGCAGGTCGCTGTGACCTTCATGGAGCTGATGCAGACCCTCGACCCCAAGACCGGCGAGACCAAGGAGAAGAACCCGGCGACGATCAAGAAGGGAGACGTCGCCATAGTCAAGTTCCGCCCGACGAGGCCGCTCGTGATCGAGTCGGCGAGCGACATACCGGAGCTCAGCAGGTTCGCGATCCGTGACCAGGGGCAGACCATCGGGGCGGGTATCTGCACCGAGATCACAGAGAAGGCCTAGATTTCCTTCCCTATTAGTTGAATGAGGACAGTAGATGCAGAAGGCTAGAATAAAGCTCATTGGCACATCTCCGACCAAGCTGGACGATGTCTGTGCTCAGGTGAGGCTGATCGCCGAGCGCACCGGCGTCAACATCTCTGGGCCGGTCCCGCTACCCACCCGGCACCTGAAGGTCCCGGTCAGGAAGTCCCCCGATGGACGGGGAACCGCCTCCTGGGAGAACTGGACGATGCGGGTTCACCGCAGGCTGATAGACATCGATGCCGACGAGAGGGTCATGCGCCAGATCATGAGGGTGAGGATGCCCGAGAGCGAAGTGAGCATCGAGATAGAGCTACTCGGATCATGATCGGGTACGTGGCTTCTTTGCCGTGCCCCGTGCCGGGGTGGCAGAGTGGTAATGCGCTGGACGCCCCAGGCGGGCGAGCCTTGAGAGCCAGTGTCCCTTCGGGGACACGAGGGTTCAAATCCTTCCCCCGGCGCTCAATCGTTTACCTTAATCTCCTGCAGCGAGACCAACACATTTCCTGTCAAGGCAGATTCTGAACCATATTTCCTGCAAAGTCTGGTTCAACTCCTTGTATGGAGGATTAGGTTCGGTCTAGACAGATCTGCTTTCAGGCTCATGAGGTGTCCATCGTGTCATCTAACAGCCAACTCCAAAGAAGTCCACCGCTCCCACTGGTCTGGCGGCCGCCGGCACTAGCTGACCTCGTCTGGCTCAAAGAAGTTGGCTGGCTTGGAAGGGACAAGCGGATTTTTGGTCTTCTGATTCTATAGTAATTGCCATTTCACACCTACGGCATCAACAGCCAAATACATATCACACAAGTATGATATCGGTGACGAAAGTGAAAGTTGCGATCAGGGGGTCTCGATGAAAGGGTCTACAGAAGATTCAAGGCTAAAGCCGTTGGCGAGGGGCTCAAACTAGGTGATGCCGTTGCCCAGGCCATGACGCTCTGGATATCTGAAACCGGAAATCTGCCTCGATCGAGACTGAGCTTGATTTCGTCCTTTGACTGGGGGAAGGGAACAGAGAGGATCAGCGAGGATATCGACGGAATCCTCTACGGTGGAAAGGGATGATCCTCCTCGACTCCAGTCTCATCGTTGCCTACTACAATAAGGTCGATCAAAACCACGCCATCTCCCGCGACATATTGCGCAGGATAGACGGAGGCGAGTTCGGCACGCCGGTCATAACAGACCATGTTTTCGATGAATCCGTCACGGTCATCCTGGCGAGAACGGGCAGCATCCCGATGTCCAAGCGTCTGGGCGGAATCCTGCTGGACTCGACCTTCATGATCAGGATCGGTCCCGAGGCATTCAGCCTCGCTTGGAAGAGGTTCAGTAAGCGGACATGGCAGGCTGAGCTTCACGGAATGCACGAACATAGCCGTGTGCGAGCAGGGAGGCATATCGAATATCGGCACCTTTGATAACGCGTTCCGTTCAATCGAAGGCCTCAACGTGGTTGGGAAGTAGCTCGCCTGGAGGGGTTCTAGCCGAATAACCTAGCCACAGGGGTCTTTCTTATAGCCAGATTCCGCCATGGCGCTGCCATGCGACGGTGTTCTCTCTGCCCATTTCCCGTAATTGGGATCCTACAGTGACTATATCGGTGGACTGGGAGAGCAAGAGGAGCAGGGGCCAGATGCGTTCAGGAGACTCGACGCCATGAACTGGACCGTTAGTGCATGGTCTCCATCCCACATATCTAGGTAAACCGTTTGTTTGAATACATACCGTTCGCAATACTCCGGCTATTCAAGAACTCGTCCCGACGCAGCGGTGTTCAGACTCTTCAATCTGATTTCCCTGCAGAAAGGATCTACCGGCCAAGGATCTCAAGGGCCCGCTCCAGCGATGCCAGGGCCTCCCTCTCACAGACCGATGCACCCTGGACGGCGTCGGCACCCGCCCTTCTGTGCCCGTCATCTTGCCACGCCTCCTCGTGAGGCATGTCGACCAGGGCCCGGCCCAGCTGCCGGTCGAACTCCATCCACGCCCGGGTGGCCTCTTCGTAGTGGTCAGCGCTCTCGAGGATCTGCGCCCTCATCTCGCCCTTGAAGAGGTCGGATACCCTCCTCAGGTACTCCGCGGCAGCGGGACGCCCGGAGATCTGGGGCATAACGTTGTGGCAGCCCCGCCAGCCGCCCTGGAAGTACCCGCCATTCTCCTCGGAGGCACCCGACTTCGAGAGGTCGCTCAGGTCCGTGGCATAGGCCTCGACGCCGTCTATTCCCCAGATGACCACGTCGCCGGGCCTCCTCCTGGGGTCGTTCCCCTGGGCGACCTTCGCCATCACATCCAGAACCTCGAGCGCCGATTTTCTGGGCGGCCACGGCTCGCAGCTACCCTCCATGCAGCCGAACCAGCCGGAGACCATCTCCCGGGAGTGCCACTCGACGAACCCTTCCCAGCTCCACTCGTCCTCGTCGACGAACACGATCGCCACCGGCATGACCCCGCGGCCCTCGAGCTCGTCCGCATCCCTGTAGCCGATGAAGAGCACGTCCTCCTCGTTCGGGGCGTGAACCGCCCTCCCTGCGTCTATCTCGCGCTTGAGCGCATCCCAGTACTCCTCCACGTCCCTGTACTGGTGCCAGGCGTTCACGTAGCCTGTGGCGTGGGCGATGCGGTCATCCCGCCCCTCGATGGGGAAGTAGTGGGCCATCCACCTGTCCTGGGGGCGTGGAGCGTATGCGAAGCTGGTCGCATATCCGGCTATGACGATCAGGTCCGCGTAGTCCACCTCCCAGCCCGCTATACGCATCTGGGCCAGGTACATGTAGGTATCGCACCGCTCCGCCCAGGGGTTGCCCCTTCCGGATTTCATTTCGCGGAAATGCTGGAGGAATATGTCTTTCGCGCCCTCGATCAGGACTGGACTGCCAACTGCCAACAGGACACCTCTCCGGCAGTACCAATCCGATGCCTTATATCTTCCCCTCAAACACTAGACGGCGTAGTGGAATACATGCCAATCTCGGGAGTTTCTCCCACATGAGGGAACGGGGTAATCCCTGTCGACAAAGTACAACCCGGCGATTATTCAACCCAGAACAGTAACAAGACGCTGCAGGGACAAAGAGAGGCAAATTGCATAAGGACGGCCGATGGATAGGTTCCGAATTGAAGCCGGGATTCCATGAAAGCGATCCGTGTAGGAAGTCGCACAGGGCCCCTGCCGGATGGGCCGTTGCCGAAGACTGCCCTCTCGATGGAGCTGGTCAGATGTCGATGAATTCAAATCTATCGGCGGAAAGGGGGCCCACACTGGTGATCCTGCTGATCTACACCGCAGCCTCCAGCCTGGGGGCCTGTGTCTGCCTGGAGGATGTAGGATTTGAGAGAATCGAGAACTTCTCAACTGATCCCGGGTGGGACGCTAGGGGCAATCAGAGGATTGCGGGTAGTGCGAAAGTCCTGCAGGACTTTGGATACAGCCCCACCAACAACGCGGGGGTATCGCTCGGGGAGATAGGGGGGAGGATATCCAGATCCACAACGCCCGCCCACTATGCATCCCCCGTCGATGCGCTTGGCTTGGACGATTTCATGTCGGCGTCCGGTTCTATTGCGCTCCTGGATGACAGGGACGGCGGGACCTTCATCGGATGGTTCAACGCGTCCAGGCAGGGGTGGCGTCCTGTGAACTTCCTCGGTTTCAGGCTGGACGGGGCGAACCTGCACGTGGCCTACACCACGGGAACCTGGAGGGCGATGGGCATGGCCACGGGAGAGACCCTGGAGATCGGGACCAGTTACCGGTGGGAACTCCTCTATGATCCCCTGGCAAACGGGGGCAAAGGCACACTGTCACTGGCATTCGGAGGCGAAGAATACACGCTCGATCTCCTTCCAGGGCACAGTGAGGAGGGGGCTATGCTGGACAGGTTCGGCATCTTCAACCTCCAGGAGCCCGGTGGGTACCAGGAGGTCTACCTCGACGATCTCGATATCTGTGGGCGGCACTACGATTTTGATTCCGACCCGGGATGGGATGGAAAGGGAAACAGAGCAAGCTTCACCGACCGCGAGCTGCGGGGGACACAGAGATTTGGCCACGTCAACTCGAGCCACGCAGGAGGGGGCAGGGGAGAGATCGGGGGCCTTATCTGGAGAATCGAGTCACAGGCATTCTACGGCGATGACGTGGGGTCCCTCACACTGGACGACCAACTTTCAGCGTCGGGCAGGCTGTCGGTTGTACAGGCCTCCTCGGACAGCGGTTTTCTCTTCGGCTGGTTCAATGAAGGGAACCGTGGCTGGGCTCCCCCCAACTTTCTGGGGTTCGTGGTGGAGGGACCGAGTCGCGTTGGACACTACTTCAGGCTGATGTACGTCGGCGGGGATGGGAGTAAAGGCGAATCCGAGGAAAACCCGATCATCATCCCGAACGGCACCGAACACCTCTGGAGGATCACGTACGATCCCGACGACCGCATCTTCTCTGGCGTTCTTGATGGTGAATATGTCATAGAAACCTGCCTCCCCGGGGAGGTCAATGCGACCTTCAACAGGTTCGGGATCCTCAACTTGCAGGAGGGCGGACACGAGATTGAGGCCTATCTGGACGATCTATCCTATACCAGCCATGAGCTGGGCGACTTGCCCTCGATACTTACCCTCATCGCGGCCCTTCTGTTTTTGAAACAAGAGTGGACATATTTCATATAACTCAGTAATCAGGTTAACCCGATTTTGCGGCTGAGAAGATGGTCATCATGGACAGGAACAACGATGTGGAGACAGGAAGAGACCTGAAAGCGTTGGTTGGGGGAGATTCAGACAAGGAGGGTGTTTCAGCTCATCTGTGATCATCAATCTCCGTCCTTTGTTGCCATGCCGGAGAGCCTCACTGAACGCGGATCTCGGTGTTGTCACCCAATAGCCGCCGGAAGTCGCCCCGAGTGAGGGCTGTACTTTCGGGTCTTGCTCATGAATGCCGCCAGTATGATTAGGCACGGGATGACAATCACAGGTGATTCGGGTATCTCCTCAAGCCTGGCGATGACCTTCTCAAGATAGAGCTTTGCCGCATCGTATTCGTGTTCGTCCCATGCCTTCTCGGCCCTGGAGTAGTCCGCCTTCATCAGCATATGTTCCCTGTCCATATCAAGTCCCTCCATCTCCTGGATGGATGAGTTCGCTGCCTTGAATAACCCGGCGAAGTACGTTCCAAGATCCTCAATCCCTTCCCAGCGCGCCAGAAACGACTCCAGCGGATCGATGATCCCCTCATGGAGCGACCAGTTCGCGGTGTAGCAGAATCCTTTCTCCCTGAGGTACTCTGCCGTGGCATAATGGTCACGAAAGGGCTCTGTATATGCACCCATCTCCGTAGCTGAACCTATGAGCTCCCAAGCACGGGAGAATTCCGCGGCCGCAAATGAGAGGTCCTCGCAGGTCTGGACGGACTCGACCAGGCCCAAGTCGAAAAGCACGACTGCCGTGCGTTCGGCCATCACGGAGTACCCCTCGTGGGTCGGGTGGACGGGATCTCCGCCGTAGAAATGAGGACTGATGTTGAGTGGAAGGCCTATTCCCTCCGTGATTTCAGGGACGAGAATGACGCCCTCCTCTCGGCAGACCGGTCCCGTAGGATAGCCGATAGACTCCGGGACCAGCTGGTTGTACACGACCACCGCACCGCTGCCCTTCAGGCAACGTAGCAAATTCCGAAAATCGGCCTCCACCTCCTCCCAGGGGCGTCCCTGCGGCCACCAGTCATGACTCCCGAAATCCGTCACGATGACGCCGAACTCGTTGCTCTTGAACAGGGCACACTCCTGCAAGGCCCCAACGACCCCGGTGTCCGCGAGAATGAAGGACTCCACCTCCCGCCCCACGATACTGGCAAGGCATGAGCCGTAACACCCCGCGGCCCAGCTGGACCCGAAAACGGCTATCCTCTCATTCTGAAGGGTCAGGTTACCGTATTCGCCGCTTGGCTCGCCGCCGAGGACCCCGATGGGGGCGGTGAGGGCTATCAGAGATATGATCCCAGTTATGGCAAGAGGTGCCAGCAAATCGCTGAAAGGAGCCCATGGGTTTCTATCTGCCGTACTGTAAAGGCCTTTCGGTGCGAAACACCCACAGCAATCCCGGACCGCCATGACCGGTGAAAATGATGGCTATATGCCTCAAATAGTTTGCGTTACCCACCCCACCCATCCAGCTACCGCTCCAGCGTGAGAGATCGAGGGCCACCGAGCCGATCCTTGAGAAGCCCCACCTTGCACATGTAGTAATCGTTCCGACGGCCTGACAATTCAGCCTTAATGGCCGTGAAGGAAATCACCCCGGAGGTGACATCGCGGGTTTGTCACGCTGCATCTTGAGGGGGTATCCATCGGCGTACCCTTCGATGCGGCCGGATAGCCGAGCGGCAGGCGCTCAGAGTCTTACCGGCCGGGTCGATCCCACCTCTCTGTACTTCCTCCTCTCTATCATCAGGCTCCACAGCACGAACCCAGCGATCATAGCGACGGAGGTCACGACCAGCCACTCGGAGACGAAAACCCAGACCATGGCCCTGTCCTTAAGGCGCACCGCGTCCTCCGTGATCTCGGATATCCTGTCAAAGGTCTCCTCCATCCCGGATATGGAGGCGGCGTATTCGCGATTCAGGTACAGGTCGGTGTACTCACCGGCTTCGACCTCGACCTCGTGGAGCTTCTCGATTATCTCCCGGGTATCCGCCCCGAAAGTGTCGGCCCAGTCCGCCATGTCCAGTATCACTATCTTCTGGGACCGGAAGGCGGCGATGAGGTGCCTCGCCTCCCTGCGAGCATAGATATCCCCTATCAGGGGCCTTCCCAGTGAGTGGAATATCAGATTGGTGGCGAAGTCGATAGCGTAGGGGTTCGACTCACCGAACCACTGGCCGTCGAAACCTCCCGGGAAGACCCACTGCATTCCCGGGTCCCCTCCAGCCGGCCTCCAGGACACGAGCCAGGGGAGGCCGTAGGGCATGATATCCGCCCATACGGTGGCCCCCTGCTTCACCTCCATGTTGTGGAAGCCCTCGCCCCATACCTGCTCCAGGCCCAGCTCAACGAAGGGCAGGAAGACCGGTTGCCGCTCCCTCCTGAACCGGACCCTGTAAGCCCTCACCGTCCCGGCCATGTAATAGTCCCTGACAGGGGTGATATCCCGCAGGTTGCTGATCTCCCACACCTCGTCCCAATCGGGTCCGAACGTGGTGATGGCGGTCATTCCACCCTCGCTGAAGACGAAGCAGAGGTCGTCGAGCTGCCTGGTGGTGAAGTGGTCTATGCGCGCGTTTCTGAAGACCATGAGGTCGTAGTCCGAGATGAGCAGATCCCTCGTGCGCGGGAAGTAGACCCTGTCGAGCTTCCTCTTCTCATCGTTTGTCAGGAGAGGGTGGATCGGCTCCGCAGAGTACGTGAACAGTGGGTCTATCTGGAAGAAGCCGGTGAAAGGATTGATGGCGGGGTCCACCCAGCCGATCACGAAACAGGATATCCTTTCCTCGGATCCAAGTCCCCCCGTCATGAGTAGGGAGAATATGAGGAGAAGGATCCAGGGTCGAAGATGCCATCTCAATTCGGCTGTGTGGAGGACCCGGCGATGCGGTGAATCAAGATCGCCATGGGCCGAATCACATGTCGAACATGAAAGCAAACTGACCGGGCACCGACGAGTCTCCCATAAGTATCTTTTCCGGCAACTATCTCAAGATCATCTGAGGGGGGTTGATCACCCGCTCGATGAGCCTTCATCGAACACCGGGATACCCGGTCTCTTCCAGCCAGTTGTCGAGTTCACGGCTGAGTTTCTTCCTCATCTCCGCCGCCTCAGGATCATCCGATAGGTCCCTGGTCTCGCCGGGATCATCGGTCAGATGGTAGAGGTACTCTTCCCCGTCCATGTATCTCAGGTACTTCCATCCCTTCCCCCTGATAACGAATATCCCCCTAGTTTCGGGGGATAGCTGGCGGGTGTGGCCCTGGTTGGGGGTCAAGTTCTCGCAGAAGCAGTACCTGTGAATCGGCGGCCCGTCCGAACCGGTGAGATAGGGGACCAGGCTGCGTCCCCAACCGTCGGGTCTCCTTTTTGATCCGGCAAGCTCAAGAAGGGTCGGCATCAGATCCATCAGGCTGACATCCCGCTCCACGGTTCTAGGTTCCTCTCCCGATCGGATCAACAGCGGTATCCTTATCATCTCGTCGTAGAGCGCCTTGGTCCCCTTGCTGATCATCCCGTGCCCGCCCACCATGTCGCCGTGGTCGGCGGTGAATACGATGATGGTGTCATCAAGCTTCCCGGCCTCCTCCAGGGAATCCAGTATCCGCCCGATCATGTCATCCACGAGGAGTATCGACCCGTAGTAGAACCTGAGGAACTCGCGCACGATGATCTCGCCGAGTTCATCGTAGATCCTCCTCGAGATATCTCCCTTGAACCTCTCCTCCAGTGCATCGAAGTTGCCCGGCAGGCGGATCTCCTCCCGGGTGTAGCTCTCGTAGTATGGGGATGGTATGACCTCCGGGCTGTGGGGATAGTTGAAGGAGCACGTGATCATGAATGGTTCCTCGGCCCTCTCGACCGCCTGTACGCACCTCTCGGCGGCCCTGTAGTCGAATGTATCCTCAACCGGCAGGTCCAGCCTGCCCATGTGGCGGATGAATCTGCCGAGGGGGTCATCCATCCACCGGTCGCCCCAGCTTCGGAATGTATCCCTCACCTCCGGGTCAACCGTCACAGGGAGATCCCAGCTGTACCAGCTGAGCCATCTCTCATCTGGGAGCTTCCTCGCCCTTCTGAAGACCTCTGCCATCTCGCTCAGGTACTCCTGGTTCTCGCGGTACATGTCCTCGTAGTACGGCAACCTCCCGTCGCTGAGGTGCCACTTCCCGTAGTGGTGGGTCTCGTACCCCTCTGAGCTGAGGATTCTACCCGTCGTAAGGTCATCGGCCTTCAGGCCCTCCTCGGTGGAGGGCGACGGGATCGAGGGATAGTCAAGCCTGTTGACGTTGTGGGTGATTCCGTGGGAGTGGGGGGCCTTCCCGGTTATCATCGATGCCCGGCTCGGGGAGCATATGGGGTAGGGGCAGATGGCGTTGGTGAACATTGCACCATCGCTGGCTATTCTCGAGATGTTGGGGGATCTAGCCTGCCCTCCGTAGCATTCGAGTACTCCGGCGCTGAGCTGGTCGCACATCAGCAGCAGGATGTTCGGACGGGAGCTCACCCGATTGACGGCCCGCTGGATCTTAAAGATCTTAGCGTGCCCGCTCCGCTCAGGATCTACCGATACTGGAGCCGGATTGGGCTTCTCTGTGACCGGGTTCTCCGAGGTTCGTGACCCGGGAATGTAGGGTCTGCGAATCGGGTTGTGCGTGGGTCGGCGGACCCGATCCCGCTGAGGCATTCACATAGCTATCAGAGTCCCCGTAG
>Ga0180431_10004734_pt1 | contig 16885 bp, 13 predicted proteins | sample SS_ome_11_FD_132459 | JGI IMG/M metagenome (GOLD analysis project Ga0180431, IMG submission 132459) | Hypersaline lake sediment archaeal communities from the Salton Sea, California, USA - SS_1_MS_1 metaG | ecosystem: Environmental > Aquatic > Non-marine Saline and Alkaline > Hypersaline >... | reverse complement strand
GACGACGAGGACGACGAGGAGGAGGATGTGTTCGACGACTATCCAGACCTCGAGAGACCGACGGTGCCCGCAAAGATCGGCACGCTCTCGAGGTTCCTCGCCACGGTCTCCCCGATGATGCACGAGTACATGACCGTGCCGAAGCAGTACATGGGCTTCGTGGCGATCACGCCCTTCGTGCTGCCGAACGCACAGGACCGACTGAACGGCCACCACTTTCATGTGACGACGAAGGGTGTCGGGCAGGCCGGGAAGAACGAGCTCTACAAGCGAATCACGATGCTGATCGCCGAGGGGATCGCTGACAGTGCCGACGACTTCTCGAAGCACGCCCTCACGACGGACACTCCCCAGGACGGCGGGGTGATTGTGCAGAACGACCCCAGGATCTTCCTGCACAAGGACGAGAGGAAGCTGTCGAACCGCGAGCTTGAGGACCTGAACCTGTGGAAGGAGCTGCTCTCGTCTGCGACGATTACGTATCGGTCCCAGAACTACGTGAAGTCCGACGAGGTTGGAGGCCTGCCCTACCGCCAGCTCATCAAGACGATCACGCCATTCGCGAACTGTTTTTTCTGGTCGACGAACTACTCCTCGAACACCGGCCAGGCGATGTGGTCCCGGTCCTTCCACAAGACCGTGTTCCTCGCAAAGAAGGGGGCGATCCTCGGCAGGATGGAGAAGCAGAAGAACCTCGGCGCCGAGGAGCGGAGCTGCAGGGAGATGAAGGCCACGTACCGGCAGCTGACTACGATCCAGATGATTGTGATGATGGCCATCAGCGTGGGGATCCTCGAGGAGGTGTCCATCGGTTTCGCGGTGTCGATCATGCGACTCGTCCTCGACGAGATGGCGGCCGAGGGGCTGGAGTATTGCCACTTCCCCAGGCACTTTGAGCGAGTCGAGATGGTCATGACGCAGCTGAGCATCACGAGGGCTCTGATTAAGAAGTACCTGGAGATCGACGACCCGGTGGAGTTCCTCTACGAAGACCTGATCGACCTGGAGCCAGAGCTGCATGCGACGAAGGAGGTGCTTCTCATTTCCTCCTCGTTCCTCAGTGAGCAGTGGATCGACCCGGTACGAACCTCTGCCATCATCACGCTGATCCGGAATTACTACGAGATGGACGTCTCCGAGTTCCAGCTCTCGTTGGAGGACTGCGTCGAGGTCGACAGGATCGTGAACGACTCGATCGTGCGGATGCGAAACTCTGTCGGCGAGAGGGAGCCCCCGACTGGTGTCGACATGGCCGCGCTCTTCGACGATCGCGAATCTGCCAGCGAACCAGCGCCGAAGTCTCGGAGGACCAACAGCGGCTTTTTCCAGAGGTCTCCAGGATCAGGCGACGAATCCGACGGCGTCGGCGACCTCGTCGTTGCACCGATGCAAGTGCGGAGGCCCATGAAGAGGAGACGCTCGGGGCCTCCACGCCGCTCTCGAGGTCGGAGCCGCCGAATTAGACGGAGAAGGGCGCCGATCCCTGCGGACGGGTCAGTCCGCAGGCCTGCCGCGGACCAGGGAAGGGACGAGAGGATGCGGAGGAAGCTCCTTTCCCTGAAGAAGGACGAGAACACGCAGCGCCTAAAGAGGAAGGGGTACGAGAGAGGCATCCGGAGGCTGGACCGGATCCTGTGGGAGGTGTTCTTGCGGGAGGACTCTGCTGACAGCGGTGACCCCGGCGCAGACATGCGGGTGATCGAGTTTCCGAGGTCTCGGGACGGGAAGCAAGTGGACCTGAACTACATCTGCATCAACACGCCCGACCGCAGGCCTCGCATCAAGAAGAGGGTGTATTACGGAATGCAGCAGAGACCGAACTCTGACGATGTGTACAGGTTGCTGGAGGACATCCAGGATCCGAAGCACTACGTTCCAGTGCACTTTGACTACATTACTCGGGACAACTACAACGCGATCCGGAAGGTGTACGTCGAGGACATACACAAGGCGGATTTGATGTCCGACGACGAGCAGGATGACGCCGACGGAGACTCCCATGTTAACCTGATGTTCAATCGCAGGAGCGCCATGACTCGGCGGCTCAGGTACCTGCGGAGCGTGATGAGTGGAAAGCACAAGTCCGTGGACAGCATCTCCCTTCTCTCGATCAAGACCGAGGACGTGTTCGTCAACACGCGCACGAAGGTGAAGCGTACGACAATTGCGTTCCACATCTCTCTTCTGGGGAGGACAGACCCCCTCCTGATCGCGAACGCGGTGAAGTCCCAGCTGGAGACACGCTTCACGGTCCCGATGCGCGTTCTGTGCCCTACTCCGCTCACGGAGATGTCCCAGAAGATGGGTGAGTTCGGCGATATGAGGTTCATCGACTTCGTGCCGGATCTGAACAAGAGGGAGGGAGTCTACGCAAACGCCGCGTTTGTTGACGAGAAGGTGTCGAAGACCTACCTCAGGGCAAAGGAGGACTATGAGAGGAGGAAGGCTGCTATTCTGGCCAGGGCTCTCGGAGGCGCGAACGAGCCCGTTATGGTGTCTCCATCTGCGCGACGCAGAAGCATGGTGAATCCAGTGGACGAGGTCCTCGTGATCAAGGAAGACATTGACGAGTACATTCAGCGAAAGAGAATGGTGCTGATCGACCAAAAGAGGTCGTAATGTTCATTGGTCGCAGTTTTCCCCCTCCACACCAATCTGTGACAGGGGTGAAGAGAATGAAGCAAGAAAGGGTGGTGTTGACGAACTCAATACAATCCTTATTCACGCCGAGAAATGTGTCTCTTCTTGCTTCTGGGTAGGTGGGCACCGCCGCCGTCCCTCCGGAATCGCGACGCAGACCTGGCTCTGCGCTTACGCCTCATTCTGTCCTTCCGCATTCTCGGCGGCGGTCTCTCCCTCTCGAACACCACCGTGTTCTCGTTGATCAGCACAGCCCCGTCTGGAAGCGCAGTGACGGAGGGATTCCGCGCAGTCTTCTTCTTCTTCTTCCTCCTCCTCCGTCTCCTAGGCGCACCTTCGTCCACCTTCGGGACGCAGAACGTGATGAGGCACACCCCCTTGTTCACGTCGATGCACATGTCGCTGATGCATGGTCCGAACCTCATGACAACCGAGTGCAGGAGCCTCACGTCCACCGGCATCGGGTCGAACCCCACGACGAGGTCGACCCTGGATGCGGTGTGGTTCCGGATCGAGAGCGACGCGTTCATCATACAGTGGGCCATCTGCCGGTTCATGTTCGACAGGACGTCCAGAGCCGTTCTCTTGAGCACAGCGCTGATCCCACCGAGCTTCTGCAGGGCGTCAGAGTTAGCTATCGCCTCGTTCATGGCCGCGTAGCGCTCTGCCCCGTCTCCCTTCGATGGCGGACTTCGCCGCCGCCCCCTTCCCGTGTCCATCGTGTGCAGAACCCCGCTGGGAATGACGAGCTCGACGTACCCAAGGTTCCTGTTCGACCCGAGCCCCTTCCGCATGAGGACTTCGATCACGGACGCCGAGTCGGAAATGCTGTCGATCACGGACAACATGTCGGCCGGCCGCATAGTTCTCTGGAACGCATGCAACCGGCAGATGTAAGAGGACTCGTCCCCGGACTGCACAAGGTCGGGCTCAGACCCGCTCCGCCCCCGACCCAGTCGGGTGATCGAGCACACGGCCCTGTAGATCTTCACCCACATGTCCCTGGTCGTGTACCTCGAGAACTTCTCGAACGAGCGTGGGAGCGACGTCTCGGCGCTCAGTTCTCCGGCCTTGATCATTCTCCGGTGTTGTTCATGCGTCCGCGCGATACTTGGATTGATTTATTCTCTGGTGCCTCATTTTTCCGGTCGGCCGCCCCGCCCTCGGACCAGCGGTTTATTTCTGCGGGGAAGGAATATTACTGGTGTGTCATCAGCCGCCTAAGACATCGCTTCACCGATGGCCGACAGTCCTCCTACTGCCACGTCTCCCATCCTCAACTCTTCCGACGGCGACGAAGAGACCCTGAGCTCGGTTTCTTTGGGCGATGTGGAAATGGGGCAACGATACGCAAGGCGTGACGAAGTCTACGACGACTACGGTCCGAGTGCCGATTTCCTCGACGACGACATCACCTCGAGTGGGAGCAGACAGAATAGGCCGTCTCAGACATCATCGCTTCGCCCGTTACCATTTCGGAAGCAACGCCATCCCGCAACAGAAAAGGACGACGCCTATTCGACCTCGTCATCAGAAGATGAGCTGCTGAAGATGTCGTTCAGCAGCTCGAACAAGCACGGAGAGGACTTCGCCGAGATGACAGACATCCTGAAGTGCACGCTGGTGGTTTATGTGGGCATTTTCTCGATGTGCCACATTGCGCTGATCCTGCTGGCTGTTTTTGCCGTGATGATCACGGAGGCAACGCGGTCTTCGTCCACTGGGCTGTGGCTCCTGTTTATCTACGCGATTGTGTCGTCACTGTTCCTCCTGATTGTGTTCAGACTACAGTACAAGAAGCTGCACAAAATGTTTTCGTGCACAGAGTGCTGCAGGAAACTGCGAGACAAGTGATTTGTACAATAGAACAGTGGTGTTTCAGAATTCTCCTTTCCATTGATGGAACTGCCCCCCTATTTTCACATCACTATCGCCACATTCGCTCACAGAATTGGACGAATGGACTCGGCGAAATCGCGGCTTTGCTTCACGGAACCGCAGGCTCCTCCTCTTCGTTCCCAGCTTTCCGAATCTCGACATTCTGGCACCGATTCCTGGGTTCTGCTCGACAGCCTCCTCGATTTCTTCCCTCCCCTTGACGTTGGTGACCTGGCTCCTCAGAACGAGGCTGACGACAATGACATAGACGAGATACGCCAAGGTGCCGATCGTGTAGAAGTACACCAGGTAGAACTCAGTCGACCTCTGCGTGGGCACTGTTCCCGGCCTCGTCGCGTACCAGAACGTCGAGAACTGGAAGTACGCGAACGTGTGCACGCCAAACTTCGCAAACTCGACGACGGCCACCACGGCGGCCACGATCACGTTTAAGGTGAAGTATCCGGGCTTCCTTGCGTTGGAGACGACGTACATCCAGATCATGGCGTAGAGAGGTCTGAGGTAGTCCGAGAGAAGCACCCAGCTCATCCAGTCGTTGATGACGTGGCTCACTCGAAGGGAGTAGGCGACCCCGCAGCCGACGCATCCCTCGAGGAAGTTGTAGTGCGAGAGCGCAAAAATGTACTCAAAGCCGACGGCGATCAGGTAGGCGAACGCGACGAACGTGCTGAACGCGATCCACCATTTTACCTGCCTCGCCGGCACGAAAAACTCTGGCATTGCCAGTTTTTTTGTCAAAAGAGAAGAATGGAAAATGACATAGATGTACTTTCTCTGCACAAAACACATTACCACCCCGGATACTGTCGCCGCTGGACAGGCGCCCGTCCTCGCATCGAATGCTGCCGCCTCTGGGCTGCCCGGCGAGCGTACCCACGCATCTGCTGAGCATCCCTCACCTGACGTGCCTCCCGGGGGTCCCACACAATGAGGTCCTTGCGGATTACCTGAACAGTGCGCATCTTCTCTCCCTCTTCGAGTCTGGGGTCTGGGACATTGTCGTAAAGACTCCCCCAACGGTCCTGGTCGCGGTCCATGATCTTCCGCGCATCGACCCTGAAGATGTCGCCGCCGTGGCGCTCCCTCATGTACGTCTGCAGACCAATCATCGCCTCCATGTCGCTCTCGTCGTACCCCATCACCCCGTTGTCTTCGTCGCGGTTCGTGAAGTAGCCCCCAACGCTCTCCCGTGCCCTCGAGTGCGAGAGCACGACAATCTCGTCGTTGACCGGCATCCTGCTCCCCATCATGTCCGCTCCCATCCCTCCACCACGCTCGAGCTGGACCCTGTACTCCTCGTTCGACTTCCCGATGCGGTCGGCGATGCGGCCCCTGAGGCTCGCGCCGAACTCAGACCCGAACACCGCCTCGATGTCGGCAACGATGTCGCTCGCCGACGAAGACTGTGGAGCAACCGGTGGAGCATAGGCCCCTCCAGTTCTCATGACCGTCGGAACCCGGCTCTCGGGCCTCTTCTGAATCCCAGCTTCGGCAGCCAGCCGCCCAGCGATCTCTTGGCGTCTCTTAGCCAGCTCCTGCTCCTGCCGCTTGATCTCGGCGAGCTGCGACTCAAGGCCAGGCCCGGTTCGTCCCCTCGCCATGGCGAGGGCCATCGCGTCTGGGGCAACACCCGTCCGTTCAGCCTCCTGCCTGGCCTTCGAGGCCTCGATCTGGACAGGGTGGACGCCGTTCGGGGCCACCTTCCTCGGTCTGGAGCGGATCGGGGAGTGCCCGTGCTGAGACAGGAAGCCTTCTTGGTCCCTTCTCGGAGTAGACCGAACTCCTGACGTCTGCGTGTCCGTTCTGGACCGCTTAGGCGCAGGGGCATGCATCGAACGCGGCTGGGCAACTCTTCCGGCCTGGACCTTCTCCTCGACGTTCTTCGCCATCATGGCAGCGATGCGTCCCTCAGGCGTCGTCTCGTCAATCAGGCCGGTCTTGTACGCCTGCACGAACTTCATGATCTTGTCCATGTTGTCGACGTCGAAGGACGATCCGAACTGCTCCCTCGCAGCCTCGATGTACGCGTCGAGGTTTGCGTTGATGTCTCGCTTCGTGACCTCCTCAAGGCGCTTCCTCCGTCTCTGGTTCAGCAGTATCAGCTCCTCCCTGGACTTCATCAACATGGGATCCGACGCACCCTGCGGCTTCTGAGGAGCGGGAGGAGAAGGCTGCCCTCCAACACCAGCGGTCGGAACCTGCTTGGGCGCGACAGGAGGAGTGGGAGCAGCTCCCCCGTCCAGTTTCTTCCGAGCAATCTTCTTCTGCGCGATAACCTTCTGCTTCTCCGTCTTCCTCGCGTTCTTCGGAACGGGCGACGGTGCACTTTGCCCCTGCTGCTGCTGGTCGCCGACCTGATCGTCAGTCGTGTCCATCACGGACTCGTTTCCTGTCGTCGGGGTGCTTCCAGACTCTTGCTCGTCGCTCATGGCGTCTCTCTGCAGTTCTTGCTCGGTCCCTTCTTCTGTCGGCGTAATATATTCCGACCCACCTGATTTCCCATCGGATAGCTCAAACACGTCGGTAACGTACCCGCCGCCCCCAGAGAACCACCTCCCTCCGTCTCCGTCCCCGCACGAACTCGTGAGGAGAGCATCGCCGCCGAGGTCGACAGGCGGAACAGGGAAGAACGGCGTATCGACGAGGGAGATCTCGGCCCGCTGTCTGTGGCTCGGCTGCACCTCCCCCGTCTTCAGAGACCGCCCAAAGCTCAGGGACGCGCCCATACCTGGCCTGACGAACTGCGTCTTGCTCGGGTGCACCTCGGCGGTAAACTTGAGCCTGGAGCCAGGGTACGCCTTCAGCTTCGTGACTCTTCCGAGGGGACCGACCGGAAACCGGCTTCCTTCTGTGAATTCGTGCTTGAGGTCGAGGGGCATTCCGATGCGAGTGTGGTCCATCGAGAACTGCGAGATCTCCGACTCCGTCAGTCGCATCCACTTGTGTCTCTTCAGCTCGTTCATGCGCTCTGGGCGCAGGATGTGCCTAGGCGTGCCTCTCGGCCCGTTCCTCACGCGCTCGAAGAAGTAGTCAATCTCCTGCGGGCTGAGGGACGTCTGTCTGTCCCCGTCCCTCTGGCCAATGTAGCAGAAGCCCTTCACGCCGTACCTGCGGCCCCCAGGAGGGCACGTAGTCGGGGGATCGACGTCCATGGCACACTCGTCGTTGACGCGGCCTGCCTCGCCCAGTGGATGCATCCTGTGCGAGCACACCACGATGGTGTCCTCCTCTTCCTCGGCCATTCGCAAAGAAAAAGTGAGATGGGGGTATGGATTGTAAAAAGGCGAATCGCAAGGGAAAAACCATGTACTTTTCATTTTCTCATTTTTTAGACACCAGTGGAAGGCACACGGCACCGACGCGGTACCTCCGCAGGAGGTCGGTCACGTCGCGAACGTAGACGGCCTCGATGTACTCGTACATCGCTCGCACATCGCCCATCTTGAGCTTCCGCTTGCTGCGCATGAGATTGTCGAACTTCTCCTGGCTCCGTATCTCCTCTGCGTAGTCCCCTGCCACGGACGTGGAGATCACATCCGACGCCCTGACACCCCCAGATCGCTCGAGGACGCCGGCGTACGAGGTCTGGAACTTCTCGAGGGCCAGCGCGCTCTCGGCGCTGACCTGGTCGTCTGCGTAGTCGCCCATCAGCGCCGCATCGCTCTGCAGACCCATGAACCCCCTCAGGTAGTAGACCATCGACGGTGTCACGTCTGTGGACATCGAGAGGGAGGCCAGCGCATCGGCGAGTGCAGCGTCCACATCGATTCGCCGCCACTTTGTTGCGGTGCGGTACCTTCTCGTGTAGGTCAGCAGGTGCATCGCGAGGGAGATGCCGAAGATGCAGGCGTAGTTTGTCTGCTCGTCTGGTGGTCCTCCCTCGCTGGAGACGACCATGTCGAACACGACCTCGGCAGCCTCCAGAGCTGCGATCAGCCTGAGCTGGCCGCCGTCCCAGCTGGACTCGTCGAGGAAGTGCATCAGAAGGCCGAAGGCCGAGGAGACCCACGACATGCCCAGGACGAACGTCGGGTCGTCTGCGAACACGCTCCTCTGGTTGAGCCCGTCGGCTGTTGCGGCAGCCACGAAGCCGCCGCGCATGTTGCCGACCTGCACCTCCTCCTCTGCAGAGAGCGAGAAGAGGGAGACCTCGAGCTCGGGGGGCACGTCGAGGATCGGGTCCACGTCCCGGGTTTCCAGGACGAGGCCCTCGAGCAGCGCCTCCTCCTCAGCCCGCCTCTTCTGCTCCTCGGCCAGTCTGGCCTCGCCACCGTCGTCCTCGTCGTCCCCCCTGACCCAGTCCGGAGGCATGAGTAGCCCGTCGTCCTCGTCGTCGTCCTCTGGAGGAGGTATATAGCCGTGAACGCCCCAGACTTCGTCGCCGGCCCCACTTTCCACTTCGTCGTCGTCCTCATCATCATCGCCGTCTTGCGGAAGGATCATCTCCGTCGGCCTTGTGGGAACGACAACTACGGCGGGCTCCTGGACGTCGTCGTCCACCTCTCCGTAGTCTTCGACAGTCAGGCCCTTGTCTCGAAGACACTTCTCCCAATTCTCTCTGCACACCCTCCGCAGGTCCTCTGCAGTCGTCACCCCGGCACGTCCAAGACCCCGGTCGCACATCTCCCTCTTTCGACGGCAGAAGCGTCGCTGCCTCTCTTCCCGTTCGACTGGATCCTCCTCAGCGACCACCCGCGGCTTCTCCGGTTTCTTGGAGGGCAGAGAGGGCTTGGGTCCCCATTCGTCTTCGTCCCAGTCGTCGTCATCATCGCCGCTGTCCTCCCCAACCATGGCTTCCTTCCGCTTTGCAATGTCCTCCCTCAGCTGGTCCATGAGGGACTTTCCCCCGATGAGCTCGTGGAGGGCCTCCTCGTACTCTGGAGACACGTCCATTCTGTCGCCTGGCTTCGTTGGGACAATCAGGCGTTCCTTATTATATCCTCCGTGGTCACTGTATTGTCCGGCGGTGAGCAATACATATGTCCGTCAGAAAGAGGAGGAGACGGGAGAAGAGGCTGTCTCTTCCCTTGGGAGCGGACCCACTGCAGGAAGACATCGAAACTGGCCGAATTCGCCCGGCGAAGAGGCGTCGCACCGAGAGACTGCCGAGCAACTCGGGCGTGGTGCAACCGCTCAGCAAGATCCTATCCAGCTCTGTGCTCCCGTGGGAAGCGCGGGCGTTCTCCGTGAGCACCTGCATGCACTTCTCAGGTAGACAGAACCTGCTCAGGCGGCTGAGGAGCGTGGTTGGCAAGTCGGCGTTCGAGGATGAGGCCGACGACGGCGAGACTGCGCTGCAAACCCGCCCCCTACAGTCCAGCGCTGCTGTTGTGGACAGCAGCGACGTGGTTCTGGGCTCCTCCATCGGGGCAGTGGCCGAGGAGCCCCAGGCACCGCAGAAGCAGATCCGGGACACGATCACCTCTCTGGACATCGAGAAGGACAGGAGCATTCTCAACCAGATCGAGATTCCCTCTCCTTGGACCGTTGGGCTCGTCGTGAACCTCGCCGACAGATTCGGGCCGGACGGGAGACCGCTCGCAAAGAGGCAGAAGGTGAAGTCCCTGACGATCGTGTTCCTTACTTGCAAGAACGTGCACGAGTTCGAGCACGAGCTGAACTCGAAGACGGAAGCCACCGTCAGGAAGACGAGGAGCAGCAGGAAGAGGCCGGGGAAGCCCAGACGGCCGCAATACTCCGATGCCATCACCAGAGTCCGGAACAGGGGGTTCCTGAAGATCGTGCTGGCCATCACCGGGTTCCCGACGTTCCGCATGGCGAAGGACGCCTTCCTCTGCTGGAAGCAGCACACGAGGGGTCCTGGGTCGAGGATGAACTGTGGGGTCGTGATCTGGGAGGAGTTCCGCAGCGCTCTGTGCAAGGACCTGAAGCTGTACTGTGCCAGCGACCCACCAGAGGTGGTGATTCCCATTTTGCAGAAAACACAATAAAATTTCCTATTTTTTTTCCTTCCAGCAACGCAAAAAAAACCATTTGTCCGACCATCCAACCACGATGGTGAACTTGACTCGCAACAAGACAGTTTGACTGTTACATGAATTGAAATGCCATTATTCCTCCTCGTCGTCGTCAGGCGCAAACTGATCCGCGTCCATTTCATCGTCGTCGGTCGTCCTGGCCATAAGGTAGAACCTCACGAAGCTCGACCCGTCCTGCAGCACGAACTCGACCGTGATGGGCGTGCCCGTCGTCAGAGAGATCGTCACCTTGGGCGACAGGGCGCAGGCCTTGCAGAAGTTGAGCATGAACTTGATGGCAAACGTCTGGTCCACGGCATTCTTGACGACGACACGAACCTCGTCGAGCACGTCCTCCATCTCGATGGTGCTGTCCCCGAGCTCGCCGGTTGTTGAGAATGCGACGGCCCCGCTCTGGGAAGCATCGATCGACATCTCTTCGCCAAACTTGGCAAGGTCCCTGCAAATCTTCCTGAATCTCTTCGACGGCATTTCAATGACAACGTCCTTCTTCCAGTCGAACGGCTCGCTGTCTTCCTCGACGGTGATCACAAGAATCCGCAGAGCATAGGTCGACCGTGAACCAGGACCCTCCAGAGTCACTGTCAGAAGGTCGGCGTCTTCGGTGGCGCTGATGACGACCGAGTCGCCGGCGTTCGCGCAGCTGAGGACTTTCTGGAGCGCCTCGAGGTCGATCCCGAGCGTTTGGTTGACCTCGCACACGTATTCATCGAACATGTCCTTGTCGAGACTGATCTCCACGAAACTGACGTTGGCATCGCACTGGGACATCACAGAGATGCCATCCGGCGATAGGTCGAAGTTTGCCTTGGAGACCACGCTCTGCGAACCGACCACGATGTCACGGAGAATGCGGTAATCGCTGAGGACAGCCCGAAACGCATCGCTCTTCTGAACACGCCGCTTCTTCGACGGAGGCTCGCCGCTGCGCTTCGTCGCTCGCCTCTTCATGCCCAGCTGGTCGGACAAATTTTTGTGGTGACACAGTGTGGTGACGTGAAATTTGTCCGACCAGCTGACCAGTGAAGGAAAAAAGAGGGACGTATGGCATCTAGCGACGGCTCTGATGAACGACTCGATGACTCCATCACCGTCCCGGGGTCTGGTGGACCTGGAGTGTTCTTCCACAAGGACGAGAGGGAGCTGTCGATCCGCGAACTCGACGAACTTAACTACTGGAAGGATGTGCTTTCGTCTGCGAAGATCTTCTACCGACCATTATTGCCGCACGCCAAGGACAGACAGAGCTGCCACCACATGACGACGAAGGGCGTTGGCCAGGCTGGGATGAACGAGCTCTACAAGAAAATCACAGCAAGTGTGGCGAAGGAAGCGGACGACTGTGCCCATTGTTGGCTCGTGGAGAACACGCCGCCCAATGGTGGCGTGCCTGAGGCGTGACTTGTATTTTTCCAATAGAAAAAAAACTTCAATCAGTAATTTTTCCCTCCTCTGCACACGCCACACTCTTCCCCATGTCGTACAGGCGGATGAGGAGGAAGAGACGCAAACGCGTTGCTGCCGAGAGCCCGTCAGAGCCCAACCGCAAACGGATGAAGATCGTCTCGGTTCCACCCCCCATGAAGGGCAGCGCCGATGAATCCTCTCTCCTCACGACCGCCGTTCTGAGGGGCTACCCGTTCGCGAAGGAGACTGCCGAGGCGCAAAGAGTCCTCATGACGGTTGACTTCCTCTTCCGGTCGTTCGACCTCCTGTTTCCTCCAGTTCTGCCTGCTTCTGCCGAATCTAGGTGCTTGATCTGCGATGACACCGACCTCTCCAGACGCACCAGGGGGCAGGCCGCACCAGACTGCTCGATCGTCTCCCTGACCAGCCTGCTCCAAAAGCTCCCTTCTACACCTTCCTCTACACTGCCGTCCTACGTGAGAAGCAAGGCCGAGTTTCGCGAGTTCTGCAGCCGGACGAACCTCTCCTGGGACGTGTTCGTGTGCCTCAAGCACCGAAGCACGGTCCACCTTTGCAGCGAGCGCTGCACGAAGCACGTGCAGACCGTTGATGCGATGCTCTGCCCGATATCGATGCGGCGGCGCGCTGTGATGCAGGCCGACGAGTTTGAGAACGTCGACGTGAAGGGCGTGAAGACGTCTGTGCGCGTCGTGTCCATCCCGCTGGAACGGAGACGCAAGAGGCGGATCAGGCGGAAGGTCTCCTTCCGCTTTGACGGAAGGAGGGTTTCCCTCGGCCACGAACGGATGCAAAGGAACCTGAGCAGGCTGGATACGTGTGTCCCATCACTGGCGGAGCTCCGTGGGGTCGTCTCCGCACAGTGCAAGGCGTATACCAGGCTCGTCAGGCGAGGGGTCACTTCTCTGGAGAAGGTCGTGCATAAGGTGCACGACGCAAAGAGGAATCGGGCGACTGCGGCCGAGGTCCCGAAGCGCCGCAAGCCCACGAAGCGCCGCAGGAGCCGCAGGCAGGTCGCTGGGCAGTTCGACCGCTCGTCGACAGAGAAAATTTCAGTCGCTGCGTCGAGCCAGACGAACCGCAAGTTCCACGTGAAAAAGAGGGAGTTTGTGAAGATCTACAGGCTCGTCGTGCACTACAGCGCGGTTCGTGTAGTGCACTACACGCAGGTTCAACGAGCCCTGAGGTCGTCTGCGCGCTCGGCGAGAGACCCAAACTTCGACAGGCCCGGCACCGCAGAGAGCCTCTTCGTCGACCCCGCCCCGTGCAAGTGGCTCATCCCCATGCGAGAGGAGAGCCTCTGCACGCTGACGAAGAACCCGTCGATGTTCTACTTGCAGTTCCTCCTGAACAGCGACATCCGCTCTGTCATCATGAGGGACATGAACCGCGAGTTCTCGCTGCACAGCGAGATCCAGCCTCGGCTGCTGGACGCGCCGAAGGAGTTCCTCGACGGCCTGCCGGACAAGATCCACTTCATCCGGCGGCTGACGCCGGGCCTGTTCCGCATCATCATGCTGCTCGACGAGATCAAGAAGGACGCCGTGGACAAGTACAACTCGCTGAAGGACGCCCTCACGAACCGGCACAAGCGCGAGAGGTCCGTCGCCGAGGAGGACCTCTGGGACCTCACGAGGCAGTACGACTACAAGAGGGACTACCTCCACGTGACGTGCTCCGACAACTTCCTGCTGGAGCTTGCCGAGGTGCTGTACTGGGCCGAGACGACGTGCAAGAAGCACCCGGCGTTCGAGACGGCCTCGACGGACATCTCCTACGAGATGATCTACGTCGGGACGCTGTACCACATGCAGCTCGGGCTCAGGGTGAGGGACGTGGACCTCATTCCGAAGGACGTCGTGCTGCAGAGGAGGAACGTGCTCGTGCCGCAGTGCAGGCTCGGCCTGTTCCGCATCAACAGGCAGGACGTCACGAAGGGGATGGAGTACGTGAAGAACATCCTCCTGAACCTATGCAAGATCCTGCCGATCGAGGAGGTCGCGTTCCCGCTGTGGAAGGAGAAGCACGGCGTGCTCGTGCCGCTCGAAGAGTTTGGCGAGGAGTCGCTGATTGTCGAAGGTAACAAATAGGATTCACCTGATACCGGCGATATCAGCCGCCACTCCCAGCCCAAACGCATCCAATCACTTGCCAATGGCAACAACCACAACGATGAACACAACAATGCACAAGATCGCACAGATACCAGGACACACATCGGCAAATGACACCGGCTTCCTCTCATTACGCCCACCTCGCATGTCGTCTCGCAGCCCCTCGACTTCGGCATCGGCTATTCCGGCTCCCTCGTACAGAGCGTGTCTCGGTTCTGCTTCCCCATCGACGCGGTAGAACTCGATGCGACTGCTGCAGATGGGGCACTGCCTATTCCTTACCTGCACGACACAGTCGACACAGAATCGGTGCGTGCAAGGAGCGAGCGTCGCGTTCTTCCTATGGGCATAGCAGATGACACACGTGTTCTCGTCAAGATCATCATCATCATCGGTCAGACTGTCATCGCTGAAGTCAGACATGGTAAGTATTTTTGGTCAGCTGGTCGGACAAATTAAACTGCATTAAACATGTTATCCGCGCGGCTGCTGCTCATCCAAATTTTGCTCTTCCTCTTCCGCTTCTGGGTCCTCTTCCTCTTCATCTCCGAAGATCTGATACTCGAGGTCCTCGATACGAGCTCGAAGATCGTCGACAACCTGCTCGAGAGCCTCCCTACATTGCACCTCGACATCGAGCCGCTCGACCAGGTTGTCGACGACGTCAGGAAGCATCTCGCGCCTCCAGCGTTCCTCCTCAATCTTCTGAAGACGCTCCTTTCTCATCTGCTCCTCTTTTATGCGTTCTTCACGCCACTTGGCCAGTTTCTCGCGCCCGCCCATGCAAAAGAAAAAAATGGCGTAGACAGCACACGTCACACATGCGATGTCTATCAATACACCGAAACAAAGCATTTGATCAACGAATCTCTTATAGTGGCACGTCCCATTCTTCCAGCATTCGTTGATCAGACTTTCCCCGTACAGCCGACACAGAAGCGTAACAAACATCACTCAGAAAACAGCAAACGAAAACTACTGTCAATGGAGCTGACAGGTTAGGTGTCACCGGGCCAGCCCTCAATTTGTCCAAACACGCGTTTCAACATTGTGTTGACTCCTACTTTTCGTCGTTGTACATGGCATACACCGTCTCCTGGAAGCGTGCAGACCTTGTCACACGGAAAGACATTCGTGCCTTCCGCAGGACAGATGACATCTCGGTTACCTGGAAGTCGCAGGACCAGATGGACCGTCTCCGAAGGGCTGTTCCGGACGTAATCGCGTTCACGACCTGGGAAAGGACCCTCGTTGTCTGGACGGACAGGGGAAGGGCGAGGCCGAGCAAGCACTTCCGCCGCTTGCTCAAACTCGCGGGTGTCTGGAAGGGCGTCGCACACTCGATGGGGTTCGTGTCCGTGCTGAGGAACTACCTGAAGAGGCACTACAGGAACGTGCCGAGCAAGAGGGACCTCCACAGGCAGTTGTCGCTGTTCACGTTCCTCCCCAAGGGCGAGAGTCGGAAGAGATGGTTGCGAAGCCTCGGGATCTCGGTGAACCTCGTGAGCGACGTTCGCTGGAACTGGAGGATCTGTCCTCAGAACCACTCTGACACGCAGGAGTCGTATTTTATGGACCTGATCTACGCGGACTTCGAGATCGTGGTGGACTCGAACCGGAACTGGTGGGCGGAGGAGGATGAGTACGAAGAGTACGAGGACTACGACGACGACTGGATGGACGACTTCTGGGAGCCACCGTCGCCTATGAACGACCCTCACTATGAGGCGTGTGATGCGTGAATACGAGGGGTGTTGTCTTTTTGAATGTAACTTATTCTTCCATTGGTTTTTTTACCTTGTCCTCATTCACTGCTCCTCAGACTCCCTGCAGACTTCCTTGTGTCCGTTCCTCCAGTGCCACCTATGGCACCTCCTGCTGCAGTACCAGACAGCCTTGCACCGCCCACATTTCTTCCACGATCCCTTCGGCACGTGCGTGTTGCACCCACCACACTGCTCGTACGGCAGAAACCCCCTCGTCTTCGACAGCTTCTTCGCTCGCGCGTGGACCTCTCTAGAAGCATCGGGCTCATCAGGAACGATAAGGAGCTTGAACCTGCCACCTCCTGGGGTCCTATGCATCTTTTGGTCGACATCGTCAGCGGTCGACGCGACCTCTGCGGAGCAGCCAGTCACCGTCTCGACCAGCTTCGCGAGGGCAGCATCGCGGTCGGTCGGAGAGAGTCCATCGAGGAAGTCGACAACATCGGCCGGGATTTCGGTCCGAAGACCAGCTTCGATCGACGCAAGAGAGGGAGCTTCGTGTGTCATGGGGTTTTTTCGAACGGGCGGCAGAAAAGTGTGAATGTCCAAACATTGGTGACACAATATAGTCACCGTACATTGACAGTTTCAGCATAGATGAAACGGCATCTTCATGAGAGCGCCTCCGGGGTGATGCCGAATAACGGACATCATGATGCTCACTTGATTCCCTTCCGCGTTCTGTGCCGTGACTTCGGCATCACCATTCTCGTCCGGATCACAGTCTGTGAACAGATCAGCGTCTTCCCCACCGTACTCATCGAGGAGCTCGCTCTTGGCGTCGGCAAAATAGGACTTCGCCAGGGCAACGGCCTCACCCAGAGTGTCCTTGATTCCGATGATTCGGTTCTTCAGGGATCTGTCTTCTTCCCAGTCAACGTACTGGTACAGCACAACATAGCACCGCTTCGGTTTGGTGTCAGTGGTGGCAAACGCACCCTTTTTCTTTCCACCGTTCGTCCTTTTCGGGAGCAACTTCGATCGGCCCATTTGAAATATGTGTTTTCGCTTTTGGTGGACAGCTGGTCGGACAAATATTTGT
>Ga0180431_10004733_pt1 | contig 16889 bp, 16 predicted proteins | sample SS_ome_11_FD_132459 | JGI IMG/M metagenome (GOLD analysis project Ga0180431, IMG submission 132459) | Hypersaline lake sediment archaeal communities from the Salton Sea, California, USA - SS_1_MS_1 metaG | ecosystem: Environmental > Aquatic > Non-marine Saline and Alkaline > Hypersaline >... | reverse complement strand
TGTGGCAATGATAGAATGCAATTAAACTCAGGATAGGGAAGGATAACCCACGTAAAGTGAATCATATCATGGGTAAATTACGGCCAATAGTCACGAGTGTCCCGGAACTGATAATCCTCATATTTGTCATCATTGCGGCTTATATCATAATGGCCGTGTTTTCCAGCGTCAGCGAAACAGAGGTATTGAGTGCCACCTCTATACTCTGGATTCTCCTGGGGTCTTTTCTCATAAGCACATTCATTGCAATTCTGGCCCCGGTTGTAGGGGTTGGCGGCGGAGTCATTTTTACCCCGATTATGATGGGTTTTACCTCCATCGATACGATGCTTATCAGAGCTACCGGTCTGGTAGTAGCCATGTTCAGCGGACTGGTTTCCGGTGGCCCGTTCTTCAAAAAAGGGCTGGCCAATATCAAGATTGTATTCTATTGCGGAGTACCTATCACCGTCGGGGCAATGGCAGGGGGGCTTCTGGCTGTTTATGGGGACCAAATGCTTGGCGATACGGGTGATGCGCTGGTACGTCTGCTGCTCGGCCTTATCATTGGATTTGTCTGTTTTCTCTTTATTACAGGTGGCGCCAAAACGGAATTCCCTGAGCCCAAGTCTATTGACAGGCTGTCAAAAAAGCTTGGCCTTTGTGGATCCTACTGGGAGGAGAGCCTGCAAAAACCGTTTAGTTATCATCTCACTCGGGCGGTCCCCGGTTTTCTGCTGTTTTTCTTTGTTGGTATGATCGGCGGTTTTTTCGGTTTGGGGGGAGGATGGGCCATGGTTCCGGTACTGAATCTTGTTATGGCTGCCCCTCTCAAGGTCTCGGCCGCCTGCAGCGGAGTTTTGCTGGGAATCGAAGGGGCAAGCGCGATCTGGCCTTACATTCTCTACGGGGCTCTCATCGGCATCTTCGCCGTACCCTGGATGGCAGGGCAGGTGGTTGGCGGAATCATCGGAGCTCATATTCTGATAAAGGTGAGACCCTCTTTTGTCCGGAACCTCCTCATTATGATACTGATAGTTACCTCGCTCAAACTCATACTCAAAGGAATCGAAGGATTAACCGAAATTGACATACCAATATAGGAAATGAACATGAGTAACGAGCAGAGACCGGCCATACCCCGTGAGGGTTTGATGTTTGGAGGATTCCTCTATTGGATAACTATACTTGGCACATTGGTCGCCATAGCAGGCATGGTGCTTGGTCTTGTAACGGAAAACAATTTCAATGATCCTTCCAACTGGATTTCCTCAGTATGGGACGGTCGGGACACAGAGGGAACATGGCATGCAAAGGCTCGAACCGGTATCAGCGCAGGAATCCAGTACATCGAAATCGCAGATGATACTTTGATTGTCAATACGCAAATGGATTGCAACGGAACCGGATATATACTGGACCTTGCAGATGGAAACGTGAAGGAGGCTATCCAAAGTCAACCGATGGCAGAAGCTAGCATTTCCTCAGAAACGCAACATGAATCAAAATTGACTGTGGAATATGCGGGGGCCGATTTCGTTATGAAGGACCGCGAAGGCCTTATAATCGGACAGGGTTCCGTTTCAACAGATACCAACCCATATGGGCAGCAGGGCGAGTACACTATCGTTGGGCACTCGTTGGGTAATGCGGATGATGATCCTGAAAAAGAAGTAATATTTATTGCCAATCAGAATCGGTCATATATCGGGCAGGCATGTGTGGTTGAGCAGAGCGGGAAAGTGGTATCCCGCTATTGGAACCCGGGGCATGTGTATGTGGCTAGGCTCTACGATATCAACGATGATGGGAAGCAGGAACTGCTCATCGGAGCCACCAACCGGGATCAAGTTTGGGGAGATATCAGCACGCCGGCCATCTATGCATTCGACCCGATAGCAAATGGGGCTGAGGTGGAGGCACCCCCCTTCCGTGGAGATATTGGCGAAGGTAATCTCGAATGGGCCGCATTCCCTGATACGGAGGAGAAACCACTCAATCACTGGTATCTATCGCATCTGGGTGAGGGCGACGGTCTGGCGACACTCGGAATAGCCATCGGGGTTTTCAGCGGGATTCCTGCCCTGATTGTATCGGCTTTAGTTTTATTCAGGCGAAGGTTGTTTGCCTTTGGGATGATGGCTCTTATAACAACACTGGTAATTATAGTCTCAATGGTCGGGCTTATGCCTCTACCAGATTGAATATTCCGGAAATATCCAGCATCGGGCAGATGCATGTATTAGGAGGTCACTATGGCAATCATTACCATATCACGGGGTACATATAGCGGAGGCAGGGAACTTGCCAAGTACCTAGCCGGCGAACTGGGTTATCGTCTCCTGTCTCATGAAGAACTCTTTACAATCGCTGCAAATGAATTCAGCGTATCGGAAGAAAAACTGGAGAATGCTTTAATGCATAAACCAGGCCTTCTCGAGAGGCTTGGTTTGAAAAGAATTCACTATCTTGCATCCATAACAGCGGCAATGACCGAGGCAGTTCAAAGCGACAACGTGGTTTATTATGGATACGCAGGGCACCTTCTCCTCCATGGGGTTCCCCACCATTTGAGAGTTAAGATACTGGCTGATATGGAATACCGCATCAAGCTTACTATGGAGAGGGAAAACATCAGCAGGAAAGCAGCGATCCAGCGCATACATAAAATCGATGTGGAAAGAGAAAAATGGTGCAGTTCGGTTTATGGTTTCGATAGGAACGACCTTTCACTATATGATCTTGCCATCAATCTTGAGCGAATCAGTATCCCTGATGCTGCCACGACAATAATCGAACTGGCCAGAATCGGGTTTCAAACTACCCCGCAAGCCCGGAAAATTGTAGATGATATGGTATTGGCTAATGAGATAAGAGCCAAAATCGCTCTGGCCCCGGATATCTCAGATGACCATATTGAAGTGGTGGCTTGTGACGGGGTCGTCACGCTTAAAGGCAGGGTTCCCAGCGTAAATGAGGCAAATGAATGCCGGACACTTGCTCGTCAATTTCCGGGGGTAAAAAAGATAAACTCCAAAATGAGAATCCGATAGCAGGGAAAGTACTATCAAATCGGCAAATTTATGAGCCCTCTACAAAGCTTGGTGACAGGCTCATAACAACAAATCCCACCACACTACTATCGTGTATGGCAAAAAGCCGACACTGCACCGGGCAGGAGCACGCTTAGCTCGATTCCGTTGTCTTTCTGAAGAAAGGTTTTAGCATCGTTGGGGTAATGAGGGTGGTAAACAGGCTAACCGCCACTGCTGCCCCGAACAGTTCGTTTACCATCTCATCTGTGTTGCCTAATGCTCCCGGGATTAGCAGGCCCACTCCGGCGACGATCAATCCCACTTCTCCTCTGGGCACCATACCCACCGCTACGATCATGGATTCACTATTAGATAAGCGGCCCGCAAGTTTGGCCGGTATAAAACAACCGATTATTTTACCCAGCACAGCCAGTACAATTAGTATGAAAGCAATCAGAGCTGCCGAGGCCATGCCCGGAACATCCACCTGCATCCCCAGATAACAGAAAAAGAAGGGAGCCAGGAACAGCATAATGGGCCTTGTTTTTTCGATAATCTCTTCCTTCTCTTTGCAGGCGGCAAACATCAAGCCTGCAACATAAGCGCCGACCACAGGATGCAAATCGGTCAGGGTTACCAGGTAAGCAATGAGGAAGCCGATGAGAATGGCTACAATAGGCATGGTATCCGAGCGTTTGAACGGATCGAGAATTATTTTAGATATGTATTTATTGAACTTGAGCCCCACCATAAGCAGAGCTATCCAGACAGCAAACCCCCCAAATGCGATGCTAGCGATGTGCAGTGAATCAACTGAGTTCTCTGATGCCATCGAAGCGACAACCGAGAGAATTACAATGCCGATGATATCATCGATAACAGCAGCGACCAGTATAGTGGTTCCTGCCCGGGTTTGAAGCTTTCCCATATCCATTAAGATGCGGACCGTTATGCCGATGCTGGTGGCTACCAGAATCGCTCCCATGAACAGCCATGCGCTCGAAGGGCCGTCTGGGTAAAAGGCTCTGGTGATAATATATCCAAAGCCAAAGGGCAGGATAACTCCCCCCACAGCTACCAGCGCTCCGCTCAGTCCCTGCCGCGCAAAAGCCCTGACATCAGTTTCCACCCCGGCGACAAACAGCATTATGATCACAGCTATCTCAGAGATAACCTCCATTACACTGAACTCGCCCTCACCGCCCAGCCCCCATGATGCCGGCAGGTCTATATTTGGAATACTGGCAAAATTCAGGATTATGGGGTCATCTCCAAAGATTACCCCTCCCAGCGCGAATGGGGATATTATAATTCCCGCCAGCAATTCACCAAGAACCGCCGGTTGTTTCAGGTAGCGCTGCGTAAACTCACCGCCAAGCCTAGCGGCAATCAGAATCAAAACGAAACTTAAGATAAACTTAAAATATATGTCAATTTCCATAGACTACTCTCTTTCCTCGTTGCAATGCCAGACTGAAGTGGAGATTACACTCAGATAATTTATCTCCCCTACAATCTTATTTTCATCGTTGACTACCGGGATCTCATAAAAGCCTTTGTCTATCATGATATCTATAGCTTTCTGCACTGTGTCATCAACCTTGACGCTTATCGGGTCTCTCATGAGATCCTGTGCGTATCTTGAAGTTAACAGATGGAGCAACTCCCGCGGCGAAAAGAAGGGGTGCTTTGACCCACCATATTCGCATATCTCTGCTGCCTTCAGTAGTTCTTTTGGGGTTATGATGCCTGTGAGTTTGTCTTTTTTATCCACTACACAAGCAAGCAACGTCTCACGATCCTCTGAAACCTTCGTGGCAACCTCAAATAAAGAATCGTCCTGATTTACCTTAACGAACTTGTTTATCATCAATTCTTTGACTGTCTTGCTTTCCGCCATATATCATCTCCTTATTCACATGATATACCATACAACAAAATAGTATTTCGTGACGATGTTCTAGATGAAACCCAGCCAGTGATGGTACTTCTCGTCCTTCCCATTAACAATATCAAAGTACTTTGTTTGAATTTTTTTGGTGATTTCTCCCCGGCCGTTATTGCCAATAGCTCTCCCATCCACTTCGCGAATCGGGGTTATCTCTGCTGCCGTGCCGGTGAAGAAAGCTTCATCAGCCAGGAAGATTTCCTCTCGGATAATGTCCCTGGTGACAAAATCGATACCTATATCCCGAGCAATCGTGATCGCCGATTCCCTGGTTATTCCCGGAAGTGCTCCGGCACTGGGAGGAGGTGTTATCAACACACCGTCCTTCACGATGAACAAATTCTCGCCACTTCCCTCACAGAGCATCCCATGAGAGTTGAGCATGATCGCCTCATCGAATCCCAGATCAAGCGCTTCCTGTTTGGCCAGTACCGAATTCATATAATGACCGCATGCCTTGGCATGCGTGGGAAGCGAACGTGTATCGATGCGCTGCCATGAGGAAATCATGGTCCTGATGCCTTTTTCCATTCCTTCCTCGCCTAAATACGCTCCCCACTTCCATACTATTATCGAAACATCCATCGGGTTTCTGGCGGGATTTACCCCCATCTCGCCATATCCGCGAAAAGCAATGGGCCGAATATAGCATTCCTTGAGATTGTTGACTTTGACCGTCTCTTCAGCAGCAGCGCAAAGTTCATCGACTGAAAAGGGCATGGGCATCCGGTAGATTTTGGCACTGCTGGTCAGTCTTTGCATATGCTCCTGCAACCGGAAAATCGCCGGTCCCTTCACGGTGTCATAGCACTTTATGCCCTCAAAAACCCCGGTCCCGTAGTGAAGCGCATGAGTCAAAACATGAACTCTTGCCTCATCCCAGGGAATAAGCTTGCCGTTCATCCAGATTTTTTCTGCTTTTTCCATAATTCCTTCCTTAAATATACCCCATTACTTCCGACAGCCCGCCGATCCGCCGACAATCCACATGGTCAGCGAAGACGCCGTCGCGGTCGAGCCAGAGCGGTTTGATTCCGGTCCGAATTGCTCCTACGATATCGCAATGATACTGGTCTCCTACCATGATGGCCTCAGAAGCTTTTGCCCCGGCCCGATCGAGCGCAAGTTCAAATATTTCAGGCTGTGGCTTTTCGAACCCGACCTCGTGAGAGACGATCACAAAATCCAGATAAGCAGCCAGGTCAAAATCAGGGCAGAACCGGTCCAGAGTGGTATCCAGATTGGATATCAGCCCCACTGCCAGTCCCCTGTCCCGTAATTCAGTCAATGCGGTAACCGTATCATCAAATGGCACCACGCCGGGACTCTCGCTGCGTACCAGCTTCAGCATTTCCAGAGCTAATTCGCGGGAAGCATCAAATCCGGCCTCCCTCAGCCAGATACGTTCGAATTCGATGAATACCTCGATTTTCTCTGCTTCGGGGCGTTTCTCGACCGGGGCACGGGAGCTCTCCCGGCTGAAATAATCGTTAGCCACCCAGAATCCCCGGCGAAGATCACTCGCCGAGATATCGATATCGAATTGCTTCAACGCCCGATGCTGCCGCTCTTCCGGTGGCGGATCATGCCGTATCAGGGTATTCACCAGATCGAAAAAAACCGCTTTGACCATTGTACAAACGAAATTCATTATAGCATAATGAATTTGCAAAAAGGTAGGAATCAGCTATAATGAGTTTCATCGTGAGTAACGGGGAATCTTTGATGAGAAATTGCCTTCGGATATTCTTTCTGCTTCACATCGTGCTGGGCATGCTGTCTCTCGTGGGATTGGCCGGATCTGAAACCGATTCCCCTGAAGTTCACGTACTCTATGTTGATGGAACCATTGTTCCGGTAGTGGCAGATTACATCGATCGCGGAATTACGAAGGCTGAGGACAACGGTGCTGTAGCGGTGGTGATTGAACTTAAGACCCCCGGTGGCATGCTTGCCACTACCGAGGATATCGTGGATCGAATCCTTGACTCGGAAGTGCCGGTTGTAGTCTATGTGGACCGCTGGGCGGGTTCGGCGGGGACGTTTATTACGATGGCTTCCCACGTGGCAGCGATGGCTCCTGCCAGCCGGATCGGGGCTGCCAGCCCGATATCCGGGAGCGGCGAGGAGATTTCCGAAACGCTGGAGAAAAAGCTGAAAGAGGACACCCGCGCTCACATCCGGAGTCTTGCTGATCTGAGAGGCCGCAACCAGAAAGCGGCCGAGGCCACAGTCGCCGAAGCCCTCTCCTTCACAGATCAGGAAGCACTGGGGATTGCGGCTCTTCCGGAAAGTCATCAGGAAGTGCTGGAGATGGAAAGCCCGTATCTGCAACCGCCGCTTGTAAATCTGGGCGCCGTGGATATTGCCGATCTCCTCAAGCAAATCGATGGTACAACTGTGCAGGTAAAGAGCGGGACAGTAACCATCCGAACTGCAGGTTACGAAATCCACAAAACCAAAATGAATTTCTTCGAGCGTTTCCTGCATGCTCTCAGCGATCCCAACATTGCCTATATTTTACTGAGTATCGGTTCGCTCGGAATTATTCTGGAACTTTACAGTCCGGGAGCCATCATCCCGGGAGTGGCCGGGGCTCTCAGCCTGATTATGGCTTTCTATTCCCTTTCGGTGCTGAACGCTTACTGGGCAGGGATTTTACTGATATTGCTGGCCTTTGCTCTGTTTGCCGCCGAACTGTTTACTACCAGCTTTGGAATATTGACTTCCGGGGGAGTGGCCTCGCTGGTGATCGGCTCAATAATTCTGTTTTCCGGAGGACCATCGATGGATAACATAGGAGTTGACTGGTGGCTGATTCTCATCGTTGTAGCCACAATCGTAGCGTTTCTGGTTTTTGCAATTCACGCTATAGTGCGCACCCAGCGCAGCAAACAGCCCACAGGATCACAGGGACTCATCGGCAAGATGGCACAAGTCCGAACCGTACTTGATCCCAAAGGTACGGTGCTGATTCACGGCGAACTCTGGGAAGCCATCTTGGATAAGGGACAGGCTAATCCTGAAGAGGAGGTGATAGTAACGCAGGTAGAAGGTCTCAAACTCCGGGTAACCAAAAATAAAGAGGAGGCATCTTAAATGCCAATAGCAATTGGAATAATAGTAGTTGTAATAGCAGTATTGCTTTCATCTTCAATAAAAATAGTGCAGCAGTATGAGCTGGGAGTAATATTTCGGCTGGGAAGACTGGTGGGAACCAAACAGCCGGGAATCCGGCTCATTATCCCTTTCATTGACCGGATGAAGAAAATTGATACCCGTGTCGTTACAATAGACGTTCCTTCACAGGAACTCATGACCAAAGACAATGTGACTGCCAGGGTTAACGCCGTAGTGTTTCTGCGAGTGATGGACGCTGAACGCGCGGTGATTGAGGTGTTCGATTTCAAACTGGCAACTTACCAGATGGCGCAGACCACCCTGCGCAGCGTCCTGGGGCAGCATGATCTCGATGAACTTCTTTCCGAACGGGAAAAGTTGAACCAGATGCTGAGGGAGATCATCGATGAAGCTACTGATCCGTGGGGTGTCAAGGTGAGTTCAGTGGAGATAAAAGACGTGGAACTCCCCGATGCCATGAAACGCTCGATGGCGGCTCAAGCCGAAGCTGAGCGGGAAAGAAGAGCTAAAATTATTCATGCCGAAGGTGAGTTCCAGGCTGCTGCCAAGTTACTCGATGCCAGCAAACTGATCTCGCAGGATCCGTCAGCATTGCAATTGCGATATCTACAGACTCTTACCGAGATATCAGCGGAAAAATCCAGCACCGTCGTTTTCCCGATACCGATGGACCTGATCCGGGCCTTCATGCCTGAGAAGAAGGATTAGGCAGGTTATAAATCGTCCCATCTCATTTCTTACATTTGTAGAGACGTCCGGCCGGACGTCTCTACACCTTTGAAAATGGTGGTCACACAAGGTAATAATTTGTGAATATTTTTGTCGATGTCGTAATCATCCTGATTTGCATAATTGTCATTGCCAAAGGAGCGATGTGGCTGGTAGATTCGGCAGCCAGGATCGCCCGGCGTTTGGGAATTTCGGAACTGGTAATCGGGCTGACAGTGGTGGCGTTCGGCACCTCTGCCCCGGAATTCGGGGTGACAATTCTGGCGGCAGTCCGGGGTATGAGCGATATCTCCGTTGGGAATATCGTGGGTTCGAATATCTTCAACCTGGGCTTCATTCTCGGCGGTACCGCAGTTATCCGCAGTCTGGGAACAAACAGAACTCTCATCCGCAGGGATGGCGCTTTCCTGCTCTTCGGGGCAATTCTGCTCACTTTTTTCCTTTGGGATTTATCGCTGGCCCATTATGAAGGGGCCATTCTGGCCACCCTGTTGATTGGCTATATCGGGTATCTTTACTGGAAAAGGGAGGCTATAGAACCGGAAAAACCGGTCGGTGAATTGCGCCGCAGAGACCTTCTCTTTTTATTGCTCGGCATGGGCATGGTAGTGGGAGGCTCGCATTTCCTGGTGGAATCCGCCGTTGACCTGGCAGAGGCAATCGGCATTTCCGAATGGGTTATCGGCGCGACTATCGTGGCTGCCGGAACTTCCACGCCTGAGTTAGCCACATCGGTGGTTGCTGCTTTGCGCGGTCGTCACGGGATGTCGGTGGGGAACCTGATTGGCAGTGATATTTTCAACCTGTTCGGGGTTCTGGGGCTGGCGGCCATTTTGCGGGACCTCTCTGTGGATACCGATGCGCAATCAAACATGATAGCTCTTTCGGCAATGGTTCTGCTGGTTTTGATTTTCATGCGCACAGGCTGGCGAATTTCCCGAAAAGAAGGAATCGTGCTGGTCATAGCGGGACTGGCTCGCTGGATCATTAGCTTTGTCTGATGGTTTTGCCATGTACTGCTCCTCCTTTGCTCTCTGAGCGGTTATCTTTCTTTTACCTGTCCCCAAACGTTGTAACCTGTTTTGTTAATAAAAACTACTTGCTTGCTAGTAAAAAATGAATGCCAGCTCCACGATTCGTAAAGGAATCATTTAAAATTTTTGCTAGCTTTGAGCTCAATTTGACGGTAGCATTTACCAATGCTAGAATTTCCCCGCTTACTTAGAATCGCTTGATAATCTACTGGCGGAATTCAAGACTAAACAGTTGCACAGGAAAAGGAATAGTTTATGAACATCAGAACGCAGGATCGCAATCACATCAAAATGTGCTTTCATTTTGAATCAAACAATCCTCCGAAGGAGTAATCATGCAGAATATCTCTTCTACAGATGCTGGTTACCGGCTGGCAGTTGGAGTAAAAGACGAAGACAAATCACGTGAAAATCTTATCCTTGAACTGGAGCAGCTTCGCCGCACAGTCGGCAGGCTGGAAATGTTGAGTGTCGGGCGCAACCAGGTTGAGAAGGCGCTTCGGGAGAGTGAAAAACGATTCCGAACGTTTACTGAAAACGCTATGGACGCTATCACTGTTTTGAATGCTGATGGAATGCCTATTTACTCAACTCAATCTGCTCCCCGTATGCTGGGATTTGAAACCAATAGTAGCAGCGGTGGGAATTATTCTGAACTGGTTCATCCGGATGACCTGCCGAATGTAATGGATGCCCTGGCTCAAGTATCTGCGATTCCTTATAGAAGTTTGCAGCTTGAGGCACGAGTACGCCATGAAGATGGTTCATGGCGTACGCTTGAGATCATCGCCAGAAATCTTCTGGACGATCCGGTGGTGAAAGGCATTGTTGTCAATCAGCGCGATATCACCGAGCGCAAGCAAGCGGAAGAAAACCTTCAAAAACGGAATGAGGTGCTTGCCTTTTTGAACACCATCGCCGAAACGGCAAATCGAGCCCACAGTCTGGATGATATGTTGAATAATGTACTGGACAGGACGCTTCAGATACTGGATATCAAACATGGAGCCGTTCATCTCCTGGACAAAGAGACCGGTATTCTGACCATGCTGGTCTATAGAGGCGTGGATGACGAAGAAATACACATGTTTTCCCCCCTCAAGATTGGCGAAGGGAGTATAGGCCGGGTAGCCCAGTCTGGAGAGGCTATATGGTTTGAGTCTATCCCTGATTCTATTCATCTGTTCCGGGAAGATGTGAGGGATAATCTGATCAAGAAGGGCCTGAAATCAGCCATTTGCATACCTCTCAAAATACGGGGAGAGGTATTGGGGTTGATGAGTGCTGCCACTGAAGGCGAACGCTTATTTACTACCGAAGAAAAAGAGCTTTTGCTCACAATTGGGAGCCAGATCAGTACTGCTATTGAGAATATCCAGTTGCTTGAAGAGGCATCTCGAGTTAGGGCTCTGGAGGAACTGGATCGGTTAAGAACGGAGATTCTGGCCAGCGTATCGCACGAGCTGCGTACCCCGCTCACCGCTATTAAAGGTTTGGCTGATAGTCTGGTGCAACCGGATATAGAATGGGACAAAGAGACCGAGCAGGACTTTCTGCATACTATCAATCATGAATCGGATGTGCTCACGCATATCGTTGACAATCTCATGCAGATGTCCCAGATGGAAGCAGGGATAATGCAAATAGTGAAAAGGCGCAGTACGATCTATGAAATAGTATCACCGCTCGAAAGCACGCTGGAGGAGATCACCAGAGGCCATCAGTTTAAAGAGAATATCAAGGATGGGCTTGATGATGTCAACGCTGATGATATGCGCATCGGCCAAGTGATTACTAATCTGGTGTCGAATGCCGCTTCCTATTCTGAAAAGGGCTCCAGAATCACGTTGTCCGCAAAAGCACTTGATGGCCAGATTGTGGTGAGCGTTGAGGATGAAGGAATCGGCATTCCCCGGAAACATATAGGCAAGGTTTTCGATCGGTTCTATCGGCTGGATAGCGGAATAGCTCTCAGAAGGGGAGGTACCGGCTTGGGGCTGGCGATTTGCAAAGGGATCGTGGAAGAACATGAAGGTCTGATCTGGGTGGAGAGCAAAGTGGGTAAAGGTTCGAAATTCAGCTTCAGTCTGCCTGTGGTGAAAGAGCCCGAGGTTATTTTGCCGGATTAGCGATCACAGCTCGCGACCTGCTGCCTCGACGAAGGGACGCAACTCCTGCATTAACACAGAGAACTGATCCGGATTAAGAGATTGTTGCCCATCGGAGAGTGCGGCTCTGGGGTTGGTGTGAACCTCAATCAGAAGACCATCCGCACCGCAGGCAACCGCAGCTTTGGCCATTGGTGCCACAAAATCCCTAACACCTGTTCCATGCGACGGATCCACGATAATCGGCAGATGGCTGTGCTGCTTGATGTAAGGGATGGCATTTAGGTCCAGGGTGTTGCGGGTGGCGGTTTCGAAGGTGCGGATGCCGCGTTCGCACAGGATGACATTCGGGTTACCTTCAGAAACAATATACTCGGCAGCCATGAGCAAGTCTTCTACCGAAGCAGCCATCCCCCGCTTGAGGACAACTGGTGTCCGACTCTTTCCCAGCATGGTCAGGAGACGGAAGTTTTGCATATTGCGGGCGCCGACCTGAAAAGCCGCAGCGTGTTGCTCGACTACACTCACATCTGATGTTTCGACGACCTCCGTTGCCGCAGGCAGCCCGGTTTGCTGCGATACTTCTTGGAGGATTTTGAGTCCTTCCAAACCAAGTCCCTGAAAGCTGTAAGGGCTTGAGCGTGGTTTGTAAGCCCCGCCCCGGAGGCAACGAGCTCCTGCTTCCTTCACCGCCCGGGCGGTATCCAGCATTTGTTCATGACTCTCTATCGCGCATGGGCCAGCGAAAACCACGAAGCGTTTTCCCCCTACCGGGACACCCCCTACGTCAACCACTGTGTCCTGCGGGTGCAAATCGCGGCTCACCATTTTGTAAGGCGTTAGGATAGGAGTGATCCGCTCGATTAGGGGATGGCTTTCCAGATGAAGGCTGGCCAGTACCCGCTCATCACCGATGGCGCCAAGCACGGTTCGTTCGGTGCCGGGCATGTAAAGAGGCTTTAATCCCACCGAATCTATCTGGCTGATGATTTCGTCGGCGTCTTTCCTAGTTGCGTCTGGCTTTAGAATGATAATCATAATTTCGGATATCTTTTGGCAGGTTGAAGCATTTGCTCCAACCGCCGGGAGCAGATGCTCTCGGCTATCTCCACCACCAGAATCAATGTTGACACGATACTAGAGAATGTAATCCAGTTCTACCTCAAAAACCAGGATTGAGTTAGCGGGAATGCTTCCTCGCTCCGCGCTGCCGTATCCTAGTTCAGGTGGGATTACCAGTTGCCGTTTGCCGCCTACCTTCATGGTGGCAACCCCTTCATCAAAGCCAGGGATCATCTGCCCCATGCCGAGCGCAAATGTGAGTGGTTGTCCTCTGTCTATTGAGGTATCGAATTTAGTGCCGTCGGTTAGCCATCCCGTGTAATGAACGACAACCTGTTGCCCGATTTCTGGAGATGGCCCGTCACCTGTTTCGAGGTCATAGTATTTCAGGCCGCTGCTGGTGGTTGTGTAATCTTCCTCATTCACTTCCGTGCGTTCAGTTGGTTCGGGAACAGGGATTACGCCTAACAGATCCACTTCAACGATTAGAGTCGTATTGGGTGGAATGAGTTCGGTTCCATTCTGATTTTTGATCCCTTCCTCGCCATAACCAAGTTCGGGAGGGATTACCATTTGTTGCTTGCCACCCATATGCATGATAGCGAGCCCTTCTTCCAGACCGGGGATTAAGTTACCCGAACTGGCAGGCAGGAGTTGAGGTTGCCCTGTATCGTAGGTATTGCCGAGCGGCGTTCCATCGAGCATCCAGATAGCAGAATGCATAACGACAAAATCTCCGCTTTTTGGAGAAGGCCCGTTGCCCGTGATAAAATCGTGATATTTCAAGCCGCTTTCCGTGGTTTTATAATCATCTTCAGCTACTTCCTGCGGGGGACTTGGCCGTTGAACGGAGAGCAACTCCACTTCAAAAATCAAGGTCGAATTAGCCGGAATCGTTGCTGAATCCTGATCGCCATAACCAAGTTCGGGAGGGATGATGAATTTAGCCTTGCCGCTTTCCTTCATCATGCCAATCCCTTCTGTAAATCCGGGAATTAGCGGATCTATGCCGAATGCAAATATGGCAGGATCGCTACCCACAGAACTATCGAACTCGGTGCCATCTTCCAGAGTGCCGGTGTAATGGACTTTTACGGTATCTCCGGTTTGGGGCTGGAGTCCGGTTCCTTCCTCAATTTCGATATATTGCAGGCCACTTTCCGTGGTAACAACCGCAGAAGGAGAATCTGTTTTTTCAGGGGATGGAGTGTTCTCGTCTCCTTCTATGCAAGCCATGAGCGTCATGCTAATTAGTATAATAAGGATTATCCCGGTGCTGATCAGTTTTTGATTCATTTGTAACTCCTCTTGAAACAACGGATGATTTTTATTTATTCACTTGTTTGACTATACAAGAAAAGATTTGAATGTTCAAATAGTATTAGTCTATCTGATCATAAAAAACCAGACACTTCCCACGAAGATTTGTAAAACTACGATAGCCCAGAAAACTCGCTGGAAATTCGGTTTTTTGATTTTGTGCCAGAAAAGGATCATGGCGGCCAGTCCTCCGGGGCTCCCTCCGATAAAGGATAACCCGAACAGGACTTTTTCCGGAACTCGGTTTCGCCCACTCCATGCCAGTACCTTATCGTAACCGAAGAACAGCACAGCTTCAATGTTAACCGTGATAAACCACGCTTCAACCGGGCTCCACGAATACCTGCGATACAGCAGAAAAGTCCCGGCTGCAACCATGGCGATTGCCGCCAATCCGTAGAATTCAAGTGGTGAGACTTGCCTTGACCTTCGTTTTGTTGGCATAATACCTTCTATTTTACGGCAACTCCCTTGAACCAAGTGTAAAAGAAAGTCCCTTGCGGATTGATTGCTACTTTTGCGAGATCATCGATTCCTCTTTCCCAAGTGTCCGAATCAATTAGTTCCTGTTGAAGTGATTGCTCCCTTGCCGTTTGAGTCATCGGGACGATGATTTTATTAATAGCGCCATCCGTAAGCTCCGGTGTGCTCGAATCTGTATAAACCCATTTGGGAGTAACGTATTCAATGCCCAGTCCTGCCTGTTGAAGCAGCGGATAAACCCGGCGGCCAATCAATGGATCATGTCCTAGAAATTGCTGCGTCTTTATCATGCAATCCCAGACCTTGAGCGAATCCGGGGTTTGGGGATGCCAGAAGCAGGAACCGTGATCTCCTTCGATTGCGGTCAGGGTTCCACCTTTCTTCAATACTCGTTTAAGTTCGATCAGTGCTTCAAGAGGTTCGGAAAGGTGTTCCAAAACGAAACAGATGAAGACGTGATCGAAACTTTCATTCGAGAAAGGTAAATCCATGATGTTCGCCTGCTGGAAATGTGTGTTGACTATCCCGTTCCGTTCGATCCGGGTTTTTGCCTCATCGAGTGATTCCCCGGATATATCGACGGAAGTGAACTCGGCCCCCGGGCTCTTTCGGGCCAGGATCACCGTTTGCCCGCCTACGCCGCATCCTGCTTCCAGCACTTTTTCCCCTGCCGGATAGAAAGTATCCGAGTGCAGAAGCTCTTCGAGTATTTCGGATTGCTCCTGCAGTCTTTGTGTCTCGCGCGGGGAGTATCCGTGTACGTATTGGTTCATAAGATCGCCAGCCTGTATTTTCTTAACTCGGAGGCTCTGGCTTTGGCGTTTCCCACGTATTTATCCAGTTCGGCCCAGAAATCCTTGCTATGGTTTTTAACCCGGGTATGCACCAATTCGTGGAGCATCACGTAATCCATCAAATCTTTCGGTAGCAATATCAGCTTTATGTTCAGGCTGATGTTATTTTCTGTCGAGCAACTTCCCCATCGCGTTTTCTGGTTTCGGATAGTGACTTTGTTGTACGTGAATCCATGTTTTTCAGCTAGCTGATCGAGCCTTTCAATCAATGTCTGCCTGGCGGAAACCCGGTCGATCTCCATTAATTTCCCCCCGAATTCCCGTTCGGCCTGATCCATCAAAGAAAGCTGTTTTTTAATCCATCCCGTTTTTGAGAGAACAAAAGCCTCAGCTTTTTTAGCTGAACCTCTGGCAGGAATGGCTACTCTCACTCCCTTTTGCGGGGAGATGCTGATGATTATTCGTTTGGCTCGTTTGCTCCGTTCAAACAGCACCGGGCCGATGCCGTCTATTTCTACGTATTGCATATGCACACAGGTAGGGGCACGTTGCAACGTGCCCCTACTTATTAATCGAGATATCTATTCGCTTCGGTTTCCCGATTCCTTTCAAGGATAAAACCAAATCTGAAATTATTTTGTAATACAGGTTTACAATGAACGGTTTAGTCGGAACCGGTTTTCCATCGACGAAAATGGAGAGTTTCTCTTTCCTGTTAAGGAACTTATTTTCAATGAAATTCGCAATCCCTTCTATATCATCCGGGGAATATGCGGGAATGGTGAATTCGTTTGATTCACTTGTAATGATTGCTATCAGGTCTTCGATCGCGCAGACAGGCCCCTCTGATTCTTTGCGGTGAACTTCTATCTTCGGTTCCTCGGATTTTTTAAATCCTTCGGCGAGAATGATGTCAAAGTCTGCCGAAATCAGTCGCGATAATTCTGAAGGGCTGAGGTCATGATCGACATTTCTGGTCAGAGTCACTTTACCATCGGAACTTAAAACCGTGCATTCGCTTCCGGCTTGCGAGTGCTTCCACGAGTCCTTCCCTTCCGTATCCGATTCAAAATCGTGGGTGGTGTGTTTGATAGTTGCCACTCGATAGCCACGATTTTTGAGTTCCGGTATCAGCTTGGCAATCAGCGTTGTCTTGCCCGATTTTGGCCTTCCCACAATGCAAACAACCGGCGGCATCTTATTCCTCCTCTCTCCAGTCCAGCATTTGAACCCGGACCATATCCCCTTCATGTACT
>Ga0180431_10004730_pt1 | contig 16895 bp, 17 predicted proteins | sample SS_ome_11_FD_132459 | JGI IMG/M metagenome (GOLD analysis project Ga0180431, IMG submission 132459) | Hypersaline lake sediment archaeal communities from the Salton Sea, California, USA - SS_1_MS_1 metaG | ecosystem: Environmental > Aquatic > Non-marine Saline and Alkaline > Hypersaline >... | reverse complement strand
GCTCAGGTTGTCTTCGTCGAACACCTGCGAGACCAATCCCATCCGTTTGTGAAAGACTATGTCCCTGCCGGTGGAGACAGCGATTCCAGCGCTCTCCTGTCCCCTGTGCTGCAGGGCATACAGTCCAAAGAAGCAGATGCGGGCCACCGCCTCGCCCGGCGCGAAGATGCCGAACACGCCACACGCCTCCCGCGGCCTGTCTGCCGTGCCATCGATCAGCGATTCTCCACCCGATCCTCGCTGTGCCACGGTTACTCTACCCTTTCTTGCCGCGAGCTATCCGGCATCTGCCCCTCGTATCTCCCGATCGTCCTGCACGATCCCTTCCCGCAGGCTCCGCTGATACCGACGAATCGCTTGGCGAAGTCCCAAGTCCGACAGAGCCAGACACTTCGCTGCAGCCAATCCTGCTGCTTCTGGCTCCAGCACCACCAACGGAGCCACACCGCTGGGCATACGGAGCGACGAGTAGATGTCCGCCCCTCCAAAGGCAGATGACACCGGCGGACACGTGATGACGGGACCGCTTACCTGCGCATCCACCAGCCCCGCCAGAGCATTGGACCGACCCGCTACGGCGACGTATACGATCTCTCCCTCGCGAGACTCATACTCACCGAGCATTTCGAGCAAGTGGCCGGCGCTCTTGTGAGCGGAGGCCACCCGCAACTCGCTGGCCACGCCGAGCCGATCCAACGCGTCTCGGATCCTCTGAGCATGATCAAGGTCGCGGTTGGATCCCATGATGACAACCACCCCTCTACCCGCCGGGTCGATCATGAGTCAGCTCCTTTCGACGATCGTTGGGATGCGAAGTTAGCTCGCTAGCTGCGCCAGGAGTCCGTCCTTCGTGCCACTTCCTGGTACCGCTCCAGCAGCCCGGCCAGCCCCTCGTCCGTCACTTCGGGCATGTCCCGATACACCTGCTTGTCGAGCATCCGCGCCTTGTCGCCTCCGGGCCACAGGCGCCAGGAATCATTATCGATGACATCCGCCACCAATAGCTGCCCCTCTGCATCGCGCCCGTACTCTATCTTGCAGTCCACCAAGACCACGTCCTGCTCGGCCCAGGCTTCCTCGAGCGCCTCGAAAACACGCCTGCCGGTCGCGGCCATCTGGCGCACCTCGTCGCCGGTGGCGATCCCTGCCGCGACAACTTCATCGGGCGTCATGAAGGGATCGTGCCTGGCATCGTCCTTCAGGAACAGTTCCACCAGGACCGGGTCGAAGCGAGCTCCCTCCTCTGTGTCGGGGTGGCGCCGCAAGTACGAGCCGGTGGCTATCCGGCGCATGACGACCTCTAGGGGAATCATTCTGCAGTGCCTCACCAGCGTGATGCTCTCGGATACCATGCTGACGAAATGGGTCTCGATGCCCTTTCCCTCCAACAAGGAGAAGACATTGCTGGTAGTCCGACAAGCCTGGATCCCCTTCCCCTCCAGCACGTTGCGACGGGCACCATCGCCTGCACTGAGGTTGTCCTTGTGCATCAAGTACGATTGAGCGCTGTGGTACGGGTGAGCGTACACTACCTTGGTCTTGCCTTCTGCCAGAACCTTGCCCAGCTCGGTCATCCGCTCTCACCTCCCTGAGTCGACGAACCTAGCGCGTTGCGCAGTATGCTAAGGAACTCCCCGCAGCGTTCGACAGCATCACCGACGTTCATGCTGGATTCCATGACCTTGCGCGCCCGACTCGGTGAGAGGAAGGCCGTCACCCGATCGTCCGAGGCCAACAGATCCGCCAAGGGATTGGGCTCGCCTGCCTCCACCGCTCGCCAGGCAGTCATACTCTGTTCCCGGATCACCTCGTGCATCTTCTGCCGGTCGGCCCCATGGGCTACCAGCTCCACCAACAGCGATTCTGTCGCCGCGAACGCTCCGTAGGCCGACAGATTGCGCCGCATGGCCGCTCGGTCAATCTGCAAGCCGGTCAAGATCTTCCTCGCTCGAATGAGAACCTCCTCGGTCGCCAGGAAGGCCTCGGGCAGCACTACACGGCGGTTGGCGGAGTCGTCCAGAGTACGTTCCAGGATCGACAGGGCGGCGTTGTCCCAGGCCACTCTGGGTAGCGAAGCCACGAAGCGTGTCAGCGAGCAAATCGTCTCGCTCACGACGGGGTTTCGCTTGAAGGGCATCACCGAAGAGCCCACCTGGCGCTTCCCGAACGGCTCCCTCATCTCTCCCCAGACGGGCGACTGGAGTATTCGAAGGTCCAACGCGAACTTGTGCATGGTCTGCGCGATGCCCGCCAAGACTGAGAGCGTAAGGTAGTCGTACTTGCGCGGGTAGGTCTGTGTCGAGACGGGTACGGCGGGTATCCCCAGTCGCTCCAGCACCTGCGCCTCCATCTCTCTCGGTGAGAGGCCCGTGCCGGCGAGCAGTCTATCGTATGCAGCGGAAGTGCCCACCGCCCCCTTGAATCCCTTCCCCCGAATGGTGCGCACCAAATGATCCACCTGCTGTAGATCAATCAGCGCGTCCTGAGCATACTGGCAGAGCCGATAGCCGAGCGTCGTCGGCTGAGCCGGTTGAATGTGCGTGAACCCCATGACCAGCGTCCCCGCCTCCGCCTCGATGTGCCGAGCCAACAGCCGCAGGACGTCTTCCAGTTCTCCTCGGATCAACCCCAGGGCCTCGCGTAGCCTCAGGACGTCCGCATTGTCCTCGATATCCATGCTGGTCGCACCCAGATGGATAATGCCTCCGGCGAGAGGGCACTGCTCGGCGAACGCCTTTATGGCCGCCATTAGATCGTGATGGATCTTCCTGTCGATGGCCATGGCCCTTTCGACATCGACTTCGTCTTGGTGGCTACGCAACTCCTCCACCTGCTCTTGCGAGACCAGCCCGGCCTGGGACTGCACATCCGCCAGGGTCACCCAGATCCTGCGCCAGAGAAGATGCTTGTTTTCCTCTGACCACACTTGGCGCATCGCGTCACTACCGTAGCGCCACCTGAATGGAGAGGCAAAGTGACTCCATCTGCTCTCCGTCATCTGCCCTCATACCTCCTTGGCCAGCTCCATTCCTCGTCGGAACAGAGGAAGTCCCAAGCCGTCGCTCTCACCCCTGGTCCAGCGAGGATGCTGCAGGGGGTAAACGTGATCCTCAGGATGAGGCATCAACCCCAGGACGTTTCCTGCTGGATTACAGATCCCGGCGATGCCGTCAAGGGATCCATTCGGGTTGTCAGGGTAACGGCCTGGCTGCCCGGAAGCATCCACGTAGAGCAACGCCACCAGCCCATCATCCCACAGGGAGTCTCTGACTTCGCGATCCCTGACGGCCAAACGTCCCTCCCCATGTGCAACCGGACAGTAGATGAATTCACCTAGGTCTTTGGTCCAGAGACAGCGGCTGCTCTCGACGGGCCGGAGCGTCACCCAACGGCATTCGAAGCGTCCACTGCTATTATGGGTCAGAGTGAGGCCGCTCTCGCCGGAACGTCCCGGCAGGAAGCCCGCCTTCACCAAGGCCTGGAATCCGTTGCAGATGCCCAGCACCGGTTTCCCCGCGGAGATGAAGGCATCAACATCGTCCCACAGTCGATGTACGAGATCGCTGGCCCACAGTCGCCCGGCGCCCAGATCATCACCGTACGAGAAGCCACCGGGCAGGACCAGCATCTGGAACGTCTTGAGGGCGAACTCGCCGGCCAGTAGCTGGTTGACGTGGACGATTTCCGTCCGGCCTCCCACCATCTCACAGGCCATCGCGGCCTCGCGATCCCGGTTCGTTCCCGGTGCATGCAGGATCAGGACACGCGGTTTCGTCATCACACAGCCCCCCCCACGTGACCCCTCCAGGCCCTCCTCAGCTCGTCCAGTCCGACCGACAATGCTATTCTATCGCCAGCACCCAGCACGATCAGTCGAGGCTCACGCTGCGTCGAGCCCACCACCCCGCAGGGCGTTCCGCTCATGCATACCTCAAAGGCGTCTCGATCCTCGGGCCGGACCTCAACCACGTAGCGGCCGTTCGATTCCGAGAACAGGGCGGCCGCCTCCGACTCCAACCTGTCAGCGCCCGGGGCCCGCCACAGGTGTGCCTCGATCCCAAGTCCCCCGCCCATGGCCATCTCTGCCAGAGTGACTCCCAGCCCTCCCTCCGAACAATCGTGAGCTGAGAGCACCAACCCGGCGCCGATTGCGGAATGGAGCGCCCTGGCGGTATGCGGGCCGGCATCGGCGATGCCCGGCGGGGTGTTGCCGATCACGCCGAGCGAATCGTAGTAGGCCGAACCTCCAAGCTCTTGCCTCGTCTCACCCACAACGTACAGAATGCTGCCCGCGCATTTCAGGTCGGACGTGATGCACTTCCGCGCGTCGGGCACGATACCGATAGCCGAGATCAGAAGAGTGGGAGGAATGGAGACCTGCGTTCCAGCCTCACCGTCGAAGTACTCGTTGTAGAGGCTGTCCTTGCCGGAGATGAAGGGCGTCTGGTAGCGTAGTGCCTGATCGTGGCAGCCCTTGGCCGCACGCACGAGCCCGCCCAGCCGATCCTCGATCTGGGGATTGCCCCAGCAGAAGTTGTCCAGAATCGCGATCCGCGCGGGGTCGGCGCCCACGCAGACTACGTTCCTGATGGCCTCGTCGATAGCCGAAACGGCCATGGCGTAGGGGTCAATGAGGCCATAACTCGGGTTCACGCCGCAGCCGATGGCCAAGCCGGCCCACGCCCCAAAGGCTTCGACAGGGCGGAGAACAGCGGCATCCGAGGGGCCGTCAGAGCGGGAGCCCACGAAGGGCTTGATCACGGTGGCGCCCTGAACCTCATGGTCGTAGCGCCGAACCACGTCTTCCTTGCTCCTCAGGTCAGGCATCGCCAGCAGGCGAACGAGAGCCGCCCCCAGGTCCTGCTCTTCGTTCGACGCTTCCGCTCTCTCCTCTTTGCGCCAGACGGCCCTTAGATGACGACGAGGCAACCCATCGTGCAGGAACTCCATGTCCAAGCGCGCAACGACCTCAGTCAGATAGTACAACACCAGTTCGCCGTCGCCGGTGAACTCCCCGATGGTGGTCATCTCAACGTCACGGCCTTCACAGATGGCCCGAAGGCGGGACTCATTCTCGGGAGGAACGGCCAGCACCATCCGTTCCTGGGCCTCGGAGAGCCAGATCTCCCAAGGTCGCAGCCCCTGGTACTTGAGTGGCACCCGATCGAGGAACACCTTGGCCCCGGTCTCTTTGCCCATCTCGCTGACGGCCGATGACAGTCCGCCTGCGCCACAATCAGTGATCGCCGTGTAGAGCCCCTCGTCCCGTGCAATCATGATGGCGTCGAGCGTGATCTTCTCGGTGATGGGATTGCCGATCTGCACCGCCCCGGCCGCCGTCTTGCCGGTTTCGTCGGTGAGCTCGATGGACGAGAAGGTAGCCCCGTGCAATCCGTCCCGGCCGGTGCGCCCACCCAGGACCACGACCAGATTGCCCGGACGAGCACCCTTGGGATGTGCCCCCGACGGAGCGATCCCCACACAGCCGCAGTACACCAGAGGATTGGCAACGTACCCCTCATGAAAGAGAATGGCGCCGTTCACCGTGGGGATCCCCATCTTGTTGCCGTAGTCTTCGATCCCGGAGACAACGCCCGCGTACACCCGTCTGGGATGCAGTGTTCCAGAGGGCAGATCGGCGAAGTCCAGGTCCAGGGGCCCGAAGCACAGCACGTCCGTGTTGGCTATGGGGCGAGCCGAGACACCTATGATGTCACGGACCACGCCGCCGACGCCCGTGTTGGCTCCCCCAAACGGCTCCAGCGCAGAGGGGTGATTGTGCGTCTCTACTTTGAAGGAGACGTCGTATCCGTCGACGTACTCGATGATGCCCGCGTTGTCTACGAACGCCGACTTGACCCACGGAGCACCAATCTGCTCCGTGGCGGCACGCAAGTAGCTCTTCAGAAGCCCATCGATTCGCTCCGTACGATGGCTGCCTTGCTGATCATACTCCTCGTAGTCAATGATCGCCTTGAATGTCTTGTGCACGCAGTGTTCGGACCAGGTCTGTGCCAGGCACTCCAGCTCCACGTCGGCAGGCTCTCGCCCCTGCAGCCTGTAGTAGCGCTGGATAGCGTGCATCTCGTCCAAGTCCAGCGAGAGCAGTCTGCGACGGCTGATCTCCAGGAGCGTCCCGTCGGCGGCACTACTCAGCGGAATGGTCTCCGTCCCGAGGCGGCCGGGCGAAGCGAAGCGGCCAATGTGAGGGCGAAACTGACCCAGCTCGTAGTGCTGAATCACGGGATTGCACAGCAGGCGCTGAGCGATGCTGTGGACGTCCCGCTCGAGCACGTCGCCAATGATCCGGTAGCGGTGACCCGTCGCCGCAGCCCGCAGCGACTTGATACCCAGCATGCCGGCCCGTCTCAGCAGGTTCTCTGCGACCGTATCGGTCACACCTGGCAGAAGCCCAACGAAGACGCTCCAACCCGGCACGCCGTCTCCGGCGGTGACAACACCGTTTCCACAGGGTCGCCAGTGGGCCACCTCTGCAACCGGATCGGCAAGCAACTGACTGCACAGGTAGCCCAGTGCATCCGTCCCCAGATCACCCTGAAGGAAGTGGAGCCTGGAGGTTTCGATCCTCTCCACCCCCTCAATGCCCAGTGCCTCCACATCGCGCAGTAGCCCCTCACCCAAGCAGTCATCCTCTACGCGGGCCGAGCAGACTTCGACCCACCGGGTTGTGGAATCGTGAGTCATATCTCTCCTCAAGGAGCTAGTCGCGCTGACGCTGACGAGGTTGAACCTGGTAGTTGGGAGCCTCCTTCGTGACGATCACGCTGTGAGGATGGCTCTCGATGAAGGCCGCATTCGTTATGCGCACCAGCCGTGCTCTGGACCGCAACTCGCCCAGGTCGGCAGCCCCCACGTACCCCATTCCCGATCGCAGACCGCCCAGAAGCTGAAAGATCGTGTTCTTCAGTTGCCCCTTGTAGGCCACTCGTGCCTCGATCCCTTCTGGAACCACCTTGCCACTGGCACGCCCTTGAGCCGAGGCGTAACGGTCACGGCTGTAGCCCTTCATCGCCGTCACCGATCCCATTGCGCGATACTCCTTGAACCGTCTGCCCTCGTACAGCACCGTGTCGCCCGGGCACTCCTCGTGACCGGCAAGGACGCTACCCAGCATGATGGCATCGGCACCGGCAGCCAGCGCCTTGACGATGTCACCCGAGTAGCGAATGCCGCCGTCAGCAATGAGTGTCACCCCTGCCTCGTGAGTAGCCTCAGCACAGTTCATGATCGCCGTCAACTGAGGCACGCCCACGCCTGCAATGATCCTCGTGGTGCAGATCGACCCTGCCCCGACTCCCACCTTGACGATGTCGGCCCCGGCCGACACCAGATCGCGAGCACCCTGCCTGGTCACGACATTGCCCACGGCCAACGCAAGGTCCGGGTACCGTGACTTGATGCGCTCCGCGGCCCTCAGAACCATCTCCGAGTGACCGTGTGACGTGTCAATGGCCAGCACGTCGACCCCGGCCTCCACCAGCGCCTGGGCCCGATCCTCCAGGGTCTGCCCCACTCCCACAGCCGCGGCAACCAGAAGCCTCCCCTGCGAATCCACAGCCGCGGTGGGGAAGTCACGCTTCTTGCGGATGTCCTTGACCGTGATGAGGCCCTTCAGGTTGTAGTCCGCATCGACCAGCGGGAGCTTCTCGATGCGGTGCTTCTGCAGAATCTCGATAGCCTGATCCAACGTCGTGCCCAGCGGCGCCACCATCAGCTTCTCCGACGTCATGTACTCGCTCACCGGGTGCGAGGTCTCCGTGGCGAAGCGGATGTCTCGGTTGGTCAGGATTCCGACCAGCTTGGTCCCTACGGTGATGGGTACCCCTGAGATGTGATAGTGGGCCATCAACTCTTGGGCCTCGGCCAACGTAGCGTCGGGAGGGAGGGTGATAGGATCGACGATCATCCCCGATTCCGAGCGCTTGACCTTGTCCACCTCCGCCGCCTGCGTCTCGACGGAGCAGTTGCGATGGATTACCCCAATCCCACCCGCGCGCGCCAACGCGATGGCCAGCCGGCTCTCGGTGACCGTGTCCATCGCGGCCGACACAAGCGGGCACGCCAGGCGGATCCCTGGCGCCAGTTCCGTGGAGGTGTCCACCTCCGCCGGCAACACCGCCGAACGCTGAGGGATCAGAAGCACATCGTCAAACGTCAGGCCCTCCTGCTCCAAGTTCACTCCTTCTGCCATCGCCTTTCCTCCACGGCATTGTTGGATGCACCGGACGGCACACCCCCGCCCGGCGCCAGGCTCCCGTACCGGCTATCGCACTGTAATGGTCTGATTGCGCCTCGGTCCCACCGACACTATCTCCAGTGGCACTCCGGCCAGACTCTCTACTCTCGCCAGATAGTCCCGCGCTTTGCCCGGAAGATCGCCCAGGGTCCGAGCCTCTTCAATCGGCTCGTCCCATCCGGGCATCTCCTCGTAGACCGGCTCGACCTGATCGTAGGGCACGTCCACCGGAAGATACTCGTCGATGCGCCTGCCACCGTACTGGTACGCAACGCATATCCGCAGACTGGGCAGGCCACTGAGTATGTCCAGCTTGGTCATTGCCATGCCGGTCAGTCCGTTGATCCTGGCAGCATAGCGCAGCACAACCACGTCCAACCACCCGCAGCGCCGACGCCGACCTGTCGTCGTCCCGTATTCGTGCCCTTTTTCGACAAGCCACTCACCCACTTCGTCCTGCAACTCCGTAGGGAACGGGCCACTCCCGACCCGCGTGGTGTAGGCCTTGTACACCCCCATCACCCGGTCGATGGCGGTAGGGCCGATGCCGGCGCCGGAACACGCCCCACCCGCAGAAGCCGTCGATGAGGTCAGGAAGGGATAGGTGCCATGGTCCAGATCGAGCATGGTCGCCTGCGCTCCCTCAAAGACAACCTTCCCCCCAGACTCCAGCTCGCGGTGAACCAGGAGAGCCGTGTCGGTGACGTGTGGGGCCAGCCGAGCCAGGGCCACCCGATACTCGGCCACGATTTCCTCGACTCCCAGGGGCTCGCGACCGTACACGCGCTGAAGAATGAGATTCACTCTCTCCAGAGCAGAACGGACCTTATGGCAGAAGCGCTCCGCGTCCACGGCGTCGCGCATCCTGATTCCACGACGAGCGGCCTTGTCAGTGTAGGCCGGTCCAATCCCGAGCCCGGTCGTGTTGATTGCCCCTGCCCCGCGTGCCTCCTCCTCTGCGCGCTCCAGCAAACGGTGGTAGGGCATCACCAGATGAGCATTGCCACTGATCGCAACGTTCGCGGTATCGAAACCCATCTGACGAAGAGCTTCCAGCTCCTCGACGAGAGAGGGCGGGTGCAGCACCATACCGTTACCAAGCACGGCCCGGACTCCTGTGCGGACAACGCCAGAAGGAACCTGGTGCAGCTTCACGACTTGATCGCCCAGAGCAATCGTATGCCCCGCGTTGCTGCCCCCCCCGTAGCGTACGACCATCGAAGCGTCCCCGGCCAGCTCGTCGACGATCCTGGCCTTACCCTCATCTCCCCACTGACACCCTACAACCACTGTGGCAGGCATCCAACACGCCCCTTTCGCATCTCACCAGTGCCTATCTGCCGCAAGAGTAAGGCGTCTCCCTGGAGGGCTGCTAGCCATCCTCGTCCGGGGAGACGCCCGTGTCCATCGTCTTTGGCGACGCTCATAGTAATCGGCTGCAAGTATATCACAAGGGCGGCACCCTGTCCAATGGAGAGTGTGTGGGGGACCCTCTGAGCTCATTGGAGCCACTCGCGTTGCGCAACGTGCTTAGGCATGATCCCTGCCCCCCTGATCCCGCCCCAGATCCGTCGTACGTACGCAGCATCGCTCTCATGCCGTGTCTTGCGAAGCTCATAGCTCACTCCATCCTCTCTCGCCCCGTCTCCGCGTCGCAACCACATTACTCGGATTCCCCAACAGCCGCGGTGGCCAGAGTGATTCTTGACATCGATCGGAGTTCGGTGGTATAGTCTCTTCGCCACCGACCAACGAAGCGGTGAGCACCCTTTGCGGCACCAGCATAAGTCATACTGCTCTGATCGCAGTGCGACCGAGACAGTAGCATGGAAGCCCTCCCTTGTGGGGAGATGGTTGGCTCTCTCGTGACGCCCTGCGAAACGCCCGCAGGGCGTTTCTCTGTGCCCGGGAGGCCACGACGTGACGGGAGCATTGATCCAGATCGAGGGACTGAGCTACAGCTACGGGTCGAGCGACAGACCCGAAGCCGTGGCTCTCCGAGACATCAGCCTGGACATCCATCCGGGGGAGTACCTATCCATCCTCGGACACAACGGCTCCGGAAAGTCAACTCTGGCACGTCACATGAACGCGCTGCTACGGCCCACTGCTGGCCGAGTGCTGGTAGCCGGCTGGGACACACGTGATCCCTCACGTACCGTGGACATCCGCCGCACGGTGGGGATGGTCTTCCAGATCCCGGATGATCAGATCGTCGGAACCATCGTGGAGGAAGACGTCGCCTTCGGCCCCGAGAACCTCGGGCTGGCGCAGAGCGAGGTGCATCGGCGCGTCGACCGGGCATTGGATATGGTCGGCCTCCGCGAGTGGCGAGACGTGCCCACACATCTGCTGTCACCGGGCCACAAGCAACTCCTGGCTATCGCTGGCATGCTGGCTCTTGGCCCCGCATGTCTCGTGTTGGACGAAGCAACGGCTTTACTGGATGCAGAGGGGCGGGCCACCGTTCTGAGTGTTCTGGACGAGCTTCGCAGGCAAGGTCTCGCCATCATGGCCATTACGCACGTGCTCGATGAGGCAGCACGGACCGATCGGGTCATCGTGCTGGACGAAGGCCGCATGGTGCTGGACGAGCCGCCCCGTCAGGCCTTCTCCAACCGCGAACGCCTGCGTCGACTCCGGTTGGACATTCCCCAGGTGACCGATCTGGCTCAGAGACTGCACCACCGAATCCCCTGCATACGACCTGACTGCCTTGAAGTAGCAGCGTTGTCCGACGAGATCCTGGAGGCGATGGGCAAATCATGACCGATCCCATCATCGAGATCAGTGGCCTCACCCACACTTACCTGCAAGGCACCCCCCGAGCGGTCACGGCCCTTTCGGACGTCGACTTCTCCCTCTCCCTGTCGGAGGCCGTGGGGTTGGTGGGTCCATCCGGAGCGGGTAAGAGCACCCTGGCCCAGTTCTGCAACGGGCTGCTACGCCCCGCCGCCCGCCAGGTGGTGCAGGTCGCGGGCATCGATACTGCTCAGTCATCCGCCTTGGTCCAGACCATCCACCAGAGGATCGGCCTCGTCTTTCAGAATCCCTCCGATCAGCTCTTCGAGCAGTATGTTGGCGATGACGTGGCCTACGGCCCGCGGCAGCTAGGACTCACTCGTGAGCAGGTCTCGGAGCGAGTGCGATGGGCTCTGAGCATGGTCGGCCTTGACTTCGACTCCTTCGTGAATCGGTTCACCTTCTCGCTCAGCGGAGGGGAAATGCGGCGCGTGGCCCTGGCGGGCGTGCTGGCACTGCGTCCCGATGTGCTGATCCTGGATGAGACCACGGCGGGCCTCGATCCGCAGGGACGTGCTGAGCTTCTGGACCTGCTCAGCAGATGGCACAAAGACGCGGGCCTCACACTCCTGCTGATCACCACCCGGTTGTCGGACCTTCCCGACCTGGTAGATCGTGTTGTGGTCCTCAAGTGCGGCAGAGTCGCGCTCGAGGGGTCGACCGTTGACGTCCTCGGCCAATCATCTTCTCTGGCCGGATTGGGACTTGCAGCTCCGCCCATGGCCCAACTGAGCCACCATCTGTCTCGGGGCGGACTGGATCTGCCCTCCGTACCCCTCACCGTATCACAGGCGGAGGACGCTATATGCAAAGCCTTGAGACCCTGAGGCACGCCAGCATCTGCCAGTATGTGCCAGGCGACACCGTGATCCATAGAATGGATGTCCGAGTGAAGCTTCTCTGTCTGCTCTCACTCATCACGGCCGCCACCATCTGCGGCTCCTATGTCAGCCACGTCGCGCTGCTCTCCCTGTGCCTGCTTGCCACCGCATCGATGCGAGTCCCGCTCAGACGGGTGCTCGCCAGCATCAAGCCAGCTCTGCCAATCATAGCCTTCATGTCCACCCTGCAACTACTGTTCCACGGGGATCCCACACCCACAGATACCATTCTCTACCAGTCTGGCATCGTGAGCATCACAGCGAGCAGCATCCGGAGTGTGGTCGTCTCGCTATCCCGGCTGCTGGAACTCCTCTCCCTGGTGACTCTGCTGACCAGCGCCGCGACGATGGCTCAGTTGAGCCACGGGATTGCCTGGTTCCTGCGCCCGCTCGACGCGATCGGCCTTCCCGGAGACGAGATGTCACTGGTCTTCACCATTGCCCTGAGGTTTCTGCCTATCCTCGCACTTCAGTTGGAAACCCTGGCCAAGGCCCAGATCAGCAGAGGAGGCAATCTGTCCACTCGCGGGCGATGGAAGTTCGTCGGGACGACTCGCAGGGCGCTCGCGCTCGTCGTGCCGCTGTTCCTCGATGCCTTCCGACGCTCAGAGAGACTGGCGGTCGCCATGGAGGCTCGCTGTTGTACCGGGGGCTCGCGGGCCAGGCGCTCGACGGAGCACTCCGCGTGGCGAATCGGAGATCTGGCCCTGACCGTGGGAGTGGCGTTGCTGAGCCTTGCACTGATAGTTGGGGACCAGATCATTCTACATTGAGGAGGAATAGTCATGAGGAGTGTGGACACAACGAGACCGGCGAGCGATCGAGACGGGCTACGAACCCGAAGCGTGGCGCGAGCCGGGGTTCTTTCCGCCGTAACCCTACTGCTGGGCTGGACGCACCTTGGGTTCATCCCTGTGCCAACGCCCGCCGGCGCCGCTACCATCCTTCACATACCCGCGATCCTGGCCGGAGTACTGGAAGGCCCCACAGCCGGATTCCTGGTGGGAATGGTGTTCGGCCTCTTCAGTTTCCTTCAGGCCAGCATCCCCTTGTTCAAGGATCCTATCGTGGCGATTGTGCCCCGCCTCGTCATCGGCGTGACCGCCGGCTATGCCTATCGTGTCTTCAGCAAGTCCTCTCGTGGGTGGGTTCTGGGGAGCGGGCTACTGGGGGCGTGCATAGTCGGTCTCTTCGCCTGGCAGGTCGCGTTGAGTACGCTCTGGCTTGGAATCGTGGTCGGCGTCCTGGCCTTGGCGCTCGCCGCTGGCACAGTCCTGGCGGTCATGCGCGAGGAGAGGGAGAGAGTAGCCATCGGATTGGCAGCGGTTACGGGCACGCTCACCAACACAGTCTTGGTGCTGACGCTTGGAGTTCTCCGAGGCTACCTGCCTGATTTCGGGACCGCGGCCTTCATCGGGGTGACTCATGGCGTGCCCGAAATAGCAGTCGCAGTGATTGTCACGCTCGCGGTGGCCGTGTCCTGGAAGCGTCTGGAGCGACCCGACACCGGAGCGAGGCTCTAGTCGCCCGATCGCTCTGCTCGCCGACTCGCTAGCGGCAGGATCGAGCCTGGCACAACCCTGGTGTCAACGAGCCAACACGCTACGGTGTGGGCGACTCCCTGCGCCCGCACTCGCGTGACTCCGTGCATGGCGGGATCCTGCCGCTGCAGACCAGTTAGGGGCGACAGACCATCGGAAGATACACGTACATGACTGGCTTCTCCGGGGCCGTGCCGCGACTGAAGTAGACGTCTCTGCCCGTAGCACTCTCCTCGGTCCAGACTGCCTGCAACCCGTCCTCGACGGAGCCGGCAAGCGCAGCCTCGTTGCAGTCTGACCGACCATCGGCGATCACTGACCGCTGAGACCAGACGCTGACACTCGGTTGCCACAGGCTGTAGGCCAGGGCATCGGCCTCATTCCAGACCACCGAAACCTCTCCGCCAGTCCCGAGACTCAGTCGGGGCCCCCATGCATCGACTCCGCCGGGTGAAACGTCAAACGGCCACGACCAGAACTGACCGGATGGCATGATGCAGTGCCGGACAGATGAAACACCCGCCAGGACTTCTCCCCACGCTAGGTGCACCGAGTCTTGATCGTCGACCAGGATGTGCGCAAAGGACGCGTCGCCGGGACTATCCGAGACGTCGACCGGCCAGGACCATTGGGTTCCGTTCCACTCCGAGTGGTAGATGTGGTTGGGATCTCCGGCGAAGAGGCGATCATGCCATGCCGCGTGCAAGACGCCCGAACTCCCCGCTGTGAGCGACGGTGCCTGACCGGCCGCGTAAGGTATGGGGCCGACGGTCCAGAGCGCCCCGTTGTCCGATGAGTACGCGTGGTATATGGACGAGTATCCCGGCGTGTCATCGCTCCACACCACGTGCACTTCACCGGAAGAGGTCACAGCGACAGCCGGAGAGGCACTGTCACCATCAGTGTGTGACACAGTCACCGGGGGTGCCCACTCACCCTCGGTCCAGCTCGCATACTGAACTTCTTGCACTTCTTCAATCGTCTCGACCCAGACCAGATGGACTACTGCACCCTCCATACAGACCTCAGGAGAGTCGCCCACGTAGAAGGCGGACGGCTCGCTCCAAGAACCGTTCTCACGAACGGCGTGCGCGAGAGAGCCATCCTCCTGCCAGACCACGTGCGTCCTACCATCAGTTCCACCGGCAACCACCGGTCCGACACACTCATGCAGGCTCTGCGACACGTTGAGCGGCTCACTCCACTCGAGCGCGCCCTCTGCAAGAGCAGGCGTTGCCCACGAGAGCACAAGCAGAGCAATGGCCGACAGATACAGAACTGAGTTCTTCATGACCGATCTCCTAATCCCCCAGACATGCTTCTCGACTACACCACAAAAGGATGCTGGAGGCATCTCGATGGCCCCCAGCATCCCCACACGATGTCAGACCCTATCTCAGGCCGTCTCACTCCACCTCTATCCGAGAAGCGAGAATCTGGTTCCCAGCTTCTCTGCCCATACCGTGAACCGTTGCGCCAACGGTAGGCTCAGAGCCTGTCACCACCGTCCGTGATGTGACGTGCACACGTTGCCCAGAGACGATCCAGATTCCCTGTCGCCAGCGTTTCGGCAGCCGCTCGATGATGCCCTCAAAGGGCACCTCCTCAGGTGGAGGCGGAACCTCTTCCACAGTGATGGCCGTGGCGAGCACCGAACCATCGGGCTGAGGCCAGCCGCTTCCTGTGGCCATCAGACCTAGCGCAGGAGTGCCGGTGATCTCAGTGTCCCCGTCGGCGATCACAGTCAGGTCTCCGATCGACCACTCACCCACCGGCGGATCGCCGGCAGGGAAACCCCCGATGATGCCTCTGAACCTGACTGGCCTCAACCTCGCGTTGCACACTTCGATCTTCGTGGCGGTGACTGTGCCATCTTCGTGAAGGATCCCCTTCACGCTCGCCCTCAGGCCGACTTCCGGAGTGCCGACCACCAGAGTAGTCTCATCTGCAGCCAGGGCAATCCCGGAGATCACCCACTCGCCGACGTACGGCGGTCCCGCCGGAAACTCCTGGATGATGCCAGCGAAGCAAATGCCGATCCCATCCTCCTCCGGCTCCAGGACCATCACCTTCTTGGCCCACACCGAACCGTCGCGCTGACGAAAGGCGTTCACGCGGACCCAGTCGCCCTCTACCGGCTCCACTTCCTCGGGCAGGATGATGGTGTCACCGGTCACCTCAAACTCATACTCACCGACAACCCAGGTGCCTTCCAGTCCATCCTCGGGCAGCGAGTCTATGATGCCCGAGAAGTGGAAAGGCTCTCCCTGCGCCCGCCGAGGCTCACGCACGATTATCGTGAGCGCCAAGAGGGGCTGCCCAGACCTCAACTGGGCCAATACCCAGACTCGGGCCCCGACCTCGGCCTCTCCCTGCGCCTCGATGACGCGTGTCTCCCCGGTCAGCTCCAAATCGAAGGTATTGCCCTGGGAGTCCTCGACACTCCAGTTCTCCCCTACCATTGCAGTGATAGTACCCTCAAGCCGTACCTTCACCGTCCGGACAGGAGGAATGGTCCTCCTCACGTCACTCTGACCCGGCGAGCCCCACTGCGCCGATACCCCACCGGAATCAGCAGAGACCACAGACACCAGTGAGACCAGCACCAGCACACTCACTACCGAGATCGCCGTCAGCACATTCTTGATTCGCATCGAATCTTACCTCCTCGCGGTATGCGATCACCCTTCAGCATAGAACCTGAATAGTTGATGTCTCCAGCTACTACGACGCACAAGCCACGCCACAGATACGGCCGTCGCTTTCCAGCACTGCTCCGCGACGAGCCGGCCTGCCAGTCGGTCGCACGATGCCCCTCACCGCCTCTGTCATGATGCGCATCACCACGAGCGGACAGAATCCGGCCGGGCTGTGAATACGATCCGGTGCGCTCGTCCATCAGCGACGGAAGTGCACGGGCGCCCGACACCCGCGTCACCGTCGCACCTCTCAGAGTCGGGCTCAGAGTCAGATCCGTGTCCCTCTGTCCCCCAGACCGTTGCTGAGAGAGTACAATGTCTGCGAGCCATCTGGGGTAAGCGATGCGTGAAGACACCATTAAGCCGGCGTAAATACGGCGTTAAGACGATCGTCACGCCGCCCGGGCGCTCACAGATGCTGCACCCTCTTCACAGATCCTGACGCTCATCAATCCGGGTCCGAAGTCGCCAGAGTTGAGGGAACCTCCGCGTCCGGCGCGGCGTCTTACGTGTGAAGTCGATAATCCACAGGAGGACGCCCAAGACATGACACGCAAGACCATTTTGGCTGCTGTGACCGTGATACTGGCGATCTGTTGCGCGCCCGTGACCGTGTGGGCCGATGGTGTCATCATCCCTGATCCCCCGCCGCACATACCGACGGTCCGGATCCCGAATCTCACCATCAAGTACCACCGTGTCACCGTCACCATCG
>Ga0180431_10004726_pt1 | contig 16900 bp, 26 predicted proteins | sample SS_ome_11_FD_132459 | JGI IMG/M metagenome (GOLD analysis project Ga0180431, IMG submission 132459) | Hypersaline lake sediment archaeal communities from the Salton Sea, California, USA - SS_1_MS_1 metaG | ecosystem: Environmental > Aquatic > Non-marine Saline and Alkaline > Hypersaline >... | reverse complement strand
TTGAATTCAGCTGTTAAAATTTTCATCTGTCTTTCCTTTCATTAGTTTTCTCATGCGAGTATTCGACCGGGCAAATACTCGAATCAAAAAACTAAAGACTTAAATACAATCCGGTTTCCCGTTCGAAAATTTCACGTAATTGGTCACAATAAATATTTGCATATTCTTTGATAACTTTCCGAGTCGCACCCCAAACGCGTATAAACGAAATATCGTATGTATCAAGACCATTCAGCTCAATAATAAACCAATTCGCCTTATTAGTAGATCGAGCTTTAAAACGGATATGCAGGGCACGTTTATCCGCAACGGGAGTTCCACCGATCATAGCCATTGCCTGATTTCCGCCAAACTGACGATAAATTTCTCTTGCGATTTCTTGAGACATTGTTTTTTCCTTTCAAGTTTGGGCCCGTTGCCCTATTCATAGATTAGACGAAATGAGTATTTGACTTATTCAAAAATTAAGTCAAAAACTCGCATTATCTAATCTCGATCTTGATCCTCTCTTAACAACAAAATTGCGTCTATAATATCCTGGCGAAGGGCCTCACGAGCAACCATGCATGTAATATCAAGGTAATTACCTTTCAACTCGATTTCCTGAATCTCATAAGCGGCGTCATTTTCGCTATATTCAATAACTTGACGGGCCGCAAAAAATTGAAAAACCCAAGCGCTAGCATCAACAATATTATCGATTACAGTGGCTTGAGCATTTTCATTATTTCCTGCTAAATCTAAAACTTCTTGAGCGTATGTACGAATTGCTTCGTAATACGCATGATAGGTGTATTCATTAGTCATGATTCTTTCCTTTCATGCTCGAATCGTAATTGACTCGCAAGAAATCTAGTTTTTCGATGCTCGCACGCCCACCCAAGTGATTAGATAAGGGCACCAGTAACCAAAAAGTAGATTTCTTGCCGGTCAATTCCGGCGACTATAGATTAGACGAGAATTCTGTTTCGCCTATTCAATTTCATCGAATGAAATTTTGTGGCATTCACAACCAAACGGACAGATCCAAGCCATATGACCACCATTATCGCACGTGGCTAAGGTTTCTACACGCAGCCACAATTTAGCGGCTAGTGTTTCAACTGTATGAAACGAATCTCTAGTTAATCGCGCCACGTATTCTTCGTAATCTTGACTAAACATGTCCCGATCCTCGTCGAGATCTCCTAATTCCTTTTCGTGAAATTCTGCGAGACACTCAATCAAAATCTTCTTGTCGAGTAGCTCTAGATTCTCGCGTACATTACTATACGCTTCACTTGAATGACTCCATTCCCATGACATGATCTTTCCTTTCATGCTCTAGCCGTAATTGACTAGCGAATAGCTCCAAAATGTTTGGAACTACTCGCAAGGCGATTACCCTAAATCAGGGTACTGGCGCATAATCCGAGGGACTCCTATAATACGTCCTTCATTGTAACCATGCCGCTCAAACCACTCGCGCTCTTGTTCAGCGTCTTCAAATGATTTCCAATTTCCATCAAACCATAATCGCTTTAATTTGTTATCTTCCTTATATTCATATTCAAATGTCACACAATATCTTCCACGCATTGTTTTTCCTTTACTGTAATAAACTCGAATTTTCCGAGTCTATACATTAGACGAGTGGAAAATTTGAACTATTCAAATTTTCCGTCAAATTTTCAAAGAAGTCAAATCAAATTTCCCTGGGGGAAATTTTCCGGGGGTTTTCCCCGCTGCTATTATATTAGACGAAACGGAAATTTAATCTATTCATTTTTTTAATCAATTTTTTTTCATGTGGAAAATTCAGCTCTTTTTCCCTACATATGGACGGAAAAATCCTACATTATCCGATAAGGTAGGATGGATAATTACATGTCGGATAATTAATTACATTTTCCGTCAATTACCCATCAATCAATTTTCCCTACATGTAGGATGGAAAATTACATGTGGGTTTTTCCGTGTTAGAATAGATCTAGTTTTCCGATTAAGAGCTCGAAAGGGAAAATTACTTATTAACCATCCACCGTGTGTATTTGTCCACTGCACGTGCATACCTAACACTCGAGTTAAAGTATAGATTCTTGAAGCCTGCCGGGGCTTCTACGCGCTTCCACGTTCGAACATAGCGAGATTGGTTTGCATCGCGATAACTACCGTAGTGATCGGCTTCAGGCATAGGATCAGGTTCATGACCATCCTTCCACCGATCTAGTCTCGCGAGTAAGTTAAGCCATGCCTTACGGTGGCGCTGCCACCGGATAGTTTTAGGCCAGTGCTTAGGCTTCTCTGCCTTTGCATCTAGCTCGAAGATCCAAGGCCTTCTGTGTACTTCGTGGGGCTTTGTAGCTGCAGAGTAGCGACGAATCATCTTGAGTAGCGGCCACCCTACAAGACGAGCTCTTCGAGCATAGATCCAAGCTATCGCCATACACTCATCTTCTGCCCAAAAGCCTGACTCCCCGACGCAACTTCGCGCAAGCCATACCTTCGTGTTCTCGTTCCAGTGCTTTCGATAGATAGGGGGTTTTTTGTACTTTTGTTTCTTGATCTTTTTAATGGGTTGTGACAGGCTTGCTTCTACCGGGGGGGTGTTAGTTATATTATCTTCAATCACGAAAGATTCAGGTAGGCTTGAAGCAGGCTCCGATGCCTGGATGGGGGTTACAGTAGCTAGCACGCACACCAGTAATGATACTGGTATCTTCATGGGACTCCTCCTTGATTTTGGGTTTACTTAATGTCGTTACGCAAGGCTTCCACGGTCTGTTTGACCGTCACCTGTAAAGCAGACTCGGTATAGGGGATGCGCTCGCAGCGCACCAAGTAACTTCGTGCTTCTTCGTAATTGCGGGTAGGGTAGTAATATGCCGCACTGCAAAGTAGCGAAGCCCTCTGTGATTCTAACAACTGCAAAGTCTCTTTATGATTATCGCACAGTAATGCTGCTACATACCGATTCCAACTGTACGCTTCAGCCTCCTGGAGTAATCGATCTGGAGCGCTCATAGGTAGCAAAAATGCTAACAGCATTCCAACACTGAGCACGGTGATGTAATAGACCCCGTAAACTAGGCTCAGAGTCAGTGGAATTAGAGTGAATATGCTGTAGATTTGCGGGGACAGGTAGCGCCAACGCGCTAGCTTACTATCCCGCTTTTGGAGCACGTGCCAAAGCTCATGTGCGACCAAAGCGATGCAACTGAACGGACGCTGCTTATTCCAGTAGTCACGCACTCCGTCATGGTCTTTATCTACATCGTTAATCCAGATACTTTTACCGAGCTGGATTGCGGCCATTTTGAAGAATTTAGTTTTTTGAAGCCAGCGTCCCCACCATACTGTGGATAAGGCTCTAGTGCGCACGCCATAGTACGAATAGACCCAATCGAGGAACGCGCCTACTTTAGGATTTGAATGGCTAATCATGGAACCTCTCCACGCCGTACGCAGTTCCCATAATGACTACGGCTACGGCGGCAACCCCATGCAGTACGTAATGCAGTGCCAGGGCGCGTTTATGGTTTTTATGGTAATCGCGAAGTTGATATTTCAGATCATCCAACTCGGTGTTAGATGCTGTGAGAGCTAGGTTCAATGTGGTTACTTTGTACTCGAGCGCTTTAGTAAAACTTTCCCAAGCTACCCGTTCTGTTTGCGCCTCCTGGAGGACGGCTAGTAGGAGCTCATTCCTATATTCGAGATCAGGCAACGTGATTGTGATGTGTTGGACTAATTTACGGTATTCATCCGTAACAAAGCATTCTTGCTTTTGTCCTTCAATCATGTGCGTGGTGCTTAGAGGCATAGGGGTGAAGTCGTCAGCATTAGCAGTGCATGAGTACAGGGACGAAAAGATAATAAGGAAAATGGTTATCCATAGGATAATACCTTCGAACGCTCTGTCAAAATCAGCCATGATTATTTCCGATCGCGGGGGATCGTATACTCGCCCCATTCGTTCGCATCATCTTGTGCATTGTGCTTATTCACGAATTGTTTCAATTCTTCGTGAGACATTACCGACACACGCTTTTTGAGTTGCGTGGTATTATCAGTCACTCCTTCGAGTTGATCGTGAAGAGCGTTTTGCCGGTCTTGAGCACATTTAATTTTGATGGAAGCGTCTTTTATTTGCTTGTCCAAGTCGTTTAGGACAGTACGAACTTCCTTATTTACTGCTTCAGCAGTGCTAGCCGTAGAACTATTAACTGTACGGAAAGACAGAAAATATAAGCACACAAGGCCAATTAAGCCGATAACACAAGGAAGCCAGCAACACAGCTTAATGAACGCATTCTGATCTGCATACCAGCTTAGGAGTCGGTCAAGTTGGCTTGTAACCCATTCCATTAGTTTTCGAGTTTCCGCACAATGACAGGTTTGAGCGCCTTGTGTCCGAGCATAGCAGTTCCACCGGCGACTATCCCCCATAGGAGCTGTGTACCCCAACCTTGGTCTACTACGGGGCACACACCCGGCAAGAACGCGGCTCCCACGGCTAACCCTACGGTAAGCATCCAACCAAAGTTCTTCCATGCGTAGGTGCGGTTCAGGAAGGCTCCTTTACGCGACACCGGCATGCGACCGAGCGCAAGCATGAACACGATGATAGCTGCAGCGACGAATGCGATTTCGGGCGTGACTAAACTCTCAAAAAGCATGGAATACCTCCCTAGCCTCTAGTGGCTACGTAATCCATGAATAGCTTAGTGCCTAATACAGCCGCTCCCATGAGCAGTACACTAGCAATAATGCCTAATGGATTTGTTTTTTGCCTACGTCTTGGAGCATTAGGATCACTTTCAACATCTACAAAACCGTCGATTAGACTCTTATCCTCGAAGAACCAATTATTGCCTAGATTAATGCCATGGGGAGCCCATTCAGATAGCGGAACTTTCTTCCCGTTCAAGTTCTTCTTCATACTTTTTGCGCCCCAATTGGAGATACGGGGCTTTCTTAGTCGTGCTAGTTTATTAGGAGGAAAGAGCACGCCGTTTTGAAACTCAACTACCCAGTTACGGACGCGCAGCGGAATGTCTTCCCAAGCCATGTTAGCCATTTTCTTGCGGCGAGCTAGTCGAGACGGGGAGCAGTGATCAGTGCCGTAGTACTGGCCGCCAGGCTCGCATTTATCTGTCCCGGATTGGTTGTTAGGATTACCATCCCAGATAGGGTTGATAGGTTGAGCAAAAGCTTTGAGCAACGCGGTGAAATTAGGCCAGTTAGACTGCTTAGGGTGCAGTAAGTAACGATGAGCCATAGCCCACATCAAAGCGGAAGCCGCATCCTCCTCCACTTGATACCCTCCTTCACCCACTACCATACGTGCTATCCAAATTAGGTCATTGTCACGAATAACTAGCGATCTGCGAGGGCCCTTGTACTTACCCGCCATTTATTTACCTCATAAAGCTTCAAGGAATTCCGCAATTTCCTCAAAGTCAGCATAGCCGTCTTTACGACCGATTTCGTTGCCGTCGCGGAAAGCTAGGATTAATGGGATATTTTCAACTTTTAGATCTTCGAGAGTAGCATCATCTAACTCGCTCACATCGACACGAGCAAAGTTTCCAATAGAGCAGTACTCGAACGTGGCCCTTACGTAGTGCGGAGCTTCTTCGATACAGTATGCACACTCCGGGCTATACAATTGCGCAATGTTCAGACCGGCTAAACCTAGAAAAGATTTTAATTTCGAATCGGTGCGAATAAAGCGAACCCGCACTCCACAGGATTTGACCATTTTTACTACCTCACGGTGATTTTACACTAGATTCAGGGAAGGCTCAATTATCCTCGTCATAAGTAAATTGAGTGTCTATGTTTTCATCATCTTCCCCCTCGAGTTCAAAATCTTGAGCAAATGCTTTAACGGCGGCGTCCATAAGTAAGTGTAAACGTCTTTTGGCAGCGGCTGCAGCATTCGCACGAATTACACGTTCTTCCACCCCGGTGCGTCCAAAGCTAGCTTCTAAGCCATGTGCGAGCAGATCACGCACGGAGGCACCAAGAGAGTCAAACTCACCCGATTCTGCGTACTCTTGGATCTCTGTGTACATTGAAGGCTCTAATTTCACGGCGATAGTCTTCCAGCGTGACATAATGTGCTCCTCGATTAGACAAGTACGCGACCGCCTAAACAAATGATATTATAGCCCTTATAGCCTAATGCATAGCGCCCATCTGGGAATGTTAGCCATACGGCTTCTTTAGTTTCTTTCTCAACCGTGAGTTCAGTGTCCGCCACCCAGCGCTTAAAATCAGGCATAGTTGCAAATGATTTAACTGTTGGTTTTCTTTGTCCTGAACGAAGAGATTCATAAATCACAAAAAACTTAGTTTCTCTAACTCCTCTAGGCATAATGTTAAGCCTCCTTTTTCACCCGCAATTTGACACACTCAATTGTCTCAGTCAACAAGTTCACTCAGCTAGATTACTCTTCATAGCGGTTAATTCTTGCCGTTCCTGAAAATGTGCGATGTCACATAACCCTAGTGCCGTGCGTAATTTCTGTTTCCGGCTCATAAGTTTTTTGAAGATTGGAAGGACAACGCGCCCTTGCCTCACACCATAAGTATTAGCTGCGGTTATATCTTCAATTTCAACCAAAATTTCATATAATTTATAAAACCCTCTTACGGTGTCGGGATCGCAACGCCATTTAGTCCCTAGATACTTAAAGATCTCCTTTTCAGTTAATTTCGTCATTGCTTGGGTCCACCATATTAAGGACTAAATTTAGATTCGGCTCTTCCTTCTGAACTGTCTCTACTATATCGATGACGTGATCTAGAATTATCTGAAAATATGGTTTCAGTTGCTCAGCTATTATTTGAGCTCCGGGGCTAGGAATATGGCTTATGGCCCGTTCCATTACTACTTCTTGATAGTTTTGTATACGTCCTAAAACTATTTTAATGCCTGCACGGAAACCCGCCTTAAAACTTTGTTTTATGGCTTCTTCCATATCGTCAGTGATTATAGTGTCTGTTAGTTCATTCATGTTGAATCCTTTTATGCAGCTTCAGCCACGTTATGAGCTATTTTTGCTTCAGCGGGGAAGTGCATAGTATGTTGTTGGTTAGTAACCGGGGAAGTTACAGTTAATTCAGTCTCCATGCATTCTTCCAGTAATTGTTTTGCGTATTCTTTAAGATCTTCACGAACTTCTAAGTACAAAGCGTCGTGAATTTGTAGGACAATATGAATACCGTTTCTGTAAAGGTTCTCTGCCTTCAGTCTGTGAATCAATTTCAAGGTAGCTTCATTCATAATGTCTCCCGCAAGCCCTTGAATTGGATGGTTTGCACACTCGTTCAATGACGGTTCACCGATAGGCCAAATTCGTAAGCGTCCACTCTTGTAGGTGCGCAAACAACGTTGCTCGTTAGCTTGTTTTTGGAAGCGTCGGGCAGATTCGCCTAGATTCGGATATTTTGCATCTAGCACGCGGCTCATTTCAGTAACTACTCTAAGCAATTGTCTATGCTCTTTCGGAGTTTTCACATCCGGGCGTTGTTCTCGGATAGTTTCATATAGAGTATTGTCACCGGCACGATAGATTTTACCGAAAGTGACTGGTTTACCCTCACCGCGTAAGGCTTCTAGTAATTTAGAGGCTTTTTCTATTTCTGCTTGTGAAGACTTAGGATTATCAATAATCGCATCTAACTTCTCACACGTAGCAGGAAAGAACCATCTAGCATGTCGGAGGTGAATATCAATATCATGGGTGAAAGCATCGATAAGATCTTGCTGGCCTCCAAGAAGGGCACTAATACGAAGTTCAAGTGCCGAGTAGTCCGCGCCCACAATGACGTAACCCTTACGGGCAATCATCATTTGCTTCATGTCAGAAGGCCAGTTTTGGACGGCTGGACTAGTACCAAAGCGACCTGAAGGCGTTGCATGGAGTTTCCAGATAGGATGCAAACGACCGTCCGCACCTAGCTTCTTATCCAGGTTGATTAAGTATGTGGATAAGAGTTTGTATGCTTTACGCCAACGAAAGAGTACGTCCACTAGCCGATCATCGCGTAGTTCCCAAAGAGAGTCTTTAGCTGTAGAAATTTGACCAGACTTTTTGGTTACTTTTTTTGGACGTAATCCGCGCAGTGCGAGCACTTCCCGCAATTGGATAGGTGACGCGGGATTAAACGTCTTATCAGTTGCTTGGGATTTCCAATCTTTAAGCTCTACCCGGACCTCTTTAAGATCCTGTAAAGCGCCTTCAATGTCCCTCTCAATCCCCCGCACCGTGACTTCGGCGTGCTCCTTATGCTTCGATCGTACATGAGATTTAAGAGCCGTACTAGACCCGAGCATACGCCCACACTTAGGGCACTCGCGCCTAAGTACTTTAAGCTCTTCTTTGTACTGAGCTAGCTCTGCCTCCAGGTCAGTCAGAGTTGCTTGCCAATCCTCATGTTTTTGAAGTTTGCATAATCCGCGCAGTTCTTCTTTAAATGTGTCTACTTCCTGCTGGTACTTATAAACTAATCGATTCCGTAGTTTTAAATCGACACCAATTCCGTCTCTAGTCCAATCAATCGTAGCATAGAGCAATTCACGATCTTGCTGATAGACATTCAAGACATCACGCTCTTTACACTCCTGCATTAGGATGTAAAAGAGTTCTACCGTGACTCCGGTGTCGGAAGCATTGTACCAAAGCAATTCTTGGAATGCCTGTTTATCGAGATCTGAAAGAACAACTGCCTTATCCACTTCCCCCTCTGTAGCTTCATTCGTTACTTTTATTTCTGAGGGGGTACGGAACATTTTATCCAAAGTGGCTTCGGCTACATCGATTTCTTTCTGAAGTACTTTTTCAGACGTTCTGAAATCTGTCTTCCACGGTTCCACAGGGAGTTTGTGCGAAGCTACCTGTTGAAGCTTCTTAGGAAGTTTGGGATACGCAGCGTGATGAAGCAGTAGCGTATCATGACAATCTGCCTCAAATTCAATTTCAAAGTGCCTTCGAAGCACGGGCACATCGTAAGGCATGTTGTGAAACACTATGGGTTGTTCAGGATCATCGAACATTCGCTTCAACTGCTTATGAATCTTGTTCCACAACTTTTGAGAATACGTTCCTGGATATGCCGGTTGCCAGGGAATGGCGTATGCTACGGGCTTTTCTTCCAAACCGTTGGTTTTAGCTGCTACTCCGATGGTTAATAGATTACATTCCAGCGCATCGATTCCATCGGTTTCAACATCGCTACCTAACGGTAAGCGTTGCCTCTCTACTTCTTTAAGCCACTCGAGTAATTCTCGAGCTTTTCCGGCGCTTCGAATCTCAGGCTCCCATAACTCCAAGTTGCCTTTGGCCAAATCGTAAGCTTTGCGCAAATCTTCGGCTAAGAGCTCGAATAAGATGCGGCGAGCCTCCGTTCTCAATAGGCTTCCAGGATGCAGTGTAGAAGTCACATACCAAGGCTCTCCTTCCTCTGGAGGGGAAACAGTGCCTCGATAGTTATCAATCCCTTTCAACCCGGTTAGAGACTTCAAGGGGGCTGCTCCTACGGCGCATACTGCTTTAGCTCCAATCACATTGAGGTTATGCAAAATGCCCGGTCTGCAAGCCTTAATAACTCGTTCCATCTTCTTATCAGAAAGCTGTGCGCCTTGAGGCAGACCACACCGTGTACAGCCCGTTACGTGGATAGTATCTACTGGTACTCCAACTTCAGACAGCGCCAGCTCCGTGACTCGGTTTGCCGGACCCGAAAAAGCCAAACCTTCACGCACTTCTATTCCACCGGGAGAATCAGCCACGAGAGTAAGACCAGAATACCTACTCATATCTACGGGAAGCCGATCAGATACTGGCACACCCTTTTTATACAGCGGGCAATCCACACACTCTGCGTGCTCTTTAGGGTGGAGAAATTTCATTCCCATTCTGCGAATTCCTTAACGAGCTCTCGCGCAATTTCGATGTTCATCATTACATCAGCCAATGCATCATGAAGCTGCCCCACTTCGATATGGTAATAGTTACAAAGTCCTTCAATGGTCAGTTTATCAGGACCAACTCGAAACAAAATTTTAGCGGCACAAGCCATTTGAAATGTATCTAAGGCTATCGGATTTACCGGCATGAAAATATCGTAGCGTTTACCATGAGCAAAAAGCATAGGAATATCAAATTTACTGATATTATGTCCGGCAACTCGACAAGTTTTATATAGACGCCCCCTTTTAGACACTGTGCGTATATCCGCATGCCGCTTAAAAAAATTTGCTAACCTTTGGAGGCCTGGTTCCCTTTCCCACACTTTTTCCCAAGTTTGTTCGTCCCAGACGGTTTCGAAACCACTTGCAACCAAACGTTTGAGACGCCCCACGCCAGCCTCGGTAGGCTTGATTTTGATCTCAATCTTTTCACGCACCTTAAACTTAGGTGCTGGCCCGGTCGCAATTGCAGCCACTTGAATGATTTCATCCGCAGTAAACGATAGTCCTGTGGTTTCAAGATCAAACCAGACAATATTCATAGCCCCGCTTTCCTTTGATCTCTTACCACTCCAAGAAGAGTCTTCAAGCCTTGGTAAGCTGCTTGAGCTTGAGAAGTCTCTGGAAACTTAGATCGAAACTCCGACCAAACGGTATTGTATGTTAAAGAATTACTATCTGTAAGTTGCGTCAAAAGCCGATCGAGATAAGCTAAATTAGCGCCAGTTAGTAAGGGTTTCAGCCTATTTAGTACAGCTATTTTTGCTCCAATACCCATTAATTAAATCCTTTCACTTAAAAGAAGGTGGCTAGGCTAAGTTCCCACAACTTAGCTCCTCTTGAAAATTTGCAGAGCACCATTGTACAGCAATGCCTTTGCTGCATGATTACAGTATGTAATCACAAGTTTTCAATACGCCACGCACACGAGCCACCTTGGAGCACCCATAGGAATCGAACCTACTTGAACCATTGGTGCTCGGGGAATTAGTCTTCTCGTTCCGCACGACGGGACCGCCGTCTAGACCGTGAAGGGGGGGCTGTATCTTCTTCTCCTTCTTCCTCTTCTTCTTCTTCTTCTTCAGGCTCTTGAACCTTAGCTTTCACTTTCTTCTTACTGACCTTTTTGGATTTCTTGGCTTTAGGTTTTTCTTCTTCTTCTTCGTCGTCATCTTCAGGAACTTCAAGACCTACCTGTTCTTGCCAGTTAGGTACTACTGAACCATCTTCATGAGATATAGCCGTGATAGTATTACGCACCATGTTGGATTGTAGTTCTTTTGTTTCCTTGTCTTTCACCCGGTGACGAATATCGCAAGTGAACGCAGTTCCGTAAAGCACACTCCATTCCGCATCTTCGCCCATATCAAAAATGTCTTGTCTTTCAATCTTCTCCAAGAATCCTTTAATGTAGGGAAGATCTTTGTCGGTCAGATTGAAAAACTCCCAATGATCGTGCTTTATGCCGCTAGTATCCGTATGTGAACAGGCCAGTGTGATGTATTCTACCTCTTGCCCCGTTTTTTTATCTGTATAAATACCTTCACGATGACTTGTGATTTCGAATAATAGTCCACTACCAGCGGGACATAAGGAAAATCCTCCAAGTTTACTCTCGATGTCATCCCATTGTTGTTTTTTCAGTCCAATGATGCTCATTTTACGCCTTTCTTAGGGCCTTACCCCAGTTGATTATCAAGCTCTTCCTCAACGTCATCGCGGGAAGGCAAGTTCAGAATTTTCGCCATTTCGTCGTAACTAGGACTTGGTTTAGGTCCGAGCACGGCGAACGACTTTTTTGCATGAATACGCGATAATCGCGCCCCGGCGGGCCAAATACCTTGCTTCTTCGCATGGACTAAATAACCCGTTCCACGTAATCCCATGTCCTTATCTTCTGAATATAAAAGCAAATCACAGTTGCCCGGAATTAAATCTTTTGCTGCACCTTGAACAGCAAAAGAACCTACAGTTTGTTCCACCATTCGACCATCTACGCGCTCGACAACTTTTTCAATATGTGGATGACAAATCCATATTACATGACAGTTTTTTAGACCATGTAATAATCGCATATAAGCGACAATATATGAACGCATCATACCCCACTTATTACGCTGCACTTTACGCCCGTCTCCTTCACCTTCTTCAAGTTCATCTAACCATAATTGATTTGCTGTGGTTAAGTTATCAAATACAATAGTTTTTGGAATATAATCTAAATTTTTTGAACCATTGTTAATAGCTTTTACAAGAGCTTTAATTTGATCAAGACAATCTTGTAAGGATTTAAAGGGAACAACCGTAATCTCTTGATCTGACACGGTTTTAAGCTCATTAAGTCCTAATTCAGGAACAATAAAAACAGGGTTTGGAAACGTACCGGCAAAATGAGTTTTACCGCTACGATTACTCCCATAAAGAAAGATCCGATAGTGCTCAGCCTCTACCAATTTATTGGCTTGTGCCGTTCTTAAACGCATAAAATTTTTCCTAGTCAAAGTGTGCAGTGACCGTAAAGAAATCTTTTGAACCTGTCAACAGAATGATCAATTTTTTTATCAAATATTTTACAGTATTTTTGCACATAAATTTTTATAAATTTGGTTGCCCGTTTACCATGCACCTGGAGCCTTTTTTCGCCACCCAGAAAGGCTTGCTCCGGCGGAAGCACAATGATCAAATGCATCACAAAACTGACATCGATATGTCCTTCTTCTCGGCCACCTACGCCTAGTATTTTGCATCCTGAATTTAAGTTCTCTGTTTAAATCTTTCATCTCATAGAGCCAATCATTTACTAACGTGTCGGTAATATAAATTTGTATAGGTTCAACACGGACTGAATCTGTTTTCGTTATCAAATTCACTTCTACATATTCAACCTCTCCATATTTTTTTGCGTATACTTGATCCCACAACCATTTCTGGCCGATAAATTGAGCATCGATCTTGTACGCCGCCACAAGACGGTCTGTGTACATCCTCGCAGTCTTGTGATCTTGGAGTATCACAGTAGTAGGTGCTGCCCTATTCCTACCCTCCTTCGACCGGAGCACCCGATCGAAACGACATGAATAATGGAATGGTTTATGTACTTCGGCTAGGTTCTCGATGAACATAGTACGATCGGTGTCATATCCTACCGTTTTACGTCCATTTAAAACTTGCCAAGCCTTGAACAATCTAGTACCCTCTGCGGCAAGGCCGGGTGCAATCTTTTCTACTTTATGTGCAACCTCAAAAGCAGCTAACTTGGATTCATGGTAGATAGTGAGTTCCGGCACCTTATAATCCAAGGCACGTAGTTCCATATCCTTCAGGAAGTATTGGGCCATCATTTCATGGAAGAAGCCTCCAAGCTCCAGTGCGTCACTCTTACGCTTGCGCTCATACCTACGAATGAACATGAGCTGGTAGAGGTAAGGGCACTGCTTGAAGACTTGCCACTTGGAGTTGCCCATCGCGGACGGGCCTCCAGTGCGCTCTTCGGGAGGAATCGCGTCCTCCCAAGACCTTTCTTCCATATCGGTGATTAGATCGACAATATCTGAGATTTTCATGGCTGGTTTAAGTGATGATTTTGTTGGAAGGTCTAACAACCTTGGTATCTTTGTACACCTTGCGAGTTTGATCGGAGATAAGCCGCAAGCCCCCCTCGAAGATCATGGTCGCGTTTTTGACCATGCCGTCCGTCATTTCTTTACCATTCTTCCCCATAGCCAACCCCGCTTGATAGCCCGCAACGGCTCCGAGCATAGCGAAGAATTCGTCCACTTTGAATTGTTCCTTGCTCGCTTGCATAATGACATCGGTAATATTGAGCATGAGCTGATCAATCTCCAGTGCTCCCATTTCATCCGTAGCTGTAGGACCATACTTAACCTTAGCTAGTGTTTTAGTCGCCCTCGCTGAGGCTTCAGCGTAGACTAGCAAGGTAGTTTTCTGCTCATCGCTCATAGTGTCCATCTTAGCTTTTAGGTCGTTCTGCATTTTAACCTGCTGGAGGTTAATATCTGCGCCTTTCATAGCCTCGCGTTCACGAAGTTTCTCGTTCACTTTCTCCTTTACTTTAGCGTTGCGATCTTTGGGTCTTTTAGGAAGATCGATTACGTTACTTTTCCTCGATGGTAGCTTCACATCTGACATCTTCAGACTCCTTTTCATGGTCAATATTAAATTCTTTTTTGAGCATTTCTATAGCAATGGATCGTTCAGATTCTACATAATGAAGATAATGGTAAACAGCTTCAGCCTTACTTGCACTTAATATTCCTGTAAATGTGTGGTGTTTGCCGGACGTAAACGCTATTTTAACTACATCACCATTTCTATCTTTACCGTAAGTAATTTGTTCTATGGTTTCATGAAATATTGCTGCGCGTATTTCATCCGTATCAGCCATTAATTTGCTATGAACGTAATATACCTTATCCCCTGGTTTGAAATTATCCATTCTATTCCTCTTTAGGTACGAGATTGGGTAGTGGCGTTGGTTTCCAGCGTTCGCGCCAATCAGCTACAGATCCTTCAATCGTCTCATTAATCATGTAAGGTCTATCATCTTCATCCTTTTTAAAAGTGTCCTCGTTCAAAAATTCCACGACTTCGAAAGCTTTGCGGAGCTCGTCGCAGGCAACGTCAATAGAAAGACTTGGATTATGGTCTACTAGATAACCAGTGACTATATCTAGAGTGCGCACTAACCCAGTGATCATAGCTAAAGTAACTCCATTAGTGTAGGCATTTATTCTGTCTCGTTGCGCGTAATCAAGATTCTGTATATCATTAATTACATGAGCTAACTTACCCATGTGAATAAAATAATCGTCTAGCAAGAACGAAGCCCATCCATCCTCACCGCTTAACTGCTCCCGGTCCTGCTCGTATTTAACTACAAACTCTCGAAACTCTTTGAACAACTGCATCCTACTCTCCCTCCTCAGTTCCCGTAGGCACTGAGTAACTTTTTTGAAGTACTTGCACGATATGCTCTGCTAGCCTTTCCAAGGGCACAGAGAAGCCATACTGCACTCGCGCACTAGCCTGAATATGACCGAGTGTTTTAGGATCAAGAGTGATAGAAAGGGTTACGGGTTTAGGGCGATTCTCGAAGTCAGATTGTAATTTCTCCAAACCCCCTAATCGCGCAACTGCGTAATCCCACAAGTCTGAATCAATTTTCTCGGAAACTTCTAGACGTTGTAACCAGCTCTTCATCATTTGCTTGATTTGTCGGAAGCTATTCAAATCCACCGAGTGAATTTGGTAAGAACTATCCTTGATGTTCGTATTCACTTCTGTGATTTCTTCGTCCAGTGTAGCCATAACTGTTAGGGCTAAAATCATTTCTTCTTTGAGTTCGTTCTTAATCATCCAACTTCCCTCTCCCGCAAATCTGTGCGGCTAATTCCTCTAGAGCCTTAGTGCTGCTAGTGGTTATCCCATGATCAGTGAGTTGCCCAACCTGCTCGAGCTGGCCGGATTCACCTAGTATCAATTCTTCTTCTTCAATCTTCGTGTACAAGGCTTCCGCGATGTCGTCATCCGTAGTTCCAGGTATCACCAAGTAACTAGCAGTGACTTCCTTAAGCGGGTTTCCGGGACGGTGGTGGCGCTTCTCGGCTTGCACGAGATTCACGGGTGCCCAATCATATTCTAGGAATAAAGCGGAATGGGCAGTTGTGAGATTCACAGCAAAGTTGAGCGCACCTTGAGTCGCAACAATCATGCGAGGCTTAGTGATGTCACCATACTCCCACTCTTCCAGGACCGTGGCACGCTTGTTAGATAAGCTATCTCCCGTAATTATGTCTGCTGGAATTCCCCACTTCTTCGCAGTAGCGTGGAGTAGGTAGGCTTGCTCTTTGAACCAACACCACCAAATAGAACGAACGCTCTTCTCGGCTTCTCTTTGTGCCCACCCTGACTCGATAGCCCACTTTACTTTAAGGGCCCCAATCTCCTTACGCTGCTCGGTTAGGCGGCGCAACGTGGATGCTCCTAGCCGCTTCTTCTCCATAGCCTTGCGAGTGGCCTTGTCCAAGTGTTGCACGCGCTTCCTGGCGGTGATAGGCACTTCAATTCGCTCGCGCACGAGAGTAGGGCGATACTTGTCCATTCCCGGCTCTGCCCACATCCTACGGATAGCTACCTCTTTAAGCCTGGAAGCTAATTCTTCTACATGCGTGGGAGCTCCGAATTCCATTCCATAAGGCCCCATGACTGCATTCGCATAGCGCTCTAAGAATTCTACTCGAGTGCCCCACGCTTTAGGCTGCAGTGCGTTAAGAATCCCCCATAAGGACGGGAGCCTGTTCCGAATAGGGGTAGCCGTAAGCCCACACCGGAATTGACATCGAGTGCCCGCAAAGGCTTGTGTAGCCTGAAGACTCTTTTTGTGTATGAGGTGAATCTCATCCGCGTAAATACCGAACAAATCGGGCCCTTCCCCCAAATCCTTGAAGCAGGGAAGCCAGTATCCGGCTGATCCGTAAGTAGTGATGTAAAAGTCTGCTTCAGTATCCAAATAGTCGCGCTTGTACTTCCCATGTAGAATCTGCACTTTCATTCCCATGGCTTCGGCTGCAAGCTTCCACCCGTAAATCGCGGAAGTAGGCACGATAGCTATGCTAGGGGTTTGTACAGTACCCAGAGCCATGGCTGTCTTCCCCATACCGAGGTCATGCAGGAACAGCACAGCGGGACGGATAGAGGCGAAATTGATAGCCTCACGCTGGTATTCTCGAAGTTCAAAAGGATGGTCAAATTTAGACTCTTTGAAGGCAAGACGATCTTCACAAGCCAATTCAGGAGGCAGTAAAGGTAAATGCGTTAAGTGTAAATCGATAGATCCTTTAGGATGTATCTTCACTCCAGGTACTTTGTTTAAGTACTTTACAACTAAATCAGCTTCTTCCCCTCGAGAAGAGTACCAAC
>Ga0180431_10004723_pt1 | contig 16906 bp, 7 predicted proteins | sample SS_ome_11_FD_132459 | JGI IMG/M metagenome (GOLD analysis project Ga0180431, IMG submission 132459) | Hypersaline lake sediment archaeal communities from the Salton Sea, California, USA - SS_1_MS_1 metaG | ecosystem: Environmental > Aquatic > Non-marine Saline and Alkaline > Hypersaline >... | reverse complement strand
TGGCAAGCATGTCATGATGGCGGGCTATGCCGGATACGGTCTCTGCGGCGGCGGCATCGGTATTTACAACCTCGAGACCGAGGAAGAGACACTGCTGACTGCCGAGAAGGACCTGCTGCCCGGCCACAGTTGCATCACGCTCAAGGCACTGCCGAACGGCGACCTTGTCGGCGGCACTGCAATCGGCGCGCCCGGTGGCGGCCATCAGGTAGCCACTGCCGGCGAGCTATTCATCCTCGACTGGAAGACGAAGAAGCTTACCTTCAATGCAGCGCCACCCGGCGATGCCACAAACATCATCAGCATCCAGACACTCCCAGACGGCCTCGTCTATGGCCTCAGCAGTAAATCCATCTTCTTCGTCTTCGATCCGAAGACCAAGGAGTTCACCCACTCCGAGAGCTTCGAGGAGTATGGTGGCGTGCCGCGTCATGCCCTCCAGATCGGTCCTGACGGCAACCTCTACGTCGCGATGACTAAGGCCATCGTGAAAATCGTCCCTGCGACACTGGAGCACGAGAAGCTCGCCGACACGCCCACTAATGTCACTTCCGGAGGCCCTATCGCCAACGGTCTGCTCGTTTTCGGCCATAGCTCCCATGTCTGGAGCTACCGCCTTCCGGGACTCTGATACACACAGGCCCGTTCCAACCGTCTGACATCAAACAGGACAGGAGACAGCAATGCACCGACTGCTTCTTATCTCAATCGCCGTTGTGCTGCTTGGCGCAACCGCAGTTGTCGCCCAGGATAAAGTGGCTCCCGGCTTCACTGACTGCGGCGTCGCTGCACCCGTTGCCGAGGGCGGAGGCGTGGTGGCCACCCGCGATGGCAACGGCCACAATCTCGTCATCGCCAACTCCCAGGAGCTCAGCCCGCGGGGCTGGATACTCGTGACTGACGTTGACACCGGCGAAACCTGGCAAATCTACCATCCCGAGGAAATCAGCCACGCCTGGCCGTATGGCTCGCTCATGGCCAGCTCCGGCATGTTCTACACTGCCAATGGCGGTGACTTTCTGGAGTTCGATCCCACCAAGCGCGAGTTCACTTTCTGCAACAAGCCCTCGCCTCAGGGCAGTGCCTACATGTGGATGATCGAGGACCCTGAGGGCACGATATGGGCCGGCAGCGTTTATAACGCAGGTCTTATCTCCTACGACCCCAAGACCAAAACCACCAAGGATCACGGCGCTCTCGACCCGGTCGAGAAGTACATTCGCTCACTCGGCCATGACGACGAGGGCTGGATCTACGCCGGTATCGGCACCTCGCGCTGTAACATCGTCGCCTACAACACCGCCACCGGAGAGAAGCTCCAAATGGTCCCCGAAGACAAGCGCACGCTTAGCACCGCCTCCGTCTATCGGGGTGTGGACGGCAAGGTGTACGGCACCGCGGTGCTCACCGACGGCACCCATTACTACCGCATGTCAGGCGGCAAGGCAGAAGATATCGCCGCGGGGGACATGGCCACGCGAGCTCCCACCGGATCCATTTACTACGGCCAGATTACTGCCACCCTCCCGGATGGACGTCGCATCCAGCATAACATGCTTGAGCGCTACCTCGATGTGACCGATCCGAAAACCAATGAAATCAAACGCATCGAGTTCGACTACAAGACCGAAGGCTTGTTCATCACCAGCCTCGGTGCCGGCCCTGACGGTCTCGTCTATATCTCGACCTGTCACCCCATGCACCTGATCAGCCTCGACACCAAGACCGCCAAACTCAAAGACATGGGGCCTATTCCCATAGTCGGTGGCGGCAACTTCTGCGCCATCACCTCTCAGAGCGATGCCGTGATCGGTGTCGAGTACTCCGGCGGCAGAATCTGGAAATACGACCCGGCCAAGCCCTGGAACCCCGCCGGCAAGCGTAAGGTTACCGGTCTCACCGCCGAAAAGTTGATGCAGGTCTCCGAGTGCAAGGATGGTCACTTCACCTACCTTAAATCTAACGATGTCGCCTTCCTCTGCGGCGACAAGTTCGGCGCCGAGGGCACTTTCAAACTCACCGCCCCCGCGGACGGAAAATACTACCTCCAGTTTGTCCCGCTGCTCGCCGGAGATTACTGCCGTGTCCAGTTTCTCTTCGACGGCAAGGAACTGGGCGAGCCGTTCGACGCCAGCGGCAAGGTGGTCATGCCCGATAAGCTGCAGACTCACGGCCCCTTCGACCTCAAGGCCGGCGTGCATCGCCTTTCGATGCGCACCCTCAAGACCGACGGCAAGCAACCCTGGTGCGCGATGGTCACTGCCGACCTGTCCACCGAGAGGCGGGACAGTCTGGTACTTCAGGACGATAGCCCCAACCCCATGCCGCTGGCCCAATGGGCGAAGGATATCTGCCGGCCGCGAACGGCACTTGCGTATCCGGATGGGAAGCATGTCTTGATGGCGGGCTTCCCCGGTTATGGGCTCTGTGGCGGCGGCATCGGCATCGTCAACCTTGAGACCGGCGAGGACATGCTGCTCACTGCCGAGGAAGACCTCGTCCCGGGCCAGAACTGCATCACCCTCAAGGTCCTGCCCGACGGCAATCTCATCGGCGGCACTTCGATTCATGGCTCCGGCGGCGGACATAGCACTGCTCAGGAAGCCATCCTCTATATCGTGGACTGGACCACCAAAAAGGTCAGCTTCAGTGTGGCGCCCGTGCCCGGTGACGGCAACATCATCAGCATCCAAGTCGCCGCAGACGGCCTCGTTTACGGCCTCTCCGGCAACGCCACCTTCTTCGTCTTCGACCCCAAGACCAGGGAGGTCGTCCACAGCGAGAAGTTCGCCCAGTATGGTGGTGTGCCGCGCCATGCTCTTCAGATCGGCCCTGACGGCAAGCTTTACGCAACGCTCTCAAAAGCCATCGTCAGGATTACCCCCGGCACCTTCGAACATGAGAAGCTCGCCGATACGCCGGCCCCAATATCCGCCGGTGGAGCATTCATCAACGGCATGCTCGTCTTCGCGTCTCAGTCGCGCGTGTGGACCTACGAGGTCCCCGGCCTCTAACCGAGAAAGATGACTGCAATAACCGCTTCGCCCCATAGCCGGCAACGATTCGCCGGCATGTCTGAAAGGTAGGTTTACTATGAAGTGGACAACCATCGCCATCACGTCCGCCGTAGTCGTGCTTGTTGTGGCTGTCGGCACGGCAAGCGCCCAAGACGGCTTTACCGACCATGGTGTCGGGGCCGAAGTGGCTGAACTCCGCGGCCTGGTACCCACCGTCACCAAGGACGGCAGGAACCTGCTCATCTGCTCGCCCACCGACGAAGCCCCGATCGGCTATCTGGTGGTCACGGACATAGACACCGGCAAGACCAAGCAGTACTTCTGCCCCGAAGACGTCCCGCAGTACGACCCGTTCGGCGCTTTGCTGCACAGTAACGGAAAGTACTACCACACCCAGAGCAGGACCCTGTTGGAGTTCGATCCGGAGACCCTGAAGTTCACCTGGTATGGCATCCCCTCGAAGCAGACCAGCGTCTATCTGTGTTTCACGGAGGCCCCTGACGGCACTATCTGGGCGGGCGGCACCTACAACTGTGGCCTCATCTCCCTCGATCCGGAGACCAAAGAGATGAAGGATCACGGCCGCATGGACCCCAAGGAAGTTTACCTGTCGCACCTCGCCACTGATGACAAAGGCTGGGTGTACTGCGGGATCGGCACCGCCAGGTATAACCTCGTTGCCTACAACCCCCAGACCGGGGAAAAGCGCCAGCTGATCGCCGAAGAGACACGCAAGACCGGGACCGCTTATGTCTATCCCGGCGTGGACGGGGCCGCCTATGGACGCGTGGAGCAGCAATACTATCGCCTCCTCGACGGTGCCGCCACACCCATCGAGAAGGCCCAGTCCGCCGCCAAACGCGAAGTCACCGACCTCCGCTACGGCACCAGGTACAAGACCTTTCCCGACGGCCGGCAGGTTACTCATTACGACACGGCTAGCAAGATCATCAAGATCTATGATCCCAAGACCCAGGAGACTGAGACAATCCCCTTCGAGTACAAGAGCGGCGGCGTGAGCATCACGAGTCTCGGTGCCGGCCCCAACGGCATTGTGTATGGCTCGACGTGCCACCCGATGAACATGCTCGCCTTCGACACCAACACCCGCACACTCACCGATATGGGCCACATCCCGCAGTGTGGCGGCGGCAACTTCTGCGCCATCGCTACCCAGGGCGACCAGGTCATCGGGGCTCAGTACTCAGCCGGACGCCTCTGGGCCTACGATGTCAATGAGCCCTGGAACCCGCAAGGCTCGAGGCCCAAATTCGGCCTGGATGCTCAGCAGCTTATCAAATGTGGCGAGGTGAAGGACGGCCACTTCACATATCTCCAGGGACACGACCTGGCCTTCGTTCACGGTGACAAGTGGGGAGCCCAGGCTACCTTCAGCCTCGACGCCCCTGCCGACGGTGACTACTACCTCTACATCGCTCCCTACAGGCACACCAACTATTGCACCATTCAGTTCTCGCTCGACGGTCAAGAGCTCGGCGAGCCCTACCAGGCGGCCAGTCCCGTCACCAAGGCCGGCCAGGTACTCGAGTTCGGCCCGACTCCACTCAAAGCCGGCCCCCACACCCTCGCCGTGCAGACCATCGAGACCCAGGGCCAGGAGCCGTTCTTCGGCATCAGTTGCGTCGAGCTGACCCGGCAGCGCCACGAAGGCACAGTCGCGGCACCCGTTCAGAACCCCCGCATCCTAGGCCAGTGGAGCCGCGACGTCTGCCGCCCGCGCACGGCCCTCGCTCATCCGGACGGCAAGCATGTCATGATGGCGGGGTATGCCGGCTACGGACTCTGCGGCGGCGGCATCGCTATCGTCAACCTCGAGACCGGTGCGGACACGCTGCTGACCGCCGAAGAAGACCTGCTTCCCGGTCATAGTTGCATTACTCTCAAGGCGCTCCCTAACGGTGACCTCGTTGGTGGCACAACCGTCGGCGCTGCCGGCGGCGGACACGCCATAGCCACCGAGGCTGAGCTCTTCATCCTCGACTGGCAGACGAAAAAGATTACCTTCCGTACCGTGCCGGTACCTGATTACGGCACCATCACGAGCATCTATGTCCTCGATGACGGCCTCGTCTATGGGTTAGCGGGTAACAGCGTCTTCTTCGTTTTCGACCCCGACAAGAAGGAGATTATCCACAGCGAGAGCTTCGCAGAATACGGTGGTGTTCCGCGTCATGCCCTTCAGGTCGGGCCAGACGGCAAGCTCTACGCGATGATGAGCAACGCCATCTTGCGCATAGCTCCAGGCACCTTCGAGCATGAAAAGATCACTGCGACGCCGGTACAGATACATGCCGGTGGTGCCTTCGTCAACGGCCTGCTTATCTTCGCACATAGCTCCCACGTCTGGAGCTACCAGGTCCCGGGTATCTAGGGCCCACGCACGGATGTCACGCCGGCATTAGACAGCTTTGACGAAAGGTAACAACCATATGAAGCAATCAGTCCTGGCAGCACTGCTCGTCCAGTTCTACCTCTTTGCTGCGCCGGCACTGGCACAGGCCCCGACAGAGGCTCCGGGATTCACTGACCGCGGCGTCGGCGCGAATGTAGCCGAGAATGGCGGCGTCGTCATCACCCGGGATGCGGAGGGACACAACCTCGTCATCGCCAACAGCATGGACATCAGCCCCCGTGGCTGGATCCTCGTAACTGATATAGACTCCGAACAAACCCAGCAGATATACTTTCCCGAAGGCGTCGGCAACGGTGATCCCTATGCCTCGCTGATGCACAGCAATGGCAACTTCTACACCGCTAACGGCCGTACTTTCCTCGTCTTCGACCCCAACTCCCGCGAGTTCGTCTTTCATGGTGAGCCGGCACCTGACCAGGGCGTTTACATGGCGATGGTTGAGGCCCCCGATGGCATCATCTGGACCGGCGGCACTCCAAAGACCGTGCTCTGGTCATTCGATCCGAAGACCAGCGAGTTCACCGACCACGGTAGTATGGACCCGGTTGAAAAGTATCTCTCCCACATCGCCGTTGGTGACGACGGCTGGGTCTATGGCGGCATCGGCACCGCTAACTGCAACATCGTCGCCTACAGCCCCGCTACCCACGAAAAGCTCCAGCTCATCCCTCAGGACCAGAGAACTACCGGCACCGCGCAGGTCTATCGCGGCGAGGATGGGCTGGTTTATGCCATAGCCAAGCTCAAAGACGGCACTGGTTACTACCGCCTGCGCGCCGGTGAAGCCGAGACTATCGAGCAAGCAGACATGGCCAAGCAGCAGCCGGACGCCGCCATCTTCAGCGCCAAATCCCGCTACTTCAGGTTCCCCGACGGCCGCTCCCTCAGGTACTACAACATGATCCGCAAGTGGATGGATATCGGCGATGCGCAGGGTGATGGCGTCAAGCGTATTCACTTCGACTATAAGGCCGGCGGCCTCCAGATTACCAGTTTTGGAGCCGGTCCGGATGCCACAGTATATGGCTCGACATGCCACCCGATGCACCTGCTCGCCTTCGACACCAACGCCGAGAAGCTGACCGACTTCGGCCCCATCACCAAAGTCGGCGGTGGCAATTTCTGCTCCATCGCCACCCAGGGAGACAAGGTCTTCGGCGTCGCCTATGACGATGGCACCCTCTATGAATACGACCCGACCATGCCGTGGACCTGGACTCACGACCGTAGCGGCATGGAGTTCTGCGACACGCCCACCGAGCGTCTGGTTCGGTCCGCCAAAATGCAGGAACAGGATGGTCGTGTCTGGTTCCAGGGCCCGCAGAACGTCGCCCTCATCGAGTCCCGCAAGAGCGGCGCGGTCGCCGATTTCCCTTTCGAGGCCCCCACAGACGGTGACTACTACCTCCACATCTTCCCCTACCTATGCTCATACTATGGGGTCGGCTATTTTCTCCTCGACGGTGAGCCAATCGGCGAGCCCTATGACGGGAAAGCCCACAACTCCGGTCCCGGCCCGATGCGCGTCTATGGCCCGCTCAACCTCAAAGCCGGCCCGCATACATTTTCCGTCCGCACCGAATTCGACCAGTTCGCCGACCGCTTCTTCGGGCTCATCGGCCTGGTCCTGAGCAAGGACAAACACAATGAGGCATACCTCGTCAACCTGCGCAACCCTCAGAGCGTGGCGCAATGGCGCGGTGATATCTCCCGGCCCCGCGCAGCACTGGCTCATCCCGACGGCAAACACGTGCTCATGGGCGGACATGCGGGCTACGGCTTCATCGGCGGGGGCCTCGGTATATACAACACTGAAACCAGGGAAGCGGCCCTGCTCAAGGATGACGACCACATGCCCAGCCATGCCACCATCGCTCTCGACGCACTGCCGAACGGCGACATCGTCGGTGGTACCTCCGCCGATGCCCGGGGCGGCGGTCACAGCTCCGCCGTCGAAGCCGAGGTTTACGTCATGGACTGGAAAACAAGAGAGGTGGTCTTTCGCGCGGCGCCAGCGCCGGACGACCGCAACATCATGTCCGTCAAAGTCGCGGCCGACGGTCTCATCTATGGGCTCTCAAAGGGCTCGATCTTCTTCGTCGCCGACCCTCGGAAGAAGCAAATCGTCCACACCGAGAACCTTGCCGATTACGGGTCCGCCATGCGCCACTCACTCCATCTCGGCCCCGACGGCAACCTCTACGCCATTTTCACTGAAACCATCGTTCGGATAACTCCCGGCACCTTCGCCCATGAGAAGCTGGCCGACATCCCGGCGCGCGCCACAGCCGCCGGTGCCCTCGTCAACAGCATGTTGGTCTTTGCCCACCATACCCATGTCTGGACATACCACATCCCGGACCTGTAGACTCTCTATTCACTTGAAAGGCGGTACGGATCATGCAAGATGACTTGATGATGAGTGTTGCAGCGAAGCTGTGCCCCATGCTGGTGTTACTGATGGTGACCTTGGCCTTGGGGCCTGTGCTCTCCCAGCAGCAAGACAACACACTCATAGACCACGGCGTTGCCGTCCCACTCGCCGAAAGCCGGGGTGTCGTAGTTACCCAGGACGCCAATGGCAGGTCTCTTGCCATCTGTTGCAGTCTCGACATGAGCCCACGCGGCTGGATACTGGTCACCGACATTGACAGCGAGGCGTCCACCCAGATCTGGTTTCCGGAGGGCGTACCCAATGCGTCCCCCTATGGCTCCGTCCTGGCGGCGACCGGCAAATTCTATACCGCCGCCGGCAAACATCTGCTCGAGTTCGATCCCACTGCCCGAGACTGGTCATGGCACGGCATCCCGTCACCTGACGCCAGCGCCTACCTCAGCATAATCGAAGCGCCCGACGGCACCATCTGGGGCGGCGACGTGTACCGGGCAGGCCTTATCTCATTCGACCCCGCAACTAGAGAAACCAAGGACCACGGCCACCTCGACGAAGCTCAGAAGTACCTCTCCCACCTCGCGGTTGATGACGCCGGATGGATCTATGGCGGCATCGGCACACAGCTAGGCAACATCGTGGCATACAACCCGGAGACCGGCGAGAAGATCCAGATACTCGACGAGGATCAGCGGCAGGTCGGCACTGCCTCCGTGCATCGCGGCACCGACGGCCAGGTCTATGGCAAGGCGACACTCAAGAGCGGCGTCGCCAACTATCGTCTCTTCGCGGGCAAAGCCGAGAGCATCGAACATAAGGACGTGGTTGCGAAAGAGCCCGCCGGTGACATTTATTGGGGCCAGAAGAAAGGTACCTTCCCCGACGGCCGCCAACTCACGAGATACGATCTGGTCAACCGCCACCTTGACGTACTTGACCCGGCCACCGGTCAAACCAAACGCATCGAGTTAGACTACCAATCCGAAGGCAGTACGATCCGCGTCATCACTGCCGGCCCCGACGGCAAGGTCTATGGCAACTCCGCCCATCCCTCCCGCAACTTCGTCTGTGACCCGGCTGACGGCGTCCCGCAGTACCGCGACGGTGCTATCGCCGTCAAGGGCTATGAGGTCCAGGGCAACTACATCATCGGCGGGCACTATGGCGGCGGCAGGCTCTACATCTATGACACGACCAAGCCCTGGCACATGGCTGCCGTATCCGGCTCTATTGCCGGCGGCATCGGCGCTGAGCGTCTCATGAAGGTTGCCACGACCGACGCCGGCAAGATTGACTACATCAGCACCTACGACATCGTGCTGTTCCGCGCCGATGACTATGACAAACAGATACACTTCGACATCCCGGCCGCAGCCGCCGGCGACTACTATCTCATCATCGCCCTCTACAAGTCGTCGGGCTACTGCACCGTGGAGTTCTCCCTTGACGGCCAATCCGTCGGCGAGCCCTACCACGGCTTCGCCCAGGGCGTCGAGCTGGGGCCATATCAGGTAATGGGTCCGCTCGGGCTAGAGGCCGGCAACCACCGGCTCAGCGTCAAGACCATCAAGGCAGAGGGCGGCAACCCCTGGATCGGCATCAACACCATCGCACTGACGCAGCAGAAGCCCGCTGACGTCATCAACAAGGCCCAGCGCCCCAACCCCTACCTCGCCGCCGTCTATGCTCCCGACATCAACGTTCCCTGGGGCGCTGCCGCTCATCCTGATGGCGACCACGTGATGATCTCCGGCAAGCCCGGGTACGGCTACATCGGCGGCGGGATCGGCATCTACAATATCGCCACCGATGAAAAACTGCTGCTCAAGCATGAGGACCTCATCCCCACCCAGTCAATCATGGCAATGGCGCCGCTGGACAATGGCGACATCGTGTGCGGCACCTCTGTAGGTGGCGGCCATGGCGCTACCGCCGTCGCCAAGACCGCCATGCTCTTCATCCTCGACTGGAAGACGAAGAAGATCAGTTGGCAGATGCCGGCACCGGTCAATGCCAGCGAAATCGGCCTGCTCAAGAAAGGCTCCGACGGGCTCATCTACGGCGTCGCAGCGGGCACACTCTTCGTCTTCGACCCGCAGGAGAAGGAAGTCGTCCATACCGCACCGCTGAGTGAGTACGGCGGCCGCACCGTCAACGGCATGGCCTGTGGATCTGACGGTAACATCTACCTTGTCTTCAGCAAAGCCATCCTGCGAGTCAAGCCGGGCAGCTTTGAAGTCGAGAAAATCTGCGCTACGCCCGGCACCGCAAACGCCGGTATCGCGGTGGTTGGCGACCGCGTCTATTTCGCCGTCCTCTCCCACCTCTGGAGCGTGAGCGCCAACTAGCTCTGCTCGCCGGCTTTTCGAGAATCCTTGGCCACATTGCCTTTGAGGTAACCAAGATGGACCTCAAACTGTTAGCCGTTCAGATTGCTCAGACCGCGCTCGCTTTGTTCATCATCATTGACCCGCTGGGCGGACTGCCTGTGTTCGCCTCATTGCTTCGCGGCATGCCTCCACAGCAACGGCGGCGCACCATCAATCTCGGCGTATTCGTCGCGTTTCTCGTATTGATTCTCTTCGCTTCCCTCGGCATGAAGCTGTTAGGACTCTTCGGTGTTGGTCTCCCGGAACTGATGATCGCCGGCGGCTTGATGCTCCTGATAGTCGGTCTCAACGAGGTTTTCGGCTTCCTCGCGCAGCTTACTACCTACAACGAGAACGTCGGCATAGTGCCCATAGCTTGCCCGCTCCTGGCCGGTCCCGGCGCTATTGTCACACTGATGGTCGCCACGCAGCGGGCGACGTTTCCCTCCAGCTACATCACCCTCTTCGTCAGCGCTACCCTCGCTATGGCTGCATCCTGGGCCGTACTTATCCACACGCATGGTCTCAGCCAATTGCTCGGCGAGCGTGGGGCTCTCATACTTGCCAAGCTGATGGGCATAGTTGTGACAGCCATTGGCACGCATTTCATCTTGCAGGGGCTGCTCGACTTCTGGGAACAGGCCGGTCTGGCCCCCGGATAGTGCCTGATGCCGCAAGGTTACACAACCGGAGATTCGCACCGTCTCTGCCTGAGGGTATGGCCGAATGCAGCCACACTGGCCCTCACCACCTCAGAAGTGCATAGACGTACGCAAGGCAGCAATGACAGGGAGTGATCTGGACATGGACTTGATGATAAGAATCCTGCTCGTAGGCGCCTTGGTGACTGTCGCCATTTACTGTGCGGCCCAGGATGCCAGGGCCCCCGCGCCCAGGGACCATGGCGTCGCTGCTCCGGCCCAGGAAAGTCGCGGAGTCGTCGCCTGCAGGGCCGGTAACGGCCCCAATGATAACGATCACTACCTCGTGCTCGGCAACGCGATGGACTTCTTGCTCGTCACCGACATTGACACCGAGGAGACCACGCAGTTCTTCATGCCCGAGGGCGTACCCGGCTCGTATCCTTACGGCTCGATCATGGCGAGCAACAACAAGTTCTACATCTGCCATGGCCGGACGTTCATGGAGTTCGATCCCACGGCCCGCGAGTGGACCTTCCACGCCGTGCCGGAGGGCAGAGATAGCGCCTATAACGGCTTCACCGAGGGACCCGATGGCCTTATCTGGTGCGGCGGCTGTCCCCACACCAGACTCGTATCATTCAACCCCGAGACTCGCGAACTGAAGGACCATGGCCAAATGGACAAGGCCGAGCAATACCTCAACACCCTTGCCGTAGATAGCTCTGGGTGGGTCTATGGCGGGATCGGCACGGCCAGGTGTAACATCGTCGCCTGCAACCCGGCGACCGACGAGATGACGCAGATGATTGCCGAGGACCAGCGCGTCCACGGCTCCGGCAGCGTCTATCCCGGCCAGGACGGCAAGGTTTACGGCACCGCCAACGGTCGCCACTACCGACTCTTTGAGGGTAAGGCCGATCCGATTGAGAAGGCCGATGCAGCAGCAGCGAAATCCGTCGGCAACATCGGCTGGGGCAACACTCAATTCAGCCTCCCTGACGGTCGCAGAATAGCCGCCTACTCGATGCCTGATCGCTACCTCAAGGTTTACAACCCCGAAACTAAGGAAACCAAGACTATCACCTTCGACTACAAGAGCATCGGGGCATCCATTACCAGTCTCGCCGCCGGACCTGACGGCAATGTCCACGGCTCCTCATGCCACCCGATGCACTATTTCACTTACGCCCCGGCAACGGACTCAATTACCGACCACGGCGGCGTACCTGCCATCGGCGGCGGCAACTTCTGCGCCATTACCAGTCAGGGCGACTTCATCATAGGAGCCGAGTATGCAGGCGGCAGGCTTTGGCTTTGCGACCCCGCAAAGCCCTGGAACCCGACAGGTGACGGCGTCCGGTTTGGCATGTCCTCGGAGAAGCTGCTGGCAGCAGGCGAAATGGAAGACGGCCGGGTCGTCCATTACGATCCCGATAATACCACCCAGATCCGAGGCAATAAGATTGGCAGCGAGGCCCATTTCAAACTCGACGCACCGACTGACGGTAACTACTACTTCTACATTATTCCGTACGAGTGCCCGCTCTATTGCACGGCGCAGTTCCTCTTCGACGGCAAGGAAATCGGTGCGCCCTACATGGCCACCAGCCCGACGTACCAGGTCGGCAAAATGCAGAGCTTTGGGCCGCTGGATCTGAAGGCCGGAGAACACCGTCTCACCGTCAAGCTCGTCGACTCTGAAAGCACCTTTGAGAAGTACCGCACCACCCATTTGTGGTTTGGGATCGCGGCACTCGAGTTCGGCCAGGCACAACTGGACGCCACCACAATCGGCTATGTGCGCAATCCGCGTGTCCTCGCCCAGTGGTCTCGGGACATCTGCCGGCCCCGCACTGCCCTGGCCCATCCCGACGGCAAGACCGTCATGATGGCCGGCTTTGCCGGTTACGGTCTTTGCGGCGGTGGCATCGGCATGTACGACCTCGCCGCCAACGAGGAGCTACTACTCACTGCCGAGAAGGATCTGCTCCCCGGCCACAGCACGATTACACTTGTGGCTTTGCCCAACGGTGACCTCGTCGGCGGCACCTCGGTCGGCGCGCCCGGCGGCGGACATACTACCGCCACCGAAGGTGAAATCTACATCCTCGACTGGGAAACCAAGAAAGTCACCTTCAGGATGGCGCCCGTCGCCGGTGACGGCAACATCGTCAGCCTCGCCGTCGGCCCCAAGGGTCTCGTCTATGGCATGTCCGCCGGTGCCGGCTTCTTCGTCTTCGATCCCGACAAGAGGGAGATAACCTACACGGACAGCCTCGCTGCATATGGCGGTCCGGTGCGTCATGCCCTTCATGTCGGTCCGGACGGCAAGCTCTACGCGCTGATGAATAAGGCCATCGCTCGCATAGACCTTGAGACCTTCGCGCACGAGAAGCTCACCGACGCGAGCATCACCGCCGGTGGAGCTCTTCTCAACGGTGTCCTCTACTGGGCAGCCGACACGCGCTTCTGGAGCTACGACGTGCCCGACCTCGACTAAGCGCAATAGGCGGTATGGGCGGGGTATGTGCCACTGATGTGCCCTGCTGCCCGCGTGAGCATGACATGACCAGAGCCGTCGCACTCACTTCAGCGGTAGTCGTCTGCGCGCTGCTCGCACCACGTGCATCGCTATCTCAACATGGCCACATCCAACTGACGCTTGCTGCCGACCAGGTGCGCTACCACCTCGACGGCTTCGGCGGCAATTACTGCTTCGGCCTCGACGCCCCGGCGACTTTCTATACTCTCGACAACCTCCACATTGCCTGGGCGCGCACCGAAATGCGTCTCGCCGACTGGGAGCCTGACAACGACAATGCCTCACCCACGGAGCCGGACCTGGACTACTATGACGACCGCGACGTCCCCGGCTCCAAGCTCCGCAGCGAGTTCCTCATTGCCAAACGCCTTCAGGACATGGGCATCCCCTACGTTGCCAGCGTCTGGTGGCTTCCCGAATGGCTGTACGCCGAGCCGGGCAAGCCGCGCAATACTCACCGCCGCCGCATTGAGCCCGACAAGTGGCCGGAATTGCTCGAGTGTATCGGCTCCTACCTGCTTCACGCCAAGAGCCGCTACGGCGTCGAGCCGGACCTGTTCTCATTCAACGAGCCCAATATCGGCGTGATGGTGCTGCTTTCCGCCGAGGAACACCGCGACGCCATCAAGCGCATCGGAGCGCATCTTCGCAGTCTCGGCCTCAAGACGAAGATGCTGCTGGCGGATGCCACCGGCCCGCGCGGCACCCATACCTACGCTCTCCCAACCACCCGTGATCCTGACGCCATGCAATATGTCGGCGCTATCGGCTTTCATAGCTGGGGCGGAGGCGAGCCCGAGCACTATGCCGCCTGGGCCGATCTCGCGCAGAGCCTCCAGCTGCCTCTCCTCGTCACGGAGTTGGGCATGGATCCTTTCGCCTGGAAGACCGGGGCGTTCGACTCCTTCGACTATGCCCTGCGCGAGCTCCGCATGTACCAGGAGCTGCTCCTCTACGCATGTCCCCAAGCTACTATGCAATGGCAGTTCACCTCCGACTACGCCATCGTCAAAGAAGAGAAGCTCGCTGACGGCCGTATACAGCTCCTGCCGACGACCCGCTTTCATTTCATCAAGCACTTTTGCAATCTCACGCCGCATGGAGCCACCGCGCTGCCGACGACCTCGTCTCATCCCGATGTCCTCTTTACTGCCTTCGCCGCCACGCACGAGGGCTGCAGACGCTACACGCTGCACATCGCCAACTTCGGTGGGCGGCAGGACGCGACTATCTCCGGTATTCCTGCAGACGTCGCGAAATTTCGCGCCATCCAGACAGGTCAATACGAGGGCTTCAGAGAACTCCAAGCTGTGCATGCCCATGAGCGAACCATTCATCTGCAACTGGCCGCCCGCTCACTCATCACACTGACAACCATGCCGGCACAGGGCAACTCAGCCTGGTGACACATGTCAGCAACAAGTTTTCATCACCGAAAGGGTGAACCCAATATGACAATGACCTCACAGCCAAACTTATTCGCATCAGTTCTGACTTGCTTCCTCGCTGTGGCTGTCTTCGCGCAGGAGGCCAAGCTCGACGAGAGATTCACTGACCACGGTGTGCCGGTTCCGTTGGCCGAATGTCGCGGTGTTTACGGCGCCCAGGATGACAACGGTCACGGTCTGGTCATTGCCGGAAGTCTCGACCTGTCCCCCAGCGGCTGGATACTCGTGACCGACATTGACACCGGCCAAACAGAGCAAATCTATACGCCTGAGGGCATCCCCAATTCACCGCCCTATGGCTCTCTGGTAGCCAGCAATGGCAAGTTCTACACGAGTCAGGGCGGCATATTTCTCGAATTCGACCCATCTTCCCGCCAATGGACATTTCACGGCCGCGCACCCGGTGTTTCCGCAGTGATGACTATCGCCGAAGCCCCCGATGGCACGATCTGGGCGGGCGGTGTCTATCACGCTAATCTCACCTCCTTTGACCCAAAGACGCGCGAGATTAAAGACCACGGTAGCATGGATGACCAGAGGTACCTGTCCTACCTCGGCTTTGATGACGCCGGCTGGGTCTATTGCGGCATTGGAACCGCCAAGTGCAACATCATCGCCTACCACTCCGAGACCGGCGAGAAGCGCCAGCTCATCCCGGAGGAGCAGCGTAAGGTCGAGAGTGGGCGTGTCTGGAGAGGCGCCGACGGTAAGCTCTACGGCACCGCTCCACTCAAGGACGGCACCGTTTACTACCTCCTCGACAACGGCGCAAAGACCCTTGTTGATAAAGCCGACCTGCCAGCCCTCGCCGTACCCAGAGGCACCAAACCGCAACTCCCCGATGGTCGCATAGTCAACACCTTCGACATGCTCGAGAAGTACATGGAGATCTATGACCCCGCAACCGGACTCACCAGGCGTCTTCAATTTGACTACGAGTCCGAGGGTAGCATGATACGGGTTCTTACCCAAGGCCCTGACGGCAAGGTTTATGCCAACTCATCTCACCCTTCCCGCTTCATCTCCTACGATCCGGCGACGGACGAGCTTAACTACTACCCCGGCGCTCTCGCGCTCAAGGGCATGGACACTCAGGGCAAGTACGTCTTCGGCGGCATGTACACAGGCGGTAGCCTCCACGTATTCGACACCACTAAGCCGGTCAATCTGAAGCCGCAGCCACAGAGCATCGTGGGCGGCATCCCAGCCGAGGAGCTGCTCAAACTGGGCAAGACTGATACCGGCGAGCTCATCTATCTCGAGGACCGCGATGCCCTGCTGTGGAAGGCCGATGCCTACGACAAGCGCGCTGATTTCACCCTCACCGCGCCCGCAGACGGCCAATACTACCTCTATGTCTCCTACTATCGCGCACCCGGCTATACCTGGCTGCAGTTCTATATGGGGGATGAGAAGATCGGCGAGCAGCTCGACTGCAAGGGCCACAGCCTCAGCCTGGCGCCGGTACTGGTCGCCGGGCCGCTCGAGCTCAAGGCTGGCGAGCACGTCTTCTCCCTCCGCAATGTAAAGGGCCGCCACGCCGCACATCCGCACCTGTGCCTCAAGACGCTGCTGCTGAGCCAGCAGCCACCCGACGAAGTTATAGCCGAACCCGAGGAGATGAACCCCCGCTGTGTGATTGAACATTCCAGGCCCGACCTCAATCTCCCCTGGGGAGCTTTCGCCCATCCCGATGGCAAGCATATCATCATAGCCGGACTACCTGGCTATGGTCGCGTCGGCGGTGGTATGGACATCTACCATCTCGAAACCGGCGAGACCCTCAAGTTCACTCATGAGGACCTCATCGAGTACCACAGCACTATCCCGATGCAGGCGCTCCCTAACGGTGACCTCATCGCCGGAACCACCGTCTCCGGTACCCATGGCGGCAAAGCGGTTGACAAGGACGCCGTCATCTACGTCCTGGACTGGCCGACCAAGAAGGTGGAATGGAAGGTTGTGCCAATACCCGGCATGTCCGCCATTAGCCGGATGAAGATGGGCCCGGACGGCAAGCTCTACTGCATGGGCTCCGATGCCGTGTTCTTCGTTTTCGA
>Ga0180431_10004722_pt1 | contig 16908 bp, 20 predicted proteins | sample SS_ome_11_FD_132459 | JGI IMG/M metagenome (GOLD analysis project Ga0180431, IMG submission 132459) | Hypersaline lake sediment archaeal communities from the Salton Sea, California, USA - SS_1_MS_1 metaG | ecosystem: Environmental > Aquatic > Non-marine Saline and Alkaline > Hypersaline >... | reverse complement strand
GATTGACATACAAACGTCTGACATTATTCAAGGATAAGGATATAAATCTTTTAGCAGCATACCGAAAGTAAGTGAGATATGATACGGATACTTATGCCGGAGGCCCATAAGCTTCAACATTTTAACACCTATATACTTAGATTAAACTAAATGACATATTATAATTAGAATGAAATATTAAATTTGCTATGGGGGTATGCCTCCTTTTTAGACTACGGATGGTTCTGAGTATTGTAATTATTTTGGAGGAATTTGGGGGTGTTGGGGTAGGTTTCGGTATGTTTAAATATACGTATCTATATCATGTTCCTATGCCTTCGGGCAAATAGGAGAAGAAAAGATATGACCGCAGATGCAAAGGAAAGCTTCATTGCCAGCTACAAGGCAATCACCGGAAAGGAACTTACGAAAGATACCGATGTTAAGGAGTTCACCAAGAACGTGAATGAACACCGGCCACTGAAGGAGCAGTTCAGAGAGCTGTTCCCGAAGAAAGAGAAGAGTGCCGAGGAAGACATTGGTGCCGGAATGGCTGGCCTGTTCGGGTGATTTCCATGCAGGATTTATACATATCTGGACAGGATATTGAAGAGGCAATCCAGAAGATAGTCTTAGAGCAAATCATGGAGCAAAACACACCAAAAATCAAGGAACTCACAAATCAGATAATGGATTCCCTAGATATTGAAGCCATTTCTAAGGTCATTATGGAAGACAAGGTTAACCAAATCAAACAGAACGGAATATCTTGGGATGACGAGAGGCAACTTAAAGATAGAATTAAAAGCAGAATCAAGAACGCTGCTGAAGATTTTATCGACAAGGACATGAAGAAAGACCTCATCAAAAAGGGAGAAGAACTGGCAAAAGAAGCAGTCAATCTCGATGCTGTCACAGTCGATATCTACGTCAATGTCAGGATGAAGGAGTGATACTATGTTCAAGGACATAGATGGGAAGGAATTTGCTGATGGTGATTTACTTCTTTACATGGAAGCTTCTGGCGCTGTGCTCATTGCACAGGTCTATCAGGTTACAGATGACAGGAAAGTGATGTGCGAGTTCTGGTACAATGTGCTATGGGGAACTCTCGCTGCAACAGACCAACATTATCCACTAAATCAGATTTGCAATGACAATAAGGTAAACAGGGTTTACAAGCTTGACATGGAAAACCTTGTGAAGCATGCTCACATAATTGATGCAATGGAGCAGAACGAGGCCCTTGAACGTCAGAAGGCCATCGAGGAAGGGGAAACTCTCGAAATCAGAGGAAGGGACTACGAGGTTAAGGATGTCAAGACAAACGGAAGGGTCATTCTCAAGATAATCAAGCCCACCAAGCATGAAACGAGGAAGAAAAGAGAGCTGGCCGAGGCAGAGGCCTTGAAAAAGAAGGAGGAAGAGGAAATCAAGGCTGCGACCGATCAGGCAAACTTCGAATCCGAGCAGGAAATCTTGCTTGAGACTCAATTATTGCTCCATGGCGCTGCAATCAAGGAAAAAGGAAGGGTAATCGACCCGGATGAGGCCACAATCTGCATCAGACAGCTTGGTTCCGATAAAATCATCGAAAAATCACTCAGAACCTTCTTATTGCATGGAAAAGTGCTCGAATCTGTGAAAAAACCGCAAAAAACGCCTGGAAAGCCCGAAAATGTCCAATCTACATCAATATTGGATGAAAAACCGGATTTCGATGCTTTTGAACTCCTGAGTCCTGAAGATAAGAGAGATGCCTTCCTCGAAATGACACTTTATGGCAATGCCTTCATGGAAATCACAACAAAAGAGGGCGAGAAGCCGACTGCAAGACTTATCAAGAAGAAGTCATTGCAGATTGCCAAGAGAACACCTTAAATTCATAAGGAGATGAAAAAATGCAGAAAATAAAAGCTACAAGAAGCGATTTGATAGTAATGCTGGGAGCACTTCCAGCAGTGAACAACCTGAAGGGATTCAAACTGGCCTATGCAGTTGCCAAGAACAAGATTGCACTACAGGCAGAGCAGAAGATTCTGAACGAGATTCTGAAGTCATCTGACCAGTTCCTTGCCTATGAGAAGGACAGAATCAAACTCTGTGAGAAATTCGCAGACAAAGATGATGCCGGAAAGCCTATCATCGTTGGCAACAAGTACCAGGGTGTCAATGTTAATCCTGAATTCCAGAAGGCATGGGCAGAACTCAAGGAAATCTACAAGGAAGCCATCGAGGTTGAGCAGAACAAGAATGCGGAGTACCTGAAGGCACTTGAAGAGGAAATCGAGTTCGACATGGAAATGATACCCATCAATGAACTTCCACAGGACATATCAGTGGCCCAGATGGATGCTCTGATGTTGATGACATCTGACCATGACGGAATGATGCAGAAGGAAGAGAAACCTGCAGAAAAGCCGGAGAATGAAGGGGCCGAATAGGCCTCTTCCCCTTTTCTTCAAAGCGAGTTGGTGTACAGGTAACATAGGAGGCTCATAACCTTCAGAACTTGGTTCAATTCCAAGACTCGCTATCAATCATACGCAATGGGCGAGTAGCTTAACTTGGAAGGTGGCTGATCACCACGAATGTAAGAGCATCATCACAGAATGAGGGTCATAGGTTCAAATCCTATCTCGCCCATTTCCATCCATGATGACAGAATGGAGAGCTGAACTTGTGATGACTCCCCTCCGACTGAGATGGTTTATTTTTATAGGAACACTTAAGTAAACTAATGTATTACATATGTTTACAGGTGTTAACAGATGAGAATCAAACAAGAGACAAAAGATGCGCTAGAAAATAGAAAGATTCATCCAACCGAGAGCTTTGATAATGTCATCAACAGGCTTTTGGAGGATGCAAACCCACCATATCTCAAAGATAAGGACTTCTTGGATTGGTTGCTTGACAGTATGAAGAGAGAGCATCCAGAACTCAAGATTCTGCATTTCAAGGCCTGTGAGCCAGGTATCCAATTCTTCTGCGAAGAGAGTGACATCGTTCTCATACCGCATGGGGAACTGAAGATGCTGTATCATGGACTCTTCAAAGAGGGCTATGAGATTAGTAATGGCAGTCACTCCCTCCACAGAATCCAGCTTTTACAGACAATTGATGGGTCAATCAGGTGATTTCATGGTTGAAAAAAATAAGCTGCCAATTGTTCGGGAATTCGACATTAACGGATTTCCTGCAATCCTGACAATGACCTTCTCATATACCTCTGAGAGAAATGAAAGTGGATACTCCATGAATTGTAATGTAGAGGATGTATGCCTAAGAGTATTCGATGGCCAGTCATGGACTGAAATTAGGACAAATCCTACAATTGAAGAGTTCCTTCTGAAGCAAATCAATGACGGTATCTTCACAACAGAGTCCATTGCCAATGAACTTTCAAGGCGTGAAGGAGTCCAGGAAATTGTTATCGACCCACATAAAGAGTTCTCAATATACAAGGGTGATGAACTCTGGCACAAATCTGATGGGCCAGTTAGAATCCTTGTGGTCTATGATTAATAAAAATAAAAAAATTGAAGGCGGTCAAGATTCGGAAATCTCGCTGCCTTCATTCTTTTCCTTTAGCCAGTCCTGAGTTCCTTCAGTTGCACACTGAGCTGACATTGAGCAATTTTTGCAGGTCTCTTGTGATGGGTTTCCATCCCTGCACTTCTTCCTTCGTTTTCTCATCTCATCTTGTTCTTTCTGCTCTCTGTCATGCTTCGACATCGGAGGATAAATAGACCTGGCCATTACCATACACCATCTTCTTTCAGCTTCTTCATTCTGGTGTCAGTCCCGAAGTCATCAGGGAAAATTGCTTTGAACATCTCAGTGAAATAGTTGGCATATCCCTTGGCAGATACGAATTCTGCAGCCTTTAATGACATTCCTTTCTGCAGTATCTTCACAAGTTCTGTCTCGGCCTTTCTCAGCTCATCCATGTCCTTTGTCTTGGCATACTTCTTCAGCCTCTTGTTGATTTTCTCTTCAAGCTTCCTGTAGGCCTCCTTGCCAATCGTGAACTTGTATTTGTGGGATTCCCACACAAATTTGATGCTGCTTGACTCTGCCTTTGAGATCCCCTTTGGTGGGGCTGCTCGAAGCTTCTCATTCTTGCCGAAGACAATCTCATGCAGGAATTTCTTCATTGCCCAGAAGTTGTCCCTTGAAATCTTCTCATCTACATTGGCGGTTATCTTGTTAACACACCATGCAGACATGTACAGGTCTGCCTCATCACCGGACTTCTTTGGGGTGCCGGTCTTTGTGATGCCTTCTCCCATCTCGGCAACCTTCAGTGGCTGATTGGCGAAGTGGTCAACATCAATCTTGGCTGATGCTCCGTTGATGTAGAAAATCTCGTAGTTCTTCTCAACCTCATGGAACTTAACTGCAACCATGACATCCTCTTCACCTTCTTTCTGAAGAAGCATCATCTGGACTGCATCATCCCCCTTCTTGAACCAGTCAAACATGCTGTTCTTGTCATTGAGGTTAAGTCCCTTGGTGACTGTCCCTGCATCTGGCTTATTGCTCATTGGATTTCCCCCTTCTCTTTACAATCCTTGATGAAGTCTGTGAGTGCCTTCCGCATCACGCCAGACCTCTTCATGCCCCTTTCCTTGGCAATCTTGTCAAGGTCGGCAATTGTGGCGGGCTCCAACTGTACTGAAGTCTTTTCCATGTGCTCACCTACAGCACTTTGAGACTCATGGTGTGTGGATGGGCAATGATGTGGAATTTCCCACCGAGTCCAACTGCCTCAAACCTGTCTTCCATGAGTTTCACTGCATTGTCACAGGCCTGGTTGATTGCATCCATTCCATTGATGCCGGTGATATCCACTGACAAGTCCACTGGAGTCTTTATGTTATCAAGATGCTCGAATTCCTTCCTCAGTTCTTCCAACTGAGCTGTGTGCTTCTCTATCTGAAGGTCAAGCCTCTTATCGTAGTTCTCTGCATTCTGTCTAAACCTTTCATTGAAGGTCTCATTCATCTTTGCAATTTCCGCATCTTTCTCAGCAACGACTCCTTGAAGCCTTGCAATTTCCTCATCTTTTTTTCCCATAATATCATCTCTTTTCTTTGGTGAGTCAGGGGTGATGGCCTAGTGCATCACCCCCTTCTCTGGGGGAAGGCTAGCCTTGTCTAAGTGGGATGGGATGACACTAACAACCAGCCCAAAATCCCCATACCGAAAGGTAAGTATTCGGGGTATATTAAGGTATCTAAAGATATATATGTAAGTTAGAATATACTTATCAGATAATGAGCGAAGAACAGTCGATGCAAGAAACCGGAGGAAAGGGCATCAGCATCGGCAGCATCTTTTCACATGAGACTCTTGACCCTGAAATCGAGAAAAAGGTCAATGCTGCTGTTGCAGAAATAATACTTCGAGATGATAGATTCCATGAGCCTGATATTGAGACAATTGATGCTCTCAGGGATTGGGTTAGGGCAGAAGCTATCTGTGACATTGCTTTTCAGAAATTCTTGAAGAATGATACTTCTGCAAGCATCGAGAGGATGTTCAGGCATGCCCAGTTACATAAGACAGCACTCAGGGATGAGATATTTGGAAAATTCAAGGGAAAGAAGGCGAAGAAGGAAGAAATTGACTATTCCAACAAGATATTGATTGATACAGGCATAATCACGCCAGCAGAAAGTAATGTGGTGGACATCCTTGAAGATAAATAAGGAAAAAATTGGATGGACAGAGGATACTCTGAAGAACGCAATCACTTCAAAATATATTCTCAGGGCATTCAGAGAGCCAGACAACATACATTTCAAAAGCTTCATTGTTGCTAAAGACCCATTGAAGGCACAGGATAAAGACCTGATTCTCAGGGCCATAAACAAGGGAGGCAGATTTGAGAGATATCTTGAGTACCTTAAGTATGAGATATCATACTATAAATTTAAGAATCAAGAGACTGTGGATTTCTATGTTGATATTGGAGCAATCATCTTCATGGAGTATGTCATAAAGGACAGTGACAATGACCCATACACCTGTGAGGAAACGCAGTTCTATTTCATGCTTGACCCATCAGTTGATTCTGTCAAGACAGCTTCCCGAAGAATGTCAAAATCATTCTCTGACAAAGTTCCGACAGCTCGAGACTGTATGACCACACCAGGCTTTGCTGTTCAGGTAACACTACAGTCCATGACAGTTGCAAAGCTTTGGCTTGATGACGTTTATCTGTGGATGTACAACAGCAAGCTATGCCAAGAGTGGTCTGGCGGTATGCCTCTTCTCAGGGAGTCCGATAAGAACATCCAATTCAGGAATCGGGCATCCATTATGATTCATACTGCTTCGAGTCTCGATTTGATTTCAGGTATTGGTGTCCATAAGAAGATTGATGATGAGAAGTCTCTTTATGCCACAGACACAGCTCGAGGTCGTATCGTGGCCAGAGGGCAGAAGAAGAAGCCAGGTAAGAAGAGGACTCAGTTCAGGACTTCAGGGACTCCATACGGTTCAGGGACTCAGTTTCATAAAGACCAAATCAACGAGGAAAAATGGCAGTATTTTGCTCCGATGCTATGTCCCATGGGCCATAAAAAGCCGGTCTGCTATGATTGTGAATATTTCACACAGACAAAATTCAGGAAGGGAGAATTACCATCACTTCAAAGCCTCGAATGTACAGCTACTTTGCCGATGAAGACACTCGATAACGGTGAGACCATTCCTGACTTTGCAAAATGCTACAAGAGGATCCCCGATGACAGAATTACCATTCAGGAACTTGAAGAGGATTGGAAAGACCTTGGAAAATCACTATTCATGCAGGAATACATGTGTGCGACTGTAGATTACACCGGTTCTGCCTTCTCACTTGATTTGATTCACTCAGTTGTTGATGAAGACCTTGAAAGAGTCCACAAGTCAGACATGATTTGCTATGTCGGTGTAGATTTCGGTCTATCTGAAGACCATCGTTCTGCCATTGTTGTCATTGGTGTCGATGAGAAGAATGGAAATCTCATCTGTCTGAATGTCATAATACTTCCTGCTGGCACCCCATACAGAACAAGGGATGCCGATAACATTGATGCAGACCATCGAAAAGGTGTTGTTGAGACCGTTGTTGACCTGTTCAAGAGTTATCCGAATATCAGGAAAATTGTGGCTGATGCAACCGGTGTTGGAAAGGACTATGTTGAAAGGGACATGGTTGACCTGTGCATCAAGAAGCAGTCATTCTCAAATGTGATACCATTCAAGATTGGTGGAACAAACAAAGCACCACTATGGTTTGGAACGGTCAAACCGGCAATGGAAACTGGCCGAATCAAGACATATATGGACAGACAATTATATTTACAGATGAGGGCATGGAAATGTGTATATGATGCCTCGAAACAATCTGCTCCAAAGCTAATTCCACCATCAGCAGGTGCAGTCAAATCTGATGATGCACTGATTGCCTGGTTCTTGGCTATCTCAGGAGCATTGAAGGATGAGGGAGAAATGGCTGACCCTGATGTTGAGATTTCTGGAATCGACCCGGACATATACGACTCACCTACACCAATGGAGCAAGGATATTATGGCTGGCAGGGATGAAGGCAAGGGCTCAAAGAATCGCCAGCGTATGAAAGAGGCAATCAGGGCAGTAGCTGAAGAAAAGGGATTTTCAAAGCATCAATATTATAAAATTCAGAATTTTGAAATCTGGGATAAGCTTGTTGACCTCGGATATAACAAACATATTTCAAGAAGTCAAGTCAAAAGAATCAGGGAAAAATTGCCGAAGGGTTATTACAACAAATATTTCTAACCCTCTATTAATTATAATAGGGACTTAATGAAAAGCTTTTTAATATATATGCTAATAAATATGTGTCGATGAGTAGTTCTGCAGTAGCTGTTCTTGACCTTCCGATACACCATCAATCATCTGATTTAGACGATTCTCCGTTGAGGATAGGGCCAGTAGGATTCAGTTCAAATATTGACATCAATAAAGCCCTGCCACAGATACCAAGTTTGTTAAGGCTGGCCAATAGCCGATTCTTGATGGACAGGGTGAATACCAATCAAATTCCTGATTGGGTGACACTTAAGAACATCACTTTTGACCACGATATTTTCACAGCCATCAACATGATTTCCTTCGATACCGTCACTGGATTCTCAATTGGCGGTAAGAAGAAGAGCAAACAATTTTTGAAGGAATTGGATTCACTTGATGAAGACATCGACATATCTGAAATCTACAGAAATGTGACATTTGATGAACTGAGATATGGAAATGCTTTCATCAGGAAACTCTACAAGGGCAAGACTATGTATTCTATGGAGGTAATCAATCCTGAATTGATTGTTGAAATGGAACTCAGCCCATTTAACAAGCCTAAATGGTGGATTATTAAATCCCCATCTCAAGATAATACCGGCTACTATGAGAATGTGGCCTATGTTGACCCAGACTACAGAGAAGACTTCAAAGGAGCTGGTGTCAGTGCAAGTAAAATAGTTGGGAATGCCGATGAAATTGTTCATTTCAAAGGTTCAGCACCCAAATATCAAAAATGGGGAGTCGGAATATCCCAAGTGGCGAAGATATTGATTGAGGCGAAGGTTGACATGCTTGTTGACTTCTCCAAGATTATCAAGAAGGAAGCAGGAACCAGGGAAATTGTCTATGTTGATGTCAATGGCCTGAATCCTGAACAACGAAGGGCAAAGATTTCCAATACCATGACTGAGATGACTGAGCAGAGGAAGAGAGGATCAGTCATTGTTCTTGGTAAAAAGGGCAAGGAAGATGTTCTCGATGTCAAATATGTGGGCTCTGAAGGAAAGGTCTTGGACAACTTTTCAATGCACTACAGAGATGATATCCTCAGGGCCATCAGGATTCTTACAAGGCTTCCTCCATCATTCTGGCTCGGTGAGGCTACAAACAAGGCAACCATCAACACTCAGCTCATTGTCTATAACAGATTCTTGAAGAGTATCAGATGGTTTACTTCTAAGAGATTTGTTAGAGAGTTATTCATACCTTATCTTAGAAGCGGTAAATATGCTGCAGGGGTGAGGAATACACCTGAACCAATGTTCTCAGCAGTTGCTATTGAAGACCCGATGGACAGGGCAATCATTGATGATATGGCAATCAGAAACGGTTCAAAGTCTAGAAGGCAGGTTGCCGAAGAGAATGACTATGAACTTCCAGAAGATGCTGGAGAAACAAACCCACTGTTGAATGGCAGTGGAGAAAGTGCTGCTCAGATGGTCATAAAAGACCGGATGGCAGAAACATTAGGAGTTGGACAAAATGCACCTGAAATCGCAAGATGACGGAACAGAATTGGCTAGTCAGCCACCGAAGGTCAAATCGAAGAAAGACCTCAAGGCAGCAGCCAAATCTGGTGAAGAAGTTACGGTGGAACTATGACACAGGATGAGATTGAAATGGCAAAGTGGGACAGGAAATATATCAATAGCCTTCCAAATGCAAGCTTTGCAGTGATTGAGCCAGATTACCTCAATGGAAAGACCAAAGACAAGAATGCCAGACATCTTCCATACAAGGATAAAAACGGTAAGGTTGACAAACCACACTTGAGAAATGCACTTGCCAGGATGAATCAGATTAAGCCAGTGACCAAGAGCATTTCCACCAAGGAATTGAGAGCCAAGGCAAAGAAGGTTCTTGAGGCTGCTGCTAAAAAGCACCTGAAATCAGATAAGGAAGAGAAAAAGCAAGTCATGTCTGAGGAAACAGACCTTACAATGTCCACTGGAAAGGCTGGAAGATTCGAATTCCTTGATGACAGAAGTAACGAATCCAAGAGGGTGATGAAGTTTGAATTGATGGACAACAAAGAATTGTACAATGGTGTCCGATTCACAAAAGAAGCACTTCAGCACCAGCTTGACATATTCAATCAGAAAGAATTCAAGGTATCTCATGGGATGGATCATTCAGGAAAAGTCCTTGACCAACTCGGCCAGGTTATTGAGATGGAGATGGAGGAAGATGGTGAATTTGCAACCATTTACATTGTATCGGAGCATTACCTTGAAACTGATGCTCAAAAGCAAGCAGAAATTTTGTTCAAACAGGGACTGCTTGATTACATATCGGGTGGATGGAGAGCCAGCATAGCATACAATCAGGATACTGAAGAGTGGGAGGTATATAAGCCGGTCTTCAGAGAAGTCAGCTCAACTCCAATTCCAGCCAAGACAAGTGCCAAGACAATCGAGAACATTTGCATGGCCCTTGGAAATCAGATTTCTACAAATAGACAAGAAGACGTAAGACAAAAAATTCCCCAGGAGGAATTTACTATGCCAGAGGAAAATGTAAAAATTGAAGAAGAGGCCACTGAGCCTCAGGAAACCCCCACCACACCTGGGGGAGAAGTGGAGCAGAGTGCTGAGTTGGCTGCTATGAAGGCCAGAATGGATGCTACTGACAAGAAGTTCGAGGAACTTCAGGCTTCCCAGGAAGCCTCCGTTAGAACATCCCTGATGGCCCAGGCTGCAGAACTCGGACTTCCAGAAGAGGACTTTGCAAACATGTCAAATGAGACAATTGCAGCCTCTTTGGAGGTAGCGAAGAAGGTTCGGATGAAAACCTTAAGGGAAACAAACCCAGACATCCCTCTCGGAGATGACGGAGAAGAGCACGAAATGTCTGAGAGAGAAGTAATAGACACCTATTACGACTTCGACTTGGAGTAGTGGTATCATGGCAGATGATAGCGTAGTGCCAATAGTCAAGGAAGAACTCTTTGATGGCATTTTCAAGGCGGCCCCTGCTGGAACAGCAGACATTGATGCTCATTCAGCGATGTACATCTCAGGAGACCGAGAAGTAACCATCATTGGTGCAGCAGAGACAGAAGCAAATGTCAGGGCTTACCTTGGCCGGACAATCAAGCCATTCAAGTATGGCTATGATTCGATGGTGACACTCCAGACGAAGTTCAGGAATCTTGCTGAGTATGTTGCCGGTGGCACAATCACAGCAGGGCAGTATGTCAAGTTTGAATATGGCGCTGGTGCCGTAAACAGACAGGTCATTGCTTGGGTTCCTGGAACAGACGATGCAGACCAGATTATCGGTCAGGCATGGGTAGGTGGGGCAGACACCGAAACTGTCGAAATTCTTGAACTGTAGGTGATAAGATGGATTACAAATTAATGATGAAAATGCAGAAAGAACGTGACATTTACAAGGCCAGATTTGAAGCAGCAATGGTCAAGTGTGGCAACAACGTAAATCTCCTGTTCTCAGATCCTGGCCTTAAGGGTTCTTTACACCCTGCACTGAGGCCAAACAATGTCCACGCAAACCTGAAGGAGAAATGGTTTGCACAGGCTGGTGTCAGAGACCTCTTCAGAGATGTCCCAGAACCTCTTGACGAGTACAGAGACATCCTTGACAAGACTCCTGTTGACAACGTGAGTGAACTCACAGAGGAAGGAAACTTTGGTTTCGTTCAGACTCAGTACGATTCAGTCAACGGTGTGATTCTTGGATACGGTGGAGCATTCAAGATGACCATGCCTGAAATCAAGTGGTCAAGGATTGACCTTCAGAGAGACAAGCAGAGGCAGTTGCTCAGACAGATGAAGGACTATTACGACAAGAAAGTGATGGTTCAGATTCGTGATGCAGTTGGCGGTTCCACATTCAATGGAACAAAGTGGACTGACGGTACTGGAAATCCGTTCTATGACCTTGAGAAAGCCAAGAGGAAGGTCAAGTCAAAGAGTGGTGGAAAGGCCGACACTCTTCTGCTGAATGATACCATGTATCTTGCTCTGATGACCTTCGATGACTACAAGACATACAGCATACTCGGAAGGCCAAACTTGGAGACAGCAAACATCGAGGACACCCTGACTCCAAACGGTCTGAGGCTTCGTGTCATAGACCAGACATACGAGGACTACATCGAGGACAACATTGCTTATGTTCTCAGGTCAAAGGAGTGTGGTGCAAACCACATAGCCATACCATTCTCATCTGCTGATGCAGCAGACCCACAGAACCCTGTTATGAACAGGAACTTCTACAGTTGGGAATGGGCAACTCCAAGAACAGACAAGAGAGATGCAACCTTCATCTGTAAGATAACAGGTCTGGATGCCTAGATAAGAATGTGGTGGCATTTTGCCACCACCCCTTTCTTTATTTACAGGAGATGAAAAAATGAAAATTGCAATATGTCAATATGGAGACTTCGAGAATACACAGCTTCCTTTCAGGCTAGGCATGGATGACCTATTTGTTGTCACTCCTGCATTCGAGAAGAATCCTGCATTCATAGAAGGACTGAGAATCGGTGCATTCAAATTTGTTGAAGTCAAGACTGCTGCTGAGTTGAACAAAGTCAAAGGTCTTGATGAGGCAATCAGAAAAGAATTCTTGGCTGGCCTTGAAGATGATTCAGAGCCAGAAGCAGAAACAGAAACTGCAAAAGCACCAGAGCCCGAGAAGAAGGCTGACGAGGAAACCTTTGTCGATTTGACAAAGACTCCGGAGAAGAAGCCAGAACCTCCTGCAGCAGAGGAAAAAGCTGCAACTGACGATGATAAAACCACAGAAGAGCCAGAGCCAGCAAAGGAGGCTGAGAAGACTCCTGATGCAGCAGAGGATGATGTGGAGACTGACAAGACTGCCAATTCTGATGATGACGAGGATGACGAGAACATCCCAACTGAGATGCCAAAGATTGAACTGCCTGACCTTGACAAGATGAGTTATGCACAATTACAGGGTTATGCACTGAAACTTGAACAGGCATTCGACTGTGAAATCAACAGAAGGGCTTCTACTGCCAATCTCAAGGCAGAAATCAAAGAAAAATTTGAGAAACATGCAAACAAATAGGATGTGAATTAAATGGGAGCCGCATTAGAAAATTACCCATCACAGAAGTCATTGAACATAATGGCCCAGTTCGGTATATATGGCACAAGCAAATCTGTTGGTAGTGTCGTATTCACTGGTGCCGGTCTTAATGACATGACAAATGGTGGAGTATATACTGGAACTGAAGACAAGAATTATGTCGTTGAGATTGATGGTACAGGAACACCGGACACTTTCAAGTGGTCTGATGATGGTGGTGAGACTTACACAGAAGGAGTCGCAATCACAGGTGCTGCACAGGCACTGTCAAATGGAATTACAGTGACATTCCAGGCAACAACTGGCCACACACTCGGAGACAAGTGGGAATTCACTGCACTTGCATTCGACACAGGTGTTTCAAGCAAACCATCTGTAAACATAATGTCTGAGGCATCAATTGCTGCCACAGGAGATGCAGAATCAACAGTATTGGACATGCGGAACCTAAGAAAACTTGCCCTGTCCATTGCTTGCACATTCCACGCATCAGCAACCGCAGGGATAACGGTTGAAATCCTAACATCCTATGATGGTGTCAATTGGGACACTGAAGCATGGGCATCAAGTGGCCTTGCACCAGCTCTTTCTGCAGGAAATGCAGTGCAGAAGACCTCAAACATTGATGGACTTCCAGCATTTATGAAGGTCAAGGTTACAAACAATGATACCGGTCAGGCAGTCACACTCGTTGAAGTCAACGTAACCAAAGTGGAGTAGTGATATCATGGCCGATGAACCACAATCACATCCATATCCTAAAGATTGGACTGCACATATAATCAGAGTTATAGAAGCAATCACTGACCCTGACCAAGTAACTTCAAAGGCTTATGTTGATGCTTTGTTCGCAATGGTCTCTGGTGCCTTAGTTTACAAAGGAACTTGGGATGCCAGCACAAATACACCTACACTGGCCAATACGGATACTGGAAAGACAGGGTGGTTCTATGCCTGTACTGTTGGTGGAACGGTTGATTTCGGTGCAGGAAGCATAACATTCAATGCCGGTGACAGAGTTATCAATAACGGAAGTATCTGGCAGAAATGGGACACAAATGACCTTGTAACATCAGTATTCAGCAGAGTTGGTGACATCACGGCCCAGGCCGGAGATTACACCGCAGGTCAAGTTACAAATGTCCCTGCTGGAAATATCGCTGCGGTCACAGTCCAGGCAGCACTCAATGAATTTGAGAACGAGAAGCTTGCACGTGATGTTACACAGGCAATGGAAGCAAATCTTGACATGGATGGTAATGATATTACTAATGTAGGTCAGGTAGTCAATAGTGCAGACATATACCTCCGTAGTACAGCAGCCGATGTCAATATTCGCCTTGCTGATGCTGCTGGAGCCAGAAAATTCATTGTCATGGATAGTACAACTGGCGAAATATTCACTATTAACAGCGAAGGTCTGATGACACATGAACCATCTGGTGCATATATTGACAAGGATGGTGCAGTAAATCTCCAGAATGAACTTGACATGTCTGGAAACGATATTTTAAATCTTGGTCAGATGTTTGGAAATAATATATACATATCCTCAGTAAATGATATTAGACTGAGGCTCGGAGACAATGCTGGTGTCCAGAAACTCAAAATCCTTGACAGTGATTCTGCTGAAGTTGCTGCCATTGACAGTGATGGAAACCTTACTTTGTCTGGTCTTCTCCCAGACCATGCTTCTGAACATTATGAAAGTGGTAATGACCCACTTGATCTTTTGAATGATTTCAAAGTAAATGCTTCTGTAACATCTGATTATCTTACACTTGTTGCAAATGGTGATGGAACTGCTAGTCTAAGAAGTCCAATATTGAATTATGGTTCAAGTGCTTCAGAACCAACTCTAGGTAATGACCAACTTGCAGTATGGGAGGATTCTGGTACAAGCCAGGTATGGCTAATATACAAACAAGGTACTGGAGCACAAAAGAAAGTTGAGATGGCTTCTCATTCAAGATACCACGTTACTGACCATGAATACGGTGGAGCAGATGCAATTATTCCAGCAAACATTGGTCAGTATGGTATAGCCGAACTTGATGCAAGTGGAAATGTAGATGCACCACCACAGTTACATTCTACTTCACATGAGAATGGAGGAGCAGATGAAATATCTGTTACTGGACTTTCTGGACTCCTAGCTGACAGGCAGACCCCACTTTCACATGCTCACGATGGAATTGATGGCTCTGGAACAGTAGCCCACTCAGACACAACAGGCCAGGGTGAAGATGACCATCACCCAAGACAGCATAATCTTTCAAGTGCAGCAGACCATACAGGACAGCTTGGGGATAGTGTAATATCACATCAGAAGCTTGGTGCAGCTACAATCAGGACTCTTAGGGATTCCTTTAATTATTTCACATCTGCTGGAGTTGTATCTGGTGGAGAGATTACTGATGGTGGAAGTGCGACACTTGATGTTGCTGCCGGATACGGTGTCATAAAGTCAACAGACAGCCTCATCGGAGCAAACTTCTACTTTGAGTGGTCAGCAGTTACTGGTCTTTCAACAACAGTTGATTCTGATAATTATGTCTATGTGGATTACAATGGAGGAAGTCCAGTTATAGGTGTATCAACAACAAATCTATCCAATGGACATACAATATTCAACCTTGGAAAAGTTTACAGAGAAGATGGAACTCTACATATCATGTCTGGCGGTCAGAGGAACTATGACTTAATGTATAGGGTACAGGAATATCTTGGACAAACTCAGGAACAGCACAGAGCAAGTGGCCTTATAATTGGAGAGAGTGGTACAAGAAATGTCACCATAACTTCAGGAATAATATACAGAGGTCTCAATCCATTCCCACTCGCTTCCTTTGACAGTTCTGGTTCAGACACATTTGATTCATGGTATCTACTTAATGGAACCTGGACAAAGATTTCAGCACAGAGCCAGATTGATAATCTTCAATACAATGATGTTTCAAGCCCAGGTAGTGAAGTCCTGGCAAATATCGGAATAGCCAAGTTTGGTGTATTCTGGGTATATGAAGAACCAGATGGAGATGTTCAGGTACTCTATGGCATAGGAAGTTACAGTCTTGCCGAGGCAGAACTTGTCAGTACACCATCACAGGTTCCACCATTATTGCCAGCACATGCAGTATTGGTTGGAAAGATAATCATAGGCCAGAACGATTCAAGCTTCACTGAAATATCAAGTGCATTTGATACAACTTTTGCATCCACACAGGTGACAAATCACAATGACTTGGCAAACATTGACGGTGGAAGTGCCACTGAGAGATACCACATGACTCTGGCACAGCACACCATAGCTACCACTGCATTTGGTGGGGCTGGAACCCCAGGTTATGTTCCTGATCCTGGAAGCGAGACTGGAAAGTTCCTGAAGGATGATGGTACTTGGGCAACAGCAGGTGGAACAGATGCTAATGCAATTCATGTCAATGTTGCTTCTGAGATAAGCGGAATAGCTGCCAAGGGAACTCTGGCTGATGGTGACTATCTGGTAATTGAGGATAGTGCTGCCACAAATGCCAAGAAGAGCATCCTGGCTTCTGTCCTGAAGACCTATGCTCAGACAGGCATTGAAGGTACTGCGATTAAGTCCACATCAGAATCTGCTGGACTTGTACTAACAAGCCAGGGTGATGATAGTTGTGATTGGGAAACTCCAAAAGCCTATGCTCCATTCGTTATGACCGTGTGGGATACATTTGGTGGAGCACTCGGCAATGGTACAAACTTCGCAGTCATTGGTGGAGATGCTGCAATAACATCAACTGAGGCTTATGGTCAGGTCAGGATGACACCTTGCAGAATTCAGGCATTGAGTGGTCATATCAGTTCCATTGGAACAAGCATTGCATTCACAGTCAGAAAGAATGGTGTCGCAACAGCCATCACTGGCACAATCACTGGAACTGGAAGGTTCCACATAACAACTGGAGCACCTGTTTCATTCGCAGATGGTGATCTGATTTCCATACAGTACACCGTTATCGGAGGAACAACAACAG
>Ga0180431_10004721_pt1 | contig 16911 bp, 9 predicted proteins | sample SS_ome_11_FD_132459 | JGI IMG/M metagenome (GOLD analysis project Ga0180431, IMG submission 132459) | Hypersaline lake sediment archaeal communities from the Salton Sea, California, USA - SS_1_MS_1 metaG | ecosystem: Environmental > Aquatic > Non-marine Saline and Alkaline > Hypersaline >... | reverse complement strand
GGGACTGCTGCGGACTTCGGGACGCTCTCGGCTGACGTATCGACCCACGTGGACCTATCGGCGCTCTCTGGCATACTCTCCAAGGTCCTCGGGTTATCGGCGAACGCCTCACTTGCTGGGACGGTTGATTCGGACGTTTCGCTCCGGGGGAGATGGCCGGATCTGGCCGTTGCCGGGACGACGAAGTTCGCGAATTTGAGGATCGACGACCCTCAGTTGCTGAGGGAGCCACTGAAAGAGGACTTGCTTGCGTTCATGCACGATGTCGCGGTGAGTGGCGGGGGCAAGCAAGTTGAGTTCAAAGAGCTTGCTGTGGAAGGCCGCAGTCTGTCCGCACGCGTCGAGGGTAAGATAACCGACCTCTCCAAACTGGCGATGTCAGTGCGGTTTCAGGGGAGGGGTAATCTGTCCGAAGCTCGCGCTCTCTTGGGCCGATTTGTGGGTGTGCCGCCGGGACTCAGGATCGCCGGCGCGTTCGAAGTAACCGGAGCAGCTGACGGGGTAGGGGAGGCGTGGAGGAGCACAGGGAGAGGGCGCATCGATGACCTCGAGCTGGAGGGCGGGCCTCTTGGGCCGAATCCTGTGCATTTCAAGGAAGTCACGTTGGAGCACGACTTTTCAGGGTCCGCAGCTCCCCTCGATCTGAACATCGAATCCTGGAGGATCGCAACCGCTGAAGGTGAAGAGTTACACGTGAGAGGGAAGCTGCGTGCTCCCGAAAAGCTGGGTGGGGGACCAGCCGAGGTGGCCGGGAGGATTGGCGGCATCGGCGTCGCGGGAGATATTCGGTCACAGTTCGCGCTAGACTTAGGGAAGAGGTGGGCACTGGTTGCGCGCCTGCTGCAGCTTCCTCCGGGGCTGTCGGGCGGCGGCCGGATTTCGGGGGGATTTGATGCATCGATTGGCTCGGATCGCCTTTCTGTGGACGGTACGACGGTCGTGGATGGCCTAGTGCTTGACTATGTGGGGGCTATGGGTGTGCCTTTCAAGGACCCTCGCGTCGAAGTAGTCCATCGGTTCGACGTTATTGGCGCCGGCGGACGGATCGAGTTCAGGGAGCTATCCGCGTCCGGTCAATCCTTCTCCGTTGGGCTAACGAACGGGCACATGGATGTCTATAGCAGGCAGTTCAAAGGAGACGTCTCGCTTGGGGCGCAGCTTGGTGCGGTAGTCCCTGCCGTAGGATCTCTTTTAAGCCTTCCGCCCGGCATGACCGTCAGCGGCGGCGCACAGGTTTTCGCCACAGTATCTGCCGGGCAGCGGAGCGTAAGCACCAATGGTGAAGTCCGGATCACCGGCATAGAAATCGTTGGGGGCCCTTTGGGAAACCAGCCGCTGGCCTACGACGAGGTGGAGATATCCCATGACGTGGCTATCGATCTTGCCAATGGCTGGCTGGACATGGCCGACCTGAGGCTGACATCACCTGTCGGGAGTCTGAATCTCAAAGGTCGGCTCAGTTCTTTGGATCAGCCTGCTGCCGAGCTGTCTTTCACCTGCACGGCAGACCTGTCGAAGGTGGCGGAGGCTTTGCGAGGCGCAGGGCGGGTTCCGCCGGATCTCGCAGCTTCAGGCAGCGCTAGCATCGCAGGCAGCTTTGCCGGGAGCGGGGACGAAGGAAAGCTATCTGGAACGGGACGCATCCGGCAGTGGCGCGTTTCCTCCCAAGCCCTTCGCGGAGAAGGTCTGACCGAGGACGAGGCCGGAATTGAGTACGCCATCACCTATGCAGATCGTGGTAATCGGTTGGTTCTTGAAAAACTGAGGTTGGACTCGCCGGCCCTGACGGTACAAGCGGCCGGAACTGTCAGTGACCTTGCCCGGCGCCACCTCGATATCAGCAGCGAGGGGAACGGCCGACTGGAACGGATTGCGGCGCTGCTTCCCAAGACGGTAGGGTTACCCGCGAGCGCTCGAATGAATGGGCAAGTTGCGTGGGAGGGTGCAGTGAGAGTTACAGAAAATGGTTTTTACAGCCGGGGAACCGTAAAAGCGACGGACGTGCAGACCTCCGGCTGGCCCGGCGTACCGGACCTTCAAGAGAAAACGGTTGCCGTGTCGCATGATGTCGGTGTAAGCGCGGACTTCATGGAATTGAACGTCAGCGATCTCGCGATCACTAGCAGCATTGCCACCGTTGAGGCTCGAGGCACTCTCGATCTGCACGACATAGCAGGGGGCACAAGGGGTGAGGTGTCAATTGATGCCGAGCTTGCGTCAATGCTTCCTCTCGCGGCGAGCGTGGCCCGGATGCCTCTTGATGTGTCAGGAGATGGAAGGCTCAAAGCCAGGGCAAGCGTACGTGGAGGGACGAAAGAAAAGGCCCTGACTTGCCGGCTGGATGCCACAGAATGTGCCTTGTCCGTGGCAGGCATTTTCGACAAGCCGAAAGATTCTCCCGCTTCGCTGGACATCGAGGGGGCCCTTGGAGACGCGATTACCCTTACACGCGGCGCAGTGCTCGCCGGGCCGCTGAATTTGTCGGTGACTGGGCATTGCGACTTGGCCGGTCCGTGGGCCGAACGCACCGTATCCGGCCATGCGCGCGCACCGGAATTCGAAATTGCTCCATTGATGGCTTTCTTTCCAGCACTGAGGACCGGTTCCTACGCAGGAAGGGTCGCATTCGACACTTCGGTGAGCGGGACTCTTGGCGCGCCCGGTCTTGACGTCGGCCTGAACGCAGACTTCGACAGTCTGAGGTTGCCGTCACCGGCTATGGGTGCGCGAAGGTCCGCCGCGCAAGGGGGTACGCCTATGACGGCGGGCGAGAAGGGCGGGAGGAGGGCGCTCGCGTTGCTCCGCAACCTTTCGGGCAAGGTCGCAGCTCAGGTCGGGCACTTCGAGCGCGTGAACTGGGAGGGAAGGGACGTTGTGTTGGAAGCCACGGCTCACAAAGGGAAGGTCAACATCGGACGACTGAGTGCTTTTCTCGACGGCGCACCGGTGAAGGTCTTTGGGGAGGTCGACTTGTCGGCGGAACAACCCACGTTCGACCTTCAGGTGCACGTGAAAGACCTCCCTTTGGACAAGACGGCTCAGCGCGTATCTCACCACGGCGGAATTTTCCAGACGAGCCTGGGAGCGCAGGTGGCGCTGCATGGGAGCGGGCTTGACCCTTCGACTTTGAGCGCAGGATTGGAGGCGAGGGCTGAAATGAGCCTCAGCGACGGCGTCGTTGCCGGTATGGACGCTATGCCGCTCCTCAGCATCCCGGGGCAAGTGTTGATGCTCTTGGCAGCGCCTTACGTGCGAGACTACGAGTTCTACGCCACGAACTTCGGAGTGACGTTGCGCAACGGGGTCCTCCACTTCGACAAGGCCGCGCTCCGCGGGAAAGACTCCTTCGACCTGGGATGGGAAGGGGAGATTGGGCTGGACGGGAGAATAAGAGGATTTCAATTCGAGATGACGCCGCAATCTGCGTTCCTCGGGCGAATGGGGAGTGATGGTAGGAGGGTGATGGACTTCATGGGGGGCACGGCGGTGATACCCGTGGCAGGAACGGTATCGAGCCCAAGACCCGACATGAATGCCCTTCGGCAAGCCATCGTTAGATCGGCTGTCAAGGAAGCGTCTCCCGAGCTTGGCGACATTCTGGACATCATCGAGTCGCTTCCGAGATTGCGCGACAAGCGTTGACGGCATGGGGCGCAGACCGGCGGGCGGCTCGCACGATTTGCCTACTTGGCGCCCTCACCGCTCTTAAAGGCTTAGAAAACGCCGACAAGCTTTCTGACGCCTTCTTCACCTTCGGAACTGCAGTGCGGTTAACGAATGCGGGGGGAACCGATAGGTGAGTTGCGCGCCGCTGGCTGGGATCGTGGACTCCGCGATGCGAACGCGGTCCGGGGCGTCTAAAGCGTTTGCGGCCGTGAAGGTGTCGGACGTAATCTGCCAGACGCGAACATCGCCTTGAGGCTCGAATCCGTGGAGCACTATCGATGCCGGAAGGTCCCTCTCAGGGTGACGGTTGCCGACGATGACGCAGAGCGTCTGCCCCGTTTCGTCGAGGAGGCCCATGGGGTCCAAATACGGCGCGCCTTCCACCGAAGACATGTTCCTCTGGGGGACTTCGAACTGCGCGCACCGGACATCCATACGCACGGGCCTTCTGCCAGGCTGGTTGGCATAGAGGTAGTGCGCCCAATGCACGGGATTTGCGTACACGATCTCGCGCTGCTTTCGCAAGCCTCCTCCATGATTCACAAGCGCGCTATGGGTTATCATCTCGATCAGGCGTCCCTGCCGTATGGAAGAGTGCAGGATGCCGGAGTAGAAAAGCGCTTCGGCGATCGTTTGGTTGGTGGGATAATTAAGGGCGAAAACGAAGATCTGCAGTTCCGTGATGGCGATCTTGGGGTCGTCCACCTTGCTCGCCATCTGCGCTCCCAGGCCCCTCAGCAGGCTGTTGTAGCGCCAGGTGTAGGCCATCAGCGCTTCGAAAGTCTCCTTGGCGCTGTAGTTCCTGTTCAAGTTCCGTCCGACGAGAGTGTGGAGAGAAACTGAGCGAAGAATGTCTGCGTCGTTTTCGATCAGCGGAGCGTTCCATGCAGTGTCGCGACCGCAAGCCACGAACTTGATGCGAGGATCGACGGCTTTGATCGCGTCATAGAATCGTCTGTACCGGTCCGCGTACTCGTCGGCGGAGCAGTGTCCGATCTGCCAATCGCCGTATAGCTCGTTTCCGATTTCCCAGTAGACGATTCCATACGGGTCGGGGTGGCCGTTAGCGGCCCGAATCGCCCCTTGCTCCGTTTGCGCGTCGCCGTTGCAGTACTCGACCCAACGCGCAGCTTCGGCGGGTGTCCCGTTGCCCGCGTTGACACAGATCATAGGTTCGCAGCGGACTTGTCGGCAGAAGTCTATGAACTCGTCAGTTCCGACGTGATTGTACTCGAGGGTATCGGGCCAGGCGGGGTTTTGGAGGGTGCGCCGCCGCTCCACAGGGCCTATCCCGTCCTCCCAATGGTAGCCGGAGGAGAAGTTGCCGCCGGGCCAGCGCAAAAGGGGCAGGCGAGATTCCTTCAGAAGGCGAACAACGTCGGGGTCGAAGCCGTCGAGATTGTCCTTTGGAAAAAGGGTAACGTGGTCGAGCCAAATAGCTCCGGTATCTTCGAAGGAGATGATGAAATCGAGCGGCGCTCCGCGGGGCGCGTCCCCAACCTCTATCTCTCGACGCCAGGCTTGCCACTCTGGGGTGGGGGAGGGCAGGCGAACGGCACCCAGCTCTTTCCCGGTTGAGGCGTCTTGAATGGTTATGGTTACCCCGCGCTCAAAGCTCGTTCCTTTCATCCAGAGTTCCAAATCGAAGTCGTGCACTCGATGGAGCGGCAGGAAGATACGCTGACTCAGACCGGCTTTCTCCATGCCCTCGGGGGACACTTCGATCTTTTGCGAGTGCGGCGGGCTGATGCAATCAGTGTCAAACGAAAACGTCACCTCGCCTTCACCATATCGTGTCCAATACAGCGCCACGTCTGAGGGCACCGCATTCTCTCTTTGTTCGGGGGACCTGCCCGGCGGCTTCAAGATGGAAGGCGGCTCCATCTCCGGATTGCGAAGGACCTGCGCCCACATCCCGTTATATATGTTCCGTCCGAGGTGTTCGGTGAATTTCCCGAACAGGTATTCAGGAACGGGCTCTGCCGCGTCTTCGACGTAAAGGTTGATGGCGGCCTCGTCGATCCCAGCGCGCTGATAATGAAAGAAATCCTTCACGGTTGCCTCCTGTTCTGGAGCGGGGTCAGCCCATGCGCCGGCGTGCAGCAGAAGGACCGAAGCCGCAGGCAAAACAAAGGTCACACACTTGTACATGAAATCTTGCCCTCCGAATTGTGCGCTTGCCGTGAGCCGGGACGCTAATCCGACGCTGCCCACACCATGCCGCGCATGATCAATTCCAGCGCCTCAGGTTTGGCAGTCGCCTCGGCGTTGTGTCCAACAGAGCAATAGAAGACGCGGCCCTTGCCGTAGGTCTTGGTCCAGGCTACCGGCATAACCACGTCGCCGAAGTTGGTTGTTGCGAGCACGTGAATTGCCGGGTCCACATGCATGTAATATTGCTCGGAGGTCACAGTGAAGTCTTTCAGCCCTTTGGTGATTGGGTGCTCGTGGTCCTTGATGTTCACTTCGTACGTGACGCCCGCGCCTCCCGGGTGGGCGACCCACTGCCCGCCCACCATGAATTGATAGGGAGGGGCATCTCGGAATGAATCCGCCATCCCTCCATGGACCCCCGCGATGCCCGTGCCGCCTTCCACGGCTTGCAGCAGGGGCACCAGTTGCTCTTTCTCGATTGTCCCCATGGTCCACTCGGGAACGGTCAGATTGAGAGATTTGAGGCGTTCGAGGTCTCGGTAGGCGTCGAGCGTGTTGGATACTTCCACCTCGAAGCCGCGCTTTTCGAGGCCTTCCTTGAATATCGCAGCCACTTCGTCGGGCTCGTGACCTTTCCATCCTCCTGCCACTATCAGCGCCTTCTTCATAGCTTCTCCTTTGCATGAAGCAATGTACGTGGAGTTTCCTACTTCCACTCGATTGCGGCGAGCTCCAATGGTTCCAGGGTGAGCTCGACGTATTGTTCGGCTTCGAAATCAACCACAGCCGGTCGGCTTGCAGTCGTAGCGGTGCTTATCGACTTGTTCGCAAGAGGCAGAAGCCGAAGCGCGGTCTTCTTGTCCCAGCCGTTGCCAACCAACCAAAGCACGCTATCGTCTTCGGGGTGAAGCAAAGCTCCGACCGCCGGGTCCTTCGAATAGATGGGGAGCTCTCTCCAATTGCTTTCGTCTGCGCTCTTCGCGAAGCATTTGGGGAAGCGCCCGACTCTCCCTCTGGCGAAGTACGGATTGAAGGGACCCCGCTGAATGTCATTGGCCTTTGCCGCAAAGGCGAGGTCCGCGGCGCGAGCAGCGTCGTCTCCCAGACGGACGCCTTCTCTCAGCGATATCTTGGGCGGCGAACCCGGAGTGCCCGTTGTTGACTCTCTCGAAAAGAGACTTGGGTGCCACTTGTCACTGACGTGCAGAAGCTTACCTCTGACGAATTGAATCGACAGGTCTGCTTTGCAGGATGGCATTCGTGTGGTCGCGTAGCTTCCCCACAGGATGACGCGGTCGCCATAGATGTAGTCGTACATCGGAATGCGAGTCATGTGCTTGTTGGACGGGTCGAGGGGCATCATTGCGCTCCGCATGAGAACGACGTGCATCCACGGCATGTACGGCTCCGCCATGTGCTCGCCGCCGAATATTGCCTGCGGCTCGCGAGAATATACGGCGGCGTGAAGCTTCTTGAGCAACTCTATGTTTCCCTCGACATACCAGCGTCCACATCCGGGAGGGTGGTCGTGACGGGGGTTATGGCAGGTACGGGGCTGCCCGGCAGGCCATATGTCCATGCTGAAGAAATCATGGCGGTAGTCGCACAACTTGTCTACAAGATGCACGAGTGTCGCGTGGTACTCCTCCGAGCTGGGGCACGTGAGGACGAATTCGCCCAACATCCCCTGCCGGCCGACCAACGCTTTCCTGTCCTGGCGGCCGCGTGGCATGATCGCCATGTTCTTGATATGGTTCTCGAAGTACTCGGCCGTTATTCCCTCGTGCAGCCAGTACTGGCCGCTCGAGAACAGGTGTTTAAGGTGGTTCCCTAGTCCGCGAAGCTTTCTGGACGCCTCCATCATCGCCTCTTCTCCGCCTATGGGCGGGAACGAGTCGGGGGCTATCCACATGCCGTAATGTTCCCAGCGCTGGAATTGGGCGACTACGGGCCGGTTGCCGAGGAGTTCGTTCATCTCCGGTTGATGTTCTGCCATCCACGACGGGAGGACCCTGGTCCAGTTCTCGTTGTCGTGAACGCTTGCAAGCATCGGCATCTGAAGAAGCCACTCGGGGAACTCGACCTTCTTCTCCATCCACCATTGCTTCCGGCTCCACTCGGCATAGATGTCGGCAGCGTCGTACCACGACGGTCCGCACGCTTGGATGCGCACCTCGTAGCCCTGTTTGAACGTGAATCCAGGGGTCTCGTCGAAATAGTGCAGGATCGCCCAGCCGGCCGAATCCGAGTTCCTGTCGAAATGCAGGTTAAATTTTTTGGGGCTGCACTCAGCGTCGGCGGCGTACATTACGATGCCGCCCTTGTCGTTGTAGAGCGCGTGGAACTGGACTCCTTGGGCTCCAGGGTATCCCAGGACCGCAAGGCTGCGTCTTCTACTACTACGGAGCTCGCCGATGGGATTACGGTGTATCTCCCCGGACGCATCCGGAAGCAGGTATACGTCCTTGTCGGGATCTCCCGAGAGGGACCTGTATCCGCTTACGTACGGATAGACCAGATGCGCGCACACGGTCTCGGGACCATACCGAACTTCGGAAGTGAAGCTGAGATAATCGCCCTTCGATTCGACCGTCGATATGACGTCTATGTTCTGGCCGTCGAGGCCCGAATGGCGGAATCGAATTCCGGAGGGCAGTTCTGTGTACTCGAATTCATCGAAGTCCAGACTGCGCATCTCAATTTCCCGCGCGCCCTTGACGTAGGCGATTCTGAAGAGCGTCGGCTCCTCCCATCCTGGGGTCACGACGTCAACTTCGCCTGTCCTCAGCGACGTTATGCCTCCCTTCCTGGCGGGGTCGAATTGAATCCGCAGGGCTCCCGCCTTAAGCGTCAGGAGTTCTGTGTCGCCGAATCCAAGCAGTGGAGAGAGCATGGCGGCGAAGAATACCAGCGAAACGAGGGCCCGTTCCATGGATGGTCTCCCGTTCAGTAACTCGAAACAGCTTCGCAAAGCGCGCCGAAAAACCTTTTTTCGATAAGCAACGAAAACCTCAACGGTGTGCCGATCGATGTCGAAGCCGACCCCGCAAGCGGGCTGTCCTTTCTATCCCTTAAGTGGTTTGCATCTGAAGAGGCAGGGACTCGGAAGATGCAGGCCTGTACTCCCCTTTGAAGTACGAACAAAGGCGGGACCGATGTTCCTCTAACACCTCCCGGTTCTCAGGCATCAGAGCCACATTAGTGATCTGCCCGGGGTCATCGTCCAGGTTGAACAGCATCTCTCTGTCCATCGCTCCGTCTTCGACGTACAGCCAGTGCTTGCTGCGAAGGGCGAACCTGCCGTGGGGCATTCCCTGCGACTTCAGCATGCTGAATATGTATTGCTTGTGCTGGTGGGTTTCGCCCGCGATGAGAGGAACCAGGGACTTGCCCTGCACCTCGTTGTGCGGAATGTCGACTCCGGCCAGCTCAAGAAACGTCGGCATCAGATCGATTTGCTCGACCGGTTGAAGGACGGTTCTGCCCGCATGACGATCCTTCGGGAAGCGCATGACAAGCGGCACGCACGTCAGCTCGTCGTACACGTCTCCCTTCATGATCGTGCCGTGCCCACCTGCGAAGTCTCCGTGGTCCGATGTATACACGACCAACGTGTCGTCGGAGAGCCCCAGGCTTTCCATTTCTCTCATGATGCGACCGACGTTGTGATCTATGAGGGAGATCTCTCCGTAGTATCGTGCAATGAACGTCTTGATTGCCTCTCTGTCCGCGTCGAAATGGACTCCGAGATATTGGCGCATCATGTTGATGTGCCAGAGTGGATAGTAGCCGGGTTTTCCGAAGTTGGCCGGTAGCTTGATTGCGGCGGGGTCGTACATCGCCGCATATTCGGGGGAGGGGAGGCAAGGGTGATGCGGCGGAGCGTACGAGACCCACAGCAGGAAAGGCCGAGCCCTGTCCGCCGCGCGTTCGCGCAGAACCTTGATGGTCTTGTCCGTGAGCTGGGAGCTTGGATGATCCTCCGTGTCGAGCCCGGAGACCCCGCATATCGGGGCGTTCGGGGTCCCCCGGACATTCTTGTCGTGCTCCATCGCCATACCGGCCTTGCCATGCTCCCACATCGGAATGTCGTACATGTCTTTGAAGCCGCGCCTCTCCTGCGGCGGTATGTGGTGCATCTTCCCAACCGAACCGACCCAATAGCCTGCGCTGCTTAGCAAATCCGCAAGAAAGACTTCGTCTTTACGCAACCGGTTGTTTTGGTTCAGAAGGCCGTGGCACTGAGGGTATTTCCCGGTCAGCAAGCACGCGCGGGACGGGATGCAGAGGGGAGACTGGACGATGGGGTATTCAAAATGGATCCCTCTGGTCGCGAGGGCGTCCAGGTTGGGCGTCATGACCTGCTGGTTGCCGTAACATCCCGTAGCTGTTGCGGTGTGCTGGTCGCTCATGATGAAAAGGATGTTTGGCCTTCTCGGACGAGTCAGGGCCGCGGACAAAACAGAAGGTATCCCCGCCAATCCGGTGGTGACGGCCCCGGCACTCACTCCCTTTATGAAACTGCGGCGGGTGATCCTGCCGCCTGGGTCTTCTCCTTTCGTTCCAGCGGGCGTGCTCACTCTTGTCTCCTTTCGTTCCAGCGGGCGTGCTCTTGTCTCCTTTGGGAATCACGCATCACGGCATTCTACTCGCTAGTCGCTTGACTTTGAAGTCTGGACGGAAAGCGTTTCCGGGATCGGCGCGTGGCTCGTCCGACGTGGGCTCAATCGTCCGCCGACACGGCCTTCTCGATGTTGTGGGCGAAGTCGCCCCTTGAGGTCAACTCGGAGGTATCGACCAGATACGGCTCTGACACCTCGCGCCCTTCTCGGTCCGTGATGACCATCACCGTGGGACGGTCGAGGTGCGCGGGATTGATTGCCTTCACTACGGCGGTCTCCCCACTGCTGAGCTTGACACGGGCACCGGGGGGGTATATCCCGATTACGTGCACAAAAGCTCGCACGAGCGAAGGATGGAATTGGCCCCCAGCACCGTCTACGAGCACCGCTGCCGCTTGGTCGCAGGGCATTGTCCGCTTGTAAGGGCGCTTCGAGATCAATGCCTCGTAAACATCAATCAGGTTGATCATCATGGTGACCAGGTCGAGATGCGATCTGTCTTTCACGGTAGGGTACCCGGATAGATCGTATCCGAGGTGGTGTCCGAAAGCGGCGCTTACAGATATGTTGTGAACTCCGTCCAGATCAGCGAGGAACTTCGCCCCGCGCTCAGGATGAGTCTTGACCATTTCGTATTCTTCACTGGAAAGCTTCCCCGGTTTATAAAGTACATCTTCCGGAATGAAAACCTTCCCTACGTCGTGAAGCAGCGCAGCCTCACCTATCCTCATCAGCATTCCCTTATCCTGCGTCAGCTCTTTCGCCACAGAGACCGTGAGGATACATACGTTCACAGAGTGGTTATAGGTGTATTCATCGAAGTCTTTGAAGGCCGTGAACGACAAAGCCTCGTCGGCACGTTCCCCCACGGAGTTCACGATGTCCTCGGCGAGAGCCTGCGCTTTAAGCACGTCGAATCCTCGCCCTCGCTTTGTATCGATCACCATCTGCTGCAGGAAGGACATCGTGTCCTGATAGGTGCTCCCGAAGGCGGAAACCTCTGGAAGGAACGCTGCCCCCAACGTCGTTTCTGCGGGCATACGTTCCAGCTTGATGTGGGGCGCTCCTTTGGACTTCAGGCGGGACTGCGCGTCGTCGATTGTCTCTCGTCCCCTCGGGGTCTCGATCAGGAACTCCGTGAGGTGTAGGACCTCCTCTTCCTGGAGCCCTGGCTCGAATGAAAGACCGTGCGCGCTGTGTTCCAGAAGAGCGTCGATTAGACGAACCGCGTACAGGCTCAACTCATAAAGCGGCTGCCCGTTGAACACAAGCTGCCTCTCACGAATTCCGATAACAAGCCTACCTTCGGTGAGGAGAACGGTGCGTATGGCTCGAAAAGCATCCGAGGCGGCTTCCAGCACCTTCCCGTGTCGGGGAAAATACAGAGATGCCTTCATCAGGCACACGACCAGCCCCCTTACGGCCTCTTCGAGCGCTTGCATATGAGTTGTTCCTCAATCGGTGGGCCTTTTCTCCACCGTATATGTGTCGGTCTCACCGCGAAGGCGGGCGAGTGCGCGATCGGCCGCGTGCCTGAGCTTTGCGGCGGATCTCCGCCTTAATAGCCCCTTGCTGCGGGCTACCACGTTTAATGTGGGCTGAGCCTGTTCGTTTCCGAACCTCCCCAAAGCCTGAACGGCCATAATCCGCTCGTCAAGACGCCGATTCATCAAGTCGCGCATTAGCGCGATGCGTGACAGCGTCTGCAGCGAAGCAGCTTGGTTAACACCCGCCAGGAGCAGGATAACTGATTTCCGAGTTTGTTTGTCGCGGCTGTCGTAATTCCTGCTGAGAGCGAGCGCGGCAGCGGGCGACCCGTTCTCTCCCAGCGCCGAAAGGCTGGCTCTTCTCACGACGGCGTTATCGTGCCCGGACAGTTCCTCAAGCAGATCAACTGCCGACTCATGTTTGATGGCACCTAGAAGAAGGCACAGGTCGCGCAGACTGGCGGGGTCCTGGTCGGCGGCCTTCTCCCTCGCCGCGCCAACTGCATAGGTCGGTGCTGCTGCTGCGGCTGCCATCAGGCACTCCTTCGCGCTGTCGTCCGCGGTTGAGCAGTAGCAGTCCACGGCGGTCTGCACCGTCTCGGGTCTAGCCTCCACCAATGCCTTCAACATGGCCTTCTTATCGGCCTGCTCCGCGGTGCCTGCAACCACTGAGTTGATGAGCTCGCCGACATCGAAGTGCTCAAGGGCTTCGCGATATCCCGCCACGGCAGGAGATGACTCCCGCCCCGCCTCGGTCCCCGTCAAGCTGAGGAGCTGCCAGATCATCGCGTTCCTATCTGCAGAGTCGAGAGCGCAAATGGCCTGTGCCAATCTGGCCCCCAGACGTCTTGACGCGCTGGGGTCTTTCTCTTTGGCAAGCAGATGCCACACTGCGGCGGCGGCAGCGCGGGCGGTCTCAGTCTCGTCGAGTCTGGCCTCGGTCCCTGCGGCAGCAGCGTCTATGCTTTCCAGTTGCAGCAATACGGCATGCATGGGCGAGTGCTCGGGCACGTCGCGGAAATCCGCGGCCTTGTCGAGAGCTGCGGCCCTGGCCTCCGCAGAAGCGCTGTGTGCGAAGATCCACCGCAGTAGGTCTGCAGTCGTCTCATCGATGTCGCGGGACGCGTCGGACCGCGCTTTCATGAAATCAACCAACTGTTCCGGGGATGAAAACGTCCTGTCGGCGATGTCTCGAATTGCCCGCCCGCCGCTCTCGCCGGGTCCTGCTTCTATTGCCGCATTCACTGTGTGCGCCGCCGCGTCCATGACCCACTTGATCGTATCGCCGACGGCTTGATGTCCGACGATGCCGAATCGCACGCGGGATTGTTTCATTAGCGTCACAAGAGCTTGCATCACCGTTATGCTCAATCCCCTGGAGCCCCTTCTCAATTCCTCAGCGGACAAAGACCCGTCGAGGATGAGGCTCCTTTCTAGAACGCTCTGGTCCATCAACGCTCTGCGCAAAACGGGGATATCTGACGGCGGCAGGTCCGCCTCTTTGAGTAGATCCTCAAACGCCGCTCCGTATGCCAGCAGTTGACGAGCATTTCTAACCGCTTTCGCGGGATCTTGCGTCTCCACTCCAGTTTCCCGGCCATCCATGCTGTACCTGAATTCCAGGATTTCGACGGTCGCCGCTCCAGCGTCCGCAAGCGCTTGCCTAGCGCCCCCAAGTGACTCGAGTTCTTCAGGTTTCATCGCGATGATCCGGGCGAGGCCGCCGACGCCCTCCGGGCTAACACCGCTACTTATTAGGACCATCCGAATGCGGCGCTTTCTCAACTCGGGGACGAAGCTCTTCGCTATCGGGTCTGTGTCGCTTAACACGCCACCATCAGACAGCAGCTTGTCGAAATGTACCAGCAGGAGCAGGGCGGGGCGGCGGGCGAAGACCTTTTCAAGCGTTTGTACGCATGCGCTCGAGGCAGCATCGATGCGGGGGTGTCCCGGAGGATACATTCGCATGGACTGAATCAGAGAAGAGAGCCGCAGCACGGTCTCGTGCACGAGCGCGCGTCGCTCTCCTCCGCCCCCTTGTTCGGTGGTGGCTTCTGATGTCACGTCTTCCTCCACCCCGCCTAATGCGCGCGCTGCACCAGCCAGGAGAGAGCCGACTCGGCAATCCTCGCAGAGGAGCACACTGTCGCGCTCATCGTCATTCTATCGCCGGTTCGAGCTGCGTCTCTTTATGATCGGTCTGCCACGAAACCATGGTTCGCATGCCGGCGGACCTTCCCCGACTGCGTGAACGCTCGCGTGGCTCTCTTCGGCCATTTATCTTGTCTGCGGACAGCTCTTGGCAACCGGATAGCTCGCGCCGCTCTTCCTCAAGGCGGCAAGCCTCCATACCTCTGGGCCCCGCCGGAAGTGTATCAGAAACATGCTTAAGTGTCCATCGACGTCTCGTGCTCCAGCGTCTCAGGGATGCCCGCTTTAGCCGTCTCATCTTCGCCGCGGATCCGGCCAACTTTCGCTTGACATGGATGTTCGGCGGATCAGAATAGCAGTAGAGGGGATCTGAGCGGTTGATGCCGCTTCGAGTGCTGCGTTTGCGGTCCCGTCTCCGACAGGGCAGTCATATGTTCAAGGGGGGTGAGTTATGTCAGAATTGATAGGTCGCCGGGATATGATGAGGTCCGTGGGACTTGGAGCGCTGGCGTTTTCGATGGGGAGCAAGGGTGCGGCGGCTGCCGAGGGCTCCGAGGCCAAGACAGCCGTGCCTAAGGAGTACGAACTCCCTGATTTGCCCTATGCCTTCGACGCGCTCGCCCCTGTGCTGGCGGAGGATGTTCTGCGAGTGCATCACGACCGGCACCATGCCGGTTATGTTAACGGCCTAAACTCTACGCTGAAGAAACTTGAGCAGGCGCGAGCGGCAGGCGATTTCGGGAATGTGAAGGCGCTTTCGCGCGATCTGGCCTTCCATGGTTCCGGCCACGTCTTGCACAGCCTGTACTGGCAGAGCATGACCCCAGGGGGTTCCAGCGAGCCGGAAGCGCGGCTGCTTGGGGTGATCGAGCGCGCCTTCGGCTCCTACGCAGGCTTCAAGGGGCAGTTCCTCGCGGCCACTAAGGCGGTCGAAGGGAGTGGCTGGGGACTCCTTGCATACGAACCCGTCGGGCAAGGGCTTGTCGTCCTTCAGGTGGAAAAGCACCAGAACCTTACGATATGGGGAGTGGTGCCGCTTATGGTCTGCGACGTGTGGGAGCACGCCTATTACGTCCAGTACCAGAACCGGCGCTCGGAGTATGTCGACGGTTTCTTTAAGCTTATCGACTGGCCCGGCGTCGAGGCCAGATGTGTCGCCGCCATGGCGTAGTGGTTAGGGGCGCTGATTTAAGAGGGGAGGGGAGAGATGAAGGCATTGATTCTGGCTGCAGACGGCGTCGAAGACAGCGAGTTACTGTACCCTTTTTACAGATTTCAGGAGGAGGGCATCCGGGCTGAGATCGCAGGGCCCCGGGCGGGGACGATAACAGGAAAGCACGGCTACACGTTTGAGTCCACGCTCTCCTTTGCTGATGCAGCTTCAAGCGAGTATGATGTTATGGTGTTGCCTGGCGGCAAAGCGCCCGAAACGGTACGGCTTTCCCGCGAAGCCCTGTCAGCAACGAGGGATATCATCGAATCGGGCAAGCCCGTAGCCGCTATTTGCCACGGTGCCCAAGTGCTCATCTCCGCCGGGGTCGTGCGTGGACGGAAGGCGACTTGCTACAAGGGCATACGGGATGATCTCAAGGCGGCCGGCGCTGAATACGTCGATCGGGAGGTGGTCGTGGATGGCAACCTGATCACGAGCCGCTTCCCGGGCGACCTGCCTGCATTTTGTCGCGAGATATTTCGCGCGCTCGGCGAGCAAGCATGAGCTGGTTCGTTGTGGTGAAGTGCAAGAACAAACTGGGCAGCGATGAAGCGAAAGGAGGATCAGATGCCCGAGTTCTTGAATCCTTTTAGCGGTATGGTGCCGGATCGAAAGATGACCGATTCGGAGCTCTTGCGCGCCCTGAGGCTGAACTTGGCTGCGGAGGAGGAAGCGGTGCATCTATACGAATCGCACGCCGACGCCACTGATAACAAGCTGGCGAAGGCAGTACTGCATGACATCGCGGACGAAGAACGCGTGCATGCCGGCGAGTTTCAACGGCTGATCAACATCCTCGCGGAGGACGAGGGCAAACTTCTGGCGCAAGGTGCCGATGAGGTCGACGAGATGGCCGAAGAGATGAGGGGCGGCAAGGCTCATGGGGAAGCGGATAGCGAGATTCCCACCCCTGGAGACATGAAAGAGTAAGAGCTGCAGGCGTCTTGGTTTCAGAGCCGTGATTTGAGGAGGGGAGGAAAATGTCCAACGAGTTTCTGCATCGCGGAGATGCACCCTTTTCGGATGAGGTCTGGGAGAAGATCGATGAGGCCGTGGTTACGGCTGCGAAGAGCCAGTTGTCGGCACGTCGAATTCTCCACGTCGATGGCCCGCACGGCCTAGGGCTGAAGACCGTATCGCTGGCTGAAATTGGAGTGCAAGAGAAGGGTGCAGGGGAAGAGGTCAAGTTGACCACCAGCGTCGCGCTCCCCCTCGTGGGGATTCAGGTCGGCTTCAGCTTGGCTGCACGGGACATAGCGGCATACCAGAGCACAAGAGCGCCCTTGGACTTGGGACCCGCCGCCGCGGCCGCGCTCTCTTGTGCGAGACAAGAGGACAGCCTGATTTTCAATGGGTCCAAGGCTGTCGCGGTACGAGGCATTTCTTCCACCAACGGCACCCAGTCCCTGAAGCTCTCCACCTGGGAGAAAGTCGGTGCAGCGGCCGAAGATGTCATCAAGGCAGCCACCAAGCTGGACGACTCCGGCTTCCACGGGCCTTACGCCCTGGCTCTTTCGCCGGCGCGCTACAACCTCCTGTTCCGCCGATACCCGCAGGGCAGTGCGACGGAAATAGAGCACCTGCGCGTCCTCTTAACAGGCGGCATCGTCAAGGCTCC
>Ga0180431_10004719_pt1 | contig 16915 bp, 12 predicted proteins | sample SS_ome_11_FD_132459 | JGI IMG/M metagenome (GOLD analysis project Ga0180431, IMG submission 132459) | Hypersaline lake sediment archaeal communities from the Salton Sea, California, USA - SS_1_MS_1 metaG | ecosystem: Environmental > Aquatic > Non-marine Saline and Alkaline > Hypersaline >... | reverse complement strand
AGGAGGCATATTTAAAGTCCTGCATTTGATACGGTGAATAGCTTGCCGAGGCGCGGATCTCCTGATGATCGATGAGCAAGTCGCCCGTCCTGAGATTCTTCCAGTCCACAATGGCCCGCAATTGCACTTCTTTTTCGAGGATGGTTCCGATTTCCCGGTCGGTGCTGAGCGCGAGTTCCGAGATCGAGACGATTTGGCCGCTCATAACGGTATCGGCGCGGTCGGCGTCGGAGACGATCTTGTACGGGGTCTCGACCTCGATGCGCTTGGCCAGGGCGTCGGAAAGGTCGTACTCCACGCCTCTTCGGAAGCTCTGATTGTCGAACATTTTCAGGCAAACGCTGTGGACGTTCCTTGGAAACAGCGATTCATTGGAATAGCCCAGCATTCCGTCGCAGCCGCACATACCCAGGCAGCTCAAACAGAGAGACGCGTACACATAGAATAATCGTGACTTGTGATGCATAGACGGACTATTGAGCATTCCTTTGTTCATTTCTCAGATGACGTCTGAAGGTCACTTTCGAGTTCAGGATGCGCGACCAGGTATTCCTTTGCCATTTTCGCCGCCCGGGTGTCCGGCCAGTCGTTCACGACCATACGGTAATAGAGATTGGCGGCTTTCGTGTGGCCGGTGGACTGGTAGTATTGACCGATACTGAACTGCTTGCGGGCCAACTGCTCGTCGATCTCTTCCAATATCCGGTTAACGTTCATCTTCCTGGCGTCCGCGGGATAGAGCAATCTGAATCGAGAATAACAGCTCTTGGCCGTGCTCAATCCCGATGCATCGTACAGGTGCCTCTTGTGCTCGGGTTGTTGGTTGTAGGCGGCGATTTTGGTCCGTCCCATACCGAGCAGGGCGTCCTTACCCGCCGGGCCCTCGTTCCAATGTAACGATATCTCCCACCACTTGAGGTAGGCTTCTTCGTAGAGTTCTCTTTCTTCGTAATTCTTCGCCACGGCCAAAGACGCGTCTCTGCCCATGGCGGCATCGAGACCGACCCGATCTGTTATCTTCTCCATGATCCGAATGCCTTCGGGCGCTCCGCTCAAATGGATAAATCCGAAGACCGTTTTTTTCCTGCCGGCTAAATAGGCCTGGCCGATGGAAAATTCTCGTTCTAAAGCCGCGTCTTTCAACGAGCTTCTGGGATGCTCTTTGAGCATCTTCTCAAAGCTTTTCGCCGCCCTGGTGTATTTATCTTTAGCGTAATTAAGCTCGCCTTTGATATAAAGATCCAAATCCGGCCTCAAAACCTTCGGAAAGTCCGCCTGAAGCTCGTCAAAGGCGTCCTGGGCCTTGGCGATCTGGCCGTTATCGACGAGTTTCTTCGTTTCAACCACGACCTGGAGGATCCTGTCATCGCTTTGCGTCGAGAAAACCGGGGATGCTACTATCATGGTCACGACCACGAGAGTCAAAAGTCGTATCCTGTTTTTTGTCATAGTTAAACCTGCTTTAGGTTCTCTCTATTCACTGTTTGCGTTGTGAGCCGTGAGCATTATACCCATTCGAAAGGCGATTGCAAACCTATAGTCCACATAATATAGGATAGTGCCGGATTTTTCATGAGATGTTACGAAAAATCTTGTTTTTTGGTTGTCAATTCGTTATACAACAACGAGTCAGGAAACCATATTCATAATATAGCCAAATGGAGGTGCAACAATGTCGAAAGATATCTTGCGTATTCTCATGGTCCTCACAATCGTTTTTAGCGCGATATTGCTGTCCGGCTGCCGCGCCAAAGGTTCCGGTGTTATCAGTGAGATCGCCACGCCAACCCGGCGCATCAGCGTCGAGGAGTATGTGGATAAGATGAAAGCCGGCTGGATCGGGCAGATGGCGGGCGTCGGTTGGGGCGGGCCGACGGAATTTCGCTATAAAGGCCAGATTATCCCGGAAGATGAGATGCCCGCCTGGAAGCCGGAACTGATTAACCAGTTCAGGCAGGATGATATCTACGTCGAGATGACGTTCCTGCGAACCCTGGAATTGTACGGTATGGATGTGTCGATCCGTCAGGCGGGAATCGACTTTGCCAATAGCGGCTATCGACTCTGGCACGCCAACAACGAAGGCCGGACCCTTTTACGCCGGGGCGTTGCGCCTCCCGATTCCGGCCACCCGGTATTCAACAGGCACGCCGACGATATTGACTACCAGATCGAGGCCGACTATGCGGGCCTGATCGCGCCGGGGATGCCGAACGTGGCTATCCAGCTCGGAGAGACGTTTGGAAGGCTGATGAACTACGGCGACGGGCTCTACGGCGGCCAGTTTGTCGGCGGGATGTACGCCGAGGCGTTCTTCGAGACGGATATGGAGAAGATCGTCCGGGCCGGGCTGAAGTGTATCCCGCAAGGCAGTCAATACGCCGAATGCATCCGCGATGTACTCGCCTGGTATAAGCAATATCCGGATCATTGGCAAAAAACATGGCAGCTTATCGAGGCGAAGTATCAGGATAATCCCGATTACCGACAATTCTCATGCTCGGGGCCGCAGGGCGACTTTAATATCGATGCCAAGATCAATGGGGCCTATATCATCATGGGTTTGCTGTACGGCAACGGTGATCCGGACCAGACGATTATCATCTCAACCCGTTGCGGCCAGGACTCCGATTGCAATCCCTCGAACGCGGGCGGCATTCTCTTTACAACGATCGGTTTTAAGGATTTGCCGGCGAAGTACACCTCGGCTCTCGATCCGGAAGGTAAATTCAGCCACACGCCGTACAATTTCCCGATGCTCGTGGACGTGAGTAAGAAACTCGTTCGTCAGTCGGTCGTACGGGCGGGTGGACGGGTGGAAACGGACGCCGAAGGACGGGAAATATTCGTCATTCCGATCGAACAGCCCAAACCCGGTAAACTGGAACAATGCTGGGAACCCGGTCCCATCGCCAACAGCAAATTCACGGAAGAAGAAATGGCGAAGATTACGGCGACTGTCGGCAAAGATCTTTCTGAGGATATCGCGAAGTTTGCCCCCGGCTGGAAAGTCGCCGCTTGCGGGACGGAGATGGAGCCGGGCGTGCATGAGCAGGCGTTGGGCAAGCGCAACGTTCTGGTGACGCATCCGCTTGATCGCCGAACGGGCTGTCAGCTTTCGCGAGAACTCACGCTTGAAGCTGCGAAGAAGAGCATTCTGCGTTTGACCATCGGTCACCATCCTGAAGGGGATTGGGCGTTGATCGTTGCGGTGGACGGCAAACACGTCACCCGCAAAATGGTGGGAAAAGAAACCGCTAAAGACGGTTGGATGCAGACCGAGGTGGACTTGTCCGATTTTGCGGGCAAGAAGATAAAGCTTGAGCTCATCAATCAACCGACCGGTTGGGCCTTTGAGGGCGGTTATTGGGCTGAAATAGCAGTGGTTAGCGAATAAAATCAAGAGGATCAGATACGGCACGACCGGGTGGCAGCCTCGACCCGAAGGGATGGGGATGGTAGGTGAAAGCCATCGGCAAGCTTCGCTTGAGGCTGCTACCCATTTGTTTTTATTTATCTGCCTGTTAAATATTTCGTATCTTAAGCCGCAGTTCGGCTAAAAGGGTTGTTATAGGGTGGGATTCCTCCCGGGGCGGTTTTACCGCGTCGTCAATGGTTTGCATTTCAGGAACAAATGTGGTAGAATCGTTTGGAAAGCCGATATAAGGCCAAAGTTGATTCTCTACATGAGACGGATAATGAGGCATTTGACGCTATTTGAGTTGGTCCTGGTCGTCGTCCTGGCCGTTTCCGGGTGTAAGAAACAAGACACGGAGCCGGCCGACCGCGCCCCTGTTGAGGTCGCGTCGGAACCCGCAGAGAAGCCGGAGGAGCCGCAAGCACAACCGGAAAAACAGCCGGAGCAGACGCCTGCTGACGCCGAGATTGAACTCCAGCCCATTGAAGAAGAAGCTCCCGCCGAGGTTGAAACGGACGTGCAGCCGGTGGAAGAGGAGGCTCCGCCGGAAGCGGTGAAGCCCGACGAATCGTTCGATCCGGGCATGAATCTGCGCCAGGCCGTGGCCCGAGGGGAATTTGAGATTATCGATAAGCTGATTGCCGCGGGCGCCGACGTCAACGAGAAGGCAACGAAGGACGTTACCTATTTGCATATCGCTCTGGTCCAGGGCCATCAGGACGTGGCCATGTTGCTCATCTCCAAGGGGGCCGAGATCAACGCGCCGATGACGGACGGCACCATCCCGCTGCACTTCGCGGCCATGCGGAACTGCCTGCTTGTGGCCGAATTCTTGCTTGACGAAGGATCGGACGTCAACACCATGTGCGATACCCAGGGCACTCCCCTGCATTTCGCGACTCAAGCCGGGTATCAGGAGATGGCTGAATTGCTCATTTCCAAGGGGGCGGATGTCAATCTTCAAAACAATCGCGGCCTGACCCCGTTGGATATGGCCAGACAACAAAGAAAAAACAAAATTGCCGAACTATTGATCGAGCATGGCGCAATAGAGGAGGAATCTTAACTGATTGGTGATTTTTTGAAAGGGACCGGTTGATGACACATTCCGTTAATCGCCGACAATTTCTCAAGCGTTCCGTTGTCGGTTCGGCTGCGATCGCGTCAGCCCTGAGTTTTGAAGAAAAGGCGTTATTGGCGGCGCCAAAGAAATCAACGAAGTTGCCTAAGGATTCGGTCAGGGGCTTGCCGGCGGGCAAAATAGGCAAGGTGAAGGTCAGCCGGATCATCTGCGGAGGGAACCTGATCGGCGGATATGCCCATAGCCGGGACTTGATCTACGTGTCTCCCTTACTTAAACAGTATTTCACGGATGAGAAAATTATCGAAACACTCCAGATTTGCGAGGAGAACGGGATCAACACGATTATCACGAATTCGCCCTCCGCCCGGCTGCTCAACAAATACTGGGATGAGAGGGGCGGGAAAATTCAATGGATCGCACAATGCACGGCCAAGACGGACGACCTGACCGGTGACGTGAAGAAAGCCGTGGATGGAGGGGCGGTCGGCGCCTTTCTTATCGGTAATATCGGGGATCTCTGGGTGCGAAACGACAGAACCGACCTGGTCGGGAAAGTCGTGGATTTCATTAAAAGCAATGGCATTATCGGGGGCGTCGGCGGCCATAATTTAGAGACACCCATGAAGTGTGAAGAGGCCGGGTTAGACACCGATTTTTACATGAAGACACATCATGGCACTCAATACTGGTCCACACGGACGCCGGATCAGCACAAGGACGTGATCGATAACTATAATATCGACAATTACTGGGACAAATATCCTGAAAAAACGTTCGAGTTTATGAAGACGATGCCGAAGCCGTGGATTGACTACAAGGTTCTGGCGGCCGGGGCGATTCACCCCAGGGACGGCTTCAAGTTTGCTTTCGAGAACGGGGCCGATTTTGCCTGTGTCGGGATGTTTGATTTTCAGGTGATCGAAGATGCGCTGATCGCAAAGGACATTCTCTCCGGCCAACTGAATCGTCAGCGGCCCTGGAGAGCGTAGGAAACGATAGTTGAATTTTCACAAGGATTAAATGAGGGTGGCAGCCTCAAGGGACGTGGCACGGCCATCTTGGCCGTGTATTCACGGGCTGGAAGCCCGTGCCACGCATGGGATGGCTTTTCCTTACCATTCCCAAAGCCTGCGGCTTTGAGGTTGCCACCCAAAGAAAAATCTTCTTTAGGATGACAGTCGGAAAGAAAGGACGAACATTATGTCGGAGAAAAAGAATGTAGATCGTCGTGGTTTCATGAAGAAATCTATCGCGGCTTCGGCGGGGGTATCTTTGGGGCTTGGCAGCTTTGAAGAAAAGAATTTGATGGCGCAGGCGGCCCGAAATACACATCGTTCCGCTCAATCCGGCTCGGGCGGCGGGAAAATACCGATGGGCAAGATCAAAGACCTCAAGATCAGCCGGGTCTTCTGCGGCGGCAATCTCATTGGCGGCTGGGCTCATGACCGGGATTTAATCTATGTGTCTTCTCTTGTGAAGGCGTATCATACGGACGAGAAGGTCTTCGAGACGCTGGAGTTGGCTGAAGAGAACGGCATCAATACGATTCTGACGAATCCCGTTTCCGACCGGGTCATCAATAAGTACTGGAATGAGCGGGGCGGCGAGATTCAGTGGATCTCCGACTGTGCCGCGGGCAGTAGTCTCAAGGAAGGGATCAAGCGCTCCGTGGACAACGGTGCCCATGCGGTTTATGTGCAGGGCGGCCGGGCCGACGCGCTCGCTCACGCCGGCAAGATCGACGAGATCGGCGAGGCGTTGGAGTACATCAAGCAATTCGACGTGCCGGGCGGGATCGGCGCTCATGAGCTGGAGACGGTCAAGGCTTGCGTCAAGGCCGGTTTGAAACCGGATTTCTGGGTTAAGACGCTGCACCCGGATAATTACTGGTCGGCCACACCGAAGGAAAACCGCAAGGAATACGATGTCCTCGGACCGAGCAGCCAGAAACACGGCGAATTTCACGACAATATTTGGTGCCGCAATCCCGATGAGACCGTCGAGTACATGAAGGGGCTGAAAGAGCCGTGGATTGCCTTCAAGATCCTGGCGGCCGGCGCGCTGCATCCGAGGCAAAGCTTCAAGTACGTCTTCGAGAACGGGGCCGATTTTGCCTGCGTGGGAATGTTCGATTTTCAGGTCATCGAGAATACGCTGATTGCCCGGAAGGTTTTCTCCGGCAAATTGAACCGGCAGCGTCCCTGGATGGCGTAAAACGACCCTAAAGCTTTCGAGCGCTTTGTGGACGACGGAGGGGGCTGTTGAAAGCGCTGAGATTGTTTCGTCACCAGCCCATGAGCGCAAGGACGAAAATGCGTTTTCACCGACGTGCGAGTCTCAGAGTCGTTTGACGCCGGATGTTGGAGGGAAAAGGGGGCCTACGGTGTGTCCGCCTCCGGCGGAGTGCTCGGGCCGTTTTACGGATCGGATCTTATTGGCATTAAATGTTTAGATGCTTCGCCAAATAGATTCGAAGGGGGCATTTGCATAAATATTTTTCACCGAAGGACATTGAGAAATGACAGAGTATGGCGTCTAAATCTCCCTCAGAACAATAGGTGAAATTATCAAGGCCTGCATCCTTGGCTTTGCCTAAGTTTTTGAATTCCGAACGATAGCAGGGCGTTTCTTTCGGACATTCGAGATCCGCAATGATGTGCTCGATTTCTTTTCTATGTTTTTCTTGTATTTGTATCGCCATTTTCGATCAAGGATAATATCGATGGGAAACGCTTATCTGTCAATTGTGGTGACTACGTATTTTTTCAAAAAAAATTTGGCTCACCCGAATAATGAGTAGGTCAATATGCGATCCCAAAGACCGAGAAAAATCGTTCGGGGCCCCAGAGGCAGAAATTTCCCCCCCCCGTGCCCCAAATTTCAGCCTCTGCCCAAACGATTTTTCTCTCGAATCAACCCTGGGGTTCCGATCTGTACGGGCCACCTACCTATTAACCGGATGAACGAAAAAGTTTTCACCCATCGGGATGGCAAAAAGCCATCTGGACTCTACATCTGCCTGACTTCCTGACACCATAGACTGCCATCGACGTTGTCATAATGTCATTCATCGTGTACAATAAGTGTCACAATGGTTTTTGTTGCTGTGAGTCCATTATCATCTTTCAAGGAGAACAACGTGATGCTGTCGAGGCGGGATTTTTTAAGAATCAGCTCTATGGCGGGGATCGGTTTCCTGGCGGGGTCCGGTTCGTGGAGGACGGCTTCAGGGGCCGACTCTTCCGTTGGAAAAAGGCCTAATGTTATTCTCTTGATGACCGACGATCAAGGGTACGGCGACTTGGGCTGTCACGGCAATCCTGTCTTGAAGACGCCCCATCTTGACCATCTTTTCGCGGAATCCGTGCGGTTGACTAATTTTCACGTGAATCCCTTTTGTGCGCCGACCCGCGCGTCGCTGATGGTCGGCAAGGTTTCCGACCGAATCGGCGTTCGCCGGACGCTGAACATGCGGAATTACCTTCCGACGAACGAAACGACGATGGCCGATGTGTTCAAGGCTAATCATTATCGGACCGGCTTGTTTGGCAAATGGCATCTGGGCCATAACCACCCTTATCGGCCGATTGACCGGGGCTTCGACGAGTGGTTCGGGATCGGCGATTGCGGCCTGCCGCTACGAGCGACTACTGGGGCAATGATCGCTTTGGCGACCACTACAGGCACAACGGGCGATGGGAATGGGCGGAAGGTTTCAATACCGATGTATTCTTTGATCGGGCGATGCAGTTCATGCATAACAGCCGCAATCGGCCCTTTTTTGTTTATTTGCCGACGAATGTGCCGCATTTTCCGTGGAATGTTCGCCCCGAGTGGCGTCAGGCGTATCGCGATCAGAAATTACCGGTGGAATTGGATAATTTCTATGCCTCCATTGAGCGGGTCGATAAGAATGTCGGTCGATTGCGGCGATTCCTCGCAGAAGAAGGCCTGGCGGATAATACGATCCTGGTCTTTCTCACCGATAATGGGACGGGAAATCACAAAAATATTTATAACGCGTCCATGCGTCAATTCAAAGGCTCGGTTTACGAAGGGGGGCATCGCGTCCCGTGCTTTATTCATTGGCCCGCCGGGACGCTCGGCAAGGCGCGGGACATCGACACCTTGACGGCCCACTTCGATTTGCTGCCCACACTGGCCGAGTTATGCTCGCTGGACTTGTCCGCCGGACTGGATCTGGACGGACGGAGCCTTGTGCCCTTGCTCCGGCAATCCGAGGCGAAATGGGAAGATCGCGCCTGGGTGCTTCACAGCCAGAACGGGAATGAAACGCCCCGGAAATGGACGTCGAGTGTTGTGCTCACCAGTCGATGGCGGTTGATTAACGGCCGGGAGCTTTACGACATCCAGGCGGATCCCTCGCAAAGAATGGATGTGGCCGCTGAGCATCCCGATGTCGTCGAGCGATTGCGACGACGATACGAGGAGCATTGGGATCGTTGCGGCCTGGGGCGAAAACAGCCCAACGAGCGTCCGATTGTGGGTGCGTCACAGCAGGAAGTGATCGAGCTGGGTCCGGATGCCTGGATGCTCGATCCGCCCGGACGACACATATGGTGGCAGGGGGATGTGCGGCTTGGAAAAAAACTCAACGGATTCTGGCCGGTCAGGATCGCCCGGACGGGAAGCTACCGGCTTGATGTTCGCCGCTGGCCGGCTTATCTCGATGCGCCCATAACCGGCATTCCCGCCGAACAGAGAACCGAGGAGACGATCGTCGAGCAGAAGCGCTGGCGCTTCCCCGAGTGCCGCGCGTTGCCCGTCGCCGCCGTCCGTCTGGAGGTGAACGGGCAAACGTGTGAGAAAAAGGTCGCGGAGAAGGTTCCGGTCGTTTCGTTCGATTTGACATTGAAGCAGGGACCCGCTGATATACGCGCGACTTTTTTGGATAAGCGTGGCGAAGAAATCAGCGGCGCGTACTTCGTTTATATTCGACGCGGGTAAAAGATAAGGATACAGGATATGCTTAGACGTGAGTTTCTAAAAACAAGTGCTGTCGCGGCGGCGGGTGTATTGGTGGGGCAAAAGACGCTTCCGGGCAATGCCGAACAGAACAAAACCCGCCCGAATATTCTCTTCATGATGAGCGACGATCATGCCTCCCATGCGATCGGTGCTTACGGCAGCAAGATCAACTGCACGCCCAATATCGACCGCATCGCCCAGAAAGGGATGCGATTCGACAACTGTTTCTGCACGAATAGTATCTGCGCTCCGAGCCGGGCGGTGATTCTTACCGGCAAGTACAGTCACCTCAATGGAGTGATCAATAACGGCAAACGTTTCGATGGCGGCCAGCAGACTTTGCCCAAGCTGCTCCGTCAGGCGGGTTACCAAACGGCCATTGTGGGTAAGTGGCATCTCAAAACGCCGCCGACGGGTTTTCATTACTCGAACGTCCTGCCGGGCCAGGGGGCTTATCACAATCCCGTCATGATCGAGAACGGAACTCAGAAAGAGCATATCGGATATGTGACCGATCTGATTACAGATATCGCCATCCAGTGGCTCAAAGAGCGTCCCGCCGACAAGCCCTTTTTTATGATGCTCCATCACAAGGCGCCGCATGCGAATTGGGAACCTGATGAAAAACATGCGGATATGTACAACGAGGCCGACATCCCGGAGCCTTCGACGTTTAATGATAGGTACGAGGGCCGAACGGATCAGATTAAGAATCATCGCCTCCACGTGGGGCCGAAACAGTGGGAACTCCATTTCAAACGATTCGGCGCGCTTCCGGAAGGCATGACCGGGCAGGAAACAAAGGAATGGGTGTACCAGGTCTATATGAAGAATTATCTGCGTTGCATTGCGTCGGTGGACGACAACGTCGGGCGCGTGCTCGATTATCTGGACGAAGCGGGCCTGCGGGACAATACGATGGTTATCTACACGTCCGACCAGGGCTTTTTCCTCGGCGATCACGGTCTCTATGATAAGCGTTTCATGTACGAGCACGCTTTGCGAATGCCGCTTTTGATGCGCTATCCGAAGGAAATCAAGCCGGGCGCGACGCAGGATGAGATCGTCTTGAATCTGGATTTCGCGCCGACTTTGCTGGATTATGCGGGCGTGTCCGTTCCGGCCGATATCCAGGGACAAAGCTTCCGGGCGATAGCTCACGGCCGGATCCTCAAGGATTGGCGAAAGGCGCTGTACTACCGGTTTTATGAGTCCGCATTTGGCATCGGGCCGCATGAGGGCGTCCGGACGAGACGCTACAAGCTCATCCATTTCCTGTATGGCGATCACGGCTGGGAACTGTACGATCTCGAGAAAGACCCGGACGAAATGAAAAACCTCTACGGCCTGCCGGAATATCAGAAAATGACCCAGACGCTCGAAACGGAAATGGACGTCCTTAAGAGACGCTACGGCGTACCTTCATGAGGTGACGGTTATTCTTCAATAGTCTTTGAAGTTTCTCATCCAGTCGGGCCAGTCGCCGGACTGGACGCCGCCGGCCCGGGTAAAGATGCCGTGGGTGTTAAAGCGTCGATGCCACTTAAACGTCCATAATTCTTTGAGACCGATTTTCCGTACGGAAGCATCCAGGAAAGCACCGTTGATATGTCCATCGTGCCGATTCAGGCAAAATCGCTTCATTTGCAGGGAGCTGACGCCGTAGGTTGAAATGTCACCGTCGTAGTCCGGGGGCGTATCGAAATCGTAGGGTTTGCTCTCGACGTACGCGCAATCCAGGAGCATCGGGATATCGGCGGCCTGTTCCACGTAAGCGTTTCTCCAGTTATCTTTCGTGTCTTCCCGTCCGTGGATGAACTCGACGTCCGGGGCCGGGTTGCAAAGCCAGTTGTTCATCCCGTAGCTTCCGCGTTGCCGGCCCGTCTGCTGAACGGGTCCCCAGGCGGCAAACGGATCGAGCGCCCCTTCCTCCCTGAATTTCGTCGCCATCGGGCACAGGCGCACCTTCTCGTCGTTGCTGTAGAACGATCGGAGCGGTTCGGTCCAGCAGTATTGCTCCCAACCGTCCCGGCTATAATCGCCGCTCCAGAAAAAGCCGTCGTTCTGGCCGGCATACATCTCGAAGATCACGGCCCATTGGTGAAGCATCGACTGGCAGACCACGGTTTTCGCCTGCTTCTTGACCCGTTGGAGCGCCGGCATGAGGATCGCCATCAACAGCGCGATGATGGCGATAACCACCAGAAGCTCAATGAGCGTGAACGCTTTGGATCTGGGCATGATGGCGCTGCCTTTCTCAGAAGGTCCATCCGGGCCGATTCGGGTTATTGCTCGAAAAGTATAACCGAGCATTCGGATCATCCTGTATGATTATACCAAATGGCGTCCGACCGTACAATCCGTTAAGGGGCCCATCACTTTTCTTGACGATGACCGGCGAATCGTTTATCATTCGGTGTTTTTCGAGGATCGCTTGTGATGATTATATTTTTGGAGTTTGCTTAAATGGCAAGAAAGAATCAATGTGAAAAATGCACGGGTCTGTGTTGCCGGTATTTTGCGCTGCCGATTGAGACGCCGGAAGACAAGGAGGATTTCGAGGATATCCGATGGTATCTGTGTCATAAAGATGTTACCGTTTTCGTCGAGGACGGCGACTGGTACCTGAACGTCAAGAACAAATGCCGGCATCTGTCCGAGAAGGACTATCGCTGCAAGATCTACGACAAACGCCCCCGGATTTGCCGGGGCTACCGTCACTCGGATTGCGATTATGTCGAGGGGGAATACGACTACGAGCTGCACTTCACCAGCGACAAGGACATGGAAGAATATATCAAAATCAAGTTCAACAACAACGTGACGGAAAAGAAGAAACCGAAGCGTAAGCGCAAGGCGAAGCAGAAATGAAAATACCCCCGGTCAAAGGCACACGCGATTTCTATCCGGCGGACATGGCCGTCCGCAATTTCATCGTGGACGGCTGGAAAAAGGTCTCGCTGCGGAACGGCTTCGAGGAATACGACGGGCCGATGTTCGAGTACCTCAAGATGTTTCAGATCAAGAGCGGCGACGAAATCGTCGAGCAGCTTTTCTCGCTGACCGACCGCGGCGGCAGAGACCTGGCCTTGCGCCCCGAGATCACGCCGACCTTGGCCCGCATGGTCAATCAGCGCATCAACGCTTTGCCCCGGCCGATCAAATGGTTTTCCGTCCCGCGCTTGTTCCGCGCCGAACGCCCCCAAAAAGGCAGGCTCCGCGAATTTTTCCAGTGGAACATCGATATTATTGGTATTAATCAAACAACGGCTGATGCTGAAATCATATTCACGACAGTCGATTATCTCAGGCAAGTCGGTTTGACACCGAAGGATGTCAAAGTCAGAATTTCGAGCCGAAAGTTATTGGCCGCCGTTCTGAAAAGCTATGGCATTCCTTCGGACAGACTGGATGCTCTGTATGCGATTCTTGATAAGAAAGCCAAACTCCCCACCGAGACTTTCGAGCAAATGCTTGCCGAGCAGATCCCTGATAAACACACGCTTGATAAAATTTTAGCATTTATGAGCATCGATTCGATACCAGGGCTTGAGGAATTGATAAAAGCTGAATCAGATGAGTTCGTAGCTTACCAACAGGTGAAGACTACCCTCGCAACGCTGGAAGCAATGGGCGTGGGTGACTATTGTGTCTATGATCCGAGTATCGTGAGGGGATTAGCTTATTACACGGGTATTGTGTTCGAGGTGCACGAAGCCCAGGGAGAACTTCGGGCGATTTGCGGCGGGGGGCGGTACGATAACCTCCTGCGAGACTTCGGCGGCCCTCCGATCTCGGCCACCGGGATGGGGATGGGCGATTGTGTGCTGGAAATTCTGCTTAGAGAGAAACGCTTATTAGATGAATCCGTTGCTCAAAAAGAACTGGACTATTTCGTGACGTTCGCCGAGGGCTGTGGCGGATTGACGGTTTATAGGATTGTGGCGGAGTTGCGCTCCAGAGGATTATCCGCAGCCTTTAGCTATAAGACCAAGGCGGGCCTTTCAAAGCAGTTTAAGGAAGCGTCGGCTCAGAATGCCGGGAAGTGCATCATTGTTGGCCAAGAGTATGTGGATAACAAGCAGCTTGCCGTCAAGGATATGATGACGGGTGAGCAGACGCTTGTGGACTATGCCGAGTTTTTGTCCGGTTTAGCATCTAATAACAGGTAGATTGTAATAACAAGGTGGGTGGCAGCCTCAAGCGAAGCTTGGGGATGGCCCTTTTCCCACCATCCCCAAAGCCTGCGGCTTTGAGGCTGCCACCCGGTTACCAGGGGTGACATCGTTACATTTGAAAGGGAGAAAAATGAGATTGTGCCGATTCCGTTACGCGCTATTGTGTCTGTCGTTGTTGGTATGTCTAAATTCACGTCTCAAGGCTCAACGAAGGCAGGCTGCCGCATCGCCGGAGGTGCATTCGGACCGCCGGATCACGTTCCGGCTGGGGGCTCCTAAGGCGAAGAGCGTTGCCGTGAACCTTCAGGGGACTCACCCTATGACTAAGAACGACGAAGGGCTTTGGAGCGTGACGGTCGGGCCTCTGGAGCCGGAGATTTACGATTACGACTTCGTCGTGGACGGCCTGCGAATCGTCGATCCGTCCAATGCCTGGCTCAAGGTCTGGTTACGAACGTCCAGGAACATGGTCGAAGTGCCCGGCGACAAGCCGATGTTCTACGAAGAGCAGAAGGTTCCTCACGGCACGGTGCATATCCACAAGTACCCGTCGAAATCGCTCGGCGTCACGCGGGGGCTTTACGTCTATACGCCGCCGGGCTATGAAACGAGCAAGGCAAAATACCCCGTGCTTTATCTTTTCCATGGATATGGGGATTCGGAGGATGCGTGGACCGTGGTCGGCCGCGCTAACCTGATCGTGGATAATTTGCTCGCGGCGAATAAAGCCAAACCGCTGATTATCGTCATGCCCTACGGGCATACGCCGTCGGCGCCGCCCGTCATGCGGAGTATCGGCCGGTACGCAAGTTTCGAGCGGGACCTGGTCGAGGACGTGATCGGCTACGTGCAAACCCACTATCGCGTCAGTACCGACCAAAAGGACCGCGCGGTAGCGGGGTTGTCGATGGGGGGCGGCCAGTCGCTGACGATTGGATTGGGGAATCTTGAACTTTTCGGCTGGGTCGGGGCGTTTAGCTCGGCCGTCCCGGAAGGGGAGAGTCTCGAAAAACTCTTAGCAAAGCCGGACGCGATCAACGACAAGCTCAAGCTGCTGTGGATCGGCTGCGGCAGGAAGGATTTTCTTTTCGAGAGAAACCAGAAGTTCTTCGCACGGCTCCGGAAAGATAAGATCGGCCATGTCGCCCATATTACCGAAGGCGGGCACGAGTGGCGCCTGTGGCGGATTTATTTGAGTGAATTGGTGCCGCTTCTGTTCCGGCCGACCGTGTGATGTTTGATGCTATGTTTCGATATAAAATGGGTGGCAGCCTCAAAGCCGAAGGCTTTGGGGATGGTCAATGTCAGAGAAGCCATCCCCAAGCTGCGCTTGAGGTTGCCACCCTTGTTGATTATTGAGTTGAACAGCAGTAGAAAAACGATTTGAGTCAAGATGAAGGACTCTACTGCCAATCATTATGAGCGGGCTTTTGAGAATTGGCTGATAGACCATCGAATCGAGTATATCGCGGAATATCAGCACGAACGGGCCACGATTGGTGAGGACGAAATAAAGAGCTTCGATTTTCTGTTATATCCCCATCGCCGGCCCATCATTGTCGAAGTCAAGGGCAGAACCTTTAAAGGCACGAGTCTGGCGAAAATGGCGGGCTTTGAATGTTGGGTGACCGCCGAGGATGTCGATGGTCTTGTCAAATGGCAACACGTGCTGGGCCCGGATTGTCGAGCTCTCTTTGTCTTTTCTTACAAGATGGAGAACGTCGATGTGGATTTCAATGGCCGGAACGTCTTCGATTATGATGCAAATACCTATCTGTTCTTCTGCGTCACGTTAGAGGATTATCGGAAGTTCATGAAACGTCGCAGCCCGAAATGGCAGACGGTAACCTTGCCGGCGGACAAGTTCCGGCAATGTGCGGTGCAACTGTGTGAGTTTCTCCTTTAACGGTGCGTTAAGGAACCGGCCTTGTGATCAGTTCATCGTTCCGACGTCTCTGCCATTGCCGACCCTGGCGTCGTCGCTCTTGAGCACTCTGGACATCTGGCTATTTGGCTATGCGCTTTACATTTCGTATACTTTGTGCGGTTCAACGAAGTAATGACATATCTATCCAGCTAAACTGGACATGATCGTGGGGGGAAGAAAGATGTCCAGAAGAAAAGGTGCGTCGCGTAAACCGCGAGCCAGTGCGCTTGTTATCTCGATGATTTTTGTACTTATCTTCTCGGCCCTGGCCGTCAGCATGGCCGCTATGTCGGGCACCAATGTCCAACTTGCCTCGAATCAGCACCAAGTCGGCCATGCGTTGGGCAGCGCCTCGTCCGGCCTGGAAGTACAGCGGTACTGGCTGAGTCGTGTGGTATTTCCGAGTGCGATTTCACCGGCGAGCTATCTGAGCACCATCGTCAGTTTTGTACAAGATGATCTGACGAGTAACTGTATTTCGAATATCACGCTCAATGCCGACGGCTCAATGGATCCAGTCATTTTAGATTCCGGTGACGGTCAGACCTTCAGTGCACAATTTTGTATTGACGCTTATAATCCGAATGTTCTACAGGTGTGTACGACAGGTGGGAATGCACCGGTGACCCGGACGATACAGGTCAATTTCAATATTGATCCATATGAACATCCAATCTTCAATTACGGCCTGGCAAGGAAAGGCCCCCTGAATTACAGCGGCAATCCCACAACGGCCGGCGTCAATGACAATTGGGAAGCGGATATTTATATTGAGAGCACAGGGGAGCTGACCGCCCTGAGCGTTGCAGGTAACGCAAACTTCGACGGCAATATCCAAATAGGAAATCCGTCGGCGGCGGTTGACTTCCAGGGCGATGTTCAAATCGCCGGAGACAGCGGCCAGGCCGCAATCGACAATCATGTTTTTATCGGTGCTGCTCCGGTAGATTTCCCGACGCCCGATACCGCGCGTTTCCGACCGTACGCCACGGGCGACGTGATCGATTCTTCTACCGACTTAAGTGTCAATAACATTCTTGTGAATTGCAGAATCGAAGCCGGAACAAATCCTGTCTTCCCCAAAAGTGTCATTATACAAGGAATTCTCATCATCGAATCACCGAATGTTGTCACATTCGGTCGAAATGTGGCCCTTGAGGGCCTGATCGTTGCAGAAGGCGATCCAACGAGTCCGGGCACGGACAAGATTGATTTTCTCGGTAATTTTGCCAGTGGTCCATACCCGGCCGGCATGGAATTCGACGCCATCCGCCAGGAGGAAGGTTCCTCTATCCTTGCGCCGGGTTTTGCCACGACGT
>Ga0180431_10004715_pt1 | contig 16921 bp, 19 predicted proteins | sample SS_ome_11_FD_132459 | JGI IMG/M metagenome (GOLD analysis project Ga0180431, IMG submission 132459) | Hypersaline lake sediment archaeal communities from the Salton Sea, California, USA - SS_1_MS_1 metaG | ecosystem: Environmental > Aquatic > Non-marine Saline and Alkaline > Hypersaline >... | reverse complement strand
TTACACACTCAAGAACTCTCTCTGTGTGTAAAATATACACAGTTATGCGCTTATTTGATTTTATACTTCTTCTTAAATTTCTCAACTCTACCGGCGCTATCGACAATCTTCTGTTTCTTGGTATAAAAAGGGTGACAGGCTGAACAAACTTCAACGTGGAGATCCTTAACAGTTGATCTCGTTTTTATCACATTACCACAGGCACACTTGATGGTAGCTTCCTCATACTTGGGATGTATATTCGATTTCATCTTTCTCCCTCTTTTCTGATATTCTCTCTCCCTGCCGAAGATGCTTTATCCAATGTGGGAGCATATCTACGAATTCATGGCCTTGAAAAAAGCCTTATTATTCTTTGTTGCTCGCATCTTTTCAATAAGCAACTCCATAGCCTCCGTGGAGCTCATCCCTCCAATAACCTTACGCAATATCCATATCTTGTTCAACTCCTCTGCATCAAGGAGCAACTCCTCTTTCCTGGTTCCGGACTTGTTTATATCTATAGACGGGAAAATTCTCCGCTCAACCAGTTTCCTGTCAAGATGTAATTCACAGTTACCGGTTCCCTTGAACTCCTCAAAAATAACCTCATCCATCCTGCTTCCCGTATCAACGAGAGCGGTTGCGAGAATGGTCATACTTCCACCCTCTTCGATATTTCTGGCTGCACCGAAAAAGCGCTTGGGCTTGTGCAGCGCGTTTGAATCAACTCCGCCCGAAAGTATCTTGCCGCTGGTCGGCACTACCTGGTTATACGCTCGCGCCAAACGGGTAATTGAGTCAAGTAAAATAACCACATCCTTTTTATGCTCGACGAGGCGCTTCGCTTTCTCCATGACCATCTCGGCAACCTGTACGTGCCGGGCCGCCGGTTCATCGAAGGTAGATGATATCACCTCTCCCTTTACCGAACGCTGCATGTCAGTTACTTCTTCAGGACGCTCGTCAATGAGCAGAACGATTAAAAATACATCTGAGTGATTGGTCGTTATTGAATTCGCAATCTTCTGCATCAGTATCGTTTTACCCGTTCTCGGCGGTGCGACAATGAGAGCACGCTGCCCCTTTCCAATAGGGGTAATGATATTGACAATCCGCATATCAATATTCTCGGATACCGTTTCGAGAACAAGACGATCCTCAGGATAAAGAGGAGTCAGATTATCGAAGAGCACCCGCTGCTGAAGCTGCTCCGGATTTTCAAAATTCACCGCCTCTATTCTCAAGAGCGCATAGAACCGCTCTGTATCCTTCGGCGGTCTTATCTGACCCGTGACCGTATCCCCCGTCCGTAACCCGAATAATCGGATCTGCGAGGGAGAAACGTAAATATCGTCAGGTCCCGGTAAATAGTTGTAATTAGGAGAACGTAAAAATCCATACCCATCACTGAGAATCTCAAGTACACCACTTGAAAAGATAAGACCGTTCCTCTCGGTTTGCGTCTTGAGAATCTCAAATATCAAATCCTGTTTCTTCAGACCGGAAACGCCTTCCAGCCCCATCTTTCGTGCAACACTGATCAGGCTGCTGATGGTCTTTGATTTCAATTCTGCAAGGTCAAGTCGGTTTCCGTCGAAGATTCCATTTCGTTCACCCTCAACATTTCCCTCGACAGGCACCTCGCCATTCGAATCCTTGCTTCCGTTCTCACGTGTCTTTGTGCTGCTTGATTTTGACGTTCCTGTTGTTCTTGCCATAGACTACCTTTTTTCATAATATAATGTGCGTCAACCCATAATCACACACATCCGGGCCCTGATGCTTCCTGCAATCTATTATTTTTATATTTAAATACAGGGTTTTATGATTTATAAAATTGTAATTTGTGATATCGTTAATACAATGAAGGGGTCAGATCCAGGAGGATCCCGTAATTACCTGCCTTTTCTTACCAGGTTATTAAATTAATTTTGATTTCTGAACTTAACCTATCTAAACGCGTTATCCTAATTTATTTACCGCTTGAATTAAAGTGAATAACTTCAACGAGGCAAGGAGGTTACTGAGTTAACTTTTCGTATCTGCAACAAATATACTAACACACCGATTTTCGTCAAGAAAAATATTAACTTTTTTAAATCCCTACTTCTCCGCTACATCAATAGTGTATTTCTCAATCTTCTTTTCCAGGGATTTCTTTGATATCTTCAGGCTCCTGGCAACCTTCCCGAGATCACGCCCCTCCTTCTTTATCGATTCGACAATAACAGATCGCTCAACGAAATTCAGTATCTGTTGTAACGACATCCCGGTACGATCAATTCCGGGAACGGTGCAATCGGGCGACTCGTTGAGTGCTCTGTCACAGTATATGAGATATCCCACAATCTGGTCATTATTCCGAAAAGGTATCCGCTCATAATAAAATCGCATATCCGTATTGAGGAAGTACGCCTCACCCTCTGCCCGGTAAAGGATCTCGTTCCTTTCCGAGTCATTGAGCGACGCCTCAACGAAGGCGATATCCATTTCTCTGCCCATATTTTCTTCAAACAGTTCCTCGAAATAACTGTTATAGAATATCGTCTTCCCCTTATCGTTAATCGCATAGAGGGCTCGCGGAATGTGTTCGAGGATGAGATAAATCATCCACTCGAGTATCTGTTCCTCCTGCTGCTTTTCAATCTCCTCGCTTGTCTGTTTCCCGTATCCGCGCTCGCTCGCAGAGAGCAGATCGGCCCGGGTCCAGCTTCCCTGAGCCTCACCAAAGAGATTAACCGTAACGAATTCACGGACCTCGGCAACGACGGGGAGGAGATCGTCGAAGGTCATCTTTTTCATCAGGCTCTTGATAAAGTGATCTATCTTCTGGTCCTTCACCCGCTCAATATCGCTCATCTCCGAGATGACATCTCCCTTGCTGAGAACGCCAAGAAGAACACCCCGATTTGATATTACCGGTATAAGGGGAACATTATTTGCCATAAAGAGCCTGACAATATCTTCCGGTTTCACCTTTTCGGGATTATACGGATTTTCTTCAAACTTCTTGATGCTATCATCCGATTCGGGAGCATTGTGAGATTTCATTTATAACCCCAACACATCGAACATTGTATACAAACCCGGTTTCTTCCCCTGCATATACTCTATGGCCCGAACGGCACCCCGCGCGAAAGTATCCCTGCTCGCCGCCCGGTGAGTCAGCTCAATTCTCTCCTCCCTGCCGATAAAAAAGACGGTGTGTTCCCCGACGATATCCCCCCCCCGCAGAGCCATAACGCCGATCTCCGCGTCGCCTCTCTCTCCAATAATTCCCTGGCGTCCATAAATCTCGGCAGCCTCATTCAGTGACGGCACTGCATTTTTAACTATCTCTACTATTTTCCTCGCCGTTCCCGAGGGTGCATCCTTTTTGAACCGGTGATGCGCCTCGAGAACTTCAACATCATACTCGCCCAGGAGTGCCCGTGAAGCGATATCGGTCAGCCTGAACAGGAGATTCACGCCAACCGACATATTGGGCGAAAAGAGTATCGGCACCGCACCTGCTGTTCGCTCGATTTTTTCCAGCTGCTCCGGAGAAAATCCAGTCGTCCCGATAACCACCGGAAGCCCGTTCGGGGGAATGGAATCGATGAGGGCAAGTGTTGATTCGGGAACAGAGAAGTCAATGAAGCCCTCAGCGGTTTTCAGATCATCCTCGTTGATGACGCGCACCGACACGCCTGCATCGGCACCGGCATGCAGATCGGCGAGAGATGCCCCGAGGTGAGATGATGATGGCGCCTCAAATCCCGCTACCACTTCATGTCCCCGTTCGAGAAGTATCTGCAACAGCGCCCTTCCCATCCTCCCGGCAATGCCGTTGATTCCAACTCTCACAGCGATAACCCGTATTCAGTCATGACCTGCCGCAATCGATTGCGATTCTCTTCGCTCAGGCTGACGAGGGGCAATCTCATCTCCGATGAGCAGTACCCCATCAGCTCCATCGCAGCCTTGACGGGAATCGGATTCGTTTCATAAAACATCGCACGACAGAGCGGAAGCAAGCGATAAAAGAGCTTCTTCGACTCTTCAAATTCCCCCTTCTCAAAATCCGTCACCACCCGCTTCATGTCTCCCGGGAGAAGATTCGCCAGAACCGATATGACGCCCTTGCCTCCTATTGCGAGAACGGGCAGAAGCAGGTTATCATCACCGGAAAGGAGCGTAAGTCTATCACCGCAGAGCTCGATAATGTTCATCATCTGTACGAGATTTCCCGATGCCTCCTTTATGGCAACCACATTTTCAGCCTTATCGAGAAGCTCGCATATGCTTTCGGGCTGAAAGTTTATCCCCGTTCTTCCCGGTATGTTGTACAGAATAACGGGAAGCGATACGGAATGAGCGACACTCGCAAAGTGCTCGACCAGACCGCGCTGCGGAGGCTTATTATAGTAAGGATTAACCAGCATAATCGCATCAACACCACCGTCAGCAGCCGATCTCGAGAGATCGATCGCTTCCTCGGTCGAGTTTGAACCGGTACCCGCAATCACCGTAATACGCTTGTCAACCTGCTTTACGACTTTACGGATGAACTCCTTGTGCTCATCATGCGAGAGTGTTGGTGACTCACCGGTCGTCCCCATGGGGAGCACGCCATCAACGCCTCCCTTAATCTGCATCTCGATAATCTTCTCCAGAGAAGCATAATCGATTCTCCCCCCCTTGAATGGGGTGATCAGCGCGGTATACACTCCTTTAAACATACCCCTATCCTCTTCGTATAATATGATCGCATTTTCTTCTTACTCAAAATTCCCTGCACGGATTATCAGTGGAGACAGAATCCAATCCTCTTTCGAAATTGTCGGCTTCCCGTTGTACAAAAGTATGATATTAATCTTTCGGTGCGACGAGGGCATAAAGCTTCTTCTCAAAGATCATCCTGTCATATCGAGAATTCTTGAAACTGTCGTCAAAGAGATACAGGATTAAAACCCTGTCCGCCTTTAAAAATCCCTTTTCCGCCGAGTAACCATATACCCGTATGGAACTATCACCGACTTTGATAAGTAACTTTATCTGCTGACCCTGTTGCAGGCTGTATTTCCCAACGGTAACATCATCTTTGACAACATACAGCTTTTCCTCATATTTCTTGAGCTGATCTATCTCCTTCTCCTCAATAAAAGTCGCACATGAGGTAAGCATCAGCGCTATGAGTGCACCACTCAGTTCTCTTCTCATGATTCCTCTGGGAAAATGCAGGTTATCGGCCCGGAAAATCATTCCAGCGCGTGAATATATCTGTTCCAAGCAGGTATTGTCTAGTGAAATAATTGAAGAATGTCAAGAATTTATTTATGGTAGGCAATTCCCTCGCATGATGCAATGAGGGTTCCCTCCTTTCCCCGAACCTGAATTTTCCAAACGCTGATTTTTTTCCCCCTATGGACGGGTGTCGCTTCCGCAACGATTGTCTCACCCACAACGGCAGCGGAAATGTAATTTACCGTGATACTCAAGGCAAGCGCTCTCCCCTGCGTGTTGCCCGCAACGGCAAGTGCCTGATCGACAACGGAATAAACAATTATGCCGTGGGCTCGATCCACCGCATTCAAATACTCGGGCTTGACGATGAGTGAGCATCGGGAGTAGCCATCACGTACCTCCTCGACACGAATACCGAGAAAGGTTGCCATCGGGTCCTTTCCCACAACTTCCCGTGCGTAGTGCAGGGGATCTTCTCTCCTTTCCATAACCTCTCCTCGCCATATATTCATAACGTCCGCTCGTTTCTGCTGAACACTTCAGGGGAGCGGTTTCAGGGCCAGCTACTTCACAAGCAGCTGCTCCATTGTATGCAGCACTTTGCGAATAAAAAGACATCCTTCGAGCAAACCTGAATAGAGAAATGCAGATCGCTTCGCAATTCGCTCCTCTTCACCGACCGCTGCATCATCGTCAAGCTCATATCCCTCGGTGATGGTATGAACAACCCGCTGTATGGTAAATCCGATCATATCCGTGAGCCTGCTCTGTGCCTGAACGGCAGCATCCAGATCAGACAACTGTGCCAGAAGGTATTCCAGTCTCCGTGAGTCCTTTTTCCTCACCCGCACGTGTTTGACAAGCTCATCCGAAAGTGCCACCGCTTTCCTGAGCACGGGAAGCAATCGCTCCACCTCGCCGCACCGTTCCATAACCGCACGGCGCATCTCATCCCTCACCGCATCAACCTGGCGGTGAAGCTGCTCCTCGTAGCTCTGGTGAATCAGCGAGAAGAAATCTTCATCGCGTTCTCCGATGGGCACCTCCCCGGCAGGACAGTGTTGCACGCTGTTCATAAATGCACCGTCATCGGTGGCATTCAGCAGATCCGGATCATTCCTCTTTTCAAACCACGAGAGGAAGATCATCATCTTTTGATTCGTGATGACCCGCGGTGTTCTAATCCCTCTGATGGAGATCTTCGGAAGAGCGGTCAACTGCCGCCTGTTGAACATCTCGAAGGTGCTGAACCTGTTCGTACGGAGGTGTACCTGTTCATCGAGATATGAGCCCCGCGCGTGAGCGAGTCCTCCCGTGAAGGCGAGATCCTGCCCGATGAGAATGACGGGCGAAGCGCCAAGCCGTTTTGCAAAATCGTACGCATTTGTGGAAACGGAACCACCGTATGCAATAGCACCCTTTTCGCCGGCAATCTCTTCAATCCACTTCATCATCTGAAACGCCAATCCTGTTATCGCACATCTCCCCTTGAAAAGCCGGAAAACAGACGGATGCACGGTTGGATCGGCAATCAGCACCGTTCTGCCCCCCGTATCGCCTTCAAAATATCGCGCATTCACAACCTGTGGATCAACGGAGATGCAGAAGTGTGGCTCGATGCCATTCGCGCGCAGGATCCGATATGAGGTATCAACACAGATCACAACAGCGCTGCCGAGATGCTGCCGTATAAAATCGAGGCTCTGCAGAAGAGAGGGGCCCGCAGAAACAACCAGCGCAGGAATTCCCCTGAAGCGCTCATAGTAGATATTTGCGCCAGGACAGGCAATGAACCGCTCAATGTTCCGTGCAATATTAGCGCTCCAGGTCTTTTCGAACCTGGCCAGTGTAGCGATGTTAACCTCTTTCGTTGAGAGATATGAACGGCACAATCTCAAGAGGTTGCTATAATAGCCCGGATCTATCTGAAATGAGCCTCGATGCGTTATGAAGGTGACTCGATAGGATGATTTCCCTTTCAGCGCAGCAGCAAGATCGTCCTCATCGGGATCAACGAAGAGGTGAAATCGGCTATCACTCAAAATGAACGAGAGATCCCGTGATACCATTGCCTGCCTGAGCAATGCCATGCTCCTTTCAAAAACGAGGAGGGTGGTATCCCTGCCCATTCCCTTCAACAGCTCCTCGACATGATAACCGAAGCCGAATCCGAATACGATGAAGAGATCAAATTGATGGGGATGTGTCTCCGAGATGAGCCGTTCCGCCTCTTTCACCGGAGCAAAACGGCTGTGAATATACACCTTTCTCCCTCCCCGCGTCAGCTCGGGAACCCTGCTCCCATCGCGGGCTTCGATAACGGCGATCGAGCTGCTCTCACCCTCCTCATCCAGCCGAGTACCGAGCGCCTGATTCCCTTTTTTCAGAAGAGCGAGATTCTGTTCGAAGAGATTTTCCATGATTTTCAGGGCTTTATTACCGTAAATACAGTACTATCTTCTGATTATCGGATATTCGGGTATTCTCCGGAGGAGATTGGGCAAAAACTCTCCCCGCACCAACTACCACATAGTCGATGCTGTTCCTCTTCTGCATCTCAATGAGAACATGAAGCGCTTCGGATAAGAGAAGTCCCCTGAAATCCGGCATGATACCTTTCGATATGTTCACGGGGAACCTCATCCTCCGGGGCGCCGCAATGGGAACGACTGTCCTCTTCACGCCGCGATAGGGGAGGATTCTTCGCGCTATCTCTGCAAATATCGGTGCGGCGACCTCTCCTCCGGTATTCAATCCTTTCGGCTCGTCAACAACGACCAGAATGCATATATCCGGATTTTCCAGCGGAGCAATACCGATGAATGAAGCAATAAATTTATCGGAGTAATAGCCTCCCTGTTTCATCGTCTTTTGAGAGGTTCCGGTCTTGCCGGCCGCTGCATAATAGCGCAGGGCAGCTTTTGTTCCCGTTCCGCCCAGAACAACTTTATGCATCATTTTCAGGAGCCGCAGGGCGATGGCTCTGCTCAGGACTCTCCCCTTTGTACGCGGGTAAAAGGACTGTACAATCGAACCGTCGCCGCGTTCAATCGACTCAAGTATCGAAGGAACCTGATAGATGCCGCCATTGGCAATGGCGCCGAAGGCAGCAACCATCTGTATGGAATTGACCGAAATCTCATGCCCGATCGCAATGGAATATTTCGATAATCCTGACCAGGCCGAGACGGGCCTGAGGATGCCATCTATCTCTCCGGGGAGCTCGATGCCCGTTTTTCTTCCGAAGCCAAAGCGGTGTAACAGCGCATGAAAAGCTCTCCTGCTCACCGGCTTCATTGCCGTGATAATGCCGACATTGCATGAGTACTTGATTATTTCATCAAGGGTGAGCTCGCCGTGTGTTCCGGTACACTTAATTACTTCATCGTATATCTTAATCTCGCCGGTACAGCGGTACTTCGTATGCTGACTCTTCGGCACCTGCTCCAATATCGTTGCCATGGCAAGTATCTTGAGTGTTGAACCGGGCTCAAAGGCATCAACAATCGTAAAGTTTCTTCTCGCAAAGCTCGATGCGCGGTAGTAGGAATCCGGACTGAAGCCCGGGTGCTTGGCGATAGCCAGTATCCTTCCCGTTTTCACCTCCATGATAACCGCTGCGCCCTGTTCCGCGTTGACCGCGCTCATCCCCTCGACAAGAGCCTGCTCTGCAACATGCTGTATGAACCGATCAATGGTCAACGATATGTTGTTGCCACGAACAATCCTTGTATCGCCGAGCGAACGATCGGTACCGCCGGCAAGCACATCATTGTACTTATACTCAATCCCTTCAAGACCCCTGTTATCAATACCGACAAAGCCGAGAATACTGGCTGCCAGATTTCCATGAGGGTATTCCCGCTTAAATTCCTTTTTGAAATGGAGCCCCTTCAACTGCAGCTTTTTGATCCGGTCAACGGTTTCATCATCGAGCTTCCTCCGCAACCAGACAAATTTCTTTTTCCTGGTAATCCGGGACCGGATAAAATCGGTTGATTCCCCGATCAGCGGAGCCAGCTTCTGTGCGATCTCCTCGTGATTTTCTATTTCCTCCGGATTAGCGAAGAGCGAATCCCGTTCTATGCTCAGGGCGAGCAGATAGCCGTTGCGATCCCGGATATAGCCGCGCTTCACAACAGAATTCTTTTTATTCGAAATAATAATGAGATCGGAAAAATGCAGATCGAAAAGCGTAAAGATAAAAAAACAGGCTGTGCCGAATATCAGGAAGCCTGTTATATATACTCGTCTCTTAAACTTGCCGAGATTCATTTTAAATCAGCTTCACCGAAAATGAACGCCTCATGAATTTGATTATCGGATGAGACCGAAACGAGAAAAATCGAAGTTCACTATCTGTTTGGTGTTCCAGTAGAGAACAAAGGCCTTCCCCTTTATCCGCTTGATAGGAAGATATCCGAATCCCCGGCTGTCATAAGAATTCTCCCTGTTATCTCCAAGCACCAGGATATGTCCGTCGGGAACTTTGCCTTCAATCTTCTTGTCGCCAAATCCGCTGTAGCTCGTAATCCCTTTCACATAGGAATCGTCCACCTTCTTCCCGTTGACATATGCAAAGCCATCTCTGATGCTGAATTCATCGCCGGATATCGCAATACACCGCTTTATGAAATCCTTTTCCCGTTCATGGGGAGGCCTGAAGATGACGATATCACCTCGCTGTATATCGCGAATCGCCAGGCAGTTGAGATGTATTTTATGATTCATCCCGAGCATCTGTGGAATTGAAGGGCCCAGGGTGATCTTCTCCACGAGAAGATGGTCGCCAATCTGCAACGTGTCCTCCATTGAGCCGGTTGGTATGAAATAGGCCTGAACGATAAACTGGCGAATGTGCATTGCCAATATAAAAGCGACAAAGACGGCATCAATGAAGTCCCAGATCTTCCTGAACAGCATCGTCCTTCTCGGCGCCATGTCCTGAAAGAGGGAAATGGTTTTCTGACGATCTTCACTGCCGACCAGCGAGAGCGGAAATGCTGTTTTATCGTTCTTCTCGCGAATGACCAAATTGCCGAGCAGATTAATCTCAAGATAGGTGATTGCATTTGCCGGAATTTTCTTGATGTCCTCTGCATAATATACCTCAATACCCTCCTTATCGACAACGAGCCTCCCTCCCCTGAACCGAACATATTTTACGATGTGATCTGTTATCCTGATGAGAAAGAGAACGATCACAAAGCCACCGATGAAATAGGTATACTGGAAGGGTATAGCAACGGCGAGAAAGAGCGTCGAGTAGATCAGAAGTATGAGATAGAGAAACATTCGCGTCGCGTATTTAACAATTTCATTCCGGGATAGTATGTGGAATTCGGATCTCTCCACAGCAGCAGCGTCAAATCGCAAAAACTGTAACATTGCAGACTCCTTAACAATTAGTCCGTGTACTCTCAATAAATCGCAATACAATAAAGCATCGCGGTCTTTCCGGCACCTTAAGACTCTCTCTCAGAGCAGGAAGGGGGGCTCGTAAAAGCATACATGATCGATTCATTAGGAATAATTCCTGATGTATCTATAGCCATCCTGTCGGTTCCCGAGGCGAGGAGGGAGATGGTAAACATTCCGTACAACTCGTACATAATTTTTCTTAATTTTATTGTAAAAATTAAAGCGACTTTATAGAATGATACAATTACCCTGTCCACAACTTTTTTACGATGAAGAGAATTGTTGATATACTCAATAAACTTACGCCTGATGAGATTGCGACCCTCGCCAAAATCCTGAAAGTAAAAAAACAGAGTCACGGGAGTATTATATCGAAACTCCAGACATATTACGGCCTCTATCTCATCCTGTCAAACCTATCATCTGAGGAGATCTCAGTTCTGAGCACGGTTAATCGCGATACCGGATTGATCTTTGGTGAAATAGAGAAACAGCTGGGAATCCCCACGAACAGGATAGAAGAAATTGCAAACACGCTCTCCAGGCGACTCCTTACCTATGTCCTGAAGAACAGGCAGCGGCTGCACAACAAACTGGATAAGATCTATATCTTTCCCGAAATCCAGGAGCTCCTTGAATCACCCCTCGAAGAAAGTATTCATGATCATCTTGAAGATATTCTCAAGGTCGTTGAACGGAACAATACCACAACCGACCTGCTCATGCCAACAGGCAAAAATGAAACACTGCTCGTTAATGCAATCTACGATAGCGGCGGGATAATCACCTTACAGGAAGCACTCAAAACAATTCCGGTGAAATCGCTGGACAAATACCTCCTCAAACTGAAGAAAATGAATATAGTCACCGTGTTCTTCGATCTGACCCATCCCCCCGTTCTGTTCCTGCTGCTCACTGCAGATGCATTCCTCGCCGTAAAAGAACAGCGAATTCAGAAGGAGGAGAAAAAAACCGTTGTACACAATCACTACAAGGTGATTCTCAATCTTCTCAATGCCTACGATACGGTTTCATCGTACGGATTATTCCTCACGAAACGGGGCGCTTTCAGGAAGATCGATCAAAAGCGCGTCGAAGAATCACTGAACACACTCCGTGAAGTTGACGGAAGCGACTTCAGCCAGGAGAGCACCTTCCAGCTCGCCCTCTTCTGCCTCTCCATCCTGAAATGTCTGGGAATCAAACAGGATGCCATTGTAATCAGTTTAAAACACCTTGAGAATCAGCTCGAAAATCCACTGAGAATTCTCTCAACGCTCCTGAAAAATATAAACAGCGCGCCCCACACGCCGCTGTTCACCCCCCCCTTCCCGCTTCCCTCCTTCAACGCGCTCAAAGAGATCATCACACTCGTCCTCAAAAACACCGCCAGAACCGTTTCCACACTCCGATTGCTCTTCCTGATTCAATCACTCCTCCAAGCCGATCAGGATTCACTGAAAGATCTCACCCGAATCAGAGGGGCTATCACCGACACGTTTAAGAGCGGATTCCGCTTCCTCTGCCTTGCCGGAATACTCGATATAGAGCGGGAACAATGCTCTCTATCCGATATCGGTTATGGTCTCTGCAGCAAATTTTTAAAGATAAGGACTGCTCAGCGAGATTACGCAAAAGAGTATGATAAATCCGTATACATCAATCCGGATTTTACGCTCATTATCCCGCAACAGGAACTGCCGTCAGAAGCGCTCTATCATATACTTGCCCATACCGATATCACGAAGGAGGATGTTATACTCCATGCCCGAATCACAAAAGGATCAATCATCCGGGCATATAAGCGGAGCATGACCCCTGAAACCTTTCTCGCCATATTGAAGCGGTTCGCAAAGAGCGCAATACCTCAGAACCTCACCTTTCTCATCTCAGAATGGTCTGACAATATCATTCAGGTCAGGATATTGAATCCGACCGTCCTCTATACCAACACCCCCTCTCTGATTGACGAGATTGCCTTCAGCGAACTCAAGCCCGCAATCATTGAGCGCATCTCGGAGCATTATGCAATTATCGACAGGGAATACCTTGGTGAAGTCGTAAAGGTAGCACATAAGAAGGACGCCGTTATTCGAATATTTGAAGATGTTGAATCAGGATAAGAGAAGAGGATACCATGCCGAAGAGAGAACCCTAATCTTCGACAACATCGATAATCTGTGGAAATTTCAATTTGATAAATTCACTTAAAGCGTTTATTGTTCTCTCGGTGACAAAATATATTCTGCCGTGCAATTTCACCAGGCCACCCTTGTAATGGGAGAGTTTCATCACGTGATCGATCCAGCCTATCGGCTCAACCTCTCTCCAGTTATCACAGGTCTTCAACTGAGGGATTTTTCGTAAATGCAATTCACGTATTTTCCCGTTCTGCACAGCATCAGCCAAGAGCCTTTCCCATTCCATCACGTTCCCTCTCACTAAAGATTAATCATCCCATCGTTTAAGAGAAAATATACCTTTCTGGTAAATACCGAGCATTGACGCTCTCCCCGCCACCCTTGCGAGGATGAAGGGAAAGAGCGGCCTCTTTACCGAGAATCGATCGCCTCTCTATCTGAAATGCACCAACGCTTATTCCTGTAAACATAATACGTCACCATCCGAAGACCGTTCCCCGAATAGGTAATTTTCGCCGATGTGCCCGAAATATTCTTTTCAACAATCTCCATCCCCGTATCTAAATGGGCAAAGAGCAGTGACAGCAAGAGTGCCAACCGAAGATAATCGGCGTTGTTTATGCTCCTCCCCTTCCTTCCCGGTGGATTGAGCATGAGCGTAAAGTATCTTCTGACTATGGTATCATGGCTTGCACTGAGGAAGTCCTTATGTCGTCCGAATCCAAGCTTATGGGAAATGAGCGTCGAGTGTGCCCGATCGGCCTTCATCCTGTCAATTGCTTTCCCTATCCTGGCTTTCAATTGGGTGTCGACATAACCGGTGTAGATCCTGAAAAGCTCCCGCTTCCTGAAAAGCGCTCTCATTTCTTCCAGGTGCTCTTCAAGCCCTTTGTCCATGAACCATGCATAGAGGGGGAGCGAAAAAAATATGCAGAGCAGCAAACCGGCACCGATTAATGTACTCGACGAAGTTTTCATGAGAATCAAATATTCACTGTCGGTGATCTGGATAATCGAAAATCATACCGTTGCTGTACCATGACGCTGACCTTTCTCCGGCATTCAACATCTCACCGCTCCCGATCGGAATCACTTTCAGATTCTATAATCCTCGGTGTTTTCCCCTCGATTATCTCTTCGTGAGGCGGAGTGTGAACTTCTTCAAAACGCTCCCGCCGTCGCAGATCAGAGAGCACCTCACCCGATGAGGTTTTAGTTTTTACGTCAAACAGCTCCTTTCTCCTGATGTGGGAGAATTCCTCTATCGCAACATTCAGTTTTTCCTCTTCCTCCCGTAAGTGCTTCTCGTATTCCATTATCTTCAAGAAAGTTTTCTTTTCTCTGTCCGATTCGAAGATATCCTTTCTGCTCATGTTGATGAGATTCTGATACGCCTCAATCCGCTCGTCAGCCTCGCGGGAAAAGAACCGCAACATCTCCCGGTACCGTTCAATTATAATTGATTTTTCAAGGAGGAGTATGAATTCATTCTTATTCACGGGGCGGGAAATAAACTCAAGGTGCAATTGATTGAATGACATATTCAATGCTTTCCGAATCTGCCGCTTGTAGAGAATAACGTACTTCAAAAATTCCTGCAAGCGTCTATCGTCACATGCCAGCGATAGAATATCCGAAACCTCTCTCTGGGTACTGTCAACTATGAACAGATTTCTCTTATCAGGCAAGATATTTGCCTCCTGGAAATCGCCGTCGACGATCAGGTTGCATCTCAGCCCCAGGTCTCTGATGGAAAGAGCAATCTCCTTGCCCTTATCATTATCGGTTAAATACCATATTGTGACCTGTTCCATCTACACCCCTTTTCATCGAACTTCTGCAGTGACGTCCGCATTTCATGACAGGATGCCCCTGCATCATCACGAGGACAAGCATATTTTCACTGAGCAGAATATCACGCACATCTCTCATGCAAAATATCCTTTCCTCTGAACAGGAACCCTTCCAGACGGGATAATACCATATTACAGCGAGGGGAAAATTACAACAGTTTTTTTGTTCCGGACAAAAAAGCCCCACTCTTGATCATCTGAATTAAATGCTCAACCTCGATGCTCATCGCCTCAATTTTTTCCTTATAAACCAGCAACAGCACGCCTGTTATCAGTAAAATAATATTTGCATTCCAGACACCGATAAAAGGGTGCACAACCCCTTTAATCGCCATCGATTGGCCAACCATGAAAAGAACATAATAAACGAAAAAAATAATAATACTAATACTGAAGCCGATGCCCCTCCCGCTCCTCCTCGAGAAAACACCGAGTGGCGCACCGATGAGCGAGAAGACCAGGCAACTGAAGGGTATCGAGTGTTTCTTATAAAACTCAACCCAGAAGAGAGCAATATCCCTCTCTCCCTTATAGGACTGTTTCAGGGAGCGAAGCATTCGAAAGAGTTCAAAGCTGTTCAGCTCACCGGGATTTATCTTTTCTTCATCTTCATGATGCGCTATGCGGCTCTCCGACATCAATATCTCCAGGCTCCCGTTGCTGAAATCGACATAGGAATAGCTTCCCGTGGAGAACTCGCTTGAGAAGAGCCTCCCCTTGAAGAGATGCAGGGCTCTGCTCCCGTCAGAATTCTGCTTCCAGGTACCCCTCTCAGCCCTGACGATATCCCATCCCTCGGATTCATTCCTGCCATAGAGAACAATATTCCTGAGGCTCCCGCTCTCCCGGTCAATCTTCTCAACCCAGATGGTTCTCTCTCCGATTGAGGTGAAAATCCCCTCCTCGAGCACAGCAATGGGACTGCTCTTTACTATCTGTATAAAAACTCTGTTATATCCCCTGTTGCTGTATACCACGAGCGTTTCATTGAAGAGCATCATGAGTATGAAGAAAACCGAGCCCGAGATGATGAGGGGACGAACGATATGCATCAGGGAGATGCCACTTGCATGGAGAGCAACGATCTCGGAATCTGCGGAGAGTCTGCTCATCGCAATAATTACCGAGATAAGCACCGACATGGGGATGGTCAGGGAGAGAGTCGACGGGAGCATGAACATGAAGAGTTTCAGCACCAGCAGGAACTCGACCTTCTTGTTGATAATAAGATCAGCAAGGAGAAAGAGCCTGTTCAATACGAGCACAAACGTCAGGAACAGAACTCCCGTCAGAATCGGGTACAGCTGCTCCTTCATAATATACCGGGTTAGAATTCTCATGATCATCATTTACGAAAAGAGTGCCAGACTGCAATGCTTATGGAAACTTCTGCAAAATTCATTATTAATTTCGTTTTGTTATACGGTGATAAAATATCGAGGGGATGTGTCTTCACTTACATTGATGCCACGCTGCATTCAGTCTCCCCTGTGTTTGATGATTCACACATAATGCCTGTGTTATGCACAAACGCACAAATGTGCTGTACACGATGTTCGAATGCCCACGGAGCCACGGAAGTCGAGAGTGGGCCAACATCGTGCTGGTCGCAAAGAAGCGATAATATCGAAATGCGCTATCACTATGAAATTTATTGATATGTATCTCAAAAAACACCTTTCTAAGAGATTCCATAAACGGTACATTATTGCAGCTCTCATTTTCATGCCCCTTCAATCTGAAGCTGTACCGTATCATCTTCATCGATGGAGACATACACAACCGATTCCACAATTCCGGAAAGCCTCTCGTCAGAAGCACGAAGAGTCGGGAAATCGCTCCGGTTGAGAAATTTTTCGAGTATCTGAATCTGCTCCTCTATCACTTGAGCTTTATCATCGCTCTCGAAATACAGATCCATCAACCGCTTCAATTCCCTTTTTGCTTCGGTTTCGATGCAGTGATCGTGCAAATGCAATTTAACCTGTGACACGGCGCCTCTCACCGAATACCCCGTTCTCATTCATCGCGTTATTAATACGGATCCCAATACCGGAAAAAACTGAATATTCTGACCATGGTGATAGAGTGTGATAATAACATGCAGTTTGCGGACCGGTATAATCATCTTTTTCAGCTCAACGGGGAAGAGAGCATCTGATGAGGATATTTATAGCGCATAACTCCGTAAAACTGCATATAAAGTCCAATAAATACGGATAATCACATTTATTTCAAAAAATTCGTACAGGATATCAATAACTTTTCAATTTTTTGAAAAAAAACTTGCAAAGAATC
>Ga0180431_10004713_pt1 | contig 16923 bp, 12 predicted proteins | sample SS_ome_11_FD_132459 | JGI IMG/M metagenome (GOLD analysis project Ga0180431, IMG submission 132459) | Hypersaline lake sediment archaeal communities from the Salton Sea, California, USA - SS_1_MS_1 metaG | ecosystem: Environmental > Aquatic > Non-marine Saline and Alkaline > Hypersaline >... | reverse complement strand
GAGGCCGCGCGCTTCGGCGATGCGCTGGTGGTCACCAAGGGTGGTGTGCTCCAGTCGAACACCGCCCACGCGCAAGGCGGCATCGCCGTTGTCCTGGCCGAGCAGGACTCCTACCAGCAACACATGGCCGATACCCTTCAGGTGGCCTGCGGGCTCGGGGACAATGCGGCGATCGAGACGCTCGTCAAGCAGGGACCCGCTGAGGTGCGGCGGCTGATCGAGTGGGGCGCCCGGTTCGACCTTGAGGCCGACGGCGAGCTCAGCCGAGGGCGTGAAGGGGGGCACGGGCTCTCGCGGATCCTCCACGCCGCCGGCGACGCGACCGGACGCGAGCTGGCCGACGTCCTGGTCCGCCGTGTCCTGGACACGCCGCGGCTTCGCGTCTTCGAGCAGTGTTTCACGATCGATCTGCTGACGCTCGAGGGGGCATGCTGCGGAGCGGTGACGTTCCACCCGAAATACGGGCACCAGCTCATCTGGGCCAAGCAGACGATCCTGGCCAGTGGCGGCGCGGGGCGACTGTATCGCGAGACCACGAATCCCGACGTCGCCACGGCCGACGGGCTGGGCATGGCCTATCGCGCCGGCGCGGTCCTTCGCGACCTGGAGATGATCCAGTTCCATCCGACCACGCTCTACCTGGCCGGGGCCACCCGGGCGCTGATCTCCGAGGCACTCCGCGGCGAGGGCGCCCACCTGGTCGATCGCACGGGCCGACGGTTCATGCCCGACTACCACGAGGACGCCGAGTTGGCCCCGCGCGACGTCGTCAGTCGCGCGATCCTCCGGGAGATGGCCCGCGCCAACGCGCCGAGCGTGTACCTCGACGTCCGCCACATCGACCGAGACAGGTTCGCCAAGCAGTTCCCGTCGATCTTCAACCTGTGTCGGCAATTCGACATCGACGTCGGTGACGATCTGATCCCCGTTCGGCCTAGCGCGCACTACACGATCGGTGGGCTACTCGTGGACCTCGACGCCCGGAGCACGATTCCCGGTCTGCTCGCCTGTGGGGAGGCGGCCTCGACCGGCGTTCACGGCGCGAATCGGCTGGCGAGCAATTCCCTGCTCGAGGGATTGGTTTTCGGGGCGATCGCGGGCTGCACGGCGGGACGGGCCCTGGCGGGCTGGTCCGCGAACGGCCACCCCAGCCGCGTCAATAGCGTCGAGACCCCCGCCGAGCGGGCCGAACTCGACCTCGAGGACATCCGCAATAGCCTCCGCGCCCTGATGACGCGAAACATCGGCATCGAGCGAGAGGACGCCCGGCTCACCGAAGCGCTGGGGAGCATCGACTTCTGGGGCCGATACGTCATGGATAAGACGTTCGACGACCGATACGGATGGGAGAGCCAGAACATGTTGACGGTGGCCCGGCTGATCGCCCAGTCGGCCCGCCACCGCAGGGAGTCACGAGGTGTCCATTTCCGCGATGACTACCCCGAGCTGGACGACGACCGGTGGCGCGTGCACGTTACGGTTCAGCGAACGTCGGAGGGCACAGCGATCGGGACGCAGCCCGTCAGCGGGCCGGCGGGCTCGGCCAGGTAGGCGGCCATCGCGGTGCCGACCGCCGACGCGCGGGTGGCGTTGCCCATCGCTTGCGCTCCAGATTCGGATATGTGGCGCCAAATGGGGCCAGGCGGCATAGAATCTGATGGCGGCGCCGGTATGCCGCTGGTGTGGACCGGACATGGCTTGCAAACACGGACCGCGATTCGCTCTAATTGTGGTATGAAGCACGACGACCTGCGACAGATCATGGACACCTGGCCCTACGAGCCCGGCAAGATCACTGTCCGGACGATTGTGGGTACGGACGGCGCGGAGAAGGTGCAGATGCGCCTGGACCTCGGGCTGTTGCAGATGGAGATGGACGGGCGGCCCGACGGCCAGCGGCCCGATGGCCACGAGTCCCTCCTGGCCTGTCACCAAGAACGATTTCGCAAGTACGAGGAGAGCAACGGGACCGACCTGGGATTCGAGCTGAGCAGCGAGGATTGCCAGTCCCTGCGCGACGAGGCGTTGATGTACTATCACCGCTACCTGTCCTTGTTCGTGTTGGAGGACTTCGGCCGGGTGGAGCGCGACACGGCCCGTAATCTCCAGGCGCTGGATCTGTGCAACAAGTATGCGGCCGAAGAGTGGGACCGGCTGGTGTTGGAGCAGTACCGGCCCTACATCGTGATGATGAACGCGCGGGCCAAGGCCATGCAGGCCATGCGGGCGGGTATGTTCAAGACCGCGCTGGCCCACGTGGAGGCGTCCCTGTCCGCCATCCGCGAGTTCTTCGAGCGACACGAGCGGCCCGACGCCTTCGAGCAGTCAAGCGAGGTCCAGATCCTTCGCGCGCTCCGCCACGACATCACGCAGCGCCTGCCGATCGGCGCCATCGAGCGCCTCGAGCGTAAGCTCCAACGCGCCCTGCACGAGGAACGCTACGAAGACGCCGCCAGAATCCGCGACCAGATCCAGCAGTTCCAGAACAGTGCCGACGCCGAGGCCTGACGACGATCCCTCGCAATCCACGCCCGCCTTCCGGTAAGATGGCCTGCGAATATCCCGGACGGGTGTGCTGGACAGGGCGCCGCTCGCATGGGCCCGAAGCGCGAGCGAAGGGGCACCACGACCCGGCGCTGGCGCTCGAAGCTCGGACCGCCGGGAAACGCGAGGCCGCCAGAACGCTCCTAGGTAGGGAGATCCGTCTTGACCCAACGCGCCTGCGTGAACGTGACCGACGTCTTCGCTCGGTTGGCGAGCACCCGGGGCCGGCTGAGCTTCGCCACCCACGAACGGGGCTTCGACTTCTGGCAGGCTGAGCTCCGTGAACGCCTCGTCGACCTGCTGCGACTGCCGGTCCTGCCGACCGAACCGCCGCCGGTGGACGTCGTCAGCTGCGAGGACTGCGGCAGCTACCTCCGCGAGAAGATCGTCATGCGGGCGGCGGACGATCTGGGGGTCCCGGCATACCTGCTCCGTCCCGCGCGGCAAGACGGCCCCCGGCCGGCAATGCTGGCCATTCACGGCCACGGGCCCGGCAAGTGCATTCCCGTCAACCTGCCCCCGCCCGACTACGACGCCGCCGGTATCGCCGAGGGCGAGCGCGACTACGCCGTCCAGGCGGTGGCGCAGGGCATGATCGCGGTCGCGCCCGATCTGCGGGGCTTCGGCGAACTCATGCTCGAGGACGAATTCAGCCGTCAGCACGGCAATAGCTGCACGCAGCTCGCCTGTCGCGCCGCGCAGACCGGCCGGAATCTGCTCGGTATGCGGATCGCCGATCTGATGCAACTCGTCGACTGGCTCGAAGCCCGCGACGACGTCGACCCTGCACGGATTTGCACAACGGGCAACAGCGGCGGCGGGACGGCCACGTTGTTCCTGGCCGCCGTCGATACGCGCATTGCCGTGGCCGTGCCCGGGTGCTACTTCTGCACCTTCCAGGACAGCACGTTGTCGATCCATCACTGTCCGTGCAATTACGTCCCCGACCTGAGCACCCACGCCGAGATGTACGACATCGCCGGGCTGGTCGCCCCTCGCCCGATGCTCATCGTCGCGGGTCAGGACGACGACATCTTCCCCATCGAAGGGGTCCAACGTGCGTACGGCGAGCTGCAGAAGATCTACGCCGCCGCGAGGGCCGAGCAGAACGTCGAGCTGTACGTCGGTCGCGGTGGCCATCGGTACTACAAGGAGCGCGTCTGGCCCTTCGTTGCCGACAAGCTGGCCGCGATCGACTGAACGCCCGTGCAGCAAGACGGGCCGGCCCGCGCGCCCCTACGAGGCCTCCCTCTCGGGCCGCGCGTCGCTCTGTGTCGGTCCGACGGCATCATTCTGACGCAGCATCACCACAACGTAGAAATCGATGCCGCCTAGCCGGTGAGAGACGTCGAAGACCCGCGCCACACGATATCCCGCCGTCGGACGGGCTCCGAGAGGTGGGATGCCCGAGTTGTGGTAGCACTCAACGATCACATCGGGGCGGAAGCGGCCGACGAAGTCCTCCGTCCCGCCCCCTGCCGGCCTGGGCCGGTTCAGGTAGGACCGGTCGTAGACGTAACGCTGCCCGTAGTAGGCCACATTTCCAAAACCCGTCAGGACCGTCGCATCCGCAGGCGTGTGGTGCGCCACCCATCGACCCGCGTTCGATCGATCCTGCTCCACGTGGTCGACCCATCGCTTCGTCGCCGCCGTGACGCGCCGCTCCTCGAGGCCGCAGGCAGCGCCGATCGCGACCAGCGCGAACACGTGCGCGACGACGAGTCTCGATGCAGACAACGATGCGGCATTCGTCACACGCCTTAGCGCGAAGGACGTTCCTGCAGCGGCCAGGAAGCAGAGGGCCGGTTGAATCGGCATCGCGTACCATTCGAAGGCCTCAGCCGGTGGGCTGATCGTGTAGCCTGCCGTCAGGATCGCAATCAACCCCCAGCCGACCGCTAGGAGCTGCTTCTGCGGCCACAACGCCGGGACCGACAGCATCGCGCAGAGCAGCAGGATCTTCCGCCCGCCGTCCAGCAGCGCCACCGTCAGGAACCAGTGCCACGCCACGCCACCGTAGGTCGCCTGGAGCTTGGTCATCAGGGCGTTCGGAATCGGGGAACCGAAATGCGATAGGGCGAACCCGTACCAGAGCGCACCCATCCCGAGCGAAACGCCCAGCGCATACCACGGGAAGCGCCTCGTCCGTATCCATGCACCGACAAGCACCAGTACCCCGAAGGGCGCAAAGTCGAGCTTGTGGACCAGACTGAGGCCGGCCACCACACTCGCTGGAACGGCAGGGCGTTTCCAGCACAACCCGGCCAGACCCAGCGCCACGAGCAGGTAGGACAGCGGCGTCTCCATCCCCTGTGTCGCCCAGAAGCAGAACTTGAAGTTCGTTGCGCTGAAGACGACGTAGGCGAGGGCACCGGTCATGCCGATCAGGCGGAGTGCCGTTACCGCCAGCAGCGTCGAGGCCGCCAGCGTCAAGGCGGCCCCCAGCCAGATCGCCGCGGTCTCCACGCCGACGCCCAGCCGGACGAGGCCCGCCAGCAGCAGGGGCCACAACGGCGCGCTGGCCCCCCAGATCGGCGATTCCCCCACGTTCCAACGATAACCGTAACCCTGCGCGATGTGCTCGGCGTAGCGAAAGAAAAACGGCGCGTCGTCCATGAAGTAGACGGTCCGAGCCGCCACGAGGCCGATCGCCTGAGCGATCAGTGTGACCGTCACCGTCAGGAGGATCTGCCGCCAAGATGGGATGCCCCGGGTCGGCATCAATAGGTCTCCCGGGAAACCGAGGGCCATCCGTTCAGAACGCGCCGGGCACGCTGGTGGGCCCGCAGCAGCAATGATACCGGTCGGGGCGCTGGCCCAGACGCGGGCCGAGTTCGGACCACATCTCGAACGTCTCGTTGCAAATCGCGATCGTCACGTCCGGGCACGCCCGACGGATCTCGTCGATGACAGACCCCAAGACCTCGGCCCGCAGCTCGTGCGAGAAGAGGTGCTTGCCTTCGAACGGGTCGTCCGCCCCCAGCAGTGCTTCGACCTCGGCACGAAACCGAGACTCGAGCAGCGACAGGTCGATCGAGCCCCGCATCGCCTCGGCCGACATCCACCCGACCACGTCGATCGTGACGATGTCCGGGCTGACGTGCTCGAAGAGCTGTTCGACGAGGTGCCGGTTTTCGTCGCGCCAATCGACGACGGGCACGATCGGCGACAGGCGGACCCGAACGGTGTAGCCCGCGTCCTGGCACTGCCGTGCGGCCGCGATCCGCGCGCCGCTTGGCGGCGCGCCGCGCTCTAGCAGCGCCGATTGCGTCTGGCCGCTCAGCGTCCAATTGACGACGGTTCGGCCCCGATGGTCCAAATCCAGCAGGTGCGCCACGTTGTCGCTCTTGGTGTACAGCATCAGGTAGGCGTCGGGCGCGGTTGGATCGTCCCGGAACCGTGCGAAGCGCTCGACCATGATCCGCGACGCGCCATATTCGGGCTCGAAGCAGATCGTGTCGGTCAGGTTGTCGAACTTGTAGAGCTGTTGAGTGGGGTGGTGGCGGACCAGGTCTTCGACGCAGTCGGCGAGCTCCTCCAGATTCAGCGTGATATTGAGTAGGTCGGCCACGTGACAGTAGGCGCACGCGTGGGCGCAACCGTACGCGCAATGGATTTCCCAGGCCGACTGGCAGACGCACTTCATCGTATGGGCGAAACGCTCGCCCTCGCGCAGGCGCCATGCCCCATTGCCGTCCAGCAGGAACCGCGTTAGGGCCGGGAACCGTTCGTTGCGCCGCCACCACTGTTCGCTGTCCAGCCACTCGAACCGGTTGAAGACGACCGTCAGCTTCTTGCCGCGCCGCAGTTCGCCCGTCCGCTGGCCGCCGGTTCGGCCCCAGCTCCGCTCGGTCACGACGTCGTTGAGTCGCGCATCGGTGACGACCTCGACGCGGTCGGCGCGGATATGGGGCCACATCCGCTCCATCCGCGCGACGCACTGCGGATCGGCCTGCGCCCGCTCGGTCACGTAGATCGCGTCTGCATCGATCGGGACCATTCGACGCATTCTACAATGAACCAACCCCGTCGCGTAGAATACACGAGGGACCGCTGTGGTCGAGCGGGTACGGCAGGGCGCCGCAACACGAGGAGCGGGCACGATGGAGATCAGCGACTGCCGTTTCGGCGGACTGACCATCGACGGCGTGGACTACGACAAGGACGTCATCATCCACGCCGGCCGCGTCCATCCCGACTGGTGGCGCAAGAAGGGCCACAGCCTCTGCATGGAGGACCTGGCCGTCGTCCTGGCTGACCCGCCGGACGTGCTCGTCATCGGGCGCGGACACATGAAGGTCATGCGCGTCCCCACGGAGACCCGCGATGCCCTCGCGCAGCGCGGCATCGAGCTGATGGACCTAAGCACGCCCAAGGCCGTCGAACGCCTCACCGATCTGCTCGCCCAAGGCCGCCGCGTCTCCGCCGGGTTTCACTTGACCTGCTGAGCGTTTCTCTGGTGACGTGCCCTTTGTCAGCATTGTCGACGCGTGTTGGCTCGGTTTCGTTGTCAAGGCAGGCTGGCTGCGCGGGTTGGCAGCTACGGAGGCCGAGGGGCTTAGCCCATGCCGGGCTGCGGCAGGGCGCCGCCGCCGAGTTCGGGCTCGGCGGGCGGTGTGGGAGCGGTTTTGATGGGGCGGGCGGTGGGCGTGGCCTGCTCGGCCTCGAGTAGGTCGGCGAGCGTGGGCTTGTCCAGCGTTTCGCCTTTGATGATCCGCTCGATGTCCGCCCCGTCGAGGGTCTCGTACTTGAGCAGGGCCTCGGCGATGCCCTGGAGCTGCTCGCGGTGCTCGTCGATCATCTTTTCGGCGTCGCTGTAGGCCTGGTCGACGATCTTCTTGGCCTCGCGGTCGATCAGCTCGGCCGTCTGGTCGGAATACTCTCGCCCGCCGGGCAGATCGAGGATGCTCGGGCGGGCCTCGTCCTCGCCGTAGTAGACGAAGCCGACCTGCTCGTTCATCCCCCACTCGGTGACCATGCGTCGGGCGATGTCGGTGACCTGGCGAATGTCGGCGGCAGCGCCGGTCGACAGGTCATCGACGGCCAGCTGCTCAGCGATTCGCCCGCCGCACAGGACCCGCGCGGTCTGGAGCAGGTAGTTGCGCCCATAGGTCTGGCGGTCCTTCTCCGGCAGGCTCATCGTCGACCCGCCCATCGGGCCGCGAGGGATGATGCTGACCTTGTGGATGGGGTCGGTCTCGGTCAGGAGCGCCTGGATCAGGGCGTGGCCGGCCTCATGCCAGGCGGTGGCGAGTTTTTCCTTCTCGTCGATGACGCGGTTCTTCTTGGCGCGGCCCCAGCGGATCTTGTCGCGGGCCTCCTCGAGGTCCTCCTGCTCGACGTATTCTTTGTTGGCCATCGTCGCGAGCAAGGCCGCCTCGTTGATGATGGCGGCCAGGTCCGCGCCGCTGAACATGGGCGTGCCGCGGGCCAGCCGGTGCAGGTCCATGTTCGGACCGTGCTTGATCTTCTTGGCGTAGATCTTGAGGATCTCCATCCGGCCCTTGATGTCCGGCAGCGGCACGAACACCTGCCGGTCGAACCGCCCCGGTCGGACCAACGCCGGGTCGAGGACGTCCACCCGGTTGGTCGCGGCGATCACGATCACTTGATCGGAGGTCTCGAACCCGTCCATCTCGACGAGGATCGCATTGAGGGTCTGTTCGCGTTCGTCATGACCGCCGCCGTTGTAGCCGGCCCCGCGACGACGACCGACCGCGTCGATCTCGTCGAGGAAGATGATGCAGGGCGAGTTCTCCTTGGCCTGCTTGAACAGGTCGCGGACGCGGCTGGCCCCGACGCCGACGAACATCTCGACGAAGTCTGACCCGCTGATGCTGAAGAAAGGCACCTCGGCCTCGCCGGCGATCGCCTTGGCCAGCAACGTTTTACCGCAGCCCGGCTCGCCGACCAGCAACACCCCCCGCGGGATCCGTCCGCCCAGACGCTGGAACCGCTTGGGGTTCTTGAGGAACTCGATGATCTCGGTGACCTCTTCCTTGGCCTCGTCGATGCCGGCCACATCCGCGAAGGTCACGTTGGTGTGTTCCTTGGCGGCCACACGATGCTTGCTCCGCCCGAAGCTGCCGAGCATCCCCGGTCCGGCCCCGGCCTGGCGAAGCTGCCGGAGCACGAAGAACCAGATGAACGCCAGGATCAACAACCACGGAATCAGGGGCACCAGCACCGCCCAGAAGTAGCTGTTGTTGACCTCCTCGCTGTAGTGGTCGACCTTGCCCTTTAGTCGTGGATATAGTGTTTCTATATACTCACGGCTGGCTTTAGTCTCGAATTGTCGGTCATTTCCGAGCGACTGCTCCGGCGCCTTAAGCTCACCGACGAGCAGACCGTCATTGATCTTAACGACGAGCTTTTCGATGTTGCCGTTTTCAAAGTGCATCTCGAAGTCACTGAGGCTTATTTCTTGAACTTCGCCGATCTGATTTGTCAGCAACATGACCAGGACGAGGGCAAAGCCGATGAAGACGATCCATCCGAAGATCCCGCGGCTCACGCGGATCGGGGGCCCGGGCCCTCTGCTCCCGTCGGGGGGGGGGTCCTTGGGGTTGTCGTTGGGTTCCGGCATGGGGCACCGGTCTCCGGATGCGTCGCTACGCTGCTAAATCGTTATCGGCACAACATCATAGGGGCGTTACCACGGTTTTTCCATCTTCTCGACGATCCGCTCTGCCAGGTCGTTCATGGCCTCCTCGCTGGCCTGGTAGAACCGCTCGCCCACGGGTCGGATATAGTCGACCGACTGGGTGATTACGTCCATCTCGACGAGGATCTTCCCGGTTCTCAGGTCCTTCCACCGGAAGCTGGCGATGACGGTGGCCTGCGTCTCCCGGGGTAGGTGGGTCTTGAAATCCAGCCCCAGCGTCCCCTGGCGGACCTCGCGGATCTCGCCAGTCAGAACCGTGTCAGCCCGTTGCTTGTTGCTCGTGGTCTTGTAGGGCGTGTGCAGCTCGATGGCCTTGATTAGGGCTTCGGTGAGTTGGAACTCCAGCCCGCGTCGGAAGTCCTTGTTCTGGAAGATCGGCACGTGGACGGTCTTGATGTTGCTGCGGAACAGGTCCTTGTGCCCGACGCCATACCCGCAGCCCGTGGTCATGGCAGCCAGCCAGGCCGCCCCCGCGCCGATCCAGATCGGCAGCCAGCCCATGGGCCACGGACTTGGTTTCTCCGTCATGTCTGGGTGAGGTCCATACATGTCGTATTACCTGTCGGCCGGACGATGGGGCTCGGGTCCGGGCCGGGGGCGTCCTACCGCCCCGACGGCAGCGGCATCGCGGGTCCCATCGGGGACAGCGGTTGCATCGGCGTCTCTTCGACGTCCGAGGGCCTTTCTTCGATGTAGCCCAGCCCGCCGAGTCGGCCCTGGGCCATCATCGCCCAGGTGGTATCAGGCCAGTACGTCATCACGCTGCGATAGTAGAATGCGGCCGCACGCGGGTGCTTGGTCCGCTCGTAATACTGGCCGATCGTGTACTCCTTGTGGGCACGGCTGTTTCTGATCTCCTCGAGCAGCAATGGGACGTTCTCGGCGTCGGCCACCTGGGGATAGCGTTTGCGGAACTGCTCGAAGCGTTCCTCGGCCTCCACGAGCGCGCCGTCATCGAACTTGATGCCGGGGAAGCTGGCCAAGGCGGCCTGGGCACTTCTCAACAGGGCCAGGCGGGTGTAGCGGCTCCTGGGGAACTCACGGGCCAACCTGGCGTACTCCTGCTCAGCGTCGGCGAACTCGCCTTTGCCGTAGTAGTAGTCGGCCTTGGTCTTGATGGCGATTTCGGCGATGGGCGTGCCGGGTGCCCGGTTGGTAGCGAGGCGCTCGAGGATGTCGAGCGCTTCGTCCTGGGCGGGCAGTCGCACCATCCCTCTCCAGACCTTCCGCCATCGCCCCGACAGGAAGACCTCGGCGATGACCAGCTCGTTGCGGAGTGCGCGTTGAGCGAGTTCCGTCGCGCCGTAGTCGTCCAGCAGACGTTCGTAGCTCTCGTAGGCCTTCATCAAGTTGCCCAACTGGAACTCCGCGTCGGCGTAGTAGAACAGGGCCTCGCCGAAGCGCGGGGAGTCGTAGTAGGTCTTGATCCACTGCCTGAGCATCTTACGGGCGCGGCTGAAGTCACGTCGGCGCTCGCCCCGAGCGAGCGTGGCCCGGGCCAGCTCCAGGTCGCCGTCGGGCGTGCCGGGTTCGGGCGGCGCGAGTTCGAGCCATTCGCCGGTCCGGGGGTCGTACGTCAGCCGCTCGGCGCGGCGCTCGGTTCGCCGCCTGCCGGCGGCGTCGACGCGCATCGCCAGCGCCAGTACCAGCATCGCTCCGAGGCCGAGCGCCCCGGCCCAATGAGGCACGCGCCCTGGCCAGCTAGCCCGTCTATCCGTCATCGAGACCACGCCTGCGATTCCGCGCTACCGAACTTCCCGCAAAACGGTTAATTATAGAAACCCGGCCGGTCGGTTGCAATCGCGCCCGCGTTCCGGACGTCGGCGCGTAGCCCGCCTGCGGCGGCGCTTGGGGAGGGGGCTCCCCTACGCTACACTGAAGGATTGGGGACCGGGTGGGTGCGAGCCGGCGGGCATCGCGGCCCAGGCCCGGTGCGTGGGCAAGACACAGGGGTCGCCATCGTGAAGGTCACGTTCCTCGGCACCGGCACGTCGCACGGCATCCCGATGATCGGGTGCGACTGCGAGATCTGCACCTCCAACGATCCGCGTGACAAGCGGACCAGGGTCAGCCTCACGGTGACGTACGACGACGGCCACACCATCCTGATCGACACGACGCCGGAGCTCCGGATGCAATGCCTGGCCAACGACGTCCGGCGGTGCGACGCCGTGCTGTTCACCCATCACCACGCCGACCACATCACCGGGCTCGACGACCTGCGGCGCTTCAACTGGATCCAGGGCGGTCCGATCGAGTGCTATGGCCCGGCGGCCACCATCCATCGCGTGACGGAAATGTTCGACTACGCCTTCACGCCCGACCCCCACTACCCCAGCGCCAAGCCCGAGCTGATCGCGCGCACCGTCGACGGGGCGTTCGAGCTGTTCGGCAAGCGGATCGTGCCCGTGCCGCTGTTTCACGGGCAGATGCCCATCCTCGGATACCGGTTCGATGATTTCGCCTACTGCACCGATTGCAGTGTCGTGCCGGACGAGGCGATGGCGCTGCTCGATGGGCTGGACGTGCGCGTCCTCGACGCGCTGCGGATTCGGCCGCACCCGACGCACTTCAATCTGGACCAGGCCGTCGAGTGCGCCCGTCGGATCGGCGCGCGACGCACACTGTTCACCCACATCGCCCACGAGTTGATGCACGGGCCGACGAACCGTCGGCTCCCAGAGGGCATGGCGTTGGCCTATGACGGGCTCCAGTTGGTCCTACCCGAGCCGCGACGGTAGGGGAGCGGACTTCTTGACGTTTCCCTGGTAGGCAGGCCGGTCGCATGCGTGGGCTACTTGTCTGACGGCGAGCGGACGGCGCGGACGTAGAACGTCTCGTTCTTCGTCTGCCACGGCAGAGCACCCCCCCGGAAATTCACCAGGTATGCCGCGTAGTAGGGATCGACCACCTTGCTGGTCCAATACCACTGGCCGCTCCACTCGAACGGCTCGAACCGCCGGTCGAGGACGTGCTCGTCGTCGGAGAGCGATCTAAACAATCGCTTCAGCTCCTCTAGGGTCGGGAGCCGCCAATCGGACTTGCCGGCCAGCGACAGGTTCTTGCACGTTTCGACGGCGTGCTCCCACCGCATCGGCCCGGCGTCGCCTTTCTGCCACGTCAGTCCCGTCTTCGTATCCGTCACCGTACCGTCGCCGTTGTCGACGAAAATCTGATTCTCAGAACCCATGTCTTGCCAACTCCGCTGTCTTCGGTTGAGGCCCGCGCCGGGGCGATTCAGGACGCACTTTCCGTTGCGGGCGAGGCCGTGAACGGCTGGTCGGTCCGTGCCGCTCAGCCCCGCTCGTCGCGATACCCTAGCATAGGAATCTGGCCGCGTCAGATCAAGCGACGGTGCCCAGACCGGGCGACGGAGGGTGCATCCAGAAAATCGTGGCGTTTGTGTGGCATGGTCAAGGGACGACCCGGCAGGGTCGGACCTTGGCCATGTTGCCGAGATCATCTGCGGGCCCACGGCCAAGCTCAGCCTCGTTCCTCGGCGTCGCTTGACCGTGCCACCCCTCGCCACTGAAATCAAGATGCACCCGCGACGGACCCGTCCGGGCTGGATGCCCCCTCGTGTGCGAGACGGGCGTCTCGCACCTGGGCAGCCGGTCGCTTACACGGCCGGGGTCGGATTGGCTAAACACGGGCGTCGCGACGTAGTATAATCGTTTGACTTGTGCGGTGGTTCGCCGAACCGGCGGATGACGGCTTACCTTGCAGGGATCGTCGATGAGCTGGCGCGACAGGCCCTACGCAGACGATGACGGCGGCGGCTGGTCCCCCCAAGGCAGGGGGACGAGCATTGGTCTGCCCAAGCCCACGCGCGTGGTCACGTACTTGCTGGTCATCAACATCGCCGTGTTCGTGTTGACGGCGGTCTCGGCGAGCTTGCGGTACTTTCTTAGCTACTACTTCATGATGGCGGCCTGGGAGATCCGCTCGCCGCTGGACGGTACGCTCGTGACCGGAGGTGGGGTGCTGACGGGCCACTTCTGGCGGCTGATCACGTATCAGTACCTGCACAGCACGACGAGTGCCTTCCACCTGTTCTTCAACATGCTGGGTCTGTATTTTCTGGGCTCGCCGCTGGAATCGCGATGGGGCCCCCGGACCTTCCTCACGTTTTACACGGTCTGCGGCGTGGCGGGGGCCGTGCTGTTCACCGTACTGGTGGCCGTCGGGATCCTTCCCAACCGCGGCATGGTCGGCGCGTCCGGCAGTGTTCTGGGCCTCTTGTCCGCCTGTGCGGTGCTCATGCCGCAGTTCATCATCATCCTGTTGTTCTTCCCCGTGCCGATCCGGGTCGCGGCTGTTTTGCTGGTGGCGATCTACGTGCTGAACCTGCTGGCGGGCTTCGCCGGCGGACACGAAGGGGCGGGTGGGGACGCCGCCCACCTGGGCGGCATGGCGTTTGGGGCCGCCTGGTGCCTGTGGGGATGGTCCTGGCTCCAGCGCCGCCGCGAACACGCCCATCGCGGGGCCTGGGAACGCAAGATGAAACGCCAGCGGGATCTTCAGCTCGAGGTGGATCGCATCCTGGCCAAGGTCCACGAGCGCGGCATCGGATCGCTCACCCGCCGCGAGAAACAGATCCTCGCCGACGCCACCGAAGCCCAACGACAGCAGGAACGGTGATCTCGTCACGCATAGCGCACGTACACCCTTGACCGCCGGGCAAGCGCAAACCGAGCCGCGACCGTAAGGGAGCGCTTGACGGGCCCGCGCCTCGGAACAGACAGCCGGATCGCCAGGACCCGCGTCAGGGTCCCTTCCACACGTCCATCTTCCGCCCGTCGTGCGCGTGTTGGCCGCCGTCGCAGATGATCGTCTGACCGGTGACGAACGACGCGTCGTCGCTGGCGAGGAACGCGAACACGCCCGCCACCTCCTCGGGTCTGCCCAGCCGGTTCATCGGCACGCAGCGCTTGGCGTAGAACCTCATGAACTCGGGCGGATCGATCTCCTCAGCCAGCGGCGTGACGATGTACCCGGGGCACACACAGTTGACACGGATGTCGTTCGGTGCCAGTTCGACGGCCATGGTCTGGGTCAGCAGGACCACCGCCGCCTTGCTCGCGTTGTAGGGCGCGTAGCCGACCTCCGCGCGCAGACCGTTCTTGCTGCCCATGTTGATGATGATGCCTCCGCCCTGCTCGGCCATCTGCCGGGCAACGGCCTGGGCGACCAGAAACACGCCCCGGACGTTCACCGACAGGATATGGTCGAGCTGCTCGGTCGTCGTCTCGAGAAACGACTCGAGATAGGCCACGCCCGCCACGTTGGCCAGGATATCGATCCGACCGAACCGATCGACCGCCTGTCGGACGGCGGCGTCGATCTGCCGGCCGTCCCGGACGTCGGCGACGACGTCGTGGAGCCGGTCTGCGTCGGGAAATTCGGTCCAGGTGCCGGCCAGGTTGTCCTCATTGTTGTCGAGGCGGACCACATTGGCCCCTTCGTCGGCGAACCGCTTGGCGATCGCCAACCCCAATCCCCTGGCCCCACCGGTCACCAACAGGACCTTGCCCTCGAACCTGTTCATGTCAAGTCGTCCTTTCGTGTTCGTCCAGGACTGTATCAGTATAATGCCAGTAGGGACAGCGTTTTCGCCCAGCGAGGAGCCCATGCCGACCGAAGAACCATCCGCGGCGCCCGGCGAGACACGAACCGTTGGGCCGCCCTCACCCTGGGTCGGCCGATCCTGGGCGCTTGCCGGGCCGGTCGCGGGTCTGGTGGGCGGGATGATGGTCGGGCTGGGCGAGCCCGTGCTCCGGCTGTGGTCCGACCGGGGCCTGATGACGACCCGCTTGTGGCTCGAGGTGCTCAGCTTCTCGCTGGTATCCCACGTGGCGGTCTGGGTGACCGTGTGTACCGTCGTTTGCGTGCTGGGTGGGCTGATCGCGAGGCGCCGCCCGGGGGTCCGAGCGAGGATCCAGCCTGGGCCGCTCGCCTGCGCCGCTTTCGTTGTCGGTCTGGGCGTCATGGTGAGCTGGGGCCACCTTGCCGGCAGGGGGGTCAGCCTGGCGCGGGGGGCCGTCGGCCTGACAGCGGCGTTCGCCGTGGGGGTGGGCATCTTGCTGCCGGCGGCGTGGATCTGCACGCGCCTCCGTCCGACGGTGTTGGGTCGTTCTGCGGCCGGTGTCGCGGGGATCGCCGTCTGGTTGGCTGCGGCGCTGATGATCGCCTCGCTAGGCCTCCAGTGGCAGGGGCGGTCCCGTGTGAGGTCTGCCGAAGGGTTTTGGCCGCCGAAGTTCGCCAGACCGGCGAGCCGTTCCGCGGGTAGGCCGCCGGATGTCGTCCTCGTCGTGTTCGACACGCTCCGGGCCGATCGGCTCGGCTGTTACGGGTACCCTCGCCCGACGAGCCCGCACATCGATGCCTTCGCGGCCGACGCCGTGCAGTTTCAAAGGTCCGTCTCGCCCGGGGTGTGGACCGAGCCGGCCCACGCCTCCATCTTCACGGGGTTGTATCGTTCGCAACACGGCGTCGGTTGGAACCGGATCTGGCTCGACGATCGCTTTGTGACACTGGCCGAGATCCTTCGTGATTGCGGCTACCAGACCATCGCCCTGTCTAACAACCCGCACGTCTCGCCCGGGACGAATCTGACGCAGGGCTTCGAGTGGTACGGCGAGCCGATCGCGCTGTCCTACGCGACGCGGGACAGCGTGTACGCCTTCGCGAAGTACGTGTGGGCTGGCGGCGGGCCCCTGGGTTCCCCGCTCGGTCGGTGGTTTGTCGCCGATGCCGGTGGCCACGTCACCACGTTCCTCGTCCGTGAGCGGCTTCGCCGCCGCGACCGGACGCGTCCGTTCTTGCTCTTCATCAACTACATGGAACCCCATGGACCGTACGAGCCGACCCGGGCCTACCGGAGGGCATTCGTTCAGCCGGAGGATCTGGCCCGTTCGTACCAGATCGACCAGAGCCTCGAGGCGAACTTCCTGTACTGCCTGGCCCGCAAATCGGTCTATAGTCGACGAGACCTGAAGATCCTCTCGGACCTGTACGACGGACGGATCCGCGAGCTCGACGATCATTTTGCCGACCTGATGCACGTCTTGGGCGCGGAGGTCAACCTGGATGACACGCTGATCATCCTGACGGCCGACCACGGCGAGAACCTCGGTGACCACGAGTTGATCGGACATGACTTCTGCATCTACGACACGCTCGTCCACGTGCCGTTGCTTATCCGTTGGCCGCGGGTCCTGTCCCCCCAACGTGTGGATCGGCTGGTGCAGACGAGCGATCTGTTTCCGAGCGTGTTGGGTTGGGTCGGCGCGGAGGCGAGGCAATCGGCGAAGGTCATGGCGAGACCGCTCGGGGAAGCTTTGCAGGCCACGCCCCAGAGCGTTTACCGCAACGCCTTCTCGGAATACCTGTACCCGCCCCGCTGGGCGTTTGACGTGGTTCGGCGCCGTGATCCCACGTTCGATCCGTCCCGGTGGATGCTCGCGTTCCGGGCCGTCTTCGATCAACGTTGGAAGCTGATCATTCGTTCCGATCAGCGCAACGAGCTGTACGACCTGTCCAGCGACCCCGGCGAGGAGAAGAATCTCATTGGCACGAGGCGACGCGAGCTGGCCCGCCTCGAACGTCAGCTCGCCAAGTGGCGGGCCTCGTTCAAGCCGTTCGACCCGAACCAGTTCACCGGGCCGTCAGGCCACCGCCTCACGGACGATCAGGTACGACGGCTTCGCGACCTG
>Ga0180431_10004710_pt1 | contig 16930 bp, 15 predicted proteins | sample SS_ome_11_FD_132459 | JGI IMG/M metagenome (GOLD analysis project Ga0180431, IMG submission 132459) | Hypersaline lake sediment archaeal communities from the Salton Sea, California, USA - SS_1_MS_1 metaG | ecosystem: Environmental > Aquatic > Non-marine Saline and Alkaline > Hypersaline >... | reverse complement strand
CGCCCAGGCTCTTGAGCGCAAAGATGTTGGCCCGGTAGTTGACCTCGGTCGGCATGATGCGGTGGCCCCGCCCGTGACGGGCCAGGAACGCGACGCGCACGCCCTCCAGCGTGCCGACGGTGAACGCATCGGACGGATCGCCAAACGGCGTCGACACGGCCCGCTCCTCGACCTCGCTCAGTCCCTCCATCTGGTAGAGCCCACTACCGCCAATGATACCGATGCGAATAGGGTTGTCGGTCATGAGTACCACCTTTCTGCGTCTCTCTATGCCGCCCTCAGACGGCGAATGCGGAACTTGCTCTTGTCCACCACGAGCAGGGCTCCTCGAATATCCTGCGCCTGATCGAGAGCTTGCTCGAGTACCTGGTGCACGTCATCCACCGTCGTCGGACTCATCTTCAACACTACGATGCCCAAATACTGCGCAGGAGGATATAGCAGGATATTGCTGAAATCCATATCCCGTGTGAGGAGAACGCGGCCCAGTGCCAGAGCTTTGTCAATAACCACGTCGTCGCTTGCGCCAGACAGGCCCAGTTCCTGTACGGTGACCACGTCACAACCCAAACTGCGCAGGTAGTCAGTGGTCGCCGTATAGACACATTCGTCAGCCAGCAGGGGCGGCAGCGACTTCTGAGGCAAAGTATATCTCCTCGTTCTTGGCGAGCTCGGTGGCATAGCGGATGCAGGCACGCACGCCTTCCTGCGTCAACGTAGGATAGAAGTCAGCCACGATCTGCTGCGGAGTATAGCCCGCCTCGACGAGTTCCAGCACCATATACACCGGAATGCGCGTGCCGGCAACCACAGGTTTGCCAAAAGCCACCCCAGGATCTACCACAATATGCTCTTGCCACGCCATCTCCATACCTCCCAGATCCACTTGCCATCACGGATCACGCATCACGTATTACGCACCCCGCCCCCCGCCCCCATTCTACCCCACCCCCCCTATCTCCGCCAATGCGCCCGATACACCACCATCATCTCCCCACCCGCGATCGTGTTGCGCGCCAGCGTCACCTGGTGCACCGGCTCCAGCACGTCCGTGCGGGCAGCCAGGCCCGGGAACCAGTTGGGGAAAATGACGACGTACTGCACCCCCTGCTCCGCCATAAAGTCGGCCAGGCGCACATCCCGATCGTGAGCGCGCAGGAGCGGGATCACCTCCGGCGTGACCAACCCCGCCAGATCCACAATCGGCCGCTCCGAGACGTAGGTGATCGCGCCGATGTCGTTCAGCGCCAGGACCGCGTCCGGCGGCGTGTGCTCCGCGGCCCACTCGCCCAGCGCGACGTGCATCTGGTTGATGTTGTCCACGTTCCAGGCATAGAGACGCGCCATCATCGGCAGCCGCCACGCGGTTCCCACGATGACGAGCACGCCCACCAGCAGCGCCAGCGCCTTCGGTGAGCCCCGCCAACGGTACCCGCGCCGCGTCGCCAGCCGCCCCGCCTCCAACAACCCCACCACGCCGGCGACCGCGTTGACCGGGATCAGCGGGATCAGGTACCGCCCGTGCTGGTAGAGCACCGCGTGGAGGCAGGCATAGATCAACGGCAGCCCGGCGCTCCACAGGCCCAGAAGCGAGGCCCGGCCCCGCGGCGAGGCCTCTCCGAGCCCGGTCGCGCTACTCAATGCCGGGAACAGCAGCACGCCCAGCCCCAGAACGTAGAACGGCAACAGGAGCGGGTTGTCAAGGATCAGGTACCTCGCCGTCAGGCTCAGGAAATCGAGGTCGGGCCGCAGATCCACGCCCGCCTTGGCGTGATACGTGTTTGGGAGCAGGTGACCGCTGGTGCGCAGCGAGAACAGGAGGTAGGGGAGGACGATGGCGGCAAAGACGACAGTAGGGAGGAGAAGACGTGAAACGTGATGCGTGATGCGTGATGCGTGATGCGTGATGCGTGATCTGCGCCAACTGGCCCACAGGAAATCGGCCAGCGATAGCGCGAACAGGAGGTAGCCCTCCGGGCGGCTCAGCGCGGCCAGCCCGAACAACGCTGCTGTGCTCAGCCGATAGCGGCCGGCGAGACCCTCAGACTGTCCAAGGAACCTGTCCTGAGCCTGCCGAAGGGGCTCATCCTGAGCTTGTCGAAGGGACCCGTCCTGAGCTTGTCGAAGGGACCCGTCCTGAGCTTGTCGAAGGATGGCCCGGTCACGGATGTGCGCGTTGATCGCCAGCAGGCTCAACGCGGCAAAGAGGCACGTCTCCAGCGCCGAGAGGCCGGCCCACACCATGCGCCCGTTGACCGCGACGACCGCGCCCGCCAGCGCCCCCAGCCAGCGCTTGCCCGTCAATCGCGCGCCCAGTGCGTACGTCGCTACGAGTGCAACCAGGAAGCAGGCCCCGCTCAGCACCTGCCCGGCGACCGGAAAATCACATCCCAGAAGGTACGCACCGGCCAGGAGCAGCGTCCACAGCGGCGAGGTCGAGCCCGACGTGGGTTCGCCGGGGTTGAACGAAAGGCCATCGCCCCGCGCCAGGTTGCGCGCGAACTGAAAGTGGATCCAGGCGTCGTCCAGCGGGACCCCGCCCTGGCCACCGGTGAAGCGATCGGCGGTCAGCGCCAGGATGCCCAGCGTCAGGCAGCCCGCGAGCAGCAAGGCCGCCAGCCAGCCAAGGTCGCGCCATCCCAACCGCGTCCCGTCGCTCACGCCACACCCCGGTACATCCCGCCATCCACCAACAGGCTGACGCCGGTGACGTAGGAGGCAGCGGGCGAGACGAGGAACGTAGCCGCCGCCGCGAACTCTTCCGGCGTGCCCATCTGCCCCAGCGGGACCGCGGCCGCGATTCTTGAGGCCTCCTCGTCCGGCGTGGATTCGTTTCGCTCCGCCCGATCGCGCAGGAGCTGCTCCACCCGCGCCGTGCGGGTCCACCCAGGGCAGATCGCGTTGACGCGGACGCCAAAGGGGGCCAGCTCGTCGGCCAGCGTCTTGATCAGCCCCACCACCCCCAGCCGCAGGCTGTTGGAGAGGATCAGGTTAGGCAGCGGCTGTTTGACCGTGACCGAGGTCATGGCCAGGATCGAGCCCGTAGCCTGCCGCTGCATCACCGGAGCAGCCGCGTAGCACAGACGCACCGCGCTCATCAACGTCAACTGGACAGCCGCTTCCCAATCCTCTGGGGTAAAGTCAAGGAACTGCCCCGGTGGCGGCCCCCCGGCGTTGATGACCAGGATGTCGAGCCGCCCCAACTGCTCGACCGTGGCCTCGACCAACCGATCAGCAGCCATCGGGTCGGAGACGTCGGCCGGGAGTGCGAGCACACGGAGGCCCGTCTCCGTCTCAATATCCGCGGCAGCCGCGTTCAGATCCGCTTCTCCTCGGGCGCAGATTGCCACGCGCGCCCCCTCCTGGGCCAACCGCAGCGCGACAGCTCTGCCCAGCCCTCCGCTTGCGGCGGTCACCAATGCCACTTTGTCGGCCAGTCCCAGGTCCACCACGCCACCTCCAGTCTCAATGGTGTGCGGTTCCGTTCCTTTCCGAATCCGCCGTTGTCCGTCCGCAGGTCCATCACTCCAGCTCCAGTTTCAACTGTGTGCGGCCCACGCCAATCACGTCGCCGGCGCTGACGACAGTGGGGCCGGTCACGCGCGTGCCGTTGAGCAACGTGCCATTGCGGCTGCCCTGATCCTCCAGCCACCACTGGCCCTCGCGCAGCGTCAGCAATGTATGCTGAGCAGAGGCGTAGGGCTCCGGGATCGCGACCGTGTTCGTCGGCGCGCGTCCGATTGAGGTGACTGGCTGCAGTGGGAAGGCGGTGCCCACGACGAGCGCGTCCTCCTCCGTCTGAAGCACGACCAGATGGCCGCTCTGCCGGGCCACCTCCCGGGCGGTCGTCGCCTGCCGCAGATCGCGCCACAGCATCACGAACACCGCGGCCAGGAACGCGTACAACAGGACAGTGAGTAGGATGCGCAAGCCCAATAGCAGGATGTCCATCGCTACTCGGGCTCGATATCTCCAGGGGCAAACGCGGGGGTGTCTCCGCTGTCCGGTAGGGAAATGGGCGTCGGGGGGTCCTCACCGTAGATGACCTGCACACCGGCGAAGGAGACGACGTCCCCAGAGTGCAGCACGCACTCCTCGACCGGGTAGCCGTTGATCTGCGTACCGCCGGAACTGCCCAGGTCATAGAGCACGTAGCGGCCGTACCGCAACCGCAGTTGCGCGTGGTGACGGGAGACCCGCGAGTCCTCGATGATCATGTCGTTGTCCAGCGCTCGCCCGATCGAGATCACCGGCTGCAGGAGGTTCACGTGGCGTCGTCCCTCCAGGACTAGAAACGGCCGGCCGTGGGGCAAGATGCCATCCGCGACCGCGTCACCCTGAGCCTGTCCAGTGGAGCCACCCTCAGCCTGTCCAGTGGCGTCACCCTGAGCCTGCCCAAGGGCGTCATCCTGAGCTTGTCCAGTGGCGTCGCCCTGAGCCTGTCGAAGGGTCTCGCCCTGAGCCTGTCGAAGGGTCTCGCCCTGAGCCTGTCGAAGGGTCTCGCCCTGAGCCTGTCGAAGGGCGTCGCCGCGCTCCATCTCGCGGGTTCTCTCCACGCCAGTCCCCTCCCGCGGGATCCAACGAGCGTCGACGCGCACCTCGCGGGGCATCAAGTGCTCGTCGGTCACCACGTGGACCACCGGCGTGGCATCGAGCGCCAGGCCCGCCTGCCCCGCCAGTTCGGCCACATACCGGGCCAGTTCCGTCTCCAGTGCTGGCTGTTGGCCTGCCACCGCGCTGCAGTCGTCTGGATGCAGGTACACCCAATAATGGGTCGGTGCATGTGGCGTGGCGTCAGGAGCAATGACCTGATAGTCCTCCATCGCCCGCACGAGGTGCGTGACGACCTCCAATGGGCGAAGATGCCCGGCAAAGAGGCGGGCAAAGGTGCCCTCCACCAATCGCTCGGCCAGGGCTTCAAAGCGGTCGATTTTGCTCATCACGCGGCGATTATAACGCGAGAGGGGGCAAAAGACAAATAACAGCGTGGGTGAGAACGCGACGGTTCACAACTCTATGGCAGGCACGACCTGCGTGTCACCATCCACGTACAGCGCGTAGAGCAGGCCCAACAGGTTGCCGTGCCCGTAGTAAAACTCTCGCCGCAGCCCCAAAAAGATCTCGCCCAACGGCGCGCCGGCCAGGAACTGATCGAAAAAGCGCCTGGCCCATTCAGCGGCGAACAGCGCGGGCGTCTCACACTCAGTGCCGATGACGCCGCGCGCCCCCTTTGCCATAAAGTACGGCACGAACCCGTCGTAGAACAGCGGCGAGAGTTCGGCCGATTCACAAGCATTGATGAACACGAGTGGCGCCCCTGGCAGGGTCTTTTTGGGGGGCGCAAACACGTTCAGGTCCCCTAACGTCACACGTTGATCGCCACTCAGCACCAGCGTAGAAGCATCTGGCCCACCCCCCTCCTCCAACGACCTGGAAATGGCATGGCAGTAAAAGTATAGAACCTGGTCGGAGGTGGAAGTGTCATCCAGCGCCCGCGTCACCTCGTCCCCGTTCTCGCGCTCGATCACCTCGACGTCACCGCATTGGCTGATCTTCTCCCAGTAGCGTCGTTGATCGGCGACGAACGATACCCCCATCTGCCGGTCGATATCGGCATTGACGTTGATGCTGACGTCCAGCCCAGGACGGCTGTCGATCGTGTTGTCGATCACCCGCATGCCGGGCTGGAGCGGGATGTGCTCGATGATGTGCTTCAGCCCCAGGAACATCTCGGGGTCGATATGATCCGGATCATACTCGTCAGCCACGTACAGGATGCCCCAGGGCAACGTGAACTGCTGGGAAAAGACCTGGATCTTGAGCGTGTCCCTCTGTGCCATCTCGCGCAGTCGATCACCCAGCAGGTTGGCCTGCGCGTCCGCGGCCGGACCATAGAAAATCCGCTGATATAGCCGGAAGCCCTCCCTGGCCAGCCGCTGCAATGCCCGCTGGTTGACCTCCGGCGGAACGTCGATCCCCACCTGGTAGACGCGGGTCCGGTCAGATCCGACGCCCAGGTGGACAATCCTTAGCAGCTCAAGCCGTACCTGGGCGATCATCTGGTCAAGTTGGAGCAGCGTAATCGGCAGTGTTGCCATCGCGCCCACCGCGCCGGACATGATGACCTGGAAACCCGTGCCGGTGTTCAGGATCGTCAGGTTCACGTCCCGTGGCTGGATGGCAAAAGCGGCGTCCATCGGACGACCCAGCGTCTCGGCAGCCACCAGTCCGGCCTGCCCCGGCAGTCCCGTGCGGAGCTTGAGCGTCATAAGTTGGACAAAGTTGCCCTCCTTCAAAAACAGCGCATTGATCACACCCGCGCCCTCGTGCTTGGGCTCGACGTCGAAACGGGCCTTGCCCTTCGACCTGCCGGTGCGCGGCACCCGCAGCTTTTGCGGCTCGGTGTAGATCTCAAAGTCGTCGCTCTCGAGTTGGATGGTCAGTGTCACCAGTTGCTCGTCGGGCCTGAACCGGTATCCAAAACTAGCGGCCGCCAGCGCCGTCTCGCGCGCTTCCGTGTCCACGTCGAAGGCCAGCGTATAGACCTTGCCCATCTGCAGCGGCTCCGCCGGGTCGTGATCCTGGACCTCGGCGTTGATCCAGCGCTTTTCCGGCTCGGCCTGAGCCGACGGGGAAACCCTCTTCGGGACCAGGTCCGTCAACGTACCGGGCTCCGCAGGCTCACACAGCCAATCCAGGTCCACGAACGTGATCTTGCGGACGCGGCGCCCCACCAACACGCCGACGACCTGGCCCCCGGCCAGCACGACCAGCCGCCCACCCGGCGCCCTTCTGGCCAACTGCTTGGCCTGCCTGGTCTCCATGCCGGCCTGTTCGACAACGTCCGCGGCCCGGGGAGCGAGCAGGCCTGGCACGTCGCGCAAGGTAACGTCCAGCACCTCCGGCTGGGGCACCTCGCCACGCCATTTCTGCAACGCCTCGACGATCTCGCTCAGGCACAGGACAGCGCACTGGCCGTCGACCAGCCAGACGACGACGTAGGTCCAGTCGTTCCCGGTTGCGGCGACCCGGTCGCGCACCTGGCGCACCGTCGCCTGGTCATCCACGACGATGAAGTCTCGGTCAAGCTCACTTTCCGCGATGGGCATCGTTACCTCCTGGCTGGACGTGCAGCTCCTCTAACCATTTTGGGCCGAATCGCGATTTTGGGCAAGCGTGTACTTCGCGTCGCCAGTCCCTATCGCTCCACGGTCACCTGGAAAACCCTCGTCACCGCCTGCTGATAGCCGAACTCTACGCGAGCGATGTTGGCGCTGGCCGAACGGTAGGTCACGTCGGACACCCGATCCAGTTGCCCCTGCTTCGTGACCGTTCCCAACCCCTGCCCTGACCAACCGTACGCCTTCAGCACATATTCCATTTCCGCTCCCGCGAAACGCAACGTGACAGCCCTCACCGGCGTCGTAAATTCGATACGCACCGGAACCGTGTTACATCTCGCTGTATCGCCAGGCGAGGCTGTTGTCAGATACGGCGTGGTGAAGCGCTGGTCTCCGGCCCGGATCGCGGCCTGAGCATCGGCGCAGTAGGTCCCCGCAGGTGCCGCACTCAATCGCAGCCCCCAGGCGCTGTACTCATCCCCCTGCAGAACCAGGCCGTTCGTGATGCGCGTCCCATCGGGAAGCCTGTCAAACGAGAACGAATTGAGCAGCCCGACACTCAGTGCGCTATATCCCGTCCAAGCCCGATTACCCGCCTGATCGTACGCATTGGCCCCGTAGGTGACGTCTCCGGCCGCGTAGGGTCCCCCCACGTACTCGCACGGAGAGCCGGGACATTCTTTTGCCAGAGCGGCGTTCACCAGTATCTCGACGCGGGAGAGGCCCCCCTCGTCGGAGGCGGTGGCACGGAAGGTGACCGGATCAGCACTGGTCGGGTCGGATGGCGAGTAAGTGACCTGGACGGTGGGCGGCGTCGTGTCCAGCGGGGCGGACAGGGAGAGATGCTGATCTCCACTCTCTCCCCGGTTGCCCGCCGCATCCCAGGCACTGGCGGCACAGGTGACACTGGAGCGGTCGGGGTAAGGGCCGCCCTCGTAGAGGCACGGAGAGCCGGAGCACTCCTTGACTGGCTCACCGTCCACCAGAATCTGGACGCGAGAGATGCCCCCCTCGTCGGAGGCGGTGGCCCTGAAGGTGATCGAGTCGGCGCTGGTAGGATCGGATGGCGAGTAGGTTATCTGGACCGTGGGCGGCGTCGTGTCTGGGGTCGCCGATAGGGAAACAGTCTTCCCGCTCTGTCCCTCGTTCCCGGCCGAATCCCAGGCCACGGCGGCAACCGTGACGCTGGAGCGATCGGCGTACGGCCCACCCTCGTAAACGCACGGAGAGCCAGGACACTCTTGGACCACCTCACCCTCTACCAGAACGTGGATACGGGAGATATTCCCTTCGTCGTCGGAGGCGGTGGCGCTGAAGGTGATCGAATCCGCTCTGGTGGGCTCGGGTGGCGAGTGGGTGACCTGGACCGTGGGCGGCGTCGTGTCTGGGGTCGCCGACAGGGAAACAGTCTTCCCGCTCTGTCCCTCGTTCCCGGCCGAATCCCAGGCCACGGCGGCAACCGTGATGCTGGAGCGCTCGGCGTACGGGCCGCCCTCGCAGACACACGGAGAGGCAGGACACTCTTTGACCACCTCACCATCCACCAGAACCTGGATGCGGGAGATATCCCCCTCGTCATCGGAGGCGGTGGCCCGGAAGGTGATCGGGTTGGCGCCGGTGGGCTCGGATGGCGAGCAGGCGACCTCCACCGTGGGTGGCGTCGTGTCCGCCAGTGCGGATAGGGAAAGACGCCGCTCCCCGCTCCCCCCCCGATTTCCGGATGAATCCCAGGCCACGGCGGCAACCGTGATGCTGGAGCGATCGGCGTACGGGCCGCCCTCGCAGACACACGGAGAGCCGGAACACTCTTTGACTACCTCACCATCTACCAGAACCTGGATGCGGGAGACATCCCCCTCGTCGTCGGAGGCAATGGCGCTGAAGGTGATCGCATCCGTACTGGTGGGCTCGGATGGCGAGCAGGTGACCTGGACCGTGGGTGGCATCGTGTCCTTCGAGGCCCCGGTGATTACAAAGTACACACCGACACAGATGAGCAGGAGTAACACCAGTGCCGCAGGGACACCCACCCAGAGCCAGCGGCCTAATCCTGATGGGGCGGGTTTCGGCACCCGGGCCGCTTTCTCCCGCGCTTGAGCCCTCTCAGCAGTCGCGATCAACGTGCCCACACCCTTGTAGTCTCCACCCACGTCCTGCACCCGTCGGAAATACTCCAGCGCCTGGCGCCAGCGGCCAGCCTCGTACTGGCTCCGCCCCGTGGTGTAGAGGCTCTCGAGTTCCTGCATTTTCCGGGCCTGGCTCACCTTGGCCGCCGCCTCGGCGTTCCCCGGTTCCAGAGGCATGAGGGCCTGCAGCCTCTCGATGGCCGTCGCCCAGTCTTCTCTCGCCATCGCCGCCTGTGCCTCGCGATAGATAGCAGTGACCTGCGCGGTCCTCCGCTCTGCTTCGCTGACCCGCTCGATGTCAAAGATGCGCCCATCCGGTGCACGCAGGTACAGCACCGGCGTGCCCCACTCCACGTCGTTCTCCTGGGCAAAGATGGCCTTGCGCGCCTCCGCCAGCGCTGCGTCCACCGGATAGCCATCGGCCAGGGCAGCGTACAACTCGTGGGCCATGGTGACGGCAGCCTCGTCCGTGATCTCGAACTGCATGGCGACGACGGCCGGAATCCCCTGCTGCACCAGGCTCTGGGCCGTGCCCGCGAACGGGTCGGTGCGCGAGGTACGCGCGCCCTCGCAGGCGTTGAGGATCGCCAGGCGCAACGTGCGCTCGTCGTGCAGCAGCGTCCCCAGGTACTGGCCGCTCACGGGGCAACTCCGCCCCCCCTCATCCTCCAGCAACAGCACCCCATCCTGGGCCCACTCGTCGAAGCCCCCGTGGCCCATAAAGTGGAAGATGTGGTACGCGCCCCGACGCAACCGGCGCTGCAGGGCCAACAGCATGGCCTCCTCCAGCCGCTCCAGCACCACCAATCCCCGCTGTTCCAGGTCGCCCAGCGCCTCCCGCAGCCTGGTCCACTCTCGCTCCACGTCGAGCTGGGGGTAGTCGCTGGGACAGGAGATCATCACCAGCACCCGCAGGGGGGGGGCGTCACCGTCAGCGGCCGGATACGCTCCGGCAAGTCCAAATAGCGCACGAGGGGGGTCTCTACCGATAGAATGAGGAAGCGGTTGAGGGCCGGGTTGTACAGGTACTCCCAGGGCACGTCGACCAACTCGGGAGCCCCGGCTAGGCGCAACCGGACGCGCAGCCCTGCTTCCTGCCGGCTCGCCTCATCCAAACTGCTACGGAGACAACCCCGCACGTCGCCGCTGAAGACAGCCTGGAACAGACGACCGCCAAAGGCCTTGGCCTCCTCCATCTCCGGCGCGTTCTTCAATCGACAAATCGAAATCCAGATACCTGATCTCGTCCATATTCGCCTCCTTTCACTTTCGCACGGCGGGGCGTCGGGGCCAGGGCCACTTCTGACACGCCAGCTTGAACCTGGCAGGGTGGCAGATTTCTCTCTCTCCCCTCGCTCCTGGGCCCCTCTCACTCAGGCCATACCACCTCGTTTCACAGAGCCAACTGCAAGGTATGAAACAACAAAGGCCGACACATTCCTACTCGGAACGGTCGGCCTTTCATCTCCCAGTTACCCTCCTCAATCATAAACCTACGGCGACGAGGAATGCAACGGTGTTAAATGCTGGCTGATATCACTATGATACCACACACTGGGGCGAAATTCAACCCCACCAGCTTTGGCAGAGGCAAACCTTCCCGAAAGCTTCACAAACGAGCCAGGACAGCGGAATGGCGGCTCGCAAGCGCCCCAGGTACCTCCCGGCACACCGCCGAAGCTTTCGGGAAGGGCAGTGGACACGACGAAAAATGCCACGCACCGCGTGGGTGCGTGGCATCGATTTGATCCAGTCCAGACTGGCGGTCAGGCGGGACCGACGGGCATCTGTTCGATCCACTGCCGGGCCGTGCGCTTCCGGAGGCACTCCGGACACAGGCCCCACACATCCGCCGCCTCGGGCAACATCTCCTTGAGGAACGCGGTCGGTTCAGGCGCGAAAAAGCAGCCGCACTCCGGACAGGCGTGCAGCTCGACCGTCGTGTTCCACGTGCGCAGGATGCGCTGGTTCCCCCGATCCTCGATCTCGATCGCGCCGGTGGGGCAGATCTCTGCGCACGCACCGCAACCGATACAGGCATCGGCATGCACGTCGAAGGGCGTGCCCACCCTGCGCTCCACCCCCCGCCCGACGAACGAGATGGCGGCCGCGCCGATCGCCTCGCGGCAGACCCGCACACACAGCCCGCACAGCACACACAGCTCATCGGCCCGCTCGGGCAGCGGAGCGCCAAAGCGGGACCCGGTCACGCCCTCGCGGGCGGCCAGATCGCGGATCACGTTGGACTGCGGGCAGCGACCGAGCAGAAACTCCAACGCCAGCCGGCGGGCGGTCACCGCTTCCGGCGCATCGGTCTCCACCACTATCCCCTCCTCCACGGGATAAGCGCAGGAGGCCACGAGCGCCTGGTGGGGCTCGGTGATCGCCACCATACACAGCCGGCACGCGCCGTAGGGGGCCAGGCCCTCGTGGTAGCAGAGCGTGGGCAGCTCGACCCCGGCGGCGCGCACCGCCTCCAGAAGGACTGTGCCTTCCGGCACGCTCACAGGCTGTCCGTTCACGGTTATGTTCACTGCGGGAGCATCCATCGGCGTCACCTCACGATCTCGACAGCCCCCACGGGGCAGATGTCGTGGCACAGGCGACAGCGTGTGCACAGGTCCGGGTCGATGACGTGCGGCTCCTTGCTCTCTCCCGTGATGGCGCCGACTGGACACTCACGCAGGCAGAGGCCACAACCGGTGCACAGCTCGGGCTGGATAGCGAGCCGGATCAGCGCGCGGCAGACGCCGGCCGGACAGCGCTTCTCGACGATGTGGGCTTCGTACTCGTCCCGGAAGTAGCGCAGCGTGGAGAGCACCGGGTTGGGTGCCGTCTGGCCCAGCCCGCACAGCGAGGCCGCCTTGACCCACGTGGCAATCTCCTCCAGGTTGTCCAGATCCTCCAGCGTCCCCCCTCCATCGATGATGCGGGTGAGGATCTCGTACATCGCGCGGGTGCCCTCCCGGCAGGGTGTGCACTTGCCACACGACTCGTCCATGGTGAAGGTGAGAAAGTAGCGGGCCACATCCACCATGCAGGTCTCCTCGTCCATCACCACCATGCCGCCGGAGCCCATGATCGAACCGGCCTGGGTCAGTGTCTCATAGTCGATCGGCAGGTGGAACAGACGGGCGGGCAGACAGCCGCCCGAGGGCCCGCCAGTCTGCACCGCTTTCACCACCTTGCCGTCCAGCCCCCCTCCGCCGATGCCCTCGATCATCTCGCGCAGCGTGAGGCCCAACGGCACCTCGACGAGGCCGGTGTTTGCCACCTTGCCCACCAGCGAAAAGACCACCGTCCCCCGATTGCCCTCGACGCCGATCCCTGTGTACCAGGCCGCGCCCCGCGCCAGGATGGCCGATACCGAGGCCCAGGTCTTTACATTGTTGATGACAGTAGGCTGGCCCCACAGCCCGCTGACGGCGGGGTACGGTGGCTTGGGGGAGGGCTCTCCCAGCCCACCCTCGATCGACGCGATGAGCGCGGTCTCCTCGCCGCACACGAAAGCGCCCGCTCCGCGCACCACGTCGATCCTAAAGCCAAACCCGGAGCCGAGGATGTCCTCCCCCAGCAGTCCCAGTTCCTCGGCCTGGGCCACCGCCTGGGAGACGCGCTCGACCGCCAGCGGGTACTCGTCGCGCACGTAGAGGGTTCCCTCGTGGGCGCCGACGGCGTACCCGCCGATGATCATCCCCTCGATGACGCTGTGGGGGTCGCTCTCCAGCACCGTGCGGTCCATGTACGCGCCGGGGTCACCCTCGTCGCCGTTGCAGATGACGTATTTTGGCTCTCCCGCTGCATCGCGGCAGACCTGCCACTTGCACCCGGTGGGGAAGCCGCCCCCACCCCGCCCGCGCAACCCGGCGCTCACCACCTCGTCGATCACGTCCTGCTGGGAGAGATCGAGCAGCGCATGCGCCAGCGCCTGGTAGCCCTCTCGCGCGACGTACTCTTCGACGCGGGTCGGATCGACCAGGCCGCTGTTGCGCAGGATGATCTTGTGCTGGCGGGCGTAAAAGGGCAGCTCATTGAGAAAAGGAACCCCAGGCAGGACTTTTGAAGGGTGATCCTCAGGGATGACGGCCAGCGCACCCTCGGCCGGCAACTCGCCCCCTGCCAGCGCCGCGACCAGCGCCCGCGCGCGCTCGGGGTTCATCCGGGCATACAGGACGCGACCCCGGTCCGGCACACGCACGTCCACGAGCGGCTCCTGCTGGCAGTAACCAATGCAGCCGGTGGCGACGAGCGTGAGGTCAAGCCCACGCGCAGCCGACTCGTCGCGGAGCGCGTCGTACACGGCGGCGGCCCCCGTCGCCAACCCGCACGTGGCCATCCCCACACCGATTCGCAGTCCGTCTGGATAGAGAGTGGACAGGCCCTCAGCGCGCAGCCTGTCCAGATCGGAACGCATGTGCACCCTCATGGCCCCTGCCCCTCCGCCGCCCGGTACTTTTTGAGGATGCGGGGAAGCCGGTCGGCCCGCAGGCGGCCGTAGGTATCGCCATCCACCCGTATCACCGGCGACATACTGCACGAGCCGAGGCAGTAGACCGTCTCGAGCGTGAAAGCCCGATCCTCGGTGGTCTCACCCGGCCCCACCCCCAGGGTTGCCTGCAGTTTCTCCAGCAGCTTGTCGCCTCCGCGGATGTAGCACGCCGTCCCCAGGCAGACCTGGATCGTGTGACGTCCACGGGGCTCGAGAGTGAAGGCCGCGTAGAAGGAGGCAGCGCTATAGACCTGGCTCGTCGGCACACCCAGCTCATCTGCCGCGAGGCGCAGTTCCGCCTCCGGTAGATAGCCATGCTCGGCATTGATCGCGTGAAGCCTGGCCAGCAGCGCGCCCCCTGCCGGAGGCGCTGGTTGAGGAATGAGTGGCATCGTCACCTCCGCCTACCAGACTAGATCCCCAACGCCGCTCGCTTCTCGTCGATGTGGTCAACCATCATCTGCGCGGCTTTGAAGGGGTCAGGCTCGACGGCGAACGCAGCGCCGACGACGCCCTTCGCGCCCTCGGTCAGCAACTCGGTCACGGCGGGGCTGCCCAGCACCTGCGGCACGGTGCCCAGGACAGTAAAGACACCGGAGGACACCACGTAGGCCCCGATGCTGACCGCCTTCTCGCTCATCCACTCCGGCGCTGCACCGGCCGCCGGCAGGTCGCTGATGTCGACCCCCAACGCGTTGGCGATCGCTGCGCAGGCCACCAGGATGCGGCTGATGTCGACGCAGGAGCCCATGTGCAACACCGGCGGGATGCCCAGCGCCTGGCAGACAGCCTTGAGTCCATCGCCGGCCTGCTCGGCCGCCTCTGGCAACATCAGCCCGGCCTTGGCGGTGGCGATGGCATTGCAGCCCGTCGTCACCACCAGCACGTCCTGCTTGATGAGCTCCTTGACCAGGTTGACGTGGCCATAGTCGTGCTGGATCTTGACGTTGTTGCAGCCAACTACCGCGCCGATGCCCTTGATCGCGCCGCCCTTGATAGCATCCAGCAACGGGTCGAGCGTGCCGCCGAGCGCGCCCACGATCGCCTCCACGCTGAAACCGACCACACACTCCATCGTCTCGTCGGGGATGTGCACCTGGTCGGCCCTGCGGAACCGATAGTTCTCCACGGCCGTGCGCACGATCTCCTTGGCGATGTCGTAGGCCTTTTCCTCGTGAAACTCGATGTGCGTCGCGCCGGGGAACTTGGCCTTGGGCGAGGTGGAGATGAACTTGGTGTGGAAGCAGCCGGTCAACGCCCCCAACGCGGGCATGATGCACTGCACGTCCACGATTATGGCCTCGACCGCACCGGTTATGACCGCCAGCTCCTGCTGCAAAAAGTTGCCGGCGATGGGGATGCCGTGACGCATGATCACCTCGTTGCCGGTGCAGCACATACCGACGACGTTGATCCCCTTGGCCCCGTGCTTCTCGGCCAGCGCCAGCATCTCGGGGTCCTGCGCAGCGGCGACGATCATCTCCGAGAGCGTCGGCTCGTGGCCGTGGGCGACGATGTTCACCTCGTCGGTCTTGAGCACGCCCAGGTTGGACACCGAGCGGACGGGCGAAGGCGTGCCAAACAGAACGTCGGAGAGTTCGGTGGCGACCATTGAGCCGCCCCAGCCATCGGCGACGGATGCCTTGAGCCCATGCAGGATCAGGTGGACAGGATCGTTGTCCACGCCGATGTGCGTGCGATGCATGATCTCGACGATCTCGCGATCGATGCCGCGCGGGTCGATGCCCAACGATTGCCAAAGCGCGACCCGCTTCTCCGGCGCGCGACGGGTGAACTGAATAGGACCCTCCTGCTTGCCGAACTCTGCGTAGACGGCGCGGGCCAGGTCGAGCGCGATCTCCTCCTTGCTCCGGCCATCCACCTCGATGCCGTACTCCGCTGCCAGAGCCTTGAGCTTGGCCTCGTCCTTGATCTCGTAACCGCCGCCCTTGCCCTCGGCGGTCAAGAGCAGCGTGTGGGCGATGTCGCGCCCGTGGTCAGAGTGGGCGGCTGCGCCCCCGGCGATCATGCGGATCAAGTTGCGGGCGACGATGATGTCGGCCGTCGCACCGCAGACGCCCGCCTTGGGCCCCTCCTCCTCGAAAGGACTGATGCGGCACGGGCCCATGTTGCAGTTGCGACAGCAGACCCCCAGCTCGCCGAAGCCACACTGGGGCAACATGGCCTCGTACCGGTCCCACGCGGTCTCAAGGCCCAGCTCCTCGGCACGGGCCAGCATCTCTTGCGTCGCAGGATCGATGCTCCTGCTCATAGCCTTGTCACTGGTTGATACTTCAGACATGGGGAATCACCTCCTCCTATGGATTGCTCGACAGTTGTTGCTGGCTCTCCAGCGCCTCCAGGAATTGCCGGGCTGTGGCCTTTGAGGCCTCCTGTATGACCTCGCGCGGATATCGCAGGCTGAGCGCCTTCGTCGGGCAGGCCTCCACGCACGCCGGGCCACTGGGCCGATCGACGCACAGGTCGCACTTGAACGCGGCCCTCTTCTCGCGGCCGGCCACCTCCGTGGGAGCCACGCGGATCGCGCCAAAGGGACAGACCATCATGCACATTCGGCAGCCGATGCACAGACGCTGATCGACCGCCGTGTAGGTCTCGGTGCGGTACGTGGCCCCAGTGGGGCAGACCTTTACACACGGGGCATCCTCGCACTGGCGGCACTGGGTCGACAGCTTGACGTCATCGATCTGCACCACATAGTTGCGAGGCTGCAGCCGCTCTCCGGCGAGTACTGCGCCGATGACGGAGCCCGCCTCCGTATGGGCTGCGGCACAGGCCAACTCGCAGGTGTGACAACCCAGGCACCGTTCGGGGTTAACCAGGATGAACGGACCTTCTACAGGCATACCTCTCACCTCCTTATCTTGTGAGACCTCTCAGAATGCCGCCCGGGGGTCTCATATGGGGGATAGACGAACACCAACAGCGACCGTCTAGGTCCAAAAAAGGTCCAACTTGGCCGAGTCACCGCTATGGACGCAAGAGCTCTTGGTTCACAATCGCTCTCACCTCAGAAAAAGGGGAACAACCGGAAAAAAACACGAACGCACCCCCCGTCAGAAGCGCCGGAATGGAGCCTGCTTCTACGTTGCGTCCGGCAACCTTGAGGGCTTTCATCGTCTTCCGGAGGGCATCATCGTCGGCTACACTAGACAGGCCACGGTGCGTTCGTG
>Ga0180431_10004709_pt1 | contig 16934 bp, 14 predicted proteins | sample SS_ome_11_FD_132459 | JGI IMG/M metagenome (GOLD analysis project Ga0180431, IMG submission 132459) | Hypersaline lake sediment archaeal communities from the Salton Sea, California, USA - SS_1_MS_1 metaG | ecosystem: Environmental > Aquatic > Non-marine Saline and Alkaline > Hypersaline >... | reverse complement strand
GCTGTCGGCCACTCGCACGTAATCCTCGAGTCCATCCAACTGCCCCAGAGCCGTACTCCCATCGGGGCTACCTGGAGCATAGCCGGTATTGTAGATCGTCCCGTGGTTTCCGTTGCCGGATGAATCGGTGGCCGTAGTGCCACTGCCTTCGTTGAACCGCCAGTACCCGATCGGTCCTCCCGGGGTTGCCGCTCCAACCTGCACGGTGTGAACCTCGCTGTCTGTTGCACCGTCATCGTCGGTCACGGTGAGGGTCACCGTGTATGCCCCCGTAGACGCGTACGCACGTTGTACGCTGACTCCGGAACCACGGGACCCGTCTCCGAAGTTCCAGGAATAAGAAACGATCGTTCCGTCGGGATCGAAGGAGGTGGAGCCGCTGAACGCCACAGTGGTTCCCACTATCGGCGAAACGGGTGAATAGGTGAAGGACGCAGTCGGGGCTTGGTTCGGTTGTGTCGTCACTGCGATCTGGTGGGTCGTGGTATCCCCTGCTCCATCGTCGTCGGTCACAGTGAGGCTGACCGTGTACGTCCCAGAAGATGCATACGCATGGTGTACGCTGACTCCGGTGCCGCTCGTTCCGTCCCCCAAGCTCCAAGAATAGGAGCTGATCGCCCCATCAGCATCGCTGGACGTCGATCCGTCGAATGTCACAGTGGTTCCCACCATCGGCGAAACGGGTGAATAGGTGAAGGCGGCAGTCGGCCCCTGATTGGGCTGGGTAGGAGAGGAAAGAAACAGGCGTCCCTGCCCGTAGGCATACGGGCTACCCATGGCCACCACTTGCGACAGGAGTCGGGCTCTAAGCGCGGGCTCAGTTAGTGACGGCTGCTGCGAAAGGAGGAGTGCAGCTGCTCCGGCTGCGTGTGGAGCAGCTCCGGATGTGCCCAAGAAAGGCGAGTAGGGATTCGTTCCGGTCGTAACACTGTCCGGTGCGCACAGATCGGGCTTCGCGCGGCCGTCGTTCGTCGGACCCTGCGAGCTGTATGACTCTTGCGGCCCCGTCGTGTAGTGGGCGTAATCAATCGCCCCTATGGTCACTACGTCTCCCGCGTTCGCCGGAGCAAGGATCGAACTGGCTGCAATCGCAGGAGAGAGGTCGTGATAGAGGTTGTAGATCTCAAGCTTCTTAGAACCTGACCCTTTGATCCGCACGGTATAGGTTCCGCTTGCCGGGGCCGTTGCCGTAATCGACTCGGTCGGTTCTTCAGTCCCGGTCTGATGCTTGGTCGAAGAGGCGACTGGGTTGCCCGCCGGGTCGTACAGGTAAAGATCGTAATCACTCGACGCCTGCGGCCAGGCGTCCCAGGTCATGTACAGAATCACTTGCGAACCGCCTGTCGCGTGGAAGCCGAGCGATTGATCGTGCCAACCATCGGTGTTTCCGTCAGTGAACGGCCCTTCCCAATGACTCTCTGCCTCGTTCCCGGCAGCGTTCACCCACAGGATACCGGCCCGAATGGCCCGCTTGGCGATCTCGGCGATCGTTCCCGTGCCATCGTAGAAGTTGGTGTTGTACCAGCCAAGGGAGTGGTTGATGATGTCGATACCGCTGTTTTGACAGTAGGTCACCGCTTGATCCAGATCGACCTCATCGCCGATTTTGATCAGGTACAGTTCGGCGCCAGGGGCAATCTCATGCACAATCTCGGCGACTGCTGTTCCGTGGGTGATTCCGCTGGTGAGGCCGGTTCCGGTCAGATCTTGCTGGTGCACCGAAGTGGGAAGATCCCCTCGCGCTTGTGCCTGCGAGAGACCTGCGAAACCAAGATCAACGATCGCAACCCTGGCCCCGCTTCCAGTAATCCCGGCGGCGTGGAATGCGTCCGCTCCGATCGCTGCGACCCCCTGACCGGTGACGCCAAGAGGATACGGGACGTAGGGTGGCCGGATGAAAGTAATCCCCCCTAGCTGTGCCGCAATCTGCTTGACCAAACCGAGAGGCACGCTGACCTTGATCAGGCCGGTGGTCGCTTCGATGGCACCACGATCGACTCCGAGGGCGGAAAGGGCAGCCACGTTGGCACTCGCCCGTCCGGGGGATTCCAAAACCACCGTCACCGTTGACGTGGCAGAAGAGAACGGAACCCCGTACAGGCCAGCCAGTCCTTCTAGCGCAGCCCGTGCAGGCTGGGGAAGCCTTGCAGTGATCTCCGCTGCCAGGGGCCCAAGCGTGGCCTCGGCTGCACCGAGGAGGACGGCAAGCGAACCATCAATCTTTGGGTTGTGGTCAGATCGAGCGATTTTCTCCGTCCGGTAGGAGGTAGCCAGTCCCTGAGGCGACACCGCCACAGCGTCCTTTTCTGAGCCGCCTGTGGCTCTCGCTGCCATTTCCAAGAACGTCACCGCTGCATCTCGATCCTCGGGCCAAGCAAGAACAGCGAGGAACCAGTCCGGCGCAAACGGAATCCGTACCCCAACAAGCTTCCCGCCGAAGTACGTCATTGAGAGTGCATCTCGCTGAAGCCGCGACTCGTAGTCCTTCAAGTCTACCAGGTACGACTGAACAAGCGCTCCCCATCCTTCGTGAATCATAGCCAGATGAAGCTTCTCGGTTCGGAGGTATTGTTGGATGACAATCTGTTGGGCGAAGTCAACTTGCGGATATGGACGAAACGAAACCCTCATCCCTGTCTCATCTTGGAACTCGGCAGCAACTGCACTCCACGATTCACGCGTTGCTTGATCGATGCCCACGCTGAGCGTTGATTGGGCACCGATTGATATCGAAAGCAATCCAACAAGAAGTATCACCAACAAAACGATCCGCTTCATGATGCCTCCAATTAGCTAAGGAGCAACTGGGTACGGTTGATAGGGGGGCCTGACGTAGCTAACGGCATTGGAGCCTGCCAGTTCCACCAAACCATGGATGGGAACCAGCAGCTTGGCGAGCTCGTCTGTTTCACTCACGATATTTGCTTGGAACACCGCTGGAATTGTTGCACCGGGGAACTTCTCCACAACAACCTCCACACGTAGCCCCACCCGCGTGAGGCCTTGGGATGCAGCAGCCGCGAACCAGTCCTCCGCCATCGTAAGCCCGTAAAGAGCGGAGTCGATCGCTACACCATCAGGAGGCTCCGGGGACTTGTCCGTCTCCTTGGAGAACGCCCCTCCCCATTCCATTTGCACTTCTTCACCCACGATACCCATCTGCTGCAATTCGCCAAGCACGGCAAGAAGTGTTTCTCCTTGCGGGAGATCCCGGTGAGGGCTAAGAAGGAGCGTGTAGCCGACCTCCGCCGGCCTCACCACGTAATCGAGGTCCTGCCCCGCCATCCGCAAAAGAAACCAACTATGGTCGACATAAAGGAGAGAATCGGCATCGAGGAGAATCTCCTCGGACTCATCGGTGAGATTGCCTCCCCGGTAGGATACTACCTGCTCGCCGCTGTCGACAATGACAGCAAGCCCCCCTTCCTTCGCACTCTGGATAAGCGATTCAATAGAAATCTCAATCGCTCCGATTGAAATCACGTAGTACTGGGATTCGAGAAGATCAACCTCGCTACCAAACAGGGTTGTTCCGCCGACAAGGGCAATCAGCAGGAGAACAACAAGCACACCCGTACCTTTGAATCGACGTCTCATCGGAAGCCTCCTTTTCCTAGTGGATCGTCCAAAGATACACGAAGTCAAGAAGAAAGTTTCGTGGTCGATCAACACCAACGGCAATAGGACGCAGGCCTGTGCCTATGGTACCGAATGCTCGACGAAGATCTCGGAAAGGTCACAGGCGCAGGCTTCCACAAAACACGCAAGCAAATCGGAACCGCGACCAATCTGGAATGCAAGATCGCGATAGTAGTCGGCAAGGGCGTCGAAAAAGACGGCATCGCCGACTCTTCGACGCACCTCATCGAGGAAGACCGCACCGCCACTATAGACAAACGAGCTGTAGGAAGCTGAATCGGGGAAGGCATGAAGTGAAGATGCGACTGAAAGCTCCGGATAGCGTGCGCGGGCGGATTGATACGAGGTCTGCCATTCCCCTATCGTTTCTTGCGCCACGACAGTGCCGTACGCCTCTTCGAGAAAGAGAGCAGAAGAGTAGGTGGCAAGTGCCTCATCAAGCCACGGCTCTTCGATGACGTCACTGCCTACCACTGCGTACCACCACTGATGCGCGACCTCGTGGGCAACGATGATGTCAAAAAACGTATCGACTGGATGCTCGCAATAGTCCTCGGCGATGAGAAGCAACCCCGGGTACTCCACCCCCGCGGCCCTTACTAGCGGAACCTCAACCAGGTCGAGTTCGTGCAAGACAAAGGGCCCAAAGCACCGTTGATAGAGATCGATCGCCATCTTGGCCCGTACCATTGCGATCTCGCCTGCACGACCGTGTTGTGGAAGGAAGTTGGTACGCAGGAGCACACCGTCCACCATCTCGCTTCGTTCTAGGTGCCCATCTCCAACAACGATGACAAAATCTCGTATCCCCTGTCCGCTGAACCTGTAGGTGCGCCGACCGTCTTCCTCCCATTGATCGGCGCCTCGTCCCGAGGTAAGGATGCGAAGCCTGGGATCAGCCGTCACGTTCACCGTGTATGAAGCCACTTCGCTGAAAACGGCATCGCCAATCTCGGCAATCGGATCGATGTTCCAGCCTTCTTCATCATAGACAGCAAGAATCGGATAGAAGGAGGCCAGTACCATAGCTCGAGAGGACGTCGCGTAGATTCCATACCCCGCCGACGTACGAGAGTCTTCCTCCCACGTAGCAGTTTGGCCGCTGAAATCCATCTTCAGCGAGATCCGTTCCCCCTGTTCAAGCGGCGAGACAAGGGGAACCCATAGAGCCGTGTTGTCCACAAAGGTTCTCGTCTCAACGGTTTTCCCATCCACTTCGGCCGCATCCACGTTGAGAAAGCCGTTTCCGTAGATCACAGGGGCATTCGGATAGAGTCTAAAGAAGACCTCCTCAAGTTGGCTGCCGGTCGTATTGAGGTAGTCAGTCGTCTGCGTGCCACGGAATGCTCCTCCTGCAAAGTCAATCTCCAGGGTGATATCGTAGTGAGTAACTTCAGCCGGCGGAAGAGGAAAGCCCCCTCCCAAAGAGATGCCGTGGCTCACAACAACCGCAACAAGAGCCACGCCAACTAGCCGGTACAGTCTGCGACTTCCCGTAGAAGCGACGATTTCCATCCTTACCATGCTGCACGCAAGCGCTCTTGTCAGCAAGAGCTACCAAGTATACCGAATCGTACTTCAGGTTAGAAGGGTACAGCGCCATGCCCCCAAACAACAGTATAGTGGGGTTCGGCTAGCAGCAGATGCTCGGTCATTCTGGCCTATTTCCGGAGGAAGTCTGCTCGGACAACTCCCCCGCTTTGTATAGGGCCAACTTGGCGGTCAGTGGGCCGATCAGCTCGTGGATGACCGTCGCACCAATAATCACGTTGAGCAAGACGTCGCTAAGGGAAGCAAGCGTAGGATCCTGCTTCATCACTAGGACCAGCCCAATGACAATCCCTCCCTGGGGGATCAGGCCCCAACCCGTGTAGTGCCGCACTGAACGAACAGCTCGAGCAAGAGAGGCACCGGCGTAGGCCCCCGCCAGCTTTCCAACTGAACGGAAGACAACGAAAAGAAGGACGACGGGTAAGAACTTGAACAGGATCTGAAAATCAAGGTACATCCCGCTGATGGTAAAAAACAGAACGAACACGAGTGGTTCCGCGTAGGCTTCAACAAGCCGGAAGATCTTGTCCCTCTCGTGACCGAAGTTAACCACAGTGACCCCCACGCTCATCGTCGCTAGAAGCTGATCCAGACCAAGTAGGGTGGCAATGCCGTAGCACAGAGTAAGAATAGCCAGGATGAGGACAATGAACAGACCCTCCTGTTCTCCGTGAATGACGCGTGACGCCACGTGGAATACGATGCCAAGCACGATTCCGAGGAGAATTGCTCCGCCAATGCCAAGAAAGGGTGTGACAAGAGACGAAGCATGCAATGACGCATGTGCTGTCAGTATGGCTGCAAGCATCATGGCAATGCTGAAGTTTACCAGTCCAAACGCATCGTCAAGAGCAGCGGCGGCCATGATGCTAAACGCCACTGGACCCTTCGCCTTGTACTGGTGCACGACGGCAAGGGTTGCCGAAGGGTCGGTTGGCGAAGCAAGCGATCCCAAAAGGAGCGAAAGAGGAAGATACGTCGCGAGGTAACTTGCATTCTCAAAGCGAATAAGAAACGGCAGAGTGGCCAGTGTTCCCAGGGTGACAATCAGTGCTGCCAGCTCCGCCTCTCCCACAGCAATAAAGGCAACCCCCTTCCCCAGTTCCCGTAGGGGAGCAAGGGCTAGAGTGCCGCCAACAGCAAATGTCAGGACGGCAAGCGCAATGTTGGTGACCGGTTCAGTAGCTTGCACGAAGCTCACCGGAACAATATGAAAGACCCCTGGATTAAGGAGAACGCCTGCAAGAATGTACCCCGTAACCCGAGGGAGGCCAAGCTTCCCCGCAACTTCTCCGAAAGCAAAGCCGGAGGCAATCACGATTCCGATAACAAGCAACGTGTTCATTTTCCCTCAATCGCGCAGAATACCACTGCGGGGCCTCACCCCCGTTCGTTGGCTTTTCCCGAAGTGTAAACTCTCAGGATCAACCTGGCAATGCTTTCTGGCTGAACACACAACGACCACGAAGAGGAACGATGTGGACTGTCGCATCCCCTGCTTCAATCTTCCACGTCTCAGCGTAAGGGTTGACATTGCATCATTAACACAGTATCATGATTTATATGACAGGACGATGTCAGCAGGTAGCTGACAAGACATAAGATGCTAAGAGGAGGAACAGATGATGGCAAAACACTTTTGGGTCATGGGTTTGGTGGGAGTCATTCTCGCTTTGCTTGTGGGATCAACTGCAATCGCAAAGACGTTGGTTATCAATGAGATAGCGTGGGCAGGGAGTGAGGCGGGCAGTGCAGACGAGTGGATCGAGCTAGTTAACGTGTCAGACGAACTCATTGACCTTGTCGGTTGGACGCTTGTCTTCGCTGATACGGTGATCCGTCTGGGAGAGCTTGATGGAGCCACCAGAGAGATACGGCAGACCACTGTGGGACCTGGCGATTTCTTTCTCCTCGAGCGGACTGACGATGCCACAATATCCGATATCGAGGCAGACCTAATCTACGTCGGGAACCTTATCAACACCGGAATGGTTTTGCGGCTGATTGATGCAGACGGCGTCGAGGTCGATACGGCAAACGCAAATCAGGAGGGATGGGCCGCCGGAAGTGCTTCCACCGCTGAGCGTCCTCACGCCACCATGGAACGTGTAGATCCTACCGGCGCCGATGTCCCCGGAAACTGGCACAGCAATGACGGGGTGATTCGCTGCGGCAGCGACGCCAACGGGGAGACACTCAATGGAACTCCCAGAGCGAAGAACTCTGCAGCCATTGTTGCAGAGACCGTGCCAGTCGTGACTCTCATTTCGCCTACGGAAAGCTCGGATGAACGTGCCCAGAGCAGCATCATCTGGTCGGCAGTCGATCCTGACGGCCCCCCTGAGCAATTGCGGATTGACATCTACCTATCAGGCGACGGAGGGGAAACGTGGGAGCCTCTGGTCGAGGGGCTGGCGAACAGTGGCGCGTACACATGGAATCCTACAGCACTCCTTGGCGGTACCCTCTATCAGCTGAAAGTAACCGCAACGGACAGCGATAATCTCTTCGGAGAGGCAGTAAGTCCGGTTTTCGCCATCGCTAACGAACCCTAGACCAAGGCTCGCGGATCCCGCACAGCTGTCTGATTTCGGCCATACGCGCAAGAGTCTCCTCCTTGCCTGCTTGTACGGCCTCGGGAAGTCGTTCGAAAGCGAATAGGGTGATCGATGCCACGTCCGGTTGAAGGAGGACAAGCCGACCATTGAGCCGGTTGCGTGCGCGCTCAAGCTGGACCGCCGTTAACTCTTGTGAGGTGATTCGTTGTGATTGGAAGAGCACGTCGAAACTGTTGTCCACGCGGCGTGCGAGTTGCGCACCGGTATCGACAGCAATCACGATGTCGGCTCCCATGTCAATTGCCACCTCGGCCGGGACCTTGTCGACCACGCCTCCGTCAATCAGGTAACGACCTGCGTGGTCAACCGGCGCAAAGATTCCTGGGACGGCTGCACTGGCAGTGACCGCTTGATAGAGTTTCCCTTCCTTCAACACAACACGTTCCCCGGACTCAACATCCGCTGCGACAACTGCAAATGGAATCTGAACATCGGAGAAGCTCTTCTTGGCCGTCAGCAGGGAAAAGAGCTCGTACATGCGGGCGAGGTTCTCCGGGGCGGTCTCCTTACGCCAACTCGTTCCACGCATGTACTCCACCATCCCCCGAGCGATGGCACGCTGGACTTCACGCATGGTATTGTCGGAGACCTGCAGCAGTTCATTGAGATCAAGATGGGAAAGGAGCCGAGCGAGCTTGTTGAGATCCATCCCCAGCGCCTTGGCAGCTCCCATCGCGGCCCCCATGCTGGTTCCCACGATCATGTCAACGGGAACATCGTGCTCTTCCAGCACGATGAGTACACCGAGCTGGGCAAATCCCCGGGCTCCACCCCCACCGAGCGCAAGGCCTATCTTCCGCCGCTTTCGCAAAAGAAAACCCCCTTTGCCCGATCATAGCCGGGCAAAGGGGGCCTAGACAAGTCTCTGACTAGTAGGGCATCGGCGGCTGAGGCATTGCCGGAGCTTTCTCGTCTTCCTTGATCTCCGCAACCAAGGCGTCGGTAGTGAGAAGCATCCCTGCAATCGAAACCGCATTCTGCAACGCCGATCGAGTCACCTTGGTCGGGTCGATGATACCCGCCTCGAACATGTCACGATAGTCCTCCACAATCACGTCGAAGCCCACTTTGGGCTTTGACGCCTTGACACGCTCGACCACAATCGCCCCTTCAAACCCGGCGTTGTTCGCCAACTGTCGGAGGGGCGCCTCAAGGGCTTTACGAAGGATCTTTACGCCAACGGCTTCATCGCCCTCCAGTTTGAGGTCATCCAGCGCCTTTGCGCCAGCGATTAGAGCCACGCCACCACCCGGCAGGATCCCCTCGTCGACGGCCGCCTTGGTCGCCTCGAGTGCGTCCTCCATTCGGTGTTTCTTCTCAGACAGCTCGGTCTCGGTGGGAGCGCCGACCTTGATCACGGCTACCCCGCCGGCGAGCTTGGCCTTGCGTTCCTCCAGCTTCTCCCGGTCGTAGTCGGAGTCAGTCGTCTCGATCTGGGCGTCAATCTGCTCAATGCGCCCCTTGATCGCATCCTCCGACCCCGAACCGCCGATGATCGTCGTGTTATCGGAGTCGACCTTCACCGTCTCCGCATGGCCGAGCATGTCGAGCGTGGTGTCCTTGATCTGCATCCCTGCGTCCTCGGCAATCACCGTGGCGCCCGTTAGCACGGCAATGTCCTCAAGCATCGCCTTGCGGCGATCCCCGAAGCCGGGAGCCTTCACCGCGCAGCTGGTCAGCGTTCCCTTCAATTTGTTGAGGACGAGAGTGGTCAGGGCCTCGCCGGTGACGTCCTTGGCAATAACGAGGATCGGCTTGCCGCTCTGTGCCACTCGTTCCAGCATCGGGACAAGGTCGGCCGCGCTCTTAAGCTCTTGATCCGTGACCAGGATATGAGGTTTCTCGAGGAGGACCTCCATCTTTTTGGGGTCGGTCACGAAATAGGGAGAGATGTACTCCCGGTCGAACTGCATTCCTTCAACGACCTCGTAGTTCGTCTCTATCGTGTCGGAATCCTCCACGGTGATGACCCCATCCTCGCCCACGGCCTCCATCGCATCGGCGATGATCTTGCCGATCGATTCGTCATTGCCGGAAATGGTGGCCACTTGTGCCGTCTCTTCTTTGGTCTTGAGCTTACGAGACTGTTTTTTCAGCGACTCAACGACCCCGGCGCATCCCTTCTCCAACCCGCGCTTGAGTTCCATCGGATTCGCCCCGGCAGCAAGGTTCTTGAACCCCTCCTCGATCATGGCATGAGCAAGGATGGTCGCGGTGGTCGTCCCGTCACCGGCGATGTCGTTCGTCTTGGAGGCGACTTCTTTCACCAGCTGGGCACCCATGTCCTCAAACTCGTCCTTGTACTCCTGCTCTTGCGCGATTGTCACCCCGTCGTTTGTGATGTCGGGGCTGCCGAACTTCTTGGCCAGGATCACATTGCGGCCCCGCGGCCCGAGCGTGATCCGAACGGCATCGGTGAGTTTGTCAATCCCTGCCTTCATTCGGCGCCGGGCTTCCTCTCCGAATATCACTTCTTTTGCCATCTTCTTTATCCCCCTTTGTCTTCCCTATTCGATAACCGCTAGTATGTCACTGGCCTTAACCAGGAGAAGCTTGTCTTCGCCGACTTCCATCTCCGTCCCAGCAAAGCTGGAGACGATAATCTCGTCTCCTTTCTTCACCTCAATCTTCTCGTTCGTCCCCACGGCTATAATCTCCGCGCGCACGACTTTGTCGCTCTTCGCGCTCTCGGGGAGGACAATCCCACCTGGAGTCTTTCTCTCTTCTTCCTCTTCGATCTTCTTCGCCAAGACCCTGTTTCCCAACGGCTTTATCTTCATGCTGCAACCTCCTCCTTTGCGATGTTATTAGCACTCTTACCCGTTGCTTGCTAATCTATTTTAACCCCGTGCCGCACCACCGTCAAGGGGCTGAGCCCCAGCCGCTTTGACAGCGGATTAGCAATGTTTCCTTCGGCTTGCTAATATAGTCGACTTTGCTCGGTATCAAGATTCGCTTGGCAGCCAGTCGACCTTGCCGAATGAGTCCTTCGCAGCGATGGAAGACATGTTAAGAGATAGCCAAGGCGTCTTCAAAGGTAGCCCTAATTCCACTGAAACAACAAATCCCGTAGAAGGCACCGTCTGCTCTGTACACCAGGTGGGCAGAATCAGCAAGCGTTGCAGGGCCTTTCCAGAGGGAGTCTCCCGGGGTTTTCGTTCAACCTCTCTCGCTGGGGCCGTCGCAAACAGACTGCACCGGAATCTTCAAAAGACACGCTATAATCGAATCGCGGGAATGCACAACATCGTGAAGGAGGAAAGGTGGCAGCATATCTGGGGAGGCGAATCATCGGGCTTGTTGGGACCCTGCTGCTGATCTCCATTGCGGTGTTTGCTTTTCTGAACGTCATTCCAGGTGACCCGGCACAGATCGTACTGGGAATCGATGCCGACCCGGGGGTCTACGAAGCGACACGAATGCGACTTGGGCTCGATCGACCGGCTGTCCTACGCTATGTCGACTGGCTGGTACACGCCCTGCGCGGTGATCTTGGTACTTCTCTTCATCACGAGCTTCCGATCTCGACCCTTATCGGCTCTCGCCTGGCGCTCACGCTGCCCCTAACCGGGATGGCGATGGTGCTGGCAGTCATGCTGGCAATTCCTCTCGGTGTCTTCACGGCCACCCAACACAACCGCGCAGGGGATTACGCTGGTCGTTTTCTGATGCAGATTGGGATGATCTTTCCCGAATTCTGGGTCGGAATCTTGCTCATCCTGCTCTTTTCGGTACAACTCCACTGGACCCCAGCCGGAGGGTTCCCCGGTTGGGGAACAACGCGCGTGGCGATCGTCGCGCTCCTTCTTCCGGCGGTCGCACTTGCGATGCCCCGAGTGGCAGTCCTTGGCCGCTTGGCCCGCGCCTCGTTTCTTGAGGTGCTCAATGAGCGGTACATCACCGCGGCCCGAGCCAAGGGACTAGCGGAGTGGTGCGTACTCTACAAGCACGCGATGAAGAATGCACTGATCGCACTTGCCACTCTCGCGGGGCTGTTGGTAGCGCAACTGATTGCAGGAAGCATCATCATTGAGAATGTCTTCTACCTCCCGGGGGTGGGGCGGCTCGTCTTTCAGGCGATCAGCTCTCGTGATCTCCCGCTTGTGCAAGGAATTACGGTAGTTATTGCCTTCTTGATTGCGGCTGTGAACTTCTCGGTGGACGTCATTTACGGCCTGCTCGACCCCCGTATCCGCTATCGGTGAGCTGAAATGCAACACAGATGCAACATCAATCTGGCATTTGGAGCCGGCATCATCGCAGGCGTGCTACTTTTTGCGTTGCTCGGACAGTTATACACGCCCTACCTTCCCGCACGGCAGGACATTGCCTCCCGGCTTTTGCCACCCACTTTGGCCCACCCGCTGGGGACCGATCACCTGGGGAGAGACACCCTCAGCCGACTGATGGAGGGCGCAGGGTATTCACTCTTCGTCGGAATACTGGCCGTGGGACTGGGGGCTGCAGGGGGAACGGCGCTGGGAATGATCGCCGGGACCTTCGGCCGATGGGCCGATGAGCTCGTGATGCGGGTCATAGACTTCGTTATGGGGTTTCCCATCATCCTCCTGGCAATTCTCGTTGCAAGTGTCTTTGGACCTGGAATACGCAACAGTATGACCGCTATCGCTGTGGCCAATATCCCCATCTTCGCGCGGCTTGTACGGGGCAACCTGCTCTCGCTCAAAGAGGAGGATTTTGTAATGGCTGCACGCGCAAGTGGCGCGGATACCGGTTGGATTCTTCTCGTCCACCTTCTTCCGCACCTTCTTACTCCCTTGGTCATTCAGGGGACGGTGAGTTTGGGTACTGCAATCCTGGCTGATGCCGGACTTAGCTACCTCGGATTGGGTGTACAACCACCCCACGCCTCTTGGGGACGAATGATCTACGAAGCTCGCTCCTTCTTGTCCCTGGATCCGTGGCTTGCTGTCTTTCCCGGGACCACTATCGCATTCACGATCCTCGGCTTCAACCTCCTCGGCGATGGACTGCGGGACCGCTTCGACCCGCGCGTCTTCCGACCGTCAAAGAGGGCCAAGCGCCGCATAAAGCGTCGATCAGGGAGCCCTTAGAACCAAGCGCTTCGATACGTCTGGGTAAAGAAGTCCGCCGCTCGCTTGCGGGGTCCTTCCCTCTGGTTGATGTTTTTTTTGGCTTTTCGCCGCCGTGAAGCATCAACCCGCAGCAGGGTGTTGGTGCCTTTGATCTGCTCCGGGGCTTCCCCTGAGGATCTCAATTCCATGAGGCAAAGCAGGCAAGATCACCTCGAGGTTCTCCTTCGCTGCCTTCGGACTCCCGGGCAGGTTGACAACGAGCGTGCTCCCACGGATCCCTGCGATGGCTCTTGACAACATGGCGTGAGGGGTATGCTTCGCGCTGGCAGCGCGCATGGCTTCGACTAGGCCCGGGACCTCGCGATCGATGATGTCCTTCGTCGCTTCCGGGGTGATGTCACGAGCAGCAAACCCGGTCCCACCTGTGGTGAGAATCAGGTCAAGCCGCAGGTCGTCGCACCAGCGTTGCAGGGTTTCGGAAATGAGTCTACGATCATCGGGAACAACAGCTTTTTCGGCGATGCGAACCGACGACAGACGCTCCGTCACCAGCAGGGTGAAGAGGGGATCGCGTTCGTCCTTTACCTCTTCCCGATGATCGCGATCGCCCACGACAGCTTTTTCGAGAATGCGTACCGACAAGCGCTCCGTCACCAGCAGGGCGAGGAGAGGACCGCTTTTGTCCTCTGTCTCCCCCAAAAAACAGCGATCGCTCACGGTCAAGATACCGACTGAGATCTCCATGGCACCTCCTGCCTCCTTCACACAGCTTTCGCTTAGATGGGTTGCAGATCGAAAGGAGGTGTTTACGCCGCCACCCAACCAAGCGAGTCTTTTCCGGGGCTAATCCAGCAGCATTACCCGGACCCGTTGACCGACGGGGACGGAAGGCCACTCTTCGGGTATGACGGCGAGACCATCGGCCCTCACCATCGAATTTAGAACCCCTGACCCCTGGTTGCCAGCGAGAGAGGCGTAGCGCTTTCCATCTTTCTCTTCTAGGCGAACCCGTAAGTAGTGGCGACGATCGTCTTTGTGCGGTATCGCGTCTACGAGCAGTGCCTCAACGCTCGGTTTTTCCAAGTCGGTTTCTCCCAGCATGGTCAGAAGGGCGGGCCGTGCGAAAAGCTCGAAGGAGATCATTGCGGAGACCGGATTCCCAGGCATACCCAGCAGAGGAACGCCCTTGCCCGGCTCTCCCCCGATCGTTCCAAAGGCAAGTGGTTTGCCGGGCTTCATGCGTACTCGCCAAAAGGAGACCTCTCCTTTGGCGGCGAGGACTTCTTTGACGACATCGAAGTCCCCGACGGAGACCCCCCCAGAGACAAGGAACAGATCAACACCCTGCGATAGACCTTCCTCGATCTTCTTCGCTAAGAGATCTTTCCGGTCGTGGACAATGCCCAAGTGGATAGGGACCCCTCCGTAGCGAAGGACCTGAGCAACGTTTGAATAGCTGTTCGCGTCGTAGATCTTCCCCGGAGTGAGGGAATGGCCCACGTCCACCAGTTCATCCCCCGTAGCCAGAATAGCCACCCGCGGGCGGCGAACGACCGAAACATTGGCACGCCCTAGCGCAGCCAACATGCCCACTTCCTGCGGTCGAAGATGCATCCCCTTCCGCAATACCCGCTCCCCTTGGCGAACGTCCTCTCCCGCAGAACGAAGATCCTTTTCCACACCAATCTCGGAAAAGATGTGGACCGACTCGCCCTCGCTCCGGGTGTCCTCGAAACGGACAATCGCATCGGCGCCAGGGGGAATCGGTGCGCCGGTCATGATGCGCACGGCTGCCCCAGGGGTTACGCGCGTATCCAGCACATGACCTGCGGCCAAGTTTCCGATGACACGCAACGTGCAAGGCGTCTGGCGCCTGGCACCCTTCGTATCGTCTGCGCGCACGGCATATCCATCCATCGCGGAGTTGGCGTGCGGAGGGATGTCGAACTCCGAGATAACGTCTTCGGTCAGCACACGGTCAAGCGCCTCCAGGATCGGCACCCGCTCGGGATCCAAGGGATGAAACTGGGTCAATACCTGTTGTAGGGCCTCTTCAACACTGCACATCGGATATACCTTGATCATGTCTCGTCGATCCATGCGGCTCCTTTCTCCCAGACCTCTTTCTTCCAGATTGGCGCGATGCGTTTCAGGCGATCGATGGCGTAGCGAAGGGCGTCGAAGACCTCTCGGCGATGGGCAGCAGAAACAGCAATGACCACCGCGACCTCCCCGACAGCAAGTTCTCCCACCCGATGGATGATGGCGACTTGGCATACAGTTCTCCAGTGGGCACGAATTTCCTCCCCGATTTGGCGCAGCGTCTCCTCTGCCATCTCCGGATAGGCTTCGTATTCCAAGTGATCCACGACGTGTCCTTCCGTAACGCCGCGGACAACGCCGATGAACGTTCCCACTGCCCCGATGTTCGGGGCCGAGAACTCTGCAATCAACTCATCTACGGAGATGGGCTGTGTGGTGATCTTGAATCGGTCCGTATCCTTCACTCTACCCTCCACCCACAGGAGGCAGACATGCCACCTCGTCACCGTCGTTCAGCGGGGTTTGCCGATTTGCGTACACTCGATTGACCGCCACGCCGAGGTGATCGATGTACTGGTGCAGGACGGGGTAGGTCCCGCTGAGACGGTTCAGGAGGTCATCCACGGTCGCACCGGCACCGAGCTTTACCTCTATCTCGCCAGTCCGCAGCGCCTCCCGCGGTGCAGCGAACAGCCTCACTCGAACGATAATTGACTCACTCATCATCCTCGACCTTGTCTTCCAAGACGATCGACCCGCTCTTACCCCCGTGCTTTTCCACAAGGCGGATGTTGTTGATCCGCACGGTCTTCTCCACAGCCTTGATCATGTCATAGAGCGTCAGAGCGGCCACACTCACGGCGGTGAGGGCCTCCATCTCTACGCCCGTCTTTCCACAACTGCGCACAGTCGCTGTGATAACAACCGCAGATTGCTTCTTGTCAATGCGAAGCCTCACGTCAATCTGAGTCAGAAATAGGGGATGGCAAAGGGGGATCAGCTCGGGGGTACGCTTGGCGGCCATCGTCCCGGCGATCTGCGCGATCGTCAGGACATCGCCTTTGGGCAAACTCCCCTCCGCGATACGATGAAGCGTCTCCGGGCGCATGACGACTTTGCCTTTCGCGACGGCCATACGCTTTGTATCAGGCTTCGCTCCGACATCGACCATCCGGCCGTGCCCGTTTTTATCGATGTGTGTCAGTTCCATAACAACCTCCGCATGGCGATGAAGTGGCAGCCATTTAAGCTAGCCTCCGATCTCCGACATGGTCCGCTGCTTCGGTCGCCGGTAAGCCTGCAGTCGATGCTGCGCCGGTTTGTCTGCAACCGCTTTCTGCAAGAGATCCTTCAACAGGGCAACATCCGCACCTTGCCGAAGAGGGGTGCGCACATCAACCTCCGCGTCGGAGAGCAGGCACGGGCGCAGTTGCCCGTCCGCGGTGAGACGCAGTCGATTGCACCGTGCGCAAAACTGCTCGCTGATCGGCGTGATGAAACCCAGCGTTCCTTTTGCATCCGGGAGGCGATAATAGCGGGCAGGCCCAGTTCCGATTTGGGTCTTCGCGGGCTCCAAGGGACCCAGAACCGTCTCGATCTTGCGTCTGATCACTTGCGCTGTAACCACTCGCTCGTGCCATCTCTCATCCAGGATTGCGTCTTTACCGACCGGCATCACCTCGATGAAGCGGATGTCCCATCCTTCGTGTATCGTCCTCTGGGCAAAGGTCTCCACTTCGTCATCGTTTATCCCCCGAATAATCACAGCGTTGATCTTGATCGGGGAAAGCCCTGCCTCGCGCGCCGCCTCAATCCCGGAGAGGGCGTCCTCTAGTCGTCCCCGCCGGGTCATGTAGCGGTAACGCTCCGGCCTTAGTGTGTCTAGGCTGATGTTGACCCGATCAAGCCCCGCGTTCGCGAGGGATTTGGCATAGCGCGGCAACAACAGGCCGTTGGTGGTCATCGAGAGGTCAGCCACACCGGGGATGTCTGCCAGGCATTCGACGAGATCAACGATTCCTCGTCT
>Ga0180431_10004708_pt1 | contig 16936 bp, 8 predicted proteins | sample SS_ome_11_FD_132459 | JGI IMG/M metagenome (GOLD analysis project Ga0180431, IMG submission 132459) | Hypersaline lake sediment archaeal communities from the Salton Sea, California, USA - SS_1_MS_1 metaG | ecosystem: Environmental > Aquatic > Non-marine Saline and Alkaline > Hypersaline >... | reverse complement strand
TTTTTGAATTTTTTCCGGGCCGGGATGACAAAATCGCGTAGATGACAAAACTATAACTTTTAGAGCGCCTCCCAAAAAAAAGTGTGATATACATGAATGATAGGGAAATGTACGGTGAGCGCACTTTTTGGAGGTACGGGCTCTGAAAAATGTACCACTTTTTTGGCGGGCTTTTTGAATTTTTTTCGAAGTTGAGGCTGGTGCGGTTTATTTATTTTCATCTTCCTGCTGCTCGAAGAAGGCGCGCGCGGCGTCCAGCGCCGAGACGACGTCGTTCACGAGGTCGGAGGGGACACTACGGTCCGCTCTTTTTAGCCTGTCAAACGTTTTGTCCGTGGCGACGGTCTGGGAGGACCACGCCTCCCAGACGAGGTCCGCGGCGTCTGCGAACGCGTTCTGCATCTTGACGCAGGCCCTCCTTCCAAAGTACGGCTTGTGGCAGCACTCGCGCACGACGCGCGCGCAGTCGATTTTTCTTTCTTCAATGTACACTTCGCTGTATTTGTCGTTCAGGGCCTCCAGCAGGCGCGTCTCGTAGGGGGTGAGGCGCACCTTGCCTTCATCCGCGCTGCGCAGGCGGTCGGCTGTCAGCGAGGCGCTGCCCGCGTAGGCTACGGTGTGCGTGCCCTCGCCCAGCTTGAGCGTGTTCGTGCGGCTGGCCGGGCGCACGACGGTCTGGACTGTGCCGCCTCCTCCGAACGACACATCGAGCGCGGGGCTGCCGGGGATGAAGAAGAGGCACGCGTCCCCTACGGTGGGCTTGGGCGCGGGGTACGGCTCGGTGCTTTCGCGGGTCCTGGTTGTGTTGCGTGTTTTTTTGACCTTGGGCATGTTTTGCGGGTGCGGGGCGTTGCTGTTTATTTGTGACTGTTTTCGGGCTGTCTCGGGAAGGCTCTTAGTGGCCGGGCCGCGCGCGGCATGCTACTTGGACTCGGGCGGCCAGAACGGATTCGATTCGAGCCAGGTTCTGACCAGCCTCACGCCCGGCCCGGTGAGCTGGTCGAGCGGGGCGTGGATCGTGGACAGGCCTTGCGCGCCCGGGAACGTGGCGTAGATAGTGTCTCCCGTGTAGTGCAGTTCGATGATGTGCGAGCTGACGTCCCCGTAGTACACCTCCCAGGCGGCGTTGTTGATGGCCAGGGGCTGGCCGCGCCAGGCGAAGGCGTGCATGGGAACGATTTTCGCGATGGCCCCGCTCGGGTACGCCTGGGCGCACTCGCTGCAGATGACGCAGCGCGGGTAGTCCTTTTTGGTGAACTGGAAGTCGATGGGGGCGCCCTTGGCGTCCGTGCTTTCGCAGATGTAGCACCCGAAGTTGTAGTATTGCTTGAGCCCCATGTCCAGGCATTTGTAGTGTCCGCCTGAGACGGCCTCCAGCTTGCCAATGAGGTCCTGCTCGGTCTTTTGGGCGGCCATGCGCGTGAGTTTTTTTTTGGTTGGTTTGAACGGGAAAAGGAAATCTCTCGCGCGCGAAGGACGCGCGACGCATGTTTTCTCCCTGAGATTACGCAAATGAGATTGCCGATAGTGTTGCTGCTACTGCTGGCGTGCTGTTGGCTGGCGCGCGGGCAGGCGCGCGAGCGCTGCGAAGTGATCACGCTGAGCTACGGGGACGGGCAGTACGCGGAGGGCCTGCTGGCGCTGGGCCAGTCGCTCAACGTGCACAGCCCGGGCCTGCGCAAGCGCGTGCTGATCGCCCGGGGCCCGGGGGTGCGCAGCGTGCAGCGCGTGTCCTTCCTCTCGTTCGACCAGCTGGCGGCCTCTCTGGCCGCGCAGGGCTGGGAGCACAGCTTCACACAGGCCGTGCAGAACCCCTTTTTGAGTTTGGGGGCCACGCGGCTGCGCTTCGTCTACACGAAGCTGCACATCTGGGAGCAGGAGGAGGCCGAGCGCACCACCTACATTTACATCGACTCGGACACGCTCGTCAAGGAGGACATCAGCTGGCTGTGCGACCTGCCGCCGCAGATCGAGATGGCGGGCGTGCTGCGCGACACCTACATGAACGGCGGGGTGATGGTGATCCGGCCCACGCGCGAGAACGCGGCGCGCGTGCGCGCGCTGCTCGAGACGATCGAGCACTCGTACAACGGGGGCGACCAGGGCTTCTTCAATCAATTATACCCGGCCTTCATCGCGTGCCCCTACCTGGACGAGCGCACGTACCAGAAGGCGGACGTGGGGGACGCCGTCTGCGCGCGCCTGCCGCCCTACTACAACGCGGACATCGGCTTGTATATTTTGCGCGGGGGCACCTGGTGGCTCGACCCGCACTTCACGCGGCACCAGCACCCCGCGATCGTGCACTACACACTCGGCGTGGCCAAGCCGTGGCACTTCTACTCGTACCTGCTGGACCACGTGGCCTACTGGGACTGGTACGATTATTATCGCGATGCGCTGGTGCACAACGAGCCGTTCCACAACCGCGTCGTGGTCAGCTGGGTGTTCGCCATGCTGATGCGAGGGCTCTGGGCGGGCGCCGCCTACCTCTTCATGCGCCTCATCGCTCGCGTAACGCGGGCGCAGACCGCGCAGCACGTGTTCGCCACCGATTTCGTGGTGTACGCGCTCACGCACGCCTTTTTCCTGCTGGCCGCCGCCTACCAGGCCGCGTTCATCCGCCTGCTCTTCATCTCGCCCCTGTTCGACCTGTTCTGCATCATGCTCTCCTACTCGCTCTACTGCTTCCTCTTCTACCGCGTCGTTCTGCGCGCAGAGGACAGCGGCGTGCGCGGGCTCCGCACGGCCTTCTTCATGGCGATCGCGCTCTACCAGTTGTTCGCCCCGCACACCCACCTGCTCGCCACACAGCACTTTGTCAAGTTCGCGCTCAGCCCGTTTATTTCCCTCTCCGTCATGTACCTCAACTTCTGCCTGAGCCGCCGCGCGTGGCGCATCCAGCACCAGGTCGACGCGCGCGACGACAAGGTGGCGCTGCTCTAGCCGCCCACCCGGTTGAGCCGCAGACGCGCCCCCGGCGCGCGGTTCGCGTCCCGGCCCGAGACGGGCCCGACCGGGCCCTCCTTCAGCTCGCGGCAGTGCGGCGAGTCGGGGTCGCCGTTGCACTCCTCGCGCGCCCCGCGCCCCAGCTTCTCGATCCAGCGCGCGCGCTTCTCGCGCAGCTTCGCGTGGCCCGTGGGCGGGCGCCGCGCCCAGCACGCATCCACAATAAACGCCAGCGTCAGCAACAGCAGCAAACATGCAACGCGCGACCTCATTCTGCCCAGCGTTGTCTTGCAGAAAAAAAAGCAAATTTTTTGCCGTGCGCGTTTTTATTTTTGCCGCACCGCTCAGACAAAGATGAAGGCGATCCTGATCGTCATCCTGCTGTTCCTGTTTAAGTGCGCGGCTGCTTCGCACTCGGAGTGCATTGAAGCCTGCATTGAAGCGCACTGGCCTGATGTGGCCGACGCGTATGAAAAGGCGCGGCGCGAGATGCTTGACCATTATGTGAGGCAGTTGTTTGCCAGAGGGGGCCTCTGGGAAGAGGTGATTGCTCCGTCGTGGGAGACTTCCGATTGGTGGTCTGATACTCCTGAGCAGGATATCGAATTATTCGGAGACGGCAAGCTCGGAACAGCCTACGAACAGTGGTTTGAAACTCCCAAACAGTACGCCGGGGGGGAAGCCGCGGACGACATCAACACGTACGACGCGACCGGGGCTGACGTGACTTTCGACATGCTCAAGGAGTTGAACGCCGATGAGGCTAGCCGGCGGTGGAGCAAAGGTCATGGTATCCGAAACGACTTCACGGAAGAGGACGTGCAGTTCCTAGCGCGTCCGTGCTACGTCAACAAGGACACCAGCGAGGCTGTGCCAGAGGGATACGAGGACAGGTACTTCCGTTCGGTCCAGGACGCGATTGACGCGTGTCCTTCCGCGTCGATCATCATCCAGCGAACCGAAACGCCGTATGTGGAGCGTTTGCACATCGAAGGCGACAAAAGGCTCAATCTGCTGTCTTTCGACCGCGCCGAAATCCAGGGCGAGGAGCACGTGATGAAACCGGGGTGCGAGATTTCGTTTGTCGGACTGACCTTCAGCACCTACCTGCCAAACGCCAAATTCATGGCGGGCGCGCTCGAAGAGTAGGCGCCGCCTCGTGGTAAAATAAAACTTCTGTTTTCCCGGAAAAGCCGACGAGCAAGATACATTTGCAAGAGAAAATGAGGGCGCTCGCGCTGTTCGCGTGCGTGCTGGCCGCGCTGGTGTGCGCCAGCGACGCCACGGTATACGACGAGAACCCCTGCACGAGCGTGACCTCGCCCGACGCCTTTTTCGACCCGCGCTTCTCCAACAACTCGTGCGTGGTGATCGGCCGGTTCGAGGAGCCCAACTGCGCCCTGGTGCCGCCCGCGCGCAACGAGACGCAGGTGGACGACGGGTGCCCGGGGTACCCGGACGACGACGACCAGGGCGAGCTGCTGCCCACCGGGCAGTACCTGTTTGAGAATTTGGTGGACGCGATCGAGAACTGCCCGTTCACCGACCCCACCCTGATCGAGTTCACGGGCACGCAGTACCTGTGGGACGGGACGGGCATCTTCGAGGGGTTCTTCTACAACAAGACGAGTGACCTGGTGCTGCGCGGCGTGCCCTACGAGCGGCAGGTCGGCGGCGAGCCGTTCATCGTGCTGACGCCCACCAACGTGACCTACAGCGGGACCTACGCGCCCGTGTACAACGCCACGCTCAACGTGACGACGTGCGAGCCGACCGGGACGGGCAGCGAGGGCGCGCCGCCCTCCACGCTGCTGCCCAACAACACGTGCGACCCCTCTGCGTACAGCTACACCGTGACGGAGCTGGTGGAGACGACGGAGTACACGCCGCTGGTGAACATCTCACAGGCGCCCACCACCGTGGGCTTCCAGGAGCTGCAGGTGCGGGCGGACAACGTCAGCGTGACGATGGAGGACATAATTTTTGAAGGCTGTGGGACGGAGGCGTCCGTCTTCCTGACGGAGTTTTGCCCGCGCGAGTGCGTTCTGCCGGACGAGCTGGACATCTGCGCGGGCGCCTACTTCCGGCAGGAGGACGCAGACCTGATTCTGAACAACGGGACGTGCATGCGGACGGGGGCGTACTTTGACGGGGCGCGCGCGCTGGTGTCGGACTTCAACGACACGGCGTGGGTGCGGGCGTTCCAGGAGGAGGCGACGATCGAGCTGTGGGTGCGCCCGGACGAGGACGCGTTCATCGGGCGGCAGTCCGGGCTGACGACGGTGCACTACGCGCACGACGACGACGACGACGACTCGCACGGCTTCGGGTTGGTGTGGGCCAACGAGGAGGACGAGGACGGGAACCCGGAGGTGCTGTTCGCGGTGGGCGCGAACGACAAGTTCGGGCGGAGGCTGCGCGGGCCCGTGCCGCGCGGGCAGTGGACGCACGTGGCGGGCACGTGGAACCGGGGCGAGCAGCGGCTGTACATCAACGGGGAGCTGGCGGACAGCAAGATACGGAGCCAGCAGGACATCGATTACCAGAGCAACCGGTACTACGGCGTGGCGATAGGGCGGGCCTTCTGCGAGGGCTGCGACCCGAAGCAGCGCTACTTCAACGGGACGCTGGACGAGGTGCGGTTGTGGAGCGAGGAGCGCACGCAGGCGCAGATCCAGGCGCTGCGATACCAGCCGCTCGGGGCGCTGAGCAACTACCCGCGGCTGGAGGGCTACTGGCGGTTCGACCTGCCGCACGACGGGGAGGCGGACCTCTTCACGCGGAACCTGGTGGCGGTGGACCGGGGGCGGCCCGACCTGGACACCGTGGTGGAGTACAGGACGGTGGGCGGGCAGCTGGGCGGGCCGCGCGGGCTGGAGGACCCCTACCCGATCCCCAACTGCTTCTGCGAGCGGCCCAGCGGGCTCTGCACGGCCACCGACCTGTACCTGGAGTTCCCGTACGAGGCGGTGCTGACGGACTACGGGGACACGTGCCTGCAGGGCGAGAACTGCACGTTCCTGCACGGGATGCTGATCGACCCGAACGGCGGCAGCTACGTGGCGCGCGGGTTCGGCACGTCCGGGCCGTTCCAGGGCAAGATCTGGCTGCCGGGCGTGCGGCAGTTCTCGGGGCCCATCTTCGACGAGGTGATGCGCTTCATCCCGGGCCGCTTCGAGAGCGTGCCCATTACCTACACCGAGTTCAACGCCACGCTCAACGCGACGGTCACGATCGTGAATGGGACGGAGACGGCGTTCGTCCCCGGGGCAGTGGCCTCCGAGCTGCCGCCCGCCTCCGAGGACTACGGGCACAACCTGTGGCAGGAGGAGGGCTTCGTGCCGGGCTGGTTTATTAACAATGGGTGGCCCCCCTTCCGCGCCTCCAACTTCATCCCGGGCCAGTTCTTCCCGCCCGACGTGGCCAACGCCACCTACAGCATGCCGCTGCCCCTGGACTGGGAGGAGGGCGACCTCGTGTTCGTGCCGGGGCACTTTGACGAGGCGGGCAACCAGACGGGCGACCTGCTCACGCTGTTCTTCGACCTGGTCAACCGGCTCACCATCACGCTGATCGGCGGGGTGGCGTTCAACCCGGACATCGACATCGACCCTTGCGTGATCCCCGCCTCGCCCGACGTGATCCTCGGCACGGCCAACGACACCGTCTCGCTGATCCCGCTCGAGGACGAGTTCGGCTGCGAGATCGTCGAGGACCCGCTGTTCCCGCCCGAGTACCTGGACCCCGCGCAGCGCGACGTGTGCGCGCAGCTGGCCGAGATCCGCGCCACCCTGCCGGCCGGCACGGAGTCGCTGGCGGCCGAGGACGTGCTGGGCTGCGGGCCCATCGCGGACCCCGACTTTGCGCCCGCGTACCTGTCCGAGAGCCGCAAGGACCGCTGCGCCATCCTGCGCGAGCTGCGCGAGCAGGTGGCGGGCGAGGACACCTTCGCGCTGGAGTGCGCGCGGGCGGGCGGCGTCGTGCAGGAGGCGCACTACATGCCCTGCCTGCGCAACCAAAATTTAACACTGAGCGGGGTGGTGTTCCAGAACTACTACGGGGACGACGTGGTGTGCCAGCACGCGTGCGACGACTACGTGGTGAGCGTGGTGCAGTACTCGCAGTTCATCAACACGCCCGGCACGGCGCTGAGCGTGATCGGCATGCAGAGTTATGATTTGCACGACAGCAATTTCTGCCCGGCGGGCGGCCAGACCCCGCACGCGGTCTACCTCAACATGCACCACGCCTCGCGCGGCGTGTCCGCCTGGTACAACAATCGGTATTGCTTCCAGGAGGACACCATGCCCGTGGACTGCCGCTACCCCATCTCGGCGACGGTGCGCTGCGAGGAGGGCGAGCTGTACTGCGTCGACTTGGTGGCCACGCAGGGCAACAACTGCCCGCTGCGCCCCATCACCGACACGCTCTACGAGTTCGACGACGACTGCGCGGTGTTCGCCCCGTGCGCCTTCCCGCAGACCACCGTCAACGTCACGCTGGGCGACGGCAGTATCTCGCAGCTCAACACCACGTCGGGCGACATCGACATCGAGATCGCCTTCCTCACGCCGATCATCGCCGAGCTGACGGACGGCGAGAGCCGGCTGCTGTTCGAGTGCCAGCCCGAGAACCAGACGCAGAGCGTCACCTACCCGTGCCTGATCACCGAGACCATCGAGGTGGTCACCATCAACACCACCGAGGTGTTCAACGCCACGCTCAACGCCACCGTGACGGTCAACATCACGACCATCGAGTACGTGGAGATCCAATACCCCGGCAACTGCACCGACACCTTCCAGATCGAGGGCTGCGCGTCGTTCGACTTCACGTGCCCCTGTCCGCCCGGCTTCTCGAGCAACTTCACGAGCAACGCCACCGGGTCGGCCGCTCTGGGCTCGCAGGATTGCGAGTACGCGCTGCCGGGCTACGAGGCGACGGGCGAGACCTGTCTGGACACGACCGTTCAGTGCCTGTACGAAGGCGGGACGCTCGGGACGGGCGAGCCGCCGCCTGTGCCGGTGGGGGAGTGCGACCCCGACACGGGGCAGGCGCTCGTGGTGTGCGACGCCACGACCTGCCTGGGCGGACAGCTGTACTACGAGGGGGTGTACCACGCATGCGACCTGGCGGGCAACTGCAACGTGAACACGACGGGCGGCTATCTCAACGTGCCGTGCATGTGCGACAGCACGAGCACGGGGGCGGGCTTCCTAGAGTTCACGGACTGCGACCGGACGACCTGCATCGGCACGCCGTGCGTCGTGAACGCGACGCTGCCCTACAACGGCACGCTGTGCGAGGTGCTGGACGGGCAGTACACCTGGGACGGCGCGAACTACGACTGCTACCTGGCCGAGAACAGCACGGTGTGCGCGGGCGCCTCCTACGTGCCGAGCTACACGCCCAGCCCGCCGCCAGACGGCACGATCGTCATTCCGTGCAGCAACAACTACGTGCCGCCCGCCCCGGGCCCCTGCACCTGCGTGGCCACCGAGCTGGTGGCGGGCAACTCGAGCATCGCGGGCAACGGCACGGAGACCAACACGCAGATCTCGTTCGTGGGGGACCCCGCCTTGCAGCTGGTGTGCCGCATCGACGGCACGATCGCCTGCCGCTGCGACGGCGCGCTCGCGCGCAACACCACGACGCTGCCGAGCAACCGCACGATCTACCCCGGGTTCGCGGCCTTCCACATCGACAACGTGAACGTGGACCAGTCGCTGTGGTTCAGCGGGGCCAACACGGCGGTGGGGGCGGACGTGGGCGTGAAGCTGGAGCGGTTCGGGGGCGACATCTGGGGCGGCTGGGACCTGACGCGCCGGTTCGCGCTCAAGTGGCCGCACTTCTTCACGGGCCACTCGCTCATGTACGAGATGCGGCGCGTGAACCCGTTCATCTCGGGGACGGTGCACGACTGGCAGGACGGGCACGACGACCAGTGGAACATGCGCTACTGCTCGCTGCCGTTCGGCTTCCCGGTGAACGCGGACCCCTGCTACCAGTACCGGCCGCGCGCAGAGGTGGACGCGTGTGTGGTGAACAAGGACCTCTACACGGAGGCGAGCCCCAACTTCGGGGTGACGCAGTTCGACCGCATCCAGGAGGCGATCGACGAGTGCGGCTTCAACGCGATCATCATCGAGCAGGCCAACGCGTTCTACGAAGAGCGCTTCTCGGTCCAGAAGAAGAACATGTGGATCGGCAGCTACACGGACGCCGTGCTGGTGGGCTCCAACATCAGAACGGCGGCGGACAACATCACGCTGCGCGGCATCATCTTCAACAGCCCCAACACCAACGACTTCCCGATCATCATCCCGGCCGCGCCGGGCGAGGACTTCGACAAGATCCAGGACCGCATCGCGTCTGGCAAGCAGGACACGCGCTACAAGAACCTGCGCATCCTCAACTGCGAGTTCAACGGCAACAACGTGATCAGCTCCGGCGCCGTCGTGGGCGTGCTGGACGACGAGTTCGAGTTCCGCTTCAACTCGGTGAACAACTTCAAGGGCGTGGCCATCGACGTGTCGGCGCGCAACGACACCCTCGTGCAGCTGAACCGCTTCTTCGAGAACCAGGGCCGCTCGCTGCGCATCCGGGCGGTGCGCGCCTACCAGATCGACGAGAACTACTTCATCCAGTGCGTGGGCGTGCGCGCGGGCAAGGACACCGAGATCTGCTCGGTGGAGGCCTACGTGGACAAGGACGATCTGCCAGCTCTAAAAGGGCCGGAGGCGTTCGCGCGCCTCCTGCAGCGCCAGCTGGACCTGGACGACGGCGTGGACGACGAAGCGTTCATCGCGGCCTACCTGCCGCAGGCGCCCTCGCCCGACACGGTGTACGGCTGCAACATCGCGCTGGGGCTCGACTGCTACATCCGCGGCAACATCCAGGCGGTGTCGGACGACGCCGTGGACCGCTCCACGGTGGTGTTCAACGTCAAGTACGGCGGCATCATGCCGGAGGAGATCCACGACAACGTGGCCACGCACGGGCAGATCGGTATGCTGTTCGACCAGACCTTCGCGATCAGCTACGGGGACCGCGACCGCCTGTTCCGCAACAACGCGCTGGTGCGCGTGCAGCAGACGCGCAAGCGGCGCGACGTCTCGTTCGACCTGGGCTTCCGGCCCACGGGCCTCAAGGACGTTGTCGGGTGCTACTTCCCGGGCTGCGCCTTCGCCAACACCACCTTCCCGGAGATCCAGGTGAACCCGCGGCACGCCCTGAACCTGGTGCCCGAGTACGGGTTCCGCTATCTGCAAAACATCACCGAGTGCAGCATCTACTCGCTCGCGCTCAACCTGTGCAAGGTGACGAGCGGGCAGGCGCGCCTCAGGCGCGAGTTCATGTACCTGCAGCGCGACATCTACGCGGAGGGCGTGCTGGACTTCCCCTGCTGCCAGAAGCCCGTCGTGTACGGCAACCACGAGTTTGCGGGGGCCGAGACGAACGTGTTTGACACCATCGAGTGGCGCTACTTCTTCGAGCTGGGCGACTTCGAGATCGGGCACGAGCTGTTCCGCACCTCGACCGAGTTCCAGTTGTACCAGCTGTACTTCGAGAACTGCTGCTTCGACGGGAACTACTACCTGTACGAGGAAAACAGCCGCGTCATGGACATCTACGTGCGCGAGGACATCGGCGAGTTCGTGCTGACGAACAACCGGTTCTACAATTGGTGGCACTACCCGGACGGCACGGAGCTCGGCTTCGTGCTGGACGACGCGCAGCGCGGCGAGGTGCCCGTCGTGATCCTGCCGAACGGCGACGTGTTCAAGTGGGACCGCTCGCCCACCATGAGCGGCATCCACGTGAGCTTCCGGCCCTACACGGTGTTCGACCAGAACCCGTTCGTGATCCCGCGCGAGGACCCCAACCTCGGGCGCGGCACCTACGACTTATTCGCGGAGCAGCTGGGCGGGGAGGAGGAGGCGGACACCCTGATTGACGATTTGTACGACCGCAACATCAAGCCGCCCAAGCGCGTGATCTACGACGACGACCGCTCCTACCTGATCGGCGAGGAGAACTACTGGCGCGACCTGGACGGGCTCGCGCTGCGCGCGCAGGCGCCCGCCAACATCCTGTGGCTGAACAACACTGTACATGACTGCGGCATGCGCCAGTACGAGGCCATCTCGGCGTGGGACTTTGAGCTGAACCCCTCCTCGTTCGGCGAGTACGTGTGGGAGTACAACTACCTGAACCAGACCAAGCCGTACCTATTCCCGCTGGGCGGGGGCGACATGTCGGTGCGCTTCGCGGCCATCCGCATCTACCAGGCGGGCCGCCCGCGCCGCTTCCGCATCTTCAACACCACCGTGGTACTGCTCGAGGACCAGCCGCTGGAGGGCATCTTCGCGGGCCTGACGGGAACCGACACGACCGAAGACCCCTTCCAGCTCACGCCCGGCCCGCCCAAGATGGACCCCGGCCCGGTGGGCACGCTGGCGACCACGCTGTTCGGGCCCACGGACAACCCCATCACGACGCTGAACACCGCCACGAACGACGACATCCCGACCTTTGACGGCGAGCTGCGCGACTACACGGGCACGCGCTTCCAGCCCGTCATCACCTCGGACGGCTTTCTGGACCCGACTTCAAATGAGCAGCGGCGCTACGGCTTTGCCACCTCGGAAGACAGCCGGCAGCTGTCGCGCAACATCGGGCAGCTGCTGTGGGTGACGGGCGTGGCCAACTACGACGTGCGCTTCACGGACCGCGGCTTCTGGGTGGCCATCGCGCTGGCCGCCATCGACGCCGACACGCTCTACAAGAACGTGGTGCCGGGCCGCCAGAACACCACCCTCCTCCCCTTCCTGCAGCCCGAGCTGAGCCCGCTGCGCGCCATCGCGGGCGCGCAGAACTCCCAGGACACCATCTACATGCTCTCGCAGGGCATGAGCTTTGACGACCTGCCGCGCAACGGGCCGGGCGCGCACGGCTGCGTGGCGGACATCACGTACTGCCCCGCCTACCAGGAGTCGGCCGCCAACTACTTCAACTTTTGCGCGGTGTGCAACGACGGCTGCCCGCCCCGCCTGCCGGACTACTGCGTGGTGGACCCGTACGACGGCCTGGCCGTGCCCGAGAACCCCTTCTACAACACCTGGATGTTCGACAGCATCAACCAGGCCGTGCTCACCTGCGTCGCCCCGAGCCGCCTCATCAAGATCAACGCGCAGCCGGACCACCGCCCTTACGACGAGGCGCTCGACCTGCGCGGGCCCGGCAACTACACGCTCTTCTCGGACACCGGCGCCGTGCTGCGCGTGGACCAGCACCCCATGTACATCAACGCCAACTACCTCTCCTTCCGCAACCTGACCTTCGAGCACCGCCTCGGCAACGGCTACCCCACGGTCGCGTCGGGCGCCGTCATCGAGGCGGCGCAGCCCGCGGGCCCAGTCGGCACCGCCTTCGAGGACTGCACCTTCGACGGGCGCGGCAAGAAGGCGTCGGCCGTCGTGTCGGGCCGCTTCGAGGAGTTCGCCCTGTTCAACAGCCTCGTGTTCAACTACAAGCAGACGCCGTCCGCCATCCAGATGAACTGCAGCTGCGGCGTGTTCCTGGCGGAGGGCAACCTGTTCGAGAAGATAGACGGCGCCGCCATCAACGTGACGGACGTGGACGTGGCCCGCATCGAGCGCAACGCCTTCGACGACTGTGGAGGTCGGTACGAAGGCTCGGGCGCCGTGGTCTACGTGCGGCCCTGCATCGACTCGATGGTGCAGCTGTACGTCTACCGCAACTGGCAGCTGCAGACGCGCGACGTGAAGTACCCGCGGACGCCGGACGGGCAGTACGTGGCGGCCTACTGGGTGGACGGCGTGTCGAACCGCACCTACGTCGTGCAGGAGCCGCGCTACGAGACGCTCGATAACGGGACCGTAGTGGTCGCGGCCCTTTTCAACACCACCAAGAGCGTCGAGTACGAGCTGAGCAAGAACGAGGCGGCGGGCCTGCCGGTCGGCTTCCGCCTGACGCGCTACCAGCCGCAGCCCAGCCTCTTCAACCCGCCCACCTCGCTCAGCGCGGGCCCGCGCTTCATCTACGCGATCCACCCCAACACCGACCTCGAGTTCGGCTGGCACTGCGTCACGGTCTACACGGACGAGCTCGCCGCCAACACGAGCGTCGCGCAGGTCGACGCCTACGTGGACGGCAACCCCGCCGCCTCCGTCAACTACTGGTGCGACTGCAACGACGCCTGCTCGACCGGGGCGGCGGGCGCCCTCGAGGTGTACTTCTGGGCCAGCTTCATCGGCTTCTTCCTGTTTATTTCGCTGCTGATCGGCCTGTGCTGCGTGCGCGTGCCGTGGCGCGGCTGGGTGTTCATCAACGGCTCCTACTTCCACGTGAGCTCGGGCGAGGACCGCTCGCGCGAGGTGCAGACCCGGAACCTGGCGGGCGAGAACCGCCTGTCGGTCGTCAACCCGGGCAACGTGACGCAGCCCGGCCGTCACCCCGGCACCGCGCAGTACGGCGTGGAGCGCCGCCTGTACAGCGACAGATAATAAAAGCGGACAAGTAAGCATGCCGCGCCCGGCCGCGAGAAGATCCGAGTCCGAGCCTGGGTTCAAAAAACAGCGGATGACGCAGATCACAGGAGAGCACCACGAGCAGGAGCAGGAGTTTCAGCCGCCGCAGGAGCCCACGCCGCTGACCGAGATGAAGGAGCTGGTGGAGTCCTCGTTTGGAGGGTGCGGCATGACGGTCGTGTGGACGGCCGTGCCCTTCGCGCAGCATCCCCAGGTTTCTCCCCAGGGGACGCCGCCGCGCTTGACCGTGCGCAACATCGACTACGCGGCCCCAACAGCGTATATGACGTCGCCTGCCAACTTGCAGGCGTTCGCGCAAAACCACCACGCGATGGCGCAGATCGTGAGAGGCGTCGCGGACCAGCAGCTACCCGACGTGCAGACGCACGAGCACGTTTACATGCGCCTGCCGGATATCACCGTATCCCCAGACACCGTGAGCGTCCACTACAGATACACGTTCGCGCACCCCTGAGCAGGTCGACAGGCCAATAAATTTTATTCAGCTACTGGACGGCGCACCCGCCCCCGCCCCCTTCTTCCCCGGGCGGGCCGTCGGGGTCTTCTTCTTTTTGCTCGCCTTCCTTTTCACTGGGAGGCGGCGAGACGAGCGGGGTCTTTTCGTCCTCCCCTTCCTTCTCCCCTTCCTCGGGGGTTTCAGAGTTTTGCGGGGCGGAGAACGACGAAGAGGCGGCCGCTATGTGGGCCTGTTTGCCCTCCATCATCCGCTCGAGGGGAGACTCGCACGGGACAAGCACCGGAGCGTCCGGCAGGCGCGCGTCCATGTACAGCGTGCGGAATTTGTGCGCTTCGTAGGCGCAGGCGACGCGCGCGCGGTTGATCATCATGAAGAAGTCGAGGTCGTGCCCCGCCCCCTGCAGCACGCGCTCCGTCAGCCGGTCCAGCCTGTCCCGGTTGACGGGGGTGGTCATGTCGGTCTGCTCGAGCGTGGAGCAGCGGCTGCAGAGGCAGTCGTCCAGCCAGCAGCCCACCATGTTGTAGGTGTCGGCCGGGCGCTCGAGCAGCACGTCGCCAAACGGGTTGCGCGTGGCGTCGTCCGGGCCCTCCAGCACACGCTTCATCTTGAAGAGCCCCAGGAAGGCGAACACATCGCGGATGGCGGTCGGGTGCGTCTTGACGGTGCGCGCGGCGGAGAAGCGGATGAAGGCGCGCGAGCAGCGCGCGCGGTCCAGCGCCCAGTTCTGGTCCAGGATCAGCGGGCAGTTGCGGCTGTTCGCCTGGCGCGCGCCGGAGGCACGGTCCGTGCCGCTGCGCAGCGCGCGCACAAACTGGGCGGTCGACTTTTCGATGTACTCGCATAGCATCTTGTCCTCGAAGTCGGACTCGCCCCCACGCAGCGCCTGCGTCAGCTTCAGGTAGGTGCGCAGGTACAGCTCGATCAGCTGGATGATGATACAGAACCCCACGTAGATGATGGGCACGGCGATGACGCTGGCCGTGCGAAACACGCCGTAGCGCCGGACCGCGTAGCGCGACATGCGGTGGTACAGCCAGGACGACGTCGTCAGATAGGCCACGTTGTACTGGTTCTCACAGCCTTCGTGCACGAGCACGCCGGCCGACATGTGGCTCCCCACCGCGTCGTAGTCCGCCCCGAGCAGCATGGCCGCGATCTGGTCCTCGCTGTGCGTGCGGATCTCGTGCACCGGCAGCCCCGTGACGGTGTGCCGGAACACGTGGGCCAGCAACTGGTCGAACGGCAGGATGTGCCGCAGCGCCTGGTGGAAGACGGCCGTCGCGGGCGGGATGGCCGTCGGCGCGGTGTCGATCTCGAGTGCGACCTTGGGCTCGCCGGAAAGATCGGGCGGGCGCGGCTGCGCCTCGGTCTCGCTCTGCGTGCGATCCGGATCGGCGGGAACGGTGTCCTCTTCTTCCCCTTTCTCCTCATCCGCCCCCGACCCCGTCGCTTTCTCGTCGCGCCCGGGCTGTTGCATGGGATCTTCGCCGGACATGGCCTGCGTTGTTGTGGCGGTTGGGCGTGCGCGTACGGCTTGCTGTCCCCGAGAATTTATTTTGTCGTCTTTTTACGCCAGGAACGGCGACCCGAGCCGGTCCAGCACCCCCGTATCAATGCTGGTGCCCAGCGCCAGCGCGTCCGCGAACCTGAACCACTTGATCCGACCCAGGTAGGGCCGCAGCGTGGGGTTCCATATGTAAAAGTAGGGGTCCGTGTCCCGCAGGAACGCCCACTGCAGCTCCAGCAGATACGCGCCCACCTCCCCGAACAGCGCCCCGGGCAGCCGGTCCTCCGCCAGCAGCCCCACCATGAGGTCGATCGGCGTCCCGCAGCACGGCCCGTACGCCGCGCCCAGCGCGCTCCGGACGGACGGCACGCTCGACACCTGCGTGTAGCTGACCAGCGGCTCGCTCATCACCGCCTCGTACAAATGCTGGTAGGAGGGCAAGCCGTGGTCGCGCCCGCGCGCGATGCCCGCCTCGGGCAGCTGGAACGGCGCCGACACGAAGCTCAGCTGCCGCGCGGGTTGCTTGACCGCGCCCAGCAGGTAGGCGTCCGCCCCGCCCGTCCACAGCGCCCCGCCCACGCTCGGGTCCTCAGTCGCCTCTGCGAAAGTGAGGTCAAGGGAAGGGGTGCGCGCGCCCGTCTGAGGACTGCGCGCCTCCATCCCATCGGGCACCAGGAGGCGCCAGAGCGCAAAGGCGGCTGTCGCAAACTCGTTGAACACGCCTGCCCGTGTGTGCCGCCTGTAGGCCGCGCTCTCGGGGGCCAGGAAGTCGTTGTAGCGTGTGCGTCCCAGCAGCAGGGGAAGTACTTCGTTGTACGCGATGCTCTGCACGCAGCCCATTGTGATCTCGCGCGCCATGTAGAACAGCTGCTTCTCGTCCCAGCTCGGGTTGTCGCGCCGCAGCTCCTTGGCGAATTGGTTGTGCACGCGGTGGAACAGCAGCCGCATGCCTGACGTGAAGACGTGCTCCGTCACGCGCGGGTCCCCCGACCGATACTTACCGTTTTCGGTTGGCAAGAGCGGCTCCGTGTGGTGCGGGGAGTGCGCTGTGTGTAGCTTCCCGGAGCCGTCTCGCCGCCTGAGCTCGCGCGTGACGGCCGGATCCGACCCGTAGACCGCGGAGGCGTCCAGCGGCGGCGTGCTGAAGGTGAGCTGCTCGCTCGGGCGGCGCGGGTTCGCCACGCTCGGGAACACTCCGGGCCAGCCCCCGCCCCCGCCCACTCTGGGCGCGCTCGTGTTGTCCATGCGCCAGGCCAGGTCGTGCGCGAGGAACTGCATGAAGTAAGGCAGCGCCGCCGATACCTCTTCGTGCGCGGGCCTTCCGGTGAGCCCCGCCTGCTCCGCCGACTTTAGGGCGAGCGCGACGTGCGCCACGGGGCTGTGCGCCCCGAGGACGAGCCACGCGATGTCTTCCGCGGGCAGCACCCGCAGGAAGCTTTGGCCCGGCGC
>Ga0180431_10004706_pt1 | contig 16941 bp, 31 predicted proteins | sample SS_ome_11_FD_132459 | JGI IMG/M metagenome (GOLD analysis project Ga0180431, IMG submission 132459) | Hypersaline lake sediment archaeal communities from the Salton Sea, California, USA - SS_1_MS_1 metaG | ecosystem: Environmental > Aquatic > Non-marine Saline and Alkaline > Hypersaline >... | reverse complement strand
CGAGGACCGATTCGATAGGCGGTTATAATCCCGTTCGCCTCCCAGCGGCGTAGAGTACAGACTGCAACACCGAGCAACTTAGCGGCCTGCCCGATGGCAATCAACTCATCTTCCATAATCGCCATAACGTGCATAACTTAGCACAGGTTAGGGGTATTTGTCAAGCCCTTTGGCTGCTTTGAGACGTTCAGCAGCATTGTGGCAAACTCAGCCTCGCCGAGTTTCCCGTTTCCGTTAGGCACAGAAACCTCCTTATTTAATTATTAACCCAACTACCACTATACAGGTATAGCCCGCAGAGCACAATATATTGTGCAATATCTGTAAAAACATATATATGTTATAGCCCTTTTTGAAGCTACACGTTCAATGTTGGTTTAGTGCCAAGTCCGGCGCTTACACTCAGCGCATAGGTCAAGTACAGTCTTGGCTAAGTTAAATAGTTCATGTAATAATTGCGCTACTTGTATGGTGCAAGTAGCGCAATTATTATCAGTGTTGCTGGTATAGCTTTGATTAAAGGGCTCCGGTTTGGGCACGGCAGTACTTGCTTTGTTCTGCTTCGCTATCTGCCGTTCTTCTGCTTTCGACATACGTGCCTCCTGCCGTTTCGTTAATAACAGGTATGTATTGCTAAGGGATGGAATGCCCCTCGATGGAACGCCATGCCGCCTGGCAAATTCCTGCACTCCGTTGGCAAGCAATTCCTTCCGCTCAGCTTTAGTCAGTTTGCCCAACGGAGCCTGGCGCGGTGGTTGTATCATACTGTACCTCCCAGGTTTAATAACTCTGTAGGTTGGATAATTGGCGGACTTGATTGCCTCATCGTTAATATCGATAGGCGTGGGATATTGGCGTTCCTCGCCGCAGTACCGGCAGACGGCGAAGCCTGTTGAGGTCAGGTCAAAATAATGTGCGCGCTCAGCTCCCGTCATAGGCTTGCAGGTTGGTCCAGCCGACCTCTTCCTCACGGCCGGCGTCTGTCAAATCGTATAAATTGGCGTATCCCTCTACTACTGCTTTCTTCCGGATATCCTGAAGCCCTTGGTTGCCTGTCGTTACTACTGGTGCAGTATCGACAATCTCAATCAGCCCAGCCTTCAATGCCCGGCTGATAAAGGACCGGAAACTATGAAATGTCATACCCCTATGAAAGACAGACCGGTCACGGTCCAGGTTGAGTTCTCTTATCCGGGTCTTATAGGCCGCATGACAGTCGGAAGCCCTTGAGGGCCCGTTTGCTAGGATTGTCTCTTTGATAACCTGACCGGGACTAACACCTAGTTTTGGCATTATGTATTCCCTTTGAATATTGCGACTGCGCTTGGGAAGGGCGCAGAGTTTTTTGAGTCACCGAACTTTAGTCTGCCCCGTAGGAACCTTATTTCAGTTGCTTGCATAACGTACTCATGCCACCAGCGAGTATCGGTTCGACTGGGGAGGAGGCAAACCACAGTTTTTCCCTTCTATTGGTTTAGATTACCAGGGAGCTGCCTCAAGCTTCTTCCGCAACTCCTCGGGCTTGAAGCGCCCATATATGTTTACCGTAGTGGCAACAGATTTATGCCCCATTATCTGCTGGACTATGTTGATGTCATAACCGGCAAGGCGGAGCTGTACCGCTCGGCTGTGTCGGAGGCGATGGATGGTAAAATTTGAGATGCCGGCACGTTTTGCTACAGCCATTAGGCGCTTCCTCACCTCCCAGTATGTATAGGACAGAAATACCCGGGGATGATTCGTAGGTTTGCGTTTCTTCATCCACTGTTGTAGCAAGGACTTCCCTTTTTCCGTCATGACAACATCGCTCTGGTCGCCGCCCTTCCTGGTAACACGGAGAAAGCCCTGCTCCCAGTTAATATCCTCGACTTTGAGATTGAGTATTTCACTGATACGCGCCCCAGTGTCGAATAGCAAGCCGACCAAGCAGCGGTCCATAACAGAGATCGTAGCGTTGAGCAGTTGATTGACCTGCTCAACTTCAAGATACTTCGGGGTGCCGAAGGATATACTCGGTGCTTCAAGCCTGTAGGCTGTGTTGAGGACAACAACTGCAAACTTCCGGAGGGCATTTGCGGTTGCAGTAATGGAGTTGGGGGCCCTGCCTGCCTCAATAAGATAATCGAGGTATTCCTGGGCAGCTTGTTGACTGGGGTCACGTCCATTTAACCAGGAGAGCCATCGCCCTATTGACAGGCGGTAATTTCGCTTCGTATGCGTAGAGCAGCGACGGAACTTCCGGTCGAATTCCTCAAGGACCTGATCTTTATCCACGGTTCCTCCATAGAGTAGGGTCGACCACCTCAACCATTTTGGCAATGTCTAACTCAAGCCCGAGGAAGCGCGCGACGGGAGGGGCGCATTCTTCAGGGTAGGTAATTAGTGCCTTGTGATCAATGGTTATCATATCCATATCTTTGCGCTCAGCTATTAAATTGAGTGCCTTTTGCTCAATCCCCTCAAATAGTGAGCGGTCTTCCTCTATGTCGATATCGGGACTCATCTTATTTAGGGATCGTAGAATCTCATTATAATTACGTTGCATGAAGATGATATTATAAGCCTGCTGGCTTAGGGGAAGAAATTGCAGGCCATACGCCGTGACTTTTATCACCTTCCCCTCATACTGGGTAATAAGCATAGGGTTCTCGGAGAGCCTGCGGGCAATCTTTCCCCCGTAGAGCTCGAAATACCCGCGAGGATTATGTTCGTCTGCTGGACGTGAATCGTCAAAGGCAACCGGCGCTCCGCCGGCATGAAGCATCTGCATCATCAAAGATGTACCGGACCGTTCCAACCCTGATACTATGTAAAACATATTATCTTCTCAGCGACCGGCGTTCCCCTGTTTCACTAGCCCGCATACGGGCTCCGCAATGGGGGCAGCTCCGGTTGCTGCATTTTATATTCTCCGCAACCGTTTCTGTATAACCGCATGTGGGGCAATAACAATCGTGGGCTCCGTGTTCATGTGACATTGTTCCTCCTTATAAAAGTACTGCAATTTGCTCCCAGTCCTCCAGGGTATAGGACAGGTCGACCTCGACCGATGCTAATCGGGATTCTGCCTCTTGTAGCCGTGTTGTGATATAGGTAGAGGTAGTTTTATCGGCCCGGGCAGTTGTGTGCGCCTCCTGGATAAGCTCTTTTGCCTTGACTACGTTTGTCTTGATCCGGGCGACCTCGCTGGACACTTATGCCACCCAGAGCAGGTATTCGGGTGCTTCTTGAGTCATTCGGACGGACTTACCCTGGGCTGTCAGCTCCTTCTGCCTCGATACGACAGCGGGGCGGTTCGGGTACCGTCCCTCAAGTTCGTGAGGCACCCCGTCGAACTCCCTCGCCTCACGGGGTTCCGACCTCTCTGGCTGGGGGTATCCCTTCTTAGCCGTGAGTACCGTTTTCTTGGTCCCTTTTCTCGGCATGATTTCCTCCTTCCATTTTGTGTCGCTCTCGCTCCAGGTCAATGAGCTGGGTTGCGAGCGAAATAATACCGCCGGCAGCGGTGCCGGCGAGAATTTCCTGTCTCATAGAAGCCGAGACTATACAAATTATGGACAGAACTACAATTGCTGCGAAGACCTGGGGCCGCCAATTGATGGGGAATGACTTCATTATTGTCGTTCCTTCCACCATTCCCAAGCATAATCCCATAAAAAAGAGATGCCGCATAAAGCGACACCTGCCAAGATGAATATTAGAGCAATCTTCCACCGCATCATAGCCGAGACTATAGCAAAAACAAACCTGTTTGTCAATATATGCTATAATATTTGCGTCATGCCACAGGAAGAATTCGTTATCCTTGATCTTTATTGTTGCGCCGGCGGAGCAGTGGTAGGTTTGAGCAGGGCTGGCTTCCGTGTTGTCGGAGTTGATAAAAAGCCGCAACCTCACTATCCATTCGAGTTTCACCAGGCAGACGCCCTGGAATTTCCGCTCGAGGGGTATGATGCCTACTGGGCCAGTCCACCGTGCCAGCACGCCTCAAGAATAGCTCTCATGAACCGGAGGCTCCGCCCTGGTAAATACGAGTACCTCAATTTCATCCCCCAGACTCGGGAACGACTGGCAGCAACCGGCAAGCCGTATATTATCGAAAATGTGCCCGGGGCTGATTTGCTCAACCCTATTCAGCTCTGCGGGTCTTGGTTCGGCCTGGATATCCGCCGGCACCGCCTTTTTGAATCCAATGTTGCGCTGTTCGGCACACCCTGCTGCCATGATTGGCAAAAGCCACGGTTCTACCCGCTGCACAGAGCGAAAAGCGGGTGCCTCAGTTCTGTCGTCGGGGTTCATGGGAAGGTGAATTATAAAGGAGAGGCTGCGTTACGAAATAGCGCTATGGGGATAGACTGGATGACACAGGCGGAGTTCGCTCAGGCCATCCCGCCTGCTTACAGCGAGTTTTTAGGCTGTCAATTACTCATTCACCTGAGAATGAGAGGAGCAGGCTTTGAAAAAATGGAAGTTTATTGAGTTCTTTGTCAACGGTGCCTTCTTCTTCGTCCTCATCTGCCCTGTCCATGAGTGGTTTCATTACCAGGTGGGCGTCTGGCTCGGAGGTGAGGGCTTCTACGTGACCTACCCCGACCTGATAACCGGTTTGTGTAACTGGCAGACCTTGCCGGAATGGAACTGGGTGGTCTATCTTGCCGGCGGGCTCGGTACAGGAATTCTCCTCCTGATCCGCGGCTTGATGGCATGGAAAACGCCAACTAGGTGGGATGAAGATGTGCTGTTCTGGTGCTTCTTCTTCGGAGGCTGGCAGCTAGGTTATGGCATTGCAGAGGTGAGCCTAGTTAGCACAGAGTTGCGTTCTCATTTCTGGTATCTTGCTACCGCAGGCTCATTTCTTGGCTGCCTTCCCATTGCAGCCTGGCGAGCGAAGCCGCTACTGGACTGGTTCCTCACAGTTGACAGCGGTAAGGCTTACTCCTTAGAATAGGTCTATGGTGAGCATACCGCGACCCCTGCGGGGAAATGGAGTCTGGTACTGCCCCAGGTGCAGCTCGAGGTTGATTGAGAAAAAGCAGTACGGGGGAATCTTTCTAAATTGCTGCGCCTGCGGCTATGACTTCCCCTTCGACACAGAGGATTACCGAGAGCCCTCCTCGGATGTTGAGACCAGCACTGGGCTTACCTTGAAGGAAGCTACCTATGCCGAACCCTGAGTACACCGAATGTATGCGCCCCTACATGACAGGCAAGGGCAAGAGCAAGGAGGAGCGTGCCCGTGAGATGTGCGTCGGCGCGAAGATCTGCTCCGGGAAGGCCTCAAACAGGCAAGAGGCAGAAACAATTTGTGATGCTCCTAAACCTGAAAATCCTCCCTCAAAAAAAGGCAGCCTCTCAGCTGCTCGTATAGCGGCTTGTGCCTCCCCCCAGCTTGGGGTAGAGGAGGAGAGGATTCATGAGATTCTTACACAGTGCGGCTATAAGGCTCCGAAAAAAGGAGCTGCCTGCAACCCGAATACCCTTGCGGTTGAGATTTCCGAGGCTATTGAGATTGCGCAGAAGTACGATGATATTGAATATGCCGGGCAGGAAGGTGGGGAAGGCTAGAAGGGAGCTCAATGGCAAAGCGACCGAAGAAAGTAGCATTTGAGGACCTCAAGCCCCACAGGGTCAAGCTGGGCGGCACAGTATATAATGTAAAGCCCCGCGAGGTTGCACGGCTCTGCCCCCAGCGGGTAAAGGGAGGTAAAGGCGAAGTGGAGGCGCAGATCCTCCGCGCTAGGGTGGCAGAAGAAATTGGGGAGGAGCCTGCCAATGAATTTCTCCAAACCCTGGGGATGATTGCGGCTCACTTTTCCTCCGATGAGCCCTCGGTAGTAAAGCCTCCTCCCGATGATAAATTCGATGCTTTTATGAAGCCCTGGCGTGCGCAGGGGAAAGAGCGTATCGGGCGAATTATCTACTCCGGTCAGGCCAAAGACGAAGCAGGGGCTCTGGAGATTCTCAAAGAAGATGCTGTCTTGGCTCAGGAGGAGAAGAAACAGCGGGAGGAGAAGAAGCGCACATCTATATTTGAGTACGAGCCGGTTAAGGTTGAGACGGATAAGGGCCCACTCGAGCTCCCGCTCGCTGAGTTTGCCCGTATCTGCCCCAGTGCGTTGAGAGTGCCGAAAGAAGCCCTGTCCTCAGTTGAGAACAGGCTCACTCTTTATAAACTTGTGGAGGAACTCAAATCCCAAACGTAGAGCCTCTGGAACAGTACGTGGATGGCATGAACCTGTGTGCTGCCGGTAATACAGAAGAAGGGCTGAGGCTGATTGCTCGCAGTATTGGCGAGTCTCATCCTACTCCTCTGATGCGCCAGGCAGCCAAAGATCTGACACATCCCAACATTGCACTTTTAGCTCTGGTTCTGCACCAGATAAAGAAGGAGTAAGATGAGCAACATAGAAGATTTTGTATGCCAGCGGCAGGTCCGCCCCATAGAGAACTGGATAGAAGACGAAACCGAAGAGAAGTGCAATTCCTGTCTACTCTCACCCCTGGCAGGTTATTATCTGGGTGAGCTTCAGGATGCAGGGGAGGATAAGCTGGCAAAAGAACTAGAAAACATATTTGCCGAAGGGGATGTGTTGACAATAGCTAAGAAACTGGATAGTATTAAAAGTGTTGTGGGAGAACCCATAAGACAAAATCTACTCAATTTGGACTGTCTCGCTCAGTCTTACTATGATGATTCAAGCAATGATGAAGATTCATAAAATAACGTAGGAAGGAGCTTACGATGAGAAAGCTCAGTGGCAAATTTATTACGGTTCCACTGGCGCGCAGGATAGTGGGTCTGCCCGGTCATGCATCCAGTGCATTCAACCGCTGCGTCGGGAATCAACTGTTTCGTAGCCACCCAGGGGACCAAAAGACCGCACGTGATAATTTCACGAAGGCAGTAGGGCAGTGCCGCGGTACGCGGGGTTCCTAAACAATCACGAATCGGTTCTCCTGCAAAAAAAGAAGGCCGCTGTTTTGAACAGCGGCCTTCTTGTCGTTCCCTGGGAAGGCTCTAACTGGTTGGAAGGCTCTAACTGGTTTTGTTCTTACGGGCTGCTGAGCTGAAGTAACAGTTTGGATTCTGACATGCCTCCCAGTGGTTGCATCCGGTAACGACCTTCAGCTTCCTCTCGTCACCTTCTATGCCCTCAATCCGCAGGGGAGAGATTACAACCGTTACAGGCTCCTTTTGTTTTGGCCTGAACTCTGCGCATTCCATCGGGGTTGATTGCACATAGATATCCATTTTACTCCTTAGCTATCTTCTGTTCCTTGAAAGTCGCATTATCCTTCCAGTAGAGATGGCACTTACAGTGCCCGATAGTCCGGCATTCCTCAACTGCCTCGGGGCAGGGGCAATTCTTCCTCTTAGCATCACAGGGGCAGCGCCCAAACTTAAAGAAAGAATCAATATAATAATCGAATCCACTGCCCGGGTGAATAATAAGACCGTACTCATGGGCAAAGTCCAGCAGTTCCCGCCGCTTTGCGTTGGTGGTTTTAATATCAGGCTTCTTGCTCATTCTCAAGCTCCTTGCTTATTTCATCAAAGGACTCAGTAGTTTCAGTAGAATAATCGCTTCCCGAGATATTCGGCTCAGCTCCGGTATCAAGCTGGCTCAGAGGTTCGCTGAGAGACTCCAAATCCTCACTACTCTGTAGCCCATCAAGCAGGTCCCTGAGAGTGTTATAGGCCTGCGGGTCGGCCATGAACTCAAAGCAGGTCTTCTCCGTACAGCACTTTGTAGTTCCATCATCATCCCTAGTTATCCTAACCTTCTTGTTATTGATTATATAATCCTGTTCGTCCATTTTGCCTCCCTTGTCATAATTTCAGGTTGTTAATCCCTCCCGGGCCCTGCCGCATAACGCTCTGAATATGAGCATGTTTTACATATAGAGTACCGCAGGCAGCGCAGGCATCCCAGGCAGATATAATTGCTGGAACGGAAAGTGTCTTATCTATCATTCCAGGGTCAGCGATTAGCGTATGGGCTACTAAGAGAGCTATGTGTGTTGTTTCTCTGATTTTACCAGCTGCGACTTCCTCAGCTTTAAGCTCATCGGTAAGAGTCTTAATCTCTCCGCAATTCGGGCAGGAGTCGAATGTTTTCGGCCAGCCTACCCTTCCCTGGTTAGGCTCACTGACCATGATACCGTCCCTCCAAAAATCTTACATCCTCTGCATGTATAAACACCTGTCCAGCCGCGTGTCTCATTATGCTCTTTACGTACTCGCCTGCACTGTTTTCCACAATCCGGACAGGGCTGGCGCTTAGGTGCGTTAGGGGTTTCGTTATCATACATTAAAAGCGAGGTGCCATGGGATGCCGTATTTACCCCAGCGATGGCGCGCTTCATCTTCGTTAACAAGGTGGGCAAGCGCCGGCTTCCCCAGTAGGACCAGCTCATTATTTCTTCCTTACTAGGGGGTAGGCAAGCAAGCCTATCCCCTGGGTTATTGCCATTGGAAGGTGATGACCTTGTTAATAATCTTCATGATTTGCTTGCTGTTTGCATTCTGAGAACCTGCTTTACAAACTCAATTCTGTGATTCTTAGCTTCTGCAGCCGCAGCCTCCAGATCCTCCGGGGTGCGGATATCACTTATTGTATGACGCAGGTTACGGCTGGCCTGCATCATTTTCTTCATAAGTTCTTTCTCTTGCGGTGGGAGAGCAGCGACCTTTTCCGGCGAGCCGTCTATTCGCTCGAATGCGTTGAGTTCATCCCGGGCAGTAGCTATCCGCTGTGCGACTTCCGGATGGCTAATACCTTCACTGGCAAAGCGGATGGCTTCGCCCAGGGCACCAGCAGCTGTACTAAAATGGTCATCGCCGCAGGGGATACATGCCTTGCCAGCGGCACTGAGTTGTGAAGTGCCGCCGTATTCCGTGGAGGATTGCCTGCTGGCTTGAGGATTTGCAAGATGCTGGGCTTCGATTTGTTCCTCTTCTTCTTGATGGGGGAGGCCGTATTTCAGAAGGTCTACGGCCATATAGGAGACAGTCCGAAGCACCCTTTTAGTCAGTATGCCTTTGTTCAGCATAATCTTGAACATGCCTAAACAATAACACCGCCCGCTAGGGCTGTCAAGTAGGAAAAGCATAAGTGGTTTGCACATCTCTAAGCAGGAAAAGCAGATAAAAGCAGGCGGGGCTTGACATTCACCTGCCCGCAGTTGTATAAAAGAGACATGACGATTTGCAAGTATTGTGGGGAGGATATTCCCCACAGGCAGCTTTTCCCCCATTTCCACACGGTACATCCCGATGAGATGACCAAAAATCGTGCTAAGGCAGCAGAATCTATTCACGCAAAGTTCAGTGGGGGCGATAATGGAGATAAACCCCAGGAGGGCAAATCCCCGAGGGCTACTTCAGATAAGACTCCCAAGCCACTAAAGGCCAGTTCTATCGATGAGGCAGTTAGTGTTGTTGTCAGCCCTAAGACATTCCAGATGAGCTCGACCTTGCTCTGGCAGGCATTACAGGCAGCGATAAACGAGTGGGGATGGCCCAAAGAAATGACCCCGGAGCAATTTCTTGATACATATCTCTATATATCTTTCAAGCAGAGAGGTATATTACTGGGAGGCTATCAGGTAATCCCAAACCAGGAGGAGAACTATGACGAATATAGTGGACCCACACCAACTGGAGCAGAAAACACCTATGCCGGTTTCGCAGTCCAATCCGGGTAATAACCCAAAACGATCAGACCCAATAGATGAGATAAAGAATGCCTACTATGAGGGTGAAAAGCTCAAGGCATTCCAGCACGCTATGGGCTTTGCGGGGCAGGCAACCAGTAAGGAAGAGCTGCAAAAGATGATAAATGAGATGGGAAGCAATACCCACAACCAGTCCAATGAGCTCATGATGAGAATGCTGGAATCTCAGACGAACGCCTTCACAACCATACTTGGCCACGTAGCGGCTGGACAGAAGGGGGAGCAAAGTGAGCTTCAGAAGTTTATGATAGAAGAAATCAAGAGTATGCGAGAGAAAACGGATAACGCTCTCGCTAACAAAGCCGACCCCTTAAGCACCCTGTTCGAGAACGCGGAGAAATTCGACGGCTTCCTCTCTACTCTCAAAGGAAAGCTTGGAGTATCAGATAGCCCAGCGACAAGAGCCGATCTGCCTGCGCTTATGCAGCTCGAAGAATTGCGAAACTCCGCTCAGGATAGCCAGCGCAGATTCGAGCTCGAGATGGAGGAGCGCCGCCGGCAACATGAGGAGACTATGGAGGAGAAGCGAAGACGTTGGGCTATTGAAGATAAGCAATTCGATATAAATATGCGCATAGAGCTGGCCAAACTGAAGAACGATGGTGAACGCAAGGACGCAATGTTCGAACAACTCCGGGCAGGGCTCAATGCGGTATTCGACGGAATCGAACCCGAGGGGGCAGCAGGAAGAGAGAAAAGGAGAACTATGGATAGAGCAAGCCGAGAGCGAATCGAGGAAGACCAGGTTCCCATCAGCTTTAAGTGCGAGAACTGCGGGACAACGATTGAGCCGGGCGATAAGACATCAGATATTAAATGCCCGACTTGCGGCGAAATCTACGACTTTGAAGCTGTTTGAGGTGTTATGAGTCTGGAATCACTGCTCGATATTTTCAATGGCCCCAAAGTACAAAAGGGAATGGTACGAAACCTCGCTGCCATTAAGGTCAAGGCATATCTCTGGCCAATTCTCGACGACCTCGGTCAGGAAAAACTGGAGCTGATGATTGAGAAAGGATATGATCTCAGCCATACCATTCCCAGCCGGCTTCAGCAGTGGCTCAGGGAACAGATGGGGCATTATAAATGGGTACTTAACGTCCTCGATGATAACGATCTTATACAGCTGCTCCCTCCCTGGTTCGTCAACACCTGTGCCCAAACTGAGCCAGGTAAGGGTTGGTTGCAGCGGCAGCTCGACTGGGTCCGTAGAGTAATTGGAGGCAGTAATGAATATCAGAGAGATCTTCGACCAGTTCGCCGACCAAATTCAGAGGGCGGACCTGCAAGTCGGTCCGTTTCAGGTAAGGGTGGAAAAAGACGGAGCCCCCGAAGGCCTCCCGAGGCAACAGACATGCCGGAATTGCAAGAAGACGATGCTGTCCCCGGAGAGTGAACCCTTTACAATCTGTCCTTATTGTGGTAAATCTCTAAAGTAGAGGTCCGCCATGCTGGGGGAAATAGCATTTGCATTATCTGCCTCCGTTGAGTTCGAGACCCTCCGCGCTACTAATAATATAAAGAAAAGTCAGCTTCCACCTCCCTACCATACTCATGGGCCGCTTGTCAGTGTGGTCATTCCAGCCTTTGAGGAAGAAGACTACCTCCCAGCAACACTGCGCAGTCTCGAGAATCAAACTTATTGGGACATAGAAACCATCGTTGTGGATAATGAAAGCACCGATGCCACAGCGGCGATAGCTGAAGAATTCGGAGCTCGGATACTGACAAACCGCAAGTATAACCTTTCTCTTTCAAGGAATATGGGAGCAACTTATGCAACTGGCCCAATTCTCGCCTTTCTTGATGCCGACACCCTCCTTGAGCCCACGGCGATAGAGAGATGTGTTGAGAAAATAAGGGAGGGCAAGGAACTAGTCTATACTGCTAAATGTTCTGCTGACAGCTATATATACAGTCTACTGCGTATAGTATATTCGACAGTTATTCCGCGGCCGTATATCGGGGGAGCTTTTCTGATGGTCAATAAAGCCGCCTTCGAGGATGTAGGTGGCTTCAGCGAGACCTGCTTACCCCAGGAGCATTGCGCTGAGGACAGGGCTTTCGCTTCTGCCTTCAAAGCACAGAGAGGTATAGGACGAATAGCCTACCTCCGCCATGTTTACGCCAGTACATCGTCCCGCAGATTAACTCATCAAAACCCTTTCGGGCCACACTGGCAGGAAAGAGTTGTCCGAGAGAAACCCGAACGTGCTGGTTGCATGAGACGGTGAGAGGGGTTAGTATATTAAATAGAGGTTGATATGGCTAAGCACTGGGGGGATCTCCCCCTTGCACTACAGCTGGGCTCTCTGGCGTGCGCCGGGGTAGCCTCCGGGGTCATTGCCAGCTCTCTCTCCAACCGCTGGTTGTATTATGACCTCTCCGCCTTTATCAACCCCGAAGCCTTCTCCGATATAGCCGCCCAGTTACCAGCCAACGAGCAGGACTACATCCTGGCGGCCTGGGAAATGGCAGGAGAGGATTTAGACTACCGCCTGTACGGCAGCGTGCTTTACTTTGGTGAGGATAAGGTTCAGTGTAAGTCCGTCTCCCGACCGGCTAAGGTTTTTAACCGCGGCTGGGGGAACTGCGTTGCTAAGTCGCAAGTTCTTACCTCAATTCTTCGCAATCGCTTTTCCCCGAGCGATACGTATTTAGCAGTCGGTACTCTTGCCCAGGACGGTATCGGCGGGCACGCCTGGGTAACAGTACGAAGCGAGGGTGTATGGTATGTTCTGGAGTCAACTCTACCACCTCCTGACCAGCCGTGGCTCCCAGCAGCCAAACTCAGCCACGTATATAGCTGCGAAGCTTATGTCAACGATACGGGGCTAGTCTGTATGGATGAGGAAGTATGCAAACTGATTCACCATGCCAACCTTATCGTGGACAGAAAAGACCCGCGCCAACTTCTCTGTAAATGCCTCAACCCGCACCATATGATTTGACAGAAGTAGTGTATCCTAATATAGTAGAAAAAGGCGAGCTCTCCAGCTCGCTTGTGTTTTGAAGGAGGCGGATGAATCTCGTTAGGGCAATTACAGGTAACGATGAGAAGGGGCTCGACCAGGCAATCGCCAACTTTGACCCCAGGAAGACGCTAAAACTCGACCTTGCTCTGGACCACAGCCTGTCTTATCCAGAGCTCGTCATATTTGGCGACTATCTTGTCGAACACGGCATGAATATTCAAAAGGTAAGTAACGGGAATGATTCCGTATCTATTCTTTTTGTCCGCCCATCAAGAGAAGGGCGAGGATTCCTCGGTATTGCCGCTATCGTACTTGGGGGACTCTCAGCACTGGGGCTTGCCGGTTTCGCTGGCTTCAAGCTCACAGATGCAATCGCCGACAACCTTGTACCCATTTCCCTTATAGGACTGGGCACTCTGGTAGTCCTGTTTTATATCACCAGACCACAGCAGACAGAAACCATTAGAGAACTAGGCAAGACAGCGAGGCACTACCGATGAACATACAGGATAAAGTCGCAATAGGGGCAGGCACCTTTTTACTCGGAGGCGGGGCCCTCTGGTGGTACCTCAACAGAGAAGCCGCTTCTCAGGCTGAAAACGTAGATATTATTTCGGTCACTACCGCACCGACAGATGCCGATTTCAATGAGCTCGAGTTTGCAACCCCTGGGGGATACATAGCAGCCACAATTGAGTGGGAAAATCTAGGCAACGAGGCTTATTCCCCTGAATTCCGGCTCGACCTTCGCCCTGCCGGATTCGCCAAGACCTGGGTAGAGGGTTCTTTTATAAAAGCTGACGAAGTTGAGCCGGGAGAAACCGGATTTGCTTCTATTTACTGTAAGGTTCCCGAAGACTGGCTTGAGACTACTATTGATATCAAAGTAGTATTAAAAGACATAAAGGATCCTGTTTGGGAAAAGGATGATGTCTACACAACCGAGGCTATTGCGGAATTCAGCGACCTTAAAAGCACGACCTTCGATGGCATCTGGCCTGAAGTTCCCGCACGCATACTATTTGCTGGCTCCACATTTGAAGTAATCCTGCGATTCGAATATGACGGGCCCTTCCCTTACACAGTATGGCTGGGAGCAGGGCTCGCATATTCCGGAAGTATAGAAAAGCAGCCCCCGTTCTATTACGCAAAAGAGAAATCTGTACTCGAAGCTCCGGGATACTACGATATAACTATAAGTGGCATCGTTCCTTCCAATATCCCTGTGGGGAAAACACTCGATGTACAGGTATTCATCTCTGATACCGAACCTGTCCCTGGGCAGCAGCCGCCCAACGATTATGGAGTGAACGAGTGGTTTGATGATGTCTACACAACCGAGGCTATTAAAGACGCCTTCTCCAATATAATCAAATGCAGCGAGATGAAGTTCAACAACCTCAGCCAGTCAATGTGGCCTGTACCGATTAAAAACGGGGAATCCTGGTGGGCCTATATTGAGTTTGATTATACCGGTCCATCCGGGAAATTCGATATTGGTATGTGTGCCCACTTTGGTGAGCAATATTACTGGGCAAAACGCTGGCCCTATACCCTGCCCGACTGCGACAAACCTACGAGGCAAAGTGTTAAAGTACAGGGCATCTGGGATGCACCAGCTGGTTTTGAGGGGGACAGCATCTCAGTGGAAATTGCTATCGGGCCCGAGAATTCCCTGCCCTTTGGTAATACCTATGAGTCTAAATGCGACATCAAGGCCACGTACGGCGCATATTTCGCACAACACTGCGGGAACCCAGATCCCTATAGATGTGAGACAGGAGCGCTACTTGGCGTATTGCTTACCCCCGGGCAGAACAATGTTGCATATGGCGGACCTACTCAGCCTGTTGAAGCCGCGGCAGCCCAGTTAGTACAGGCTGGGGTATTGAACGATATCTGGGTTTACCGTAGCGGCAAGTGGTATCTGTACGACCCTGATGACCCCATAGGCAGCGACCTGGAGCAACTTATCATGGGAGAAGCCCTATGGGTAGATGTGAGTTCAGAGATCTTCTGGGAATGGTAACTTGACAATCTCCCGATAATCATTAACAATAGAGGTCGAGCTCCGTTAATCGGAGTTAAAAGGCGAGCCGGACCAGCCCGAGTAGGTTTGGGGCTCGCCTTTCCTATTTTCGGGCGGTCCGGCAAAGCCAAAAATTTAAGAGGAGGCCAACTATGATAGACTGGACACGCGACCTTACCGCAGTCGGAATCGGAGCATTGGATGAAGTCCTGAACGCCGAAGATGAGAAGTCGGGCAGGGTGGATTTCTTTACACGGGCCACCGACTGGGGTAGGATGATCGGCGCAGGGCTCGGGCTCGCTATGCAGGGCGGAATGCTGGGCAATGCCAGAATGGGTGATACTCTTGCGCTAACGTGTCTCCCTCTAGCCACGAAGTCCCTGAGCGGACCCATTCGCGACGCTATCGGGGGCAGACAGGAATCTGCCAGCAGGGCCCGTGATTACGTCCCGCGGCGCAGAGTCCCATCCCGTAGCAGATATCCCGCACCGGCATTCGACACGGAGTTCCAGGGTACAGCACGGCTCGACTGAGCCAACAGATGAGGGTTGGTGACTCAACCCCTCTTAAAAAATCTATAGTCACGGAGGAAAAATGTACACCATACCGGTAGACGAACTCTCCATCTCGAGGATGGAAAACTTCAGGAAGGCGTGCCGCGAGGCAATGCTCGCAAGGGCGCAGGACAAATCCATAGCCAAGTATATGAACGAGCTCACCTTCAGAGACGTTCTCCCTGCGGACGACATGGGAGCAGGCCTCGCCGTCGGTGGTACTGGCTACACGAACAACATATACCTCACCGGCGCAGTAGCGGCAAACGTCTGGACCCTGGTGTATGACACTGGGGCGGTTCAGCAACTTGCCAACACGAAGATCCTCGGCATCTACAAGATATACGACCTGAGCGTGAACCCCCTCATAACCTCAGTAAGGTTCCGCAAGGGCAACACAGGAGCCACGACTCTCGGTGTTACTCAGGTAGAGCAGTTCTTCATGGGCAAGCTGACTCCCGAGTGCTACCTGAGCGAGCCAATCATATACTCCCCGCAGGACTGGATGTTTATCGAGTGCCTGGCCAGCGCGGCTATCGGCGCTGTGGGAGAGAGGCTTGCATTCGGCGCTTATGTAGCCGAACCGGTTGGCGGAACGGTTAGCTAACCGCCACGTAACTCATCAATGGTGGAAAGGAGGATAAAAGATGGGTTTATCAGCTGAAGTAAAGAGGATAATCAGGAGCGTAACCCCGGTATCGACGAGGGCAAACAACGGTGTTTACACCCAGATCGCCCCGCGAACAGGTGCCATTACAGCCGATACTGCTGGTACACAGCTTGCAGGTCATGCAACAGCAGCAGGCAAGTACGGAGCGAGAGTTCAGGTGCTCGCAGCCACAGCCTTCCCGACTACAGCCCTGTGGGCTGAGGGCGTCTATGTGGCGAACTGGACGGATGACAAGCAGATAATGTACGTCGCCGTCTCTACCGGAACAGGAGCGGTTACGGCAGCTGGACAGTTGCTGGGAGAAGTATGCTTCTGGCCTGGAACAGGCACAGGAACTACTCAAACTGGGCAGTATCTGCCGTTCTCGCAGCCCGTTTACCTGCCTCCGGGAACAGTGATTAGCCTAGCCCTGGCTCCTAGTGTAGCTGCTAAGAAAGTCCAGGCCTGGTTAGTACACAGCGCGAACAAGTAACGAGATCAGCGGGGGAGGCGAACCCTCCCCCGCTACCCACTCTCGAGACAGACAGAAAGAGAGGAAAAATGACTCAGCAATTAAAGGAATCTACCCCCCTCACTCAACCCGCATCCTGGATTGAAACACACGACAGGATGGGATTAAAACCAGCCGAACCAGTCCTATGCCCCATCTGCTCCATTCGCAATCTCGCAAAGGGTAAGTCCACATTTCCCTCAATGCAACTCCGCAGAAGCCGCATCCACACTGTCCCTGATGTCAGAGAGGAACGCCTCAAGGATGGTACAATAGTTCGCCCATATGCTATGGATATGGCTTTCAAGTGCCCCGTATGTGATTTCTACTGCGTCTTCGGCGTACCTATGGATATGGAATACGCACAGAAGATTCAGCAGCTCCGCGGCGGCACTCCTGAGTATGTACTGCCAAAAGACGATTGGGATGAGGACGAGCGTATCAAATCTAAACTTGAAAAGGTTGGTTACTGGTAATGTTTTTAT
>Ga0180431_10004704_pt1 | contig 16941 bp, 12 predicted proteins | sample SS_ome_11_FD_132459 | JGI IMG/M metagenome (GOLD analysis project Ga0180431, IMG submission 132459) | Hypersaline lake sediment archaeal communities from the Salton Sea, California, USA - SS_1_MS_1 metaG | ecosystem: Environmental > Aquatic > Non-marine Saline and Alkaline > Hypersaline >... | reverse complement strand
TTGAGCCATCGAGACCACGAAGGTACCTGGACCGTAGACCTTATCTTCGTGCGTGAAGCCCAAATCCGACTGCTGTACTTCGATGCCCTGACCCAGCAGCTTCTCGATCAACACCAGCATGGTGCGCGAGTCGTGCTGCTCCGCAGGGATTATGTAGGCCGCCCGGTCTCCGCTAGCACCCCGTTCCGTCTGGCGCTTGGCTTTCAGATAGGCGTTCCAGAGGACCGTTTCCTTGTTTCGAGCAGCAATGTCCAAGGTGGCCCATGCCGAGACCTTCTGCCGTTCGACGATGTCACGTAGACGCCACCAGCCGCCGGGCCAGGGGTTCGGAAAAGTGGTCTGTGGTTCGTGGGCAGGCATCTGGCGTCTGCCGCCTCTCAACTCGTCGGGATGGATGTAGATGGGAGTGGCCAGTCGGCTGCTGGCTGCCTCCGTCAGCATCCCGGCGATGTTGTGAAAGGGAGTGATCCAGTGGAATCCGAAGTGTCCCCAACCGCCGTAAATGGCTGAGTTGATGATGCCCGAGAGCCCTGCTTCTTCTTCCTTGTACGCGATGTGGGCACCGTACCAACTCATCTCGCGCCAGACCAATGGGTCTGAGAATGGGCGAATCGGTTCGGCGTAAGGCGGTACGTAGTAGCGGGCACTGTAGCTGCCCATCTGGTGATGGTCGATGTACGCCTGGGGGATCCACTCCCGGAACATGAGTGTGGCCTGGTACACGGACTCAATCGTGTTCGTCATGAACGCATCACGGTTGTTGTCGTGGCCCGTGTAGATGTGGTACAGCGAGGGGTAGCTCGCGCCTTCGAACTCGGTGCCAACCGTTTCCCTGTACCAGTCCGTGACCATGATCTGGCCATCGGGGTTGAGCGAGGGAATCATGGTGAAGATCACATTGTCGAGTATGCGCAAAGCCTCTTCGTCGTTGCGACTCGCCAGGTCATATGCTAGTTCGACCGCCATCAGACTTCCGCCAATCTCAGTGGCGTGAAGGCTCATGGACTGATTGATCACCACTTTTCCCGCAGCGACGAGGCTCCTGATCCGATCTTCGGGAATTCCTCGGGGATCACTCAACTGCGCGTTGATTTGTCGCAGTTCCTCGAGGCGAGCCAAGTTGTCCGGTGCGGAAATGAATAGGGCCAGGAATGGGTTACCAAGGGTGCTTGGTCCCATCTCTACCACATGGATCCTCGGAGACTGCTGTTGCAGCAGATTGTAGTACTCGACCATGCGATCCCAACGAGCGATCGTGCGGTCGGCACCCATCTGAAAACCAAAGAACTCCTCCGGTGTGGTGATCTGTTGCAGCTGAGCTTCGACTGCTTGATTGGGGATCGCAAACGCGGTCAGTAAGAAAAACAGTACGCCAACGACGATCCTTGGCGAAAAACTCCTCCGTATCATGGTAAGCTCCTCAGAGACTTACGCTCTGGCTGGTTGAAATTGTTGTCGTGTGATCGTATCGACGGATGTGACCACACCTTCTCTTTCCGATCATGGGCAAACTGCGCGCTGGTACTAAGAGTAGCAAGGGCGAGCTAGAGCCATGCCGCACCACGTACGCCACCCGAGTCGCCGTGCACGTTCATTGCGACTCGCGTCGTCACTTCGTCGGTGAAAACATACGGCACGATGGCCTTCTGTGCCCGGGCAGCAAGGCCGGGCAAGTTGGACATGCCGCCGCCTAGGACCACGAGGTCAGGGTCGACGATGTTTATGACAGTGGCCAGTGCCCGGCCCAGCCGTTCTACGTACCTGTCTATCGTTGCGGCCGCTTTGCTCCCTCCAGCGCTCGCCCGCGCAACGATTTCATGTGTATTGATTGTCTCACCCGTGACCGCTTCGTGGTCGCGTTCCATTCCTGGCCCGGACAGGAACGTCTCTATGCACCCCTGCTTTCCGCAGTAACACAAGCCGCCCGGACGCTCTGCATCGGTCGGCCACGGTAGGGGATTGTGGCCCCACTCCCCACCGATCTTCTGTGCACCTTCGAGCACACGTTTGTCCAACACCAGGCCGCCACCGACTCCGGTGCCGAGTATCACTCCGAACACCAAGGAATGATCCTTTCCAGCGCCATCTACTGCTTCCGAAAGTGTGAAACAGTTGGCGTCGTTCGTTACTTTGACTGGTCGTTCGAGCAGATCGGCTAGATCGTCATCTAGGGGATGGCCAATGAGCCAAGTGGAGTTGGCGTTTTTCACGAGGCCAGTTATGGGTGAGATGGTCCCCGGTATCCCGATGCCGACCGAACCTCGGGCGTTTCCACATGCATCTGCTTTCAGAACCAGCCTTTGAATCGTCTCCAGGCATCCCAGATAGTTCTTGGGCGTCTCGACTCGTTCTTTGAAGATCTCGGTGCCGCTCTCATCCAAAGCGATCGCCTCGGTCTTTGTGCCACCGAGGTCGACACCTATTCTGACTTGAGAATCGGAGCTGGTCAATGCGTTCCCGACGAGTCTGCTGTCGTTTCGCCCAATTCGATCGGCAAAGCGATTTCTTCACCCCAGATGTGCTTACCAAACCATATCCAGTTGTGCCAAGTTGCAGCAAGGCGTTCTTTGGGTTTGGTAATGCCGTGGCCAAATCCCTTGTAGACGATCAGCTGGGTTTCGACCCCGACGTCCTGCAACCCCTGATAAAGCTCGTACGCGTTGGGGATGGGCACTCGTTGATCGAATTCGCCGTGTTGAATCAGAGTGGGAGTTGTTGCCTGATTGATGAATGTAATCGGGGATGTCTGGGCATAGATCTCGCTGTCTTCCCATGGTGTGGCTTTCAGGTATTGCCGGGTGAATGGGTGAATGTCCGTGTTCACGTAGTAGGTCACCCAGTTCGAGATTCCGGCGCCGACGGAAATTGCAGCAAAGCGATCTGTGGTAGTCGTGAGGTACGCGGAGATATAGCCTCCCTGGCTCCATCCCATGGCGCCCATACGGTCGCTGTCCACGAACCCCTGCGAAACTAGGTGGTCTACCCCGGAGTGAACGTCCCATACATCACCGACACCAAGATTGCGCACGTTGAGCGAACGAAACTCCTCGCCGTAACCCGCAGATCCACGGTAGTTGGGGCGCAAGACTATAGCTCCCTTTGCTAGCCATTGGTGCACCGGATAAACATAGCCCGTGACGGCAGTAGGGTAGTCGATTCCTGTCGGCCCTCCGTGGACGACAACCAACAAAGGGTACTGCTTTGATGGATCGAAGTCGTCCGGTTTATGGAGGACGCCCTCTATCGTCGTGCCGTCTCTGCTATCCCATGAAATCACCTCGCTTGTGCCTAGCGACCAGCCGTCGATCTGATGAGTCATGTCCGTGAGTTTGGTGGGAACGTAGTTCGTGGCTGATGAGACATATACCTCGTCCAGCGAACCTTCCTCACGTGCTACGATCACCATTGTTTCTCCGTTGGGTGTGAAATCCACGGAGAAAAGTTGGTCGGGAATATCTGTGACCGTTGAAGTTTGCCCAGTATTTGGATCCATTCGATATAACCGACGTTTGGTACGCTCCCAACTCGTCAGATAGATACCGTTCGCGGTCCACGCAGCAATGGTCGGATCTTCGTCCAGGTCGCACTCTATTTGCGTTGGGGAACCGCCGGAGGCAGAAACCTTATAGAAGAGACCGTTCTGGTAGTAAACCGATCCAATATCCGAAGCCGACGCCTGGTACGCAATCCACAGTCCATCGGGGGACCAAGTTGGATTGCTTTGAGAACCGTCATCGGTCACTAGAGGGCGTATACTGCCTGTCGCCACATCAACGATTGATATGTCAGCATCCAACCACGAGTTGATGAGTGGGTCGGGAGTGTGCCCGAATGCGATCTCGGTACCATCAGGCGACCATGAGAATCCTGACACGGTGAAATCGGATCCTTCGGTTAGTCTCCTTGCCTCCGCCGTGCCGGGCACTTCTGGTAAATCGACCACCCACAAATGAGTCATCTGATACTCTTGGTCCTCGACCACGAATGAGCCGTACGAGTCCTCGCGCTTCTTGGCGTGTTCGGTCTCGGGATCAGAGCTCGTGAAAGCGATAGACTGCCCGTCGGGAGACCAGACGAATCCCCCTATGCCCTCCTCCATCTCCGTGAGCGCATGAGCCTCACCGCCGCTCGGGTTCATCAAGAATATTTGTCGCTCATCTCCTCGGTCCGCGCCAAATGCGATCCACCTACCGTCAGGTGACCATGCTTGGCCGGTACTGCTGCCATCCTTGGTCCAAGTTAGTTGGAATGGCTCCTCGCCAATGCGCACCATCCAAAGTTCAGTGTCGTAGCGGTTATCGTCCCAGTCGGTCGATTGCACCGAGTAGACCGCTGCGTTGCCGTCCGGAGAGATGATTGCGGCGCCGATGTCATGAAGATTCATGATGTCTTCGAACGAGGGGCGCGGGATTTCCAGCCGCTGTGCATGCAGGGAGAATGGGAGGACCATCGCGCAGAGCGAGGCCAAGATGAGTCGTCGGTGTGCTATGTACATCGTTAGTCTCCGATGGAATGCCAGCGAAATATGCTGATAGACCGGGCCCACTGCAAAAGCACCGGGTGCTGTGCGATTGATCGGATTCGTTCGTTCGGGTGTTTATCTTGTAGGCCGGTCTTTCCGGTAAATGTAAGAATGGACAACACGTGTGGATAAATAGCATTGCAGCATTCTGTGCAGCGATCACACCGGCCATTACGGTAATTCAGACGACAGATGCGGCCTTCAGCCTTTCGGGCACCACGGCTTCTTCCGACTCTGCAGTATTCAGTGGTAGAAACGGCCAACTGGATGTCACACTTCCACGCATTCAAGATCCTGACATAGACATAGACGGGCGCCTGGATGAGGATGTTTGGGCCCACGCTGCAGTCTTGTCTGATTTTACGCAGTACCAACCCGTGGAGGGGATACCGGCAACTGAGCCAACTGAGGTTCGCATCTTCTATACAGCTGACGCCATCTACTTTGGTCTGCGAGCGTTCGACAGTGAACCCGATCTGATGTTTGCGCATCTGGTCGAACGCGATCGTTCTGCGTTCACGGACGATTGGATTCGCATAATGTTGGACACGTTTGATGATCATCGACAGGCGTACGTGTTCTACGTGAATCCACTCGGTATCCAGACAGACGGCCTCTGGATCGAGGGAATGCAGCGGCAAGTAGCTTCTTCTGTGTCAATCGACTTCAATCCCGATTTCATCTGGGATTCCGATGGGAGGGTGACCGGCGACGGTTGGGTTGCAGAAGTCAAGATTCCATACACTTCGCTTCGGTTTCGCCAGATGCCGACGCAGGATTGGGGCGTTCAGATTGCTCGAGAGGTGAGGCGAACCGGCTTCAAACAATCGTGGGCTCCACTCACCGAGAACATCTCGAATGTCCTTGCGCAAAGCGGAAGACTCGTGGGGCTGAAGGACCTGAGACCGAGGCGGCTGCTGGAGATCAACCCGGTCATGACCGGCAAGCGCGTGGGGCAAACGGTTGATGACGTTTACCAGCAAGATTCGTTCGAACCTGAATTTGGGCTAAACGGTCGCGTTGGAATTACGCAGAATCTGGTGTTGGACGCCACGTTTAACCCCGATTTCTCTCAGGTTGAGGCCGATGCCAACCAGATCACTGTCAACGAACGGTTCGCTTTGTATTTCCCGGAGAAGAGACCGTTCTTCCTGGAAGGCGCCGAGATCTTTCGAACACCTCGAAATCTGGTTCACACTCGGCGGATAGCGGATCCAATCGGTGGGGCGAAACTGACCGGAAAGATCGGGTCGTTCAACGTCGGATACTTGGGCGCTGTCGATGAGGCTCCGAAGACACTCTACGGTGAGGACAAGGCAGCGGCGTTCAACCTGGTCCGCGCACGACGGGACATCGGCGCTGGTTCTACCTTGGGCTTTCTCTTCACGGATCGATCCGTGCCCGGAACGGGACGTTTCAACAGGGTGGTGTCGGGAGACGCCCGAATCCTGTTCTGGCGGCGTTACACGTTAACTACGCAGTTCGCAAACAGCTGGACTTCAGATGGGTCAGGAGAGGAAACGCGAGTAGCGCCCCTTTTGGCAGCCGAGCTTCAGAGGAGCGGAAGGACTTTTCAGTTCCAAGCTCGGTTCGATGATGTACACGAGGATTTCGGAGCTGGGTCTGGGTTTATTCCCCGTGTGGGCGATACTGAATTGTTCGGTCGTGTGCAGGGTTCACACTTCAGTCGACCAGGAGCAATACTCGAGCAAGTGAGCCTCGGCCTGCAAGGGAATGTTTTCTACAACCACGATGAGTTCTGGAATGGTGGCAGACCGTTTGAAGGTGAGGTGGAACTCCACCCCCAATTCACTTTTCGTGGCGGACGCTCACTTTGGTTCATCCTACGCGACGGATATTTTCGCTTCCGACCGGAAGACTACGCCGAGTATCAGATTGTGGGCGAATCGGGTGACGCCGAACCTTTCATGGTTCGCGATGACCTAACTCATATGCTTGCACTAGGGTTCATTCCTCGGGTCAGAATTAGCGGTGATCTGCAAGTGAACGGCCGGATGTTCTATCGCGAAATCCCGATCTATGTGGAGGGATCGCGCGGATTGGAGATTCAGACTGCGCCGAGCGTGACGTTCCGACTGACCACCGCTGCCCAATTGACGCTCGACTACACCTATTCTCGGCTTTGGCGCACGCGCGACCGCACGGTATTCTCAGTTGCACACATCCCTCGCACCCGCCTTCAGTACCAGTTCAGCAAGTCGCTCTTGGTTCGTGGCGTTGTGCAATACTCGCTCGAAGATCGCGACGCACTACGTGACCCGACGACCGAGCAGCCAATATTCATTGACGGTGTTCAGCAGGACGCCGATGAAACCGGCACTTTTGAGGGTCAGTTCCTGCTCAAGTACGAACCTTCGCCGGGAACGGTATTCTTTGTAGGCTACAACAGGCTGATGCAGGGGCTCGCCAACCTGCGCCTTTCCCGAATGGATTTGGTTGGCGAGGGCCTATTCGTAAAAGCGAGCTACCTGTTACGGCACTAGGAGGATGTCAGCCCCCCAGCGTAGCTGCGAGCAGCGTTACGTACCGCGCCGTTGACATCAAGGCGGCACGGTCAGCCCACTCCTCAGCTGTACCTCTGGCCCCTCCACGCCCGCCGCCGAGCCCTATTGCTGCTACGCCTGCACCAACTGCGACGTTCATGTTGGAAGATCCGGAGTTGGATAGGCGTGGTTCATAGCCGAGGTGCCTAGCGGCCGCCACGGCTGTGCTAACCAACTTCGATTTCCGGGCACCCGGGATTTGCCCTCCTGGTGTCAGCTGATATGGCAGCATAATGAAGTCTATGCTCGTCTCATCAGTCACACGCTCGAGGATGTCTCGGACCTCGCTTTCTATGTTGTCGATCGTGGAGTTGTCGAGCGAGCGAACATCTAGCGCAAACCATCCTGAGTCTGGCTTGTGGTTGAATACGAGGCCGCTGTTCAAAACAGCCACATTGATCCTGGTGCGCGATGAATCGGTCCGTGCAGCATCGGGGAGCGACAGAATCCGATCGACAGCTCTTCCGATAGCCTGGTTGACATTGGGCAGTCCGCCTCCCAGAGTGTGGCCCGGCGGGCCGTGTGCGACGACGCGCCACCAGTGTATTCCGAGTGCTCCATACGAGATGCTATGTCCGTCACCTAGCACATCGACAAAACCCTCGGCTCTGTCGCGGTACTCATCGAAGATTTTCTTCATACCGACCAGACCAGTTTCTTCCTGGGCAACAGCGGCAAACACCAGATCGTGCTCTGGTTGTATGCCTGCATGAACAAGTGCCTCTGCGGCGGTAACCAGAGCCGCGCTTGTGAGGGATGTATTGGTGCCAGGCCCGACGACACGGTCAGGCGTGATCGTTGGTGGCCCGCCGGCTGAGCGCTGAAACGCTGGGACGGTAGCCAGGTCGTCCAACGTCGAGATGAAAACGACGGCACGTCCAGACCGACCCGGGATGACGCCCACTGCATTGGGTCCTGCATCGACACGCACGTCACTCAGGCCTATCGCTCGCATGCGCGCCGCGACGGCTTCCGCACGTTCGTGTTCGTGGCCCGAAGGGGAGATGATCGCGCCGATCTCACTGAGGAACTCCGCGGCGGCGTCAGATCGCGAGTCGACAAACTCGATGGCTAGCTGCACCTTTTGATCTTGTACGGCTGTTCGAATCTCCTGCGGGACCTGCTGGAACGCGGGTGAGGCCAAGACGAAGAGGCTGAAAAGACTGTTCATAATCGAGACTCTGTTGGGGGTGATATGGACAATACAGTAGAACCTAACGCAAGGGTTGCTGCGCGTAACGGTGTGAGTCGGAGAACCTTTGTTTCCGCTAGCGTCTCTGGACTGGCTGCCTCCGCAGCGACAGGCTGTGCCACGGCCAGGGCTGGAACCGTGAGCCCCACGACTGCATCGAGCGAAGTGCCCAATACTCGATCATCACTCGAAGACAACATCTACACAAGGTTGTTAGGCGTGCGTCCCCATCTAGGCGCGCACGAGCATATCACGACACTCGGAGGCTGTCGGATGCCGGCGGAGGTCATGCAGGCGATGCTCGATGCAAACGAGTACTTCGTCGACATGCACGAGTTGAACGCTGCGGCGGGAAAGCGCGTGGCGGAGTTGATGGGTGCTCAGGCGGCGCTTGTGACTTCAGGTGGTTTTTCTGGAATGCTTTTGGGTGCCGCCGCGTGTCTCACCGGATCAGACCCGAAACGTGTTGAAGCACTTCCGCACCCCACGTGGGCCAAACGCCATTGTCTGCTGCAAACATCTCAGAGTTTCAGCTACGACCACGCCTACAAGGCTGCCGGGATGAGTCTAGAGTACGTCGATACGCGTGAGCAGTTGAGGGAACGAGTAGACGAACGAACGGCGATGCTCGCAACACTTTCTGCAGTTGAACGGGGGTTCCCCATAGGGCCTCCGAAACCGCACGATCGCACGCGTCCGCCCGACTCTTCGGTGATTATGCCGGAGGAGTTCATTCGGATTGGCAAGGAGACCGGAGTCCCGGTGCTAGTAGATATGGCGTCCGACCTCCCTCCTTGGGAAAATCTGACCAAGTACATCGAACTAGGAGCCGATCTTGTCGTGGTGAGCGGCGGTAAGGGGATACTCGGCCCCCAATCGACCGGTGTCCTGGCAGGTCGTAGGGATCTAATCGAAGCAGCCACGCTCAACGCATCCCCCAACGACGGAATCGGACGCGGTATGAAGGTCGGCAAGGAGGAAATAGTAGCGCTTGTCTTTGCGTTGGAGCGTGCAGTGGCGCTCGATCAGGATGCGGCAATAGAGGCCTGGGACGCTCGCGCTAGCTGGGTTGCCGAACAACTCCAGGGGATACCAGGCCTAAGAGCGGAATACAAACTCAACACCGCAGGTTACGGAGACGTGGACCTCAGTTGGGATCAGACCATCATCCCGCTCGCAGAGGATGAAGTGAGGCAACGGCTCAAGGAGGGGGAACCGTCTCTAGTATACGATGGCACTTCGGTCCGGACGCGGTTGCTGCGGGATGGGGAGGAGCGTCTGGTGGCAGCGCGTTTGCGCTCATTTTTTCAAGAAGTCTCGAGACGTTAAAAAAAAGACTGACCCCGCTGTCCGTTTAGGGACGCAGGGTTCTCGCGACCATCACGCGCCTGCCGCGATTCGAACGCGGGACCTTTGGCTCCGGAGGCCAACGCTCTATCCAGCTGAGCTACAGGCGCAAACGAACATCCAGCATTGAACATCTAACGAGTAACTCAGGAAGAGACTTGGACGTTCAATTGTGTGTGTTGGATGTTCAACAGTCGGGGCGCCCGGATTTGAACCGGGGACCTCCTGCTCCCGAAGCAGGCGCGCTAACCGGGCTGCGCTACGCCCCGAAAAGGTCGGACGGTCGGAATGTCGGACCGGCGGACGGTTTGTTCCGTTGCGCTCCGAGAGCACCGTCCGCCCTTCCGGCTGTCCGCCCGTCCGCCTGAAAACGCGCCCAGGAGGACTCGAACCCCCAGCCTTTTGGTCCGTAGCCAAACGCTCTATCCAATTGAGCTATGGGCGCTTTTTCATGGGCGGTACAAGATTCGAACTTGTGGCCTCTACGATGTCAACGTAGCGCTCTAACCAACTGAGCTAACCGCCCGACAAACGGCGGTAGGTCGGAAGGTCGGAAGGTCGGAAGGGACATCGAGTGTTTTCCTACCGCCTTACGGCCATACCGTCCTACCGCCCAAGTAGCGGGGGTGGGATTTGAACCCACGACCTCCGGGTTATGAGCCCGGCGAGCTACCAGACTGCTCCACCCCGCGTCGACTGTTCTGCCAAGCCTAAAATGTCGGCCCAGCTCGATATACCGTCCGCCCTACCGCCCTACCGCCCTATGAGAGCGGGAAACGGGACTCGAACCCGCGACCCCAACCTTGGCAAGGTTGTGCTCTACCAGCTGAGCTATTCCCGCAAATTACTGCCCGTCTGTCCGACCTTCCGCCCTATATGGAGGCGAGGGGAATCGAACCCCTGACCTCTTGAATGCCATTCAAGCGCTCTCCCAACTGAGCTACGCCCCCATTATATTGGTCGCTCCAGGGCGATATCCTGCCGGAGCAAAGCAAGCTACTTCAGCAGTTTTGGAGTGTCAAGCGACACGCGTCAGGACATCGAACTTCTTATGACACATGGGGTAAGGAGATTGGACCGCTAAGCGGGCAATGCACGCGGTCAAGATCTAATTTAGGCAATCCGCAAGTCACCCCTTGCGGGCTGCGGTTTTGAGGTTCATATAAGACATATGACAACACCGAAACAACCAAAAGAGAGGAAAAGACGCCGCCGTAGGACTGCGCCAGTGATCGCAGTGAGCGAAGACGATCGTGACCTACTCGACCAGTATCTATTTGAAGTGAGCAAGACACCTCTTCTCACACCTCCAGAGGAGATCGAACTGGCGAAGAAGGTACGGGCTGGAGACCAGGCGGCGATGCAGGAACTTGCGAAGCGCAATCTGCGTTTCGTAATATCAGTAGCAAAGAAGTATCAAAATCGAGGACTGCCGCTTACTGACCTAATCGGTGAGGGCAACGTCGGCCTGTTGACGGCCGCCCGGAAGTTCGATCCGGACCAGGGCGTAAAGTTTATCTCTTACGCCGTTTGGTGGATCAGACAGGCGATTCTAGCATCGCTGGCCCGCCAGGGCCGGACCGTGCGCGTGCCACTGAACCGCACGGCAGATCTCTCGAAAATCGTCAAGACGGCCGAGGCTTTGCGTCAGGAATTGCGCAGGGAGCCCACGCCGGAGGAAATTTCCTCTGCAACCACATTGTCGCTCGAAGTTGTACAATCGCTGGCGGCACTGAACACTGGCGAGGTGCGTCTCGATGCGCCGCTCGACCCCGATGGGGACCGTGCTCTCATTGAGCGATTTATTGCAGAGGATCTGCCGGACACCGAAGAGAAGACAATGGAGCGGTTCTTGAGCGACGAGGTAGAAGAGGCGCTCAAGTCCCTACCAGCCCGCGATGCGCGCGTGCTGCGTTTGTACTTCGGCTTGGACGGCGGGCGCGAGCACACGCTCGAAGAGATTGGCGGTATGCTTGGTGTGACACGCGAGCGCGTGCGCCAGCTGCGTGACCGCGCCTTAAAACGGTTGCGCGAAGGCGAAGTCGGTAAGGCGCTGGCTAGCTTCGCTGCGTAAGCAGAGACCAAACTCGATACTCAGGCACTAAGGGCCGGGGCCAACGCCCTGGCCTCTTTGGTTACAGGTGGATAGATTCGCGCTGTGTACAAGTATGTGACCAATAAAGTTGCACTCGGGCTGAAACGGATGGGCTTGTGGGGACGGTTTCTAGTCGACACGGGTCGAGGAGCACGCGAAGTCAGTGTCTGGGTCGGACTGACCGCCGTGCAGATGCGGCGCATTGGTGTACAGTCGCTTCCAATCGCCTTGTTCATTGCAGTCTTCACCGGGATCGTGCTGGCGCTTCTGTCGTCCTATACGTTGACGGGGGCTGTGCCGATGTATTTCGTTGGCACTCTGGTCGGGAAGGCTGTTATGGTGGAACTCGCACCTGTGTTGACGGGCCTCGCACTCGCCGGAAGGGTAGGTGCGAACATCGCGGCCGAACTCGGAACCATGCGGGTGACGGAACAGGTGGACGCATTGGAAACGCTGGCATACGATCCGTTCTCATTTCTGGTAGTGCCACGAGTGCTCGCTGCCACTCTCATGTTCCCTGTGGTGATAGCGCTGGCGATGGCTACTGGAGTTGTATCTGGGTGGTTCACCGCCATCAATCTTCTGGATCTCTCTACAGTTGAGTTCGTCAAAGGCCTGCGCCTGTTCCACGAGTTCAAAGACATCTGGTATGGGCTCGTAAAGGCCATGTCGTTTGGCTTTGTAATCGCGCTCATTGGGAGCAGGAACGGTCTCACCACACGAGGAGGGGCGGAGGGGGTGGGGCTGTCGACCATGCAGGCAGTGGTTCTCAGCGCACAAATGATACTAGTGCTGGACGCCTTTTGGGCGGTTGTGTTGCTGTGATCACATTCGAGGATGTGCATAAGAGATTCGGACCGAAAAAGGTCCTCGAAGGTTTCACTTTGGAAGTCCCAGACGGCGAGACGACTGTGGTAATCGGGTATTCAGGGACGGGCAAGAGTGTTGCGCTCAAACATGTCGTAGGACTGCTGAAGCCCGATTCTGGGAGTGTCGATGTGGACGGTGGGACAGTCCACAAACTCGACAGGGCCGAGTTGATGGCGTTGAGGTCTACGGTGGGGTTCGTGTTCCAGTTTGCCGCGTTGTTCGATTCTATGACAGTGAGAGAGAACATAACACTTGGTCTGAAACGCCAAAGGGTACCTCCTCGCGAAATCGATGAGCGAGTATACGAATCACTGGCTTTGGTCGACATGGACGGTACCGAAGACCGTTATCCGATTGAGCTTTCCGGCGGGATGCGGAAACGAGTCGGAATCGCCCGCGCAATTGCGCTTCGGCCGCGCTACATTCTTTATGATGAACCGACTTCGGGGCTGGACCCGGTGACTTCGGCAGTCATCAATCAGCTGATGGTTCGGGCAAGAGAGAGACTCGGCGTGACCGGCCTGGTGGTGACTCACGATATGAGCAGTGCTTACACCGTGGGAGACAGGATCGCAATGCTTTACAATGGTGTTATCAGACAAGTGGGCGCCGTCGAGCAGATCCAAAAAACCCACGATCCGATCGTGCGGCAGTTCATAGACGGCAGGCCCGAAGCTGCAGACGATGCAGACAGAGCGACAACACAGGTGGTGTTGTAAATGAAGCAACGCGATGACCTGGTAGTCGGAGCGACGATTCTCTTCGCATTTGCCGTGGTAGTAGTCGGTGCAATCTGGCTCTCCCAGTCTCAACTGGGATCGCGTCAGTACCTCCAGACCGCTCGGTTCCTCACGGTTGGTGGCCTCGGTGAGGGGAACCCTGTGGTGCTTCGTGGGGTGCGCGTTGGTAGGGTGAGGGACGTTCGGATTTCACCGGACGGGGAGTGGGTGTTGGCTGACCTCCAGATATACGAAGGCGCCCTTCTTCCTGCGGACCCTGCAGTCATTGCCGCTTCAGCATCGCTCTTTGGCGAGTGGCAGGCTGAAATCATAAGCATGGATGCTCCACCGGACGATCCAATCGTCCAGCGAGACCTACTGGCAGCAGCGGAGGCAGGAGACGATGCGTGGGCAGGTGCGACGCTGCCGGACATAGGTCAGCTCACTGCGCAGGCCGGTCGAATTGCCACGGACATCGCGACCGTTTCGTCACGTATTTCGACTGCTTTCGATTCTCAAACCGTGCTCGATGTACAGCGGTCAATACATGAATTTGGTCAAATTGCGGACACCCTTACCAGATTCACGGAACAGCAGACCACGGTGTTTGGTGAAGTCAGCACGAATATTCGTCACGGATCGGATGTCGTTACTGCGGCCGCACTCGATCTAGAACGTGCGCTGGCTCGCCTTGACTCTGCCACCAGTGAAGGTGAGTTGGATACGATTTTGACAAACCTCCAAACGGCGTCACAAGACATGAGGTCAGCGCTCGTGAGTTTTCGAGTGTTTGCGGAAACAGCCGAGCGCAATCGCGAGAGCCTTGTACGAATGTTGGTTGGTGCTGACACGATCATGACACGCATGCAGGGGATGACTGGAACGCTCGGTCTGCTGGTTGGCGATTCGACGTTGTACTACGAGGCGGCGGACGCAATTGTCCAGTTCCGGCTGCTCCTGGCCGATATCAGGGCCAATCCGAGGAAGTACTTCAAGTTCTCGGTTTTCTAAATGTGCTTCTACCACTGTCCATCGATTGTCCTAGCTGAGCCATGTGTTCCGTGTGGTACCTGGCAACGCAAGGTCGGCGAGTGATGGGGGGCGATCAAGGAACCGTTCAAGAGACCAGCGCCGGCGGCGTCGTATTTCGACGGATGACGTCAGGCATCAGGTTCTTGCTGATCAAAGACCCATATAAGAAATGGGGCTTGCCAAAGGGCCACATCGACTCTGGCGAGTCGCTGGCGGAAACTGCCCAGCGGGAAGTGGCCGAGGAGACGGGGTTGTGTGATCTGAAGTTGCATGCGTCGTTGGGAGCGATTGATTGGCACTTTCGCCTACGTGGCATACGAATTCATAAGACCTGTCATTTCTTCCTTTTCGAGGCGGCTACTGGTATGCCGTGTCCCCAAGCAGAGGAGGGAATACTCGACTGCCAGTGGTTCACTCACAGCGATGCGATGAAGGCGATATCGTACGAAAATGCCCGCAAAGTGCTAGACAGGGCTGGGTCGATTGTGACGGGCCGTTTCGAAACCACTGAAATGAGCGATTGAAGGAGCAAGTGCCTGCGATTGCGGTGGCTCATTCGAGCTCGGATCTCAGGACCACGATCCGTCGATCGCTTCCCAGGCGTGGCGTGCGAATGGTGTCATGCAAGAACATCGACAGGGTGATGGTTGTGCTGTTCCGTGAGTTGGTCGACGCCATTGTCGTGGACGTACGTGCCTTTGGAGTTGAGGCGGCAGCCACGCTCGTAGAGGACTTCCCCACGATACCTGTGTTCGCGTTGAGTGCGTTTCGACCGGACGATGGACGTCTCATAGCTGAATGCTTAGATGGTGGCGTGCGAGGTCTATTCGTTCAGGGTGTCGATGACGAAATAGTCGGTGAAGTCTTGATAGCTAATTCGGCGAGCCGCATGCGGAGGGATGCCCTCTCTTCCGCACCGAGGATCCTGCGGTTGACCGAAACGCTGCAGCTGGATGCTTGGAACGAAGTGCTGAACGGAGTTGGAAAGTCTACGACGACTTCGGACATCGCTCGCAAACTCGGGCGCACGCGCGAATATGTTTCTAGAGAGTTCGCAGCCGGAGGCGCCCCAAACCTCAAACGCGTGATTGACCTGGTGCGGGCCGCTTGGGCGGCGGATCTTCTGCAGAATCCGGGCTATTCTGTGCGCACAGTGTCCGAGATTCTTCAGTTTTCGTCTCCCAGTCATCTCGCTGGTTGCTCCAAACGCATTGCAGGAGTCGCCGCAGCCGATCTGGCAGACCTGGGGCCCAAAGGTGTGTTGCAGCGCTTTCGGCGCGGTCGAACGAGATCTCGACTCTAGCTCATCTCCCCGCAGGCCGAGAAAGCCTGACTGAACTTGGCCATGTGGTGCGGTCTTGGTAAATTTGTGGACTCTTGATCGAAATCCTGATACTCAATTGATTGGCGATAGCATTCATGGCGACTGATTCAATTCTTCGGCCCGGAGAACTGAAGGACGTTCTCCTGAGAGAGATCGAAGCGGCTGACCTCAAACCGCTCGACACACAGGAAGTCGGCACCGTTCTAGAGGTGAAGGACGGGATTGCCAGAGTCTACGGCCTCGGTTCCGCGATGGCCGGCGAGATGCTTGAGTTCAGTGCCTCGGAGACGGGCGATACCGTGACCGGTCTGGCGCTCAACCTCGAGGAAGACAACATCGGCGCGGTCATACTGGGCGACTACCTGCACCTTCGGGAAGGCGATGAAGTGCGGCGTACGGCCCGCGTTCTGGAGGTCCCGGTAGGATCAGCGATGGTCGGTCGCGTCATCGATCCGCTGGGTAATCCGGTAGACGGGCTGGGCCCCATTGAAGCCAGCAAGTTCCGCAAGGTTGAGATCAAAGCTCCGGGGATCGTCGAACGGCAGCCGGTAAAGGAGCCATTGCAGACTGGTATCAAGCCTGTTGACTCGATGATTCCTATTGGTCGTGGACAGCGGGAGTTGATAATCGGTGACCGCGGTACCGGCAAGACGGCCATCGCGATCGATACGATCATCAATCAGCAAGGCCAAGGCGTCATCTGCGTCTACGTCGCGATAGGTCAGAAGAAGTCCACTGTGGCGGCCGTGGTCGAACGGCTCAAGGAAGAGGGCGCAATGGACTACACGATCGTCGTCGTGGCCAGCGCCTCCGACCCGGCGCCGATGCAGTACATCGCGCCGTATTCCGGTTGCACCATTGCCGAGAACTTCATGTATGACGATAACGAAGCGACCCTGTGCGTCTATGACGACTTGTCCAAACACGCGCAAGCCTATCGGCAGATGTCGCTCATCTTGCGACGCCCACCTGGTCGTGAAGCATTCCCCGGTGACGTTTTTTATCTCCACTCGCGTTTGCTAGAACGCGCAGCCAAACTGTCCGACGCAGAAGGTGGCGGCTCACTCACGGCACTGCCAGTGATTGAAACGCAGGCCGGAGATGTGTCGGCATACATCCCCACAAATGTCATCTCGATCACGGATGGTCAGATCTTTCTCGAGACCGACTTGTTCTTTTCGAATGTGCGTCCCGCCATCAACCCGGGTATCTCGGTGTCACGCGTGGGTGGTAATGCGCAGATCAAAGCCATGAAGCAGGTAGCTGGACGCCTGCG